>Ga0111538_10003014_pt1 | contig 23594 bp, 17 predicted proteins | sample SoiMethybrSBSTD1_FD_79669 | JGI IMG/M metagenome (GOLD analysis project Ga0111538, IMG submission 79669) | Bulk soil microbial communities from a Populus tree surrounding site in Tennessee, USA - Soil MetaG P. TD hybrid SBSTD1 (version 2)... | ecosystem: Environmental > Terrestrial > Soil >...
CCCGGCCCGGTGCTCACCACGCCGATCGTGGTGAAGCGCTCGCTGGCGATGCCGGCGACCTTCGCCGCCAGGAAGCGGAACTCCTCGGCCACGTAGTGGCCGCTGCCGAGCACGGCCTGCTGGAGCGGCTGCCCGGAGACGGGCTGCGGCACGCTCGGGACCAGCCGCACGGAATTGGGGTCGATCACTTGCTCCTCGACTTGTTCTCGGCCTCGGCCTCGAAGGCGTAGGCCCCGCCGCCGCGCCGCTTCTTCCTCCCGCCCACCACGGTGCCGGCGGGCGCGTCGAGCGGCAGCTTGGCGAGGCGCGCCTGGTCCCGCGGCTTGACGTACGGGATCACGGCCAGCACGGGGAAGCTGAACGCGCTGCGCACGCTCTCCGCGTCCTTGATCGTCGGGTCGAGCGCGTCCACCGTGATCGCGAGGCCGACGCCGAGCACGATGCCGATGCCCAGGCCGGCGAGCGCGAACATCCCCCGGTTCGGGAAGCTCGGCTGCTCCGGCAGGTAGGCGGGGTCGAGCACGCGGAACTGCTGGCCCTTCTGCTGGCGCTCGAGCCGCGCCGCCATCTCGGCGTCGAGCTTCTTGGACAGGAGCGCCGAGTAGTTCTCGCTGAGCTTCTGGTAGTCGCGCATCAGGCCGAGCACTTCCTGCTCGCGGCGCGGAGCGGCTTCGACGCGCTCCTGGAACGCGGCGATCCTGCGGTCGACGTCGGCCAGGCGCTGGCGCAGCGACTCGATCTCGATCCGCGCCTCGCGCACGCGCATCTCGGCGGCGGCCGCGGCCGGATCGGCCGGCGGCGCGTCCGGCGCCTGGTTCGCGGCCGCCTTCTCGAGCATGTCGATGCGGCTCTGCAGCGCGCGCACGTCGGGATGCTGTTCGGTGTAGCGCGTCTTCAGGATCGCGAGGTTCGCCTTCAGCGTCACCAGCGAGTCCGGCGCGGGCGTCTTCATGCCGCGCTCGCCCCCTTCGCCCCGGGTCTCGCCGCTGCCTCCCTCGAGCAGCCGCATGGTGTCGGTCGCCTTGCGCAGGCTTTCAGCGGTGGACTGCTGTTCGGCCTGCAGCCGCTGCAGCGTCGCGAGGTTGGCCGTGACCTGCTCGGGGAGCTGGCCCATGTGCTGCTCCTTGTAGGCGCGCAGCGCCCCTTCCTTCTGCTCGAGCTGCGTCCGCGCGCCTTCGAGCTGCTTCTCGATGAACTCGTACGCGTTCGAGACCTGGCGCTCGCTGGCCCCGACCACCTCTTCCATGAAGAGCGTCGTCAGGCGGTCGGCGACCAGCATCGCCATCTTGGGGTCGCGGTGCTCGAACTCGATGCTGAAGGCGTCGTCGCCCTTGACCGAGACCTGCACGGCCCCGCGCATCCGCTCGATCGTGTTGATCAGCGGCTCCTTGCCGAGCGAGCCGTACGGGTCGAACTCGCGCGCGACCATCTCGAGCCGGGTGCGGCTCTGCACCTCCTGGCGCAGCGTCTGCAGCCGGCGCGCGACGCGCTCGGTGCTCATCTGCGGCACGAAGTTGCTCGGCATCTGCTCGGGCGCCACCAGGATCAGCGTGGAGGACCGGTAGCGCGGCGTCAGCACGAAGCTCACGGCCACCGCGACGACGACCGAGAGCAGGAACGGGATGATCACGAGCCACGGCCGCCGCAGCGGCGCTTCGGCGAGGCGCTGCAGCTCGCGCGTGGAGGAGGACGACGGAGCTTCTTCAGCCATCGCTCAGTAGCGGCCCGGCGCCGGGCCGGGAGTGCCCCAGGCGGGAGTCGGCATCTCTTCGATGTGCCTGCGGCGCTTGGCGACGGGGTCCTCCAGCTCGCCCGAGTCGTATGCGCAGACGATCTCGAGGTCGTTGACGTGCTTCAACACGAAAGCCACCTCCGACTCGCGGCCGCGCGAGCGCAGGCGCTCGGCCGACCGCGACAGACCGATGAGCGACACGTCCGAGGATCCCCAGCGCGCCACCTCGTCGGTCGTGTGACGTCCCTCGAGGTCGAAGTCGCGGCCCTGCAGCCGCATCGCCAGCCAGGCGGTCGCCATCTGGTCGGCGGCGCACACCTCGCCGTCCTCGCCGGCCCCGATCAGCACCACCCGGCGGTGCTGCAGCGCGAGCTCGTTGGCGGTCGCCTCGAAGTTGCGCAGGCAGGCCACGTAGACGCGCGCGCGGGCGGCCGCGGCCTCGAGCATGCGGGCGAACGGCGACAGGTGCACGATCGGCTGGCGGCCGCTCTCACGGCTGAGGTAGGCGGCGCCGCCGAAGCGGACGTTCTCCTCGGCGCGGGCGAGCGCGTCGGTCAGCACGAGCGCGCGGTCCATCGGAACGCCGTGCGACGCGTGCTTCAGCTCGGACGCGACCTTGACGCGGCGCCCCTGCCCGAGCGCGGTCACCAGCGTGGTGGCCGACAGCAGCACGTCCACGCAGACGATCGCGTCGTAGCCCGAATAGCGCCACGCGCTCTCCGCCAACACGTCGATCCGAACCGTCTTCCTCGCAGCCATCGCAATCGACCTCCGACGCTATCCGACGCCGCCGCGCCGCGCAGGCGCGGCTCGTCACTATCTCCAATCGACTCCGTACGACAGCGCTACCGACACCCTGTCCCCCATCACGGGGACGTTTGCGGCATAGGTGTTGTTGCGTTCCTTCGAGTAGCGCGCCGAGAAACCGACCCCTCTCCCCACATCCCAGCCGAAGCCGGCCGAGGCGATCCACGAGTTGATCGTGTTGCCTTCATCCCCGGGTCTTCGCCTGTACCCAAAATTGTAATCTGCGGTGACGGTGAGCTTGCGCACAGGAGTCCACGTCACGATCCCGGTGAAGATGTCGGCGATCGCCGGTTGGCCGTAACCGAACGCCTGGCCGAAACTGCGTTCGTAGCGTGCCTCGATCGAGGCCTTGCGGCCGATCGAGGCGATGCTGACGTGGCCGGCCGGATACACTTTCTGCACCACTTCGACATAGCCGATGCCACCCGCCACCTCGAAAGCGAAGCCGCGGGGCGGACGCCTTTGGTAGCCGACGAGCCCCTGGTGCGAGCGAAGCGGGTTTCCTTCGATGCGGCTCGACGTGTACTGGTACGCGAGGAAGGCGAGCCCCTCGCGACCGGCCCGCGTTCCGAGCCGCGCACTGGCTCCGACCTCGTCCCCGCCGATCAGGCGCGGATCGTCGTAGCGGCGATAGACGAAGCTGCCGCCGACCTGGAACTCCAAGCGTCGCGACAGCTTCTGGTCGAACGTCAGCGAGGTCGTCGCGCTGTCCGTGCCGGAGGTCGGCAGCGGCAGCCCCTCGGGATCGAGCCCCAGCATGTTGCGCGTGTTCGAACGCTGATAGCTCTGGCTCAGGTTCAGGTTGGTGCGGCGACCGGGCGCCCAGGCAAGGGCGATCGAACCGCCGTAGGTCGGCTGGTTCAGGCCGTCGACCTCGGGGTAGTAGAGCGCCCCGCCGTTGCCCGACCAGGTGATGTTGCCCGAGCGGAAGGTGTGCTCGTGGCCGAGCGAGGCCACGCCCGTCGTGCTCCACGTGGTTCCGGGGGCCGCCCCCACGAAGAAAGGGTTGTTGTACCAGGTGCCTCCGCCCGCGAGCTTGAAGTGCCAGGTCGGGGCGCCCTTCTTGGGCGCCGCCGGCGAGATCAGCTGCGTCCTTCCCTGCGCCCAGGCGCGCGCGGAGCCGTACTGCGTCGCGATCGCGACAGCGAGCACGGTCAGCGCGGGCTGGACGCGGGGCAGCCTCATGGCACCACGACCACGTCGCCCGGTTTGAGTGCGACGTTCTGCTGCAGGTTCTGGCCCTGCGCGATCGCCTTGTAGTTGACCGGCAGCACGACCTCGTGCGTCTTCGCCTTGCCGCCGCCCACCGCCAGCTCCTGCCGCAGGATCTTGATCTCCTCGGGCTTCGCGTACTCGAGAAAGCCGCCGGCGAGCGCGAGCGCCTGCATCACGGTGGTCCGGCCGACGAGCGGGAACTCGCCCGCCTTGTTGACCTTGCCCAGCACGTAGAAGCGGAGCGTGCTCGAGGTGCCGAGCGTCACCGTCACCTGCGGATTGTTCACGAACTGCGAGAGCGCCTGCGTCAGCTCGGCGGCGAGCCGCTTCGGCGTCTTCGCCACGGCGAATAGATCGCCGATGAGCGGCACGCTCACGTAGCCGTCCGGGCGCACGCGCAGCTCGCGGCTCAGGTCGGGCTCGCGCCAGACGAAGACCTGCAGCAGGTCGCCCGGGGCGATCCGGTACTCGGCCGTGAGCGATTCGCGATCGTACGGGCTCAGCAGGTCTTCCGCTCCGCCTCCCGGCGACGCGGAGGTCGTGGCGGGCGGCGATGCCGGCTCCTTGGACGTGGGCTGCGGCGCGCGGCCCGAGCGCGGCTGGGTCTGCTGCGCGGGCGGCGCCGGCTGCGCGGGAGCGTCCTGCGCTGTCACGAGCGCAGCCACGGTAGTGGACACAGACAGCATCACCGTTACGATATGAAGTGCCATGGCGGCGGCCCCTAAGTTGGTTCGGAGGGAGATTTGCCGCGGGGAGTGTCGGGAGCCCCGAGACAAGATACATTGTACGCTGTCGACTGCGGATCGTGTCAAGTTCTGAACGCAGTTCGACAGCGACTCTTCAAACTATACGTAAAGCGGTCTCATTGGAACACGCGTGATCACAAAGCCCAGGTTGCTGGTGGTCGACGACGACGCGGACCTTCGCGGTCAGATGCGATGGGCGCTCGCCGACGAGTTCGAGGTCAGCCTCGCAGGCGACCGCGAGGAAGCGCTCGCGCGCGCGCGCGACGATCAGCCCGCGGTGGTCACACTCGACCTCGGGCTGCCTCCGCACCCGTCCGGCGTCGAGGAGGGCTTCGCGACGCTCGAAGCGCTGCGCTTCGCGGACGCCGCCGCCAAGGTGGTCGTGATCACGGGGCGCGAGGAGCGCGCGCACGCGCTGCGCGCGGTCGACCAGGGCGCCTACGACTTCTTCGTCAAGCCGATCGACGTCGAGGAGCTCAAGGTCGTGCTGCGGCGCGCGCTCAAGCTGCACGCGCTCGAGCGCGAGAACCGCGAGCTGCGGCAGCAGACCGCCTCCACCTTCGAGGGCATGCTGGGCACGAGCCCGCGCATCCAGGAGGTCTTCGCGTCGATCCGCAAGGTCGCGACGGTGGACGCGCCGGTGCTGATCCTCGGCGAGAGCGGCACCGGCAAGGAGCTGGCCGCCCACGCCGTCCACCGGCTCGGCCCGCGCGCCTCCGGGCCCTTCGTGCCGATCAACTGCGGCGCGATCCCCGAGGCGCTGCTCGAGAGCGAGCTGTTCGGCCACGAGAAGGGCTCGTTCACCGGCGCCCACGCGCAGCGACGCGGACGGATCGAGACCGCGCACGGCGGGACGCTGTTCCTCGACGAGATCGGCGAGCTGCCCACGGCGCTGCAGGTGAAGCTGCTGCGCTTCCTGCAGGACCACAAGGTCGAGCGCATCGGCGGGCGCGCGGCGATCGCGGTGGACGTGCGCGTGATCACCGCGACGAACGCCGACCTGCCGAAGCTGCTCGCGGAGGGCCGCTTCCGCGAGGACCTCTACTACCGGATCGGGGTGGTGACGCTCCAGCTTCCGCCGCTGCGCGACCGCGAGGACGACGTGGTGCTGATCGCGGAGACGTTCGTGCGCCGCTACGCCGCGGAGGCGGGCCGCAAGCTCACGGGCTTCACGCGCGACGCGATCGCCGCGATCCGCGCCCACGCCTGGCCCGGCAACGTGCGCGAGCTCGAGAACCGCGCGCGCCGCGCCGCGGTGATGGCCGAGGGCCCGCGCATCTCCGCCGCCGACCTCGAGCTCGAGCGCGGCGCGACCTCGGCGCGCCAGGGGCTGCGCGAGCTGCGCGCGGGGCTCGAGCGCGACACGATCAAGGCGGCGCTCAAGCGCAACCGCGGGAACATCTCGCAGACTGCGACGGAGCTCGGCATCAGCCGCCCCACGCTCTACGGCCTGCTGAGCAAGTTCGGGATCGAGCGCCAGTAGGAACCGGCAGTCAGCGCGGCGGCGGGGTCGGCAGCGCCGCGAGCGCCGCGCGGGCGTCCGCGGCCCCCGGGTGGCTGGCCGACAGCTCGAGGCTCTTCGCGAGCGAAGCGCGCGCCTCCTCGTTGCGGCCGAGCTTGGCCTGCGCCATCCCGAGGTGGTAGAGCACCTCCGGGTTGGCGGGCAGCTTCTCGGCCGCCTCGCGCAGCAGCGCCTCCGCCGCGGGATAGGCGCCCTGCTTGTAGTGCACCCAGCCGAGCGTGTCGGCGATCTGCGGGTCCTGCGGCGCGGCGTCGCGCGCCGCCTGCGCCAGGAGCATCGCGCGCTTCAGGTCCTGCCCGGGGCCGTCCTCGGTCAGCATCCAGGCGAGGTTGTTGCCGGCGGGCGCGAAGCGAGGGTTCGCCTTCAGCAGCTTCTCGTAGCCCTCGCGCGCCTTGTCGTTTTCGCCCTTCATCTGCTGCGCGATCGACTTCAGCATCAGCGCCGCCGGCTGGTCGGGACGCGAGGCGAGCGCCTTGTCGAGCTCGGCGATCGCCTGGTCGTACTCCTTCGAGGCGCCGTAGATCTGGCCGAGCCCCACGTAAGCGGGCACCGCGCTCGGGTTGAGCTCGACCGACTTCCTGAAGGCCTTCTCCGCGCCCTTCGAGTCGCCGCTCGCCTGGTAGACGCGGCCCAGCAGGTACTGGATCGACGAAGACTTCGGATCGAGCATGGCCTGGCGCTCGACGCGCGCGATCGCCTCCTGCGGCTTCTTCTCGGCGAGGCTGATCGCCGCGAGCTGGTCGAGCGGCTCGACGAAACCGGGCGCCATCGCGAGCGCCTTCTCGAACTGCTGCTTCGCCTCGGCCGACTTGCCCTGCGCGCGCAGCGAGACGCCGACCAGGAACGCGCCGCGCGCGTTCTGCGGCGCGAGCTCGACGACCCTGTCGAACGAGGACTGGGCGCCGCCCATGTCGCGCGTCCGCAGCTGCGCCTTGCCGAGCGCCTCCCAGCCGCGCGGGTCCTTCGGCACCTGCTCCAGGTAGGCCTTGAGCCCGGCGATCGCGCCCACCGTGTCGCCCGACTGCAGCTCCAGCTCCGACTGCAGCACGGCCGCCTCGCCGAGCTTCGGCGAGCGCGCCACGGCGTCGCGCGCCGAGGCCAGCGCGAGCGTGTTGTTGCCCGACGCGACCTGGGCGAGCGCGAGCATGTAGTACGCCACGCCGTTCGCGGGCTGCGCCTTCACGGCGCGCTGGGCGGACTCGACGGCCTTGGCCGTCTCCCGCCTCGCCAGGTGGAGCCGGGTCTGCAGGATCAGGGCAGCCGAGTTGTCGGCGCTCTTCGTCAGCACGGCGTCGACCGCCTTCTGCGCGTCGTCGAGCTTGTTCTGCGCGAACGCCACCTCCGCGAGCCGCAGCCAGGCGGGGAACGCGTCGGGAGCCTCGTTCGTGATCTGGGTGAGCTCCTTGACCGCGTCATCGACGCGGCGCGTCAGCAGGTAGAAGTCGGCGAGCTGCAGGCGCGCGAACGACCCCGCCGGCGCGAGCGCCGCGGCCGCCTTGAACTCCTTCTCCGCCTCGACCAGGTCCCTCTTGGCCAGGTGCAGCCGCGCGAGCGCCAGGTGCGCCTCGGGCGAGTCGGGCTTGGCGGTGACCGCGCCCTTGAACTCCTGCTCGGCGCGCGGCACGTCCTGGTTCTTGACGTACAGCATGCCGAGCGCCCGCGCCACGCGGTCGGGATCGCCGAGCGCCGCGCGGTTCTGCTCGATGCGGGCGATCGCGTCCTTCACCTCCTCCGGAGTGTCGGCGGACTCGGCGAGCAGCAGCATCGCGTCGACGTCCTGCGGGTTCTGCTTGAGGATCGCCTCGGCCTGCTCGCGCGCCTTGTCGGGCGCCCGGCCCATCAGGTAGATCACCCCGAGCTTCTGGCGCACCCCGAGGTCGTCCGGGTGCTTCTCGCTGTAGCGCCGCAGCGGAGGGAAGGCCTCGCCGAGCTGCCCGTTGTCGAAGAACGCCAGCCCGAGGCCCTTCACCAGCTCGAAGTTCTCCGGGTCGTAGCGCAGCGCCGTCCGGAACTCGATCGTGGCTTCCTTCCACTTCTTCTCGGCGACGTAGCGATTCGCCGCCTTCGTGTGGCGGGTCTTGCGGAAGTCGTTGAGCATGCCGCAGCCCGTCGCCGAGAACGCCGCCACCAGCACGACCGCCCATGCCGCTTGCCGCTTCATGGCGTCTTCTCCTTTGTCGCTTCCGAAGTCTGACCGACGGCGGCCGCCGAGGCAATTGCAGGCAGCTCCACCAGGACGCGCGTCCCGCGCCCGACCTCGCTCTCCAGCCTCAGTGTGCCGCGGTAGGACTCCACAATGCGCTTCGACTCGTAGAGCCCGATCCCGAAACCGCCGGCCTCGCCCGACTGGAACGGCTGGAACAGCGTCCGCAGCCGCTCCTGCGGGATGCCGTTCGCCGCGTCCTCCACCTCGAGCCTGACGCGGTCGCCCTCCCGCGTCACGCTCACGCGCACCGGCGCCTCGGCGCCGTCGCGCTCCACGGCCCGCCTGGCGTTCAGCACCAGGTTCAGCAGCACCTGCTGCAGCTGCTCGGGGACCGCCAGCACCTGGCCCGGATCGCCCACGAGCTCGAGCTCGACGCCGGCGTCGGGCCCGAGCGAACGCAGCGTCGCCGCCACCAGCTCCGCCACCTCGAGTGGGGCGATGCGGCCGTGCCCCGGCGAGCGCCGCGAGAGCTGCGCCATCAGGTCGCCCATCTGCTCCGCGGTGCGCGCGATCGTCTTCATCGACTCGGCGCGGAATTCGGGGTCCTCGCCGTGCTTCGCCGCGTTCTGGGTCACGAGCGAGAGCCGCGCCGCCAGGTTCTTGAAGTCGTGCAGGTAGAACGCGGCGAAGCGGTTGAGCGCGTCGAGCTCCGCCGAGGCCTGGCGGTCGTCGGCCATGCGCGCGTGCCCCAGCAGCACGCCGGCGTGGTGAGCGATCGCGCGCAGCATGTCGCGGTCGTCGACGTCGTAGCCCTCGCCACCCGGCCGCGGGCCGAGCGTCACGAAGCCCAGCAGCTCGCCGGCGCCGCGCAGCGGCACGCCGAGAACGGCGCGCGTGGTCTCGAGGAAGGCGTCGGCTGCGCCCGCTTCCGCGGCGCGCAGGTCGGTCGGCTCGTCGGCCCGCGACAGCGCGACCAGCACCGCGTGCCCCTCGCCGATCGGCGCGGGCGGCGCCTCGATGTTGAGCGAGCGCACCTGGTGGAAGCGGTCGTCCGCCTCGTAGCGCATGAAGATCGACAGCCGCGGCGCCGCGAAGGTCCGCCCGAGCACGTCGAGCAGCCGGTCGAGCACCTGCTCCACCGTCTCGGCGCCGCGGAAGGCGTCGGTCACCTCGAGCCACTTGGTGCGGTAGTCGTAGCGCGAGCGCAGCAGGTTCCGGCTCACCAGCTCGCGCAGCCGCGTGCGCACCGCGCGCGAGGAGGCGGCCGCCACGAGCGCGAGCGTCGCCACGAACACGCCGAGCTCGGCGAAGCCGACGCTGAGGGTGCGGCCCGACAGCCGCAGCACCTCGCCCAGCAGCCCCACCCCGAGCAGGTAGAGCCCGACGCCGAGCAGCGTGAACGAGCCGTACACCGCCTGGGGCGACACCGCCACGCGATCGAGCGTGCGCGCGAGCCGCATGCGCCCGAGCCCGAAGGCCACGAGGCCGACGGAGACGAGCGTCACCAGCCCCGACAGCGCGGCGTGGTGCAGCCGCCAGGAGCCGAGCAGCATCGTCTGCGACGCGACGTACACCTCGAAGCCTGCCAGCGCGCACAGCCCCAGGATCAGGAACTTGATCCGGAAGCGGAAGGGATCGCGGCTCGCCCGCAGCACGGACTCGAGCTGCGCGATCGCGAGCACGAGGCCCAAGAGCAGCGCCACCTGCAGCCAGCGCCCGTTCGGCCCGAGCCGGACCAGCCCCGCCCCCTCGGCCATCTCGTCGATCCCGGAGAAGCTGCCCCACCAGGCGAGCAGCGCGCCCGCGAGGCTCGCGACCGTGGCGACGCGGAAGCTGCGCGTCACGCTCGAGCCGAGCTCGGCCGAGGTAGAGACGATGAGCGCCGCTCCGGTCAGGAAGAAGGCGCCCATGCGCAGGAACTCGAGCGAGAGGCCGACCTCGCGGAAGAACACGGCGTCGCTCGGCACGAACAGGAGCGCCGCGTGCGTCAGCTCGACGAGCGCCGTGAGCGCGAGCACCAGCGTGAGCCGCCGGTGGAAAGCCTCCCGCCAGGGCCGGACCCGGATCCAGATCGCGAGCGCCGCCGCCGCCACCGCGGCCACGAGCGGGAGCAGCCAGATGCTATCGGGCAGCGCCAGCACGGAGAGCGATCTCTGCCGGGGCTAGCCGGGAAGATGCGCGGAGAGAGGCACGAACGCCTCCTGCACGAACGCCGTCGCGTGGCGGAAGGCCTCGTCTTCGGTGCCCACGATCGGAGTCGATATCCGCACGAGCGCCCCGTCCGTGCGGTTGTGGGTGGTGGCGTCGAGGATCAGGAAGCCCTTGGCGGCGTATTCGCTCGCGACGATGCGTCCGCGGTCCTGGTACCAGTAGAGGATCAACTGGCGATCGAACCCCTTCTCGATCACCACGCGGTTCACCTGCGCCTCCGGCCGGCCGGGGATCACCCCGCCCACGCGGTCCGTCGAGCGGAAGACCCAGCCGCCGCCCGGCAGGCAGTTCTTGGGCGAGTGGTAGGTCGCCCCCGAGCGCTGGCTGGCGTAGTACCCCACGTAGAGCGCGACGGGCGCGGCCGCCTGGCGCGTCTGCCCCTCGAACGCGTTCCGCGCGACCTCCTGCGACGTGCCGGGAACGTAGACCCGCATCACGTAGTCCGTGAGCTTCAGCAGGTCGAGCACCTCCTTGTCGAGCTCGCGGTCGCGGCCGCTCCACTCGCCGAGCCGGATCGGAAGCTCGGTGAACGGCCTGCGAGCGATCTCGGGCTCGGCCTGCGAGCGCGACGCGAGCAGCATCCAGGTGCCGCCCATCAGCGCGAGCGCGACGACGAAGGGCCAGCGCTTCATGCGGGCTGCCCCACGCGCGGGGCCGGGCGCACCCGCGAGAGCAGGGTGCCCACCGCCAGCAGCAGCACGAACGCGACCACGAAGACGATCCAGCCGGCGAACGAGTGGTAGAAGCCCTGCGCCGTTTCGGGCCCGACGTAGTGCGCGAGGAAGCCGGTGCCGGCCACGCGGAACGCGTTGGCGGCGATCGCGATCGGGATCGAAGCCAGCAGGAGCGTCCAGCGCTTCCAGGGCACCTTCTGCGTGAAGTACCCGTAGACCGCCCCGAGCGCGAGCAGCGCCTGCAGCGAGCGGATGCCGCTGCACGCCTCGGCCACCTCGAGCGTGGTGTTCGCCAGCACGATCGTGTTGCCTTCGCGCAGCACCGGGATGCCTGCGGTCTCCATGCAGAACGACGCAGTCTGCGCCGCGAACAGCTGCAGCGGGAACGCGATCGCGTTCATGACGATCGCCGGCAGCGGGATCATGAACACCAGGAACGCGATCGGGAACGCCAGCTCGCGCAGCAGCCGGGTGCCGAGGATCAGCCACACCAGCCCGGCGATCACGACGATGAGCGAGAAGCGCTGCAGGAACAGCTCCGCGCCGACGCGGCCGACGACGAGCATCAGCAGGCCGCCGGCCAGCAGTACGGCCCCGAGCGCCGAAGGTCGCGGCTCGCCCGCCTTGAGCGCCTCGCGCCGCTCCCAGACGAAGTAGAGCGAGAGCGGAAGGATCAAGAAGCCGTGGGTGTAGTCCTCCTCGGCCGCCCATTGGCGAACGAGCGCCGGGAGCACGTCCGCGTAGAGCGCGGCGAACACCAGGATCGTCGCCAGCGCCCAGAGGCTCGCCGAGCCGACGAGTATCCCGGGAGCCGCGCGACGGACTCCCTGCGCGTTCGCCGCTTCTGGTTCCACAGGTCTCCCGGCATGCCCCCGCTCGGGTGCTTCAGGGGGATGTCCGAAGGCTAGCATGAACGCCCCGCCGTTCCGTCACCCACGAGCGTGCTGGTACGCCCGCTCGGTCTGCTCGACGATCCGCGGCCAGCCGTACTCCGCCTCGACCAGCTTGCGGCCCGAGGCCCCGAGCGCCGCCGCGAGCCCGGGCTCCCGCAGCAGCCGGACCACGGCGGCCGCGAACGCGTCGGGGGTGTCGGCCACCAGCAGGTTCTCGCCCGGGCGCGCGGCCAGGCCTTCGCAGCCCTTCGTGGTCGACACCACGGGAGTGCCCATCGCCCAGGAGTTGAGGATCTTCAGGCGCGTGCCGCCTCCGACGTGGACTGGAACGACGCTCAGCGAGGCGCCGGCGTAGAAGGGGCGCACGTCCTCGACCTCGCCCAGGCACTGGACGCCCTCGGACTGCCAGCGCGAGACCGGCGCCTCCCCCGTCCGGCCCACGAACCCGAGCGTCGCCTCCTTCACCGACTCGCGCACCCGGGGCCACACCTCGTCGACCAGCCACCTCGCCCCGTGCAGGTTCGGCGCCCAGTTCAGCCCGCCGACGTGGACGACGCTCGGCGTGCGCTCCGCCCCGGGCTCGCGCGGCGAGAAGTAGTCGAGGTCCACCCCGTTCGCGACGACGCACACGCGGGCGCCGTCCACGATCTTCGCGAGGCGCTCTTTGTCCCCGGCCGAGCAGACGATGTGGGCGCCGAAGCGCGGGCCCATGCGCTGCTCGAACCTCCGCATCTTCGCCGCCTCGAGGTGCGTGAACAGCCGCCGCACGAAGAGCCGGTCCGAGGCGGCCCGCTGGTGAAAGAGGTCGGACTCGACGTTGTGGTGCATCAGCACGTGCGCCGCGGCGGGGACCCCCGTCACGTGATCGCCGAGCAGCGTGTTCTCGACGTGCACCACGTCCATGCGCTGGCCCGCCGCGAGCTCGCGGAGCTTCCGCACCGCGGCCGGCGACCGGTAGACGCGGCTCGAGAACGGCCCGGGCTCGAGCAGGCTCGCGGCGCCCGTCCACGCGAGCTTCAGCTTCGACCGCTTCGACGGGACCTCGAACACGTCCACCGACGCGCACAGCTCGCGCAGCCGCGATTCGGCGATGCGCCTGCGCTCGTCGGGGTCCTCGCCGTGGCGCTGGTCGAAGCAGACCAGGTGGACGGCGTGCCGGCCCGCGAGGCCGTGCAGCACGTTGTACGTGCGCAGCATGCGGCCGTCCTGGGGCGGGTACGACAGGTCGGTCGTCAGGAAGAGGATTCTCATCGCAGCGCTCGCGTCGGCTGACCGGACTCGAGGGTCGAAGCATCCGGCGTCATCAGGGCACGCGCATCGTGCGCGCCCAGGAGGGTTTCGAAGGTTAGCACGACTCGTTCGGGGCGCGTCGCGGTCCTCCCGATCCCGTCATTGGCCAGTTGGGCTACGATGCCGCAGTGGTCCAGCTGTCCCACCGGCAATCCCCATGAGGCTGCTGCGGGATGCGTCAGGCGACGAGGCGGACGAAGCCGACGCGCCCTCGCCTTCGCGCGAGACCACCCGTCCGGGCCCCTCGGCTGAGCCCGCCGTGCTTTCGGCTCGCGGTTCCGCCGCCCGCCTGTCGGTGATCGTTCCGACCTTCAACGAGCGGGACAACGTGGAAGCGCTCCTGCTCGGGCTCGAAGCCGTGCTGCCGAGCCAGGGATGGGAAGTGATCTTCGTCGACGACGACTCCCCCGACGGAACGGCGGAGCTCGTCCGCTCCGTGGCGCGCGCGCGCCCGCACGTGCGCTGCATCCAGCGCCTGGGGCGGCGGGGCCTGTCCTCGGCGGTGATCGAGGGCTTCCTCGCCTCGAGCAGCCCCTGCCTCGCGGTGATCGACGGCGACCTGCAGCACGACGAGCGCCTGCTGCCGGCGATGCTCGAGCTGCTCGAGTCGGACGCGGCCGACGTGGTGGTCGGGAGCCGCTACACCGAAGGCGCCAGCATCGGCCGCTGGGACGAACGGCGCGCGCGGATGAGCCGTCTCGCCACCTGGCTCGGCCGGCGCGTGCTCGGCGTCCCGCTCCACGATCCGATGAGCGGCTTCTTCATGATCCGGCGTGCCGCGTTCGAGAGCGTGATGCGAGGGCTCTCGGGCACCGGCTACAAGATCCTGCTCGACGTGCTCTCGTCGAGCCGGCCCGGGCTGCGCTGGCGGGAGCTGCCCTACGAGTTCCGGGACCGCAGGGCGGGGGCCAGCAAGGTCGACAGCCTCGTGCTGTGGGAGTACCTGCTGCTGCTGATCGACAAGCTGCTCGGGCGCCGGCTGCCGCCGCGCTTCACCTCCTTCGCGCTCGTGGGCGGGATCGGGGTCGTGATCCACCTCGCGGTGCTGGCCGCGGGCATGACGGCGGGGCTGCGCTTCCCGGTGTCGCAGGCGCTCGCCACGTTCGTCGCCATGACCTCGAACTTCGCGCTCAACAACGTCCTCACCTACCGCGACCGCCGGCTGCGCGGCGTCCGGCTGGTGACGGGCCTGATCTCGTTCTACGCCGTGTGCGCGACCGGCGCCGTCGCGAACGTCGGCGTCGCCAGCTTCGTGTTCGAGCGGGAGCCCTCCTGGTGGGTCGCCGGGCTCGCGGGAGTGGCGGTGGGGACCGTCTGGAACTACGTGATGACGGCGCTCTTCACCTGGGGCGCGGGGCGGCCGGGGCGGTGAGCGCGCTGCGGATCAGCATGGTGCTGCCCACGCTGGCACGGGCCGGCATGGAGATCGTGGCGGGCCGGCTCGCGACGGGCCTGACCGAGCGAGGGCACCAGGTCTCGGTCGTCTGCATCGAGGAAGCCGGTCCGGTCGCTGGGGAGCTCGTGGCCGCGGGAGTGGCGGTGGACGTGGTGCCGGCTCCCGGGCTGGCCACGAACCTGCGGGCTCCCGCGCTCGTCGCGTGGATGACGCGCCGTGCGCCGCACGTCGTCCACACCCACAGCGGAGCCTGGCTGAAGGGAGCGCGCGCGGCGCGCGCGGCCGGAGTTCCAGGCGTGGTGCACACGGTGCACGGGATCCTGGACCCGGAGCCCTGGTACGCGAACTTCCTCAAGCGGCGTGCGGCCGCGGCCACGAGCGCGGTGGTGGCGGTCTCGGAGCCGCTGCGCAGCTACCTGCTGGAGTCCACGCGCTTGCCGCCGGCCGCGGTGCGCACGATCTCGAACGGCATCGACACGCGCGCGTTCTCGCCCGAGCTGCCCGACCCGCGGGCCCAGCTGCTGCCCGACAGCGAGGGACGGGTCGTGATCGGCTGCATCGCCCGCCTCGAACCGATCAAGAACCACGACCTGCTGCTGCGCGCCTTTCGCGACGCGCACCGCGTGCGCCCGGAGCTCCTGCTCGTGCTGGTCGGCGACGGCGCGTTGCGGCCGGAGCTGGAAGCGCTGGCGCGCTCGCTCGAGGTCGCGGACGCGGTCCGCTTCGTCGGCGACCAGCCGGACACGGCGTCCTGGTACCGCTGCCTCGACGCGTTCGTGCTCGCCTCGCGCGCCGAGGGGACCTCGATGAGCATCCTGGAGGCCATGGCCTGCGGGTGCCCGATCATCGCCACCGACGTCGGCGGGAACCGCGCCCTGCTGGGAGAGGACGGCGCCGGGCGTCTCGTCCCCTCGGAGGACGCGGCTGCTCTCGCTTCCGCGCTGAGGCAGGTCGTGCAATCGCCGGGAACGCCGGCGCGGCTCGCCTCCGCGGCACGAACCCGGGCCGTGCGGCTGTTCAGCCAGGCCGCGATGGTCGAGCGTTACGAGTCGCTCTATCGTGAGGTGACGGCGGACCGAACATGAACGACGAAGCGACGGCCACACCGGCCCTTGCGCGACGGGCCGCGCCCCGCCTCCTGAAGCGCCCGCTGGACTGGATGGCGCTCCTCGCGGCTTCGCCTTTGGCAGCCGTCTACCTCGGAGTCGCACGAGTCGTTCCCGCGCGGCGCGAGCCGGTGTTCCAGGCGTGCAGCCAGTTCCTCTCGCTCTGGCCCGGCGCTCCCGGCGACTTCCTGCGTCGCGCGTTCTACCGGATGACGCTGGCCGGCGCCACCGAGGACTGCTCGATCCACTTCGGGACGATCTTCGCGACGCCCGCGGTCTGGATCGGGCGCGGCGTGTACATCGGCGCCAACTGCAACATCGCCCACTGCCGCATCGGCGACGACACGCTGCTCGGCTCGAACGTGACGATCCTGAGCGGGAACCGCCAGCACCACTTCGACCGCCTCGACGTCCCGATCCGCCAGCAGGGGGGCAGCCACCGCACGCTCGCGATCGGGCGCGACGTCTGGATCGGCAACGGCGCGATCGTGCTGGACGACGTCGGCGATCAGGCGATCGTCGCGGCCGGCTCCGTGGTGACGCGCCCCGTCGCCGAGCGCACGATCGTGGGCGGAAACCCGGCGCGGGTCATCGGGCGCCGCGATGCGCCCGTGGGCGCCTCGGACGGGAGCCGCGCTGGTTGAAGGTCCTCTACCTCGCTCCTCCGTCCGAGAGCGCCGAGGGCGCTCTCGCGTACAGCTTCCAGCAGGAGGAGGCGGCGGCGCTCCAGGCGTCGGGACACCAGCTCTACGTCGTCGGCCTCCACGGCCGCGACCGCGAGCTCGACGGCCTGCGCGTGCGGGTGCTGCCGCCCGGGAACGGCTGGCGCGAACGCACCGGCACGCCGGGCTTCCTCTTGCGCCGGCGCGGCTCGTTCCCCGGGGGGTTGGGGCTGCGCGCGTGGGTCAAGGCCTTTCACCTCGCGCGCATCGAACGCTTCGTGGCGGGGCTCGTGGTCCGGGAAGGCATCGCGCTCGTCCACAGCCACTTCGCGTGGCCCGAGGGGGTCGGCGGCGCCATGGCGGCGGCTGAAACCGGGCGTCCCCTGATCGCGAGCTTCCGCGGAATGGACCTCGACGTTCACGAGGGGCTCGCGTACGGGATGCGCCGGAACGCCTCGATGGCGCACGCGATCCGGACGCTGATTCGACGGGCGGATCGGACCACCTACGTGAGCGAGTACCTGCGCCGGATCGGCCTCTCGCTCGGTGCGGATCCGGCCACCGCGATCACCATCCTCAAGGGCGTGGACCTCGAGCGGTTCTCGCCGGCGAGCGACCGCAAGGAGCTCGGGCGAGAGCTCGGCCTTCCGGGTCCGCTGCTGCTGTCGGTCGGCGGCCTGCAGAAGCTGAAGGGCATCCACCACGTCCTGGACGCGCTGGCATCGCTGAAGGACGCGCCGCCCTTCACGTACGCCGTCGTGGGCGAGGGCGAGGAGAAGAAGAGCCTGGAGACCCAGGCGCTCCGGCTCGGCCTGGAAACGAAGGTGAGGTTCCTGGGGCGCCTCGACCGCTTGCAGATCCCGCGCTACTTCGCCGCCTGCGACGCCTTGATCCTGGGATCGCTGACGGAGGGCTCCGGGAACGTGGCGCTCGAAGCCATGGCCTGCGGGCGGCCCGTGGTGGCCACCGACTCCGGCGGGCCGCCGGAGTACGTCGCCGACGGCGAGACGGGCTTCGTCGTTCCGGTGGGCGACGTGCCGGCCATGGCCGATCGCGTCGGCCGTCTGCTTCACGACCCCGCTCTCGCGGACGACCTGGGGCGCGCGGGACGGCTGCGGATGGTCGAAGGCTTCGGCTACTCGCGCATGATCCGCGAGATCGCCGCGCTCTACGAGGAAGTGCTCAGAAGTGCAGGCGCATGTACAGCCAGTACCCGATGATCGAGCCGACGGCGACCCCGCCGACGGAGTAGATCCAGACCAGCAGGCTTCGGGAGCCCTTGAGGTAGCCGCGACGCCGCGCCACGTCGCCGATGGCGGTTCCCAGGCCGAGCAGGATGAACAGCTGGACGTCGTAGGCTCTCGACAGGAAGATCGCGCCGATCAGGAACCCGATCAGCGAGACCTGGACCGCGCGCCCCCATAGTTTCAGGTCGGCGTCCTCGGCCTGCGCGGTCGCATGGATCTGCCGAAGGTCGTCGAGCGTCACCATCATCAGGGCCAGCCACAGGATGTAGCCCACGATGCCGAGCTCCGCGAAGCATTGGACGTACGCGCTGTGGGCGGCCTTCACGTTGACCCCGTCGAAGTTGCTGAAGCCGATGCCCCAGACCGGCGAGCCCTTCAGGTTCTGCAGGCCGGCCGACCACATCTCGACCCGCCCCTCGGCCGACTGGTCCATCGACATCGACCGGCTGCCGACGAATCCGGCTCCCATGAGGCCCACCACCGCGATGCCGGCCGTGGCCAGGGAGAGCGAGTTGCCGAGGCGGTGACGAACGAGGAGGCCCAGCACGCAGGCGAGCGCGAGCACGCCGCCACGCGAGCGCGTGACGTAGATGCCGTAGATGATCACCGCGACCGGCAGCCAGACCAGGAGGACATTGCGCACCGGGGACGCGCGACGCCGCAAGGCGATCGTGAAGGGTAGGATCGCGATCAAGGTCAGGGCCAGGTCGTTCGGATCGCCGAACAGGCCCTTGTTCATCACCCGGAACTCGTCGTCGGGCGCAAACTTCGGAGCGGCCTCCCCGGATGGCTCGTTGCTGTCCCACGTGGTGTCGGCGCCCTCCGTCTCCAAGTCGCCCCGAGTGTTGCGAGACACCTCTTCGAGGTGGGTCTGGTAGTCGGAGGCGGTGCGTACGGCGAGGAAGATCGCCGGAATCGTGAGCACGAAGGCGACCGCGCGGACGCGGCGCACCGTCGTCACGTTCAGGATCACGAGCAGGAACGCGGTCGTGGCGCTCTTGACGAACCCGAGCACCTTGTCGAAGTTCTCGGAGGAGCTCGCGGGAGTCACCACCACGGTGAACAGCATCCAGACCACGATCGAGAGCAGGAGCGAAACCTGCCCCGCGCGCAGCGGGGGCCGGCTCCCCATCAGGATCGCGAGGGCGGCGCCGACGAGCGCCAGGATGCTCGCGATCTCCATGAACGGCACCTCGCGCAGCTCCACGAAGTGCTCGGCCGGCCGCACGAAGACCATCAGCAGGTAGACGATGAACAGGGCGAAGCTCATCCCCGGCACCCGGGGAGCGGCCCGGAGCCGCGAGCGACGAGCGCAGCGGGACCTTGGCCGAGGGAGGCGAAGGAGGAGGAAGCCGGTTGTCGCTCGCCTGGGGGCGAATTACGCTTCAGCGGCAGCTGGCCGTTCACGGAGACCACCGTCATTGTACTCTAGCGGCCCGTGAGCCAGCGGCCCGATCTGCACCTCATCTTCCTGTTCCCTCAGGTCTGGAGTCCCGAGAAGGTCAATTTCGCCCAGCGTTTCCGGCTGCTCTCGAGCTTCGCCCACGGCGAGATCCTGACGCCGACCGGGAAATACCGGGACGGCGACGCCTTCGGGCGGTTTCGGATCTTCTCCGAGCCCCTGGGCGGAACCTGGAAGAGCTTCCTGGTCCGGCTGCGGCTCCAGATCCTGCGGCCGCTGCGAACGAACCGGCGCGGCAGCGTCGACGCGGTGATCACCTACGACCCGTACGCGTCGGGCCTGAACGGCGTCCTGCTGAAGTGGCTGCTGGGCGCGCGCCTGGTGATCGAGCTCAACGGCGATTATCACGAGCATCCGCCGGGGACGAGCGCGGCGAAGAGATGGCTGATGCAGCGGCTGTTCATGTTCTGCCTGCGACGGGCCGACGCGGTCAAGGTCCTGAATCGCAGCCAGGAGGAGTTCGTGCGGCGCTCCTGTCCGGGGAAGGCGGTCTTCCGGTTCTGCGACTTCGTGGCCGAGAGCTTCTTCAGGTCCCTCGAGAGCTACGACGGCGGCTACTTCCTGTCGGTGGGCTACCCCTTCGCGTCGAAGGGCATAGGCGAGCTCGTCCAGGCCTTCCGCAAGCTGGCCGTCGATCAGCCCCAGATCGCGCTCCGGATCATGGGGCACAGCGACCCGAAAGAGAGGGACCACTACCAGCGGCTCGCCGGCGATGCCGGCCGCCTCGAGTTCGTCGCTCCCGGCTGGATCGAGGACGTCGGCGAGCAGATCCGCGGCTGCCTCGCGCTGGTGAACGCCGCCCACTTCGAGGCCATGGGGCGAGTCCACCTCGAGGCCATGGCCTGCTCCAAGCCGGTGGTCGCCACGCGAACGAACGGGGGCCGAGACTACATCGTGGACGGCGTGACCGGGCTGCTCTGCGAGATCCGCGATCCCGACGACCTGGCGGCCAAGATGAGGCTGCTGCTCACGGATCGGGAGCGGGCGGGGCGGCTGGGACGCGCCGGCAGCGCCCATCTCGAGCGCGAGCATGGCGAGCAGCGCTACACCGAGCATCTGGTCGCCATGCTGAACGCGGTCGTGCGGCCCGTGGGAACGGAGAAGCTGACCGGCGGCGCGGCCTCGGCTCCCTCGCGCTAGCCGTTTCCGACCCTCGAGACGCCGCTCCACGTCTCGAACTCCGCCACGTTGAACAGGCCGGAGGCCACGTCCACCTCGCCTTGCCGGTGGCGTTCGGCGTCGCGCAGGATGGCCTTCGTGTTGTAGATCCCCCGCTCGCGCGTCGGCCGGCTGTGGAGGATGTCGAGCAGCGGCTCGCGCAGCTCGTTCCCGAACCAGCGCCGCGCGGGGTGCGGGAACCCCATCTTGTCGACGCGCGCCCGCACGGACTCCGGGATGCGCCCGCGCATGGACTCGCGGAGCACGAACTTGTTCCAGCGGCCGCGCAGGTGCCACTCGGGCGTGAGGCCGAACAGGAAGGACACGACGCGGTGGTCGAGGAACGGCAGCCGGGCCTCGACCGAGTGAGCCATGGCGTTCCTGTCCTCCACGCGCAGGTAGAGCGGCAGGGGCGACACGGTCACGCCGTGGCGCAGGCTCGACATCAGGTCGACGCCCGGGTCGGCCTCGTCGAGCGGCAGCTGCTCGCGCAGGCTGTCCTCGAACCAGGCGTTGGCGCGCAGCCGGCGGACGCGCGCGGACTGCGACATCGCGCGATACAGGCCGAGCGAGCGCAGCTCGCTCTGGACCAGGTGGCGCGCCAGCCGACGCACCAGCACGGGCCGGCTGTCCCGGTGCGAGCGCGCGTAGTCGCCCACCTGGCTCCAGGCGTAGCGCAGGCGCCCGCCCCGCACCAGCGTGTACCAGTAGTCGCGGAAGTAGCTGTCGTAGCCGCCGATCGTCTCGTCGGCGCCCTGGCCGTTCAGGATCACCTTCACGCCGTGCTGGGCGGCGAGCCGCATCAGCTGGTAGCCGATCACGGCCGTCATCGAGTGCACCGGCTCGTCCTGGAACCAGAGCATGCGCGTGAGGTCGTCCCAGAGCGACTGCGCCCCGGTCCGGAGGTTCACGAGCGTCGCGCCCGTCTGGCGCACGGTGTCGGAGATGTAGGCGCTCTCGTCGAACTCGGGAGCCTGGTAGCAGAACGCCAGCAGCGGCTCGGTCGCTCCCTGCTCGCGCCGCACGCGCGCTGTCGCGCAGATGATCGACGTCGAGTCGAGGCCGCCCGAGAGATCCACGCCCACCGGGACGTCGCTGCGCATGTGGACCCGCACTGCGTCCTCGAACAGGCCCGCGAAGCGGGCGGGAGCGTCGGCCGGGGCCTGGCGGGGGGACTCGAGCGACCAGTAGCGCCACTCGCGGCGCTCTCCGCGCAGGTCGACCTCGAACGCCGTGCCGGGCGGCACGTGCTCGATCCCCTCGTAGAAGGTCTCGTTGGTCTCGTCGAGGCGGTTCTCGAGCAGGAAGCGCGCCGCGGTGCTCCAGTTGATCGCGCTCGGCACGAGCCCCGACGCGCGGATCGACTTGATCTCCGACGCCAGCAGCACGTGGTCCTTCGTCACGCAGCGATAGAGCGGCTTCATGCCGAAGCGGTCGCGCGAGGCGAACACGACGCCGCGCCGCTTGTCGTAGATCGCGAAGGCCCACATCCCGTTGAAGCGCGCGAGGCACTCGCCGCCCCACTGCAGGTAGGCGCGCAGCAGCACCTCGGTGTCGCCGCTCGAGCGGAAGCGGTGGCCGAGCGCCTCGAGCTCCTTGCGCAGCTCCACGAAGTTGTAGATCTCGCCGTTGAAGACGACGGCGACCTGGCCGTCCTCCGTGCTCATCGGCTGATGTCCCGCCGGCGACAGATCCAGGATCGACAGCCGCCTGAACCCGAACCCCACGGGGCCGTCCGTCAGGAAGCCGGAGTCGTCCGGTCCGCGGTGAGCCAGCACGTCCGCCATCCGCGCGAGCCGCCCCGCGTCGACCGGGGCGCCCTCGCGGGAAACAACGACCGCAATTCCACACATGGGTTCGAGGGCAATGCGGGAGCAATGCACGTGCCGGGACGCGTGCGAGCGAGCCGCAGCCGCAGCGTGGCGTTTGGCGCGGCGCCGCGCGAGGGGCGTTGTAGAGTGTAGAAAATTCGCGGGCGCGCGCTCCTGACTCGCGATCCGGCGGGCCGCGCGGAGGTCGCGTACTATCGTCGAGTGTCGCGGCTCCGCGGGAGCCGGGTCGCGTCGGTGCTCTTGAGGAGGGGTTGCCGTGCCGGACGACGTCGCATCGGATGCCGCAGCGTCCGGTCAGGATGCCCGACGCTTCGACGCGTCGTTCGTCACCAGCCTCGTCTGGACCGGCGTCGCGAAGGGCGGCTCGCAGCTGATCAGCTGGCTGGCGACGTTCGTCGTCGCCCGCCTGCTCACCCCGGAGGACTACGGGCTCGTCGGCATGGCCGGCGTCTTCCTCGGCGTGGTGACGATCCTTAGCGAGTTCGGTCTGGGCGTCACGATCATCACGCTGCGCGAGCTCACGGAGCACCAGCTGGCGCAGCTCAACACGGTGGCCGTCGGGCTCGGCGTGGCCTGCTTCGCGGCCTGCTGCGCCGCGGCCGTTCCGCTCGGCCTGTTCTTCCACTCCGAGCCGTTGCCGCTGATCGTCGTGGTGCTCGGCATCACGTTCCCGCTGTCCGCGTTCCGCATCGTTCCGAATGCGCTGCTCCAGAAGGATCTCCGCTTCCGGCGCCTGGCGTTGCTCGAGACCGTCAACGTGCTGGTCCTGAGCGTCACCATGGTGATCCTCGCCCAGGCCGGCTTTCGCTACTGGACGCTCGTGGCGGGGGCGATCGTGAGCGCGATCGTGACGAGCATCCAGACGATCGCGTCCCGGCCGGTGCCTTTCCGCTGGCCGAAGTGGGCCCAGCTCGAGAGGGCGCTGACCTTCACGCGCGACCAGCTGGGCGCCACCGTGCTCTGGTACTGGTACTCCAACGCCGACCGCGCCGTCGCGGGCCGCCTGCTCGGTCCGGCCGACCTGGGCGTCTACTCGATGGCCGCGCTCACGGCCACCTCGATCTCGGAGAAGGTGATGATGCTGCTCACCCGCATCACGCCCGCCTACTTCTCGGCGCTGCAGGACGACTCCGCCGCCCTCAAGCGCTACCTGCTGCGGCTGACCGAGATCCTCTCGGCCGTGCTGTTCCCGATCCTGATCGGCTTCGCGCTCGTGGCCGATCACATCGTCCACCTGGCCCTCGGCCCGAAGTGGGTCGGCGCCATCGGGCCGCTGCGGCTGCTCGCGATCTCGGCCGCCATCAACTCGACGACCCCGCTGCTCGCGCGCGTGCTCACCGTCCGGGGGCAGAACCGCTACCTGCTCTGGATCGCCGTGGTGCTCGCGATCGTGATGCCGATCTCGTTCGTCGTCGGCAGCCAGTGGGGGCCGGTCGGAATCGCGGCGGTCTGGGTCACCGTGTTCCCGCTGACCCGCATCCCGGTCTTGACGCGC
>Ga0111538_10003015_pt1 | contig 23589 bp, 18 predicted proteins | sample SoiMethybrSBSTD1_FD_79669 | JGI IMG/M metagenome (GOLD analysis project Ga0111538, IMG submission 79669) | Bulk soil microbial communities from a Populus tree surrounding site in Tennessee, USA - Soil MetaG P. TD hybrid SBSTD1 (version 2)... | ecosystem: Environmental > Terrestrial > Soil >...
CCAGTTGCTTCTTGCGCGGCCAGCGCCGGTAGATCGTGGTCTTGTTGACCCCGGCCGCCGCGCTCACCACGTCCATGCGAAATCCCCTATAGCCGGACTCGGCCAACTCGGCGACGGTGGCCACGAGCACTTGCTGCACGACGCGCTCGCTGCGCCCGCCGAGCACGCCCCTCGTTCGACGCGTCTCCGTACGCTCGGTCAAGGTCTTCCGGGAACTCCTCGGCTGCGAGGATATGCCCACGGTCGACGAGATGGCAAGTGCGAGTTGCCATCTAGCTGCGCCGCGGGTACGTTGGGACTTGGCAACAAGTAGTTGCCTTTTGGAGGTCCCATGCTCTGGTTTCACTTCCCGGCGTACTTCTTCGCGGGCGCCTTCTTCGCAAACTTCGTCCCGCACTTCGTCTCGGGGGTGCTGGGACGCCCGTTTCCGACCCCGTTCGCTTCGCCCCCGTTCCGCGGGCCGTCGTCGCCGCACGTGAACGTCCTGTATGGGCTGTGCAACCTCGCCGTCGCCTACGCGCTGCTCTTCTGCGTTGGAGACTTCGAGCCGCGGAGGACGTTGCAGGCGGCGGCCTTCGGGCTCGGCCTGGCCGCGATGTCTCTGTTCATTACGCGCTCGCTGGCGCGCCTCCAAAGGGAGGCTTGACCGGGCCAGTCTTCGTCCTATTGAGTCGGGCGTGACCAACGTACCCACCCTCCACGAATGGATCGGCGGCAGCGAAGTTATCGAGCGCCTGCTCACGGTCTTTTACGCGCGCGTCCCCAGCGATCCGTTGCTGGCGCCCGTCTTCGCGGAGATGTCGCCGTTGCACGTAAAGCACGTGACCGCGTTCATCGCGGAGGTTTTTGGCGGACCGAAGACCTACTCGCAACAACTCGGCGATCACCACGCGATGATCAAGCGCCACGCGGGCCGAGCGTTGACCGAGTCGCAGCGGAAGCGTTGGGTGGAGCTGCTCATCGAGTGCGCGGACGAGCTCGGTATCAAGTCCGACCCCGAATTTCGATCGGCCCTCGTCTCCTACCTCGAGTGGGGATCCCGTCTCGCGGTGATCAACTCGCAGCCGGGCGCGGAGCTCGGTGACCCAGGTCCTATGCCGAAATGGGGCTGGGGCGAGGTCAAAGGGCCGTACATCCCTCCTGAGAAGTGAGACCAGGCCAGGGCCTCCGCCCGGTCTGATTTTCCTGCGCTATCGCACGCGCCGTGAAGCGCATCAGTTCATCGTTACGGAGAAGTCGGTGAACGTGAATCTCTGCGTCGTATTGTTCGTCGAGCAGATCTCGACGCCGTAGCCGATCTGATTGATTGTGGGGTTCGATGGGATCCAGCCCCTTGCGATGGCCCAGTCGAGCATCTCCTTCAGATTGAACGTGCCCGACGGCAGGGTCGATTTCACCACCAGGGAGACTACGTTCGCGTCCCCGTTGTTGTAGTGCCAGGCGTCGAACTCCGTGGCGCCGAAAGTGACACTGAGCTGCGAAGTCCCGAGCGGCCGCTGATTGAGGTTCTCCGTCCAGATCATGACTTCAGTGGTACCGCCTCCCCAGCCAACGCCGTTGAGCCAGATGTCGTAGGCGACGTTGTAGATTCCGACCTTTGGGCCGGCGCCGGCAAAAGTGCTCGTGATGGTTTTATAGTTGGCAAGCGGCGCACCGTTCAGGTTGTTGATGTCGAGATGGACGTTCGGATACGTCTTGACCGACGTCGTGTTCGCCTGCCTCGATTCGACGTACCAGTTGTTGTAAGCGCAGGCGTACAACGTCTCCGGCCCTGCCTCCGCTTGGTTCCACATGTTGTTGTGCACGTAGTAGCCGCCGTTGCTATAACCGCCGTTGGGATCCGAGGTCGTGAATACCGGATTCGTGCAAACTCGACCGCCCCCCGTGCCGGGCGTCACGGTGAAGTTGATGTCGGGCGAAAAGTCGTTCCACGTGCCGGACGGGGTCTGGAAGGTCAAATAGGCGTACCAGTTGCCAACGGGATCGGAGGCCGTGAACGGCCGTCCGCCCGAGATCTGGACGGACTGGCCGGCGGCAAGGCTCACGTCGGCCATCTGATAGAGGTTCAGAAATGGGCCGCCGGTGTGCGTCGCGCCCGGAGGACGCGCCGCAATGATCACCCACGGCAGCGTCACGTTGCTCGAGCCGGCGTTTCGGATCGTAGCGTTTCCCGTCAGCGTGCCGCCGACGGCGACGGAGTTGCTCGAAAGAGTCAGCGCCGAGGTCATCGCTATGCCATCGAGCGCGCCTCCACTGCCTCCAGTGCCGGCGGTGCCTGCGCTGCCCGCGCTTCCGCCGGTGGCCGCGGTGCCTGCGCTGCCCGCGCTTCCGCCGCTGGCCGCAGTGCCTGCGCTGCCCGTGCTTCCGCCAGTGGCCGCGGTGCCTGCGCTGCCCGCATTTCCGCCAGTGCCGCCGCCGCCATCGCTCCCTGCGCTGCCCCCCGTGGCGGAAGTCGCTCCGTTGCCCGCGCTGCCTCCGCTAGTCATGCCTGCACTCCCCGCGCTGCCTCCGGCGCTCGTCGTGCCTCCGCGGCCACCGGACGCACCTCTGCCCCCAGGGTTGTCGCTCGAGTGGTCGTGGCTCTCGGCACAAGCCGAAATGGCTATCGACGACAGTGCGAAGCCAAGAAATCGCCTGGTTCTGAGAATGCTCGTCATGGGCGCTCCTTTGTCGTCGGCGCTGTTCCCCCGGCGCAGCCGAGCTTTGCTTGTGCGCGTCGAACCTCCGCAGCAAACGTGCCACCGCCGAACTGCCGCTGGTGGCGGCGCCAGTGCGCGCAACCACGCTCGCGATCCCCCAGTTGATAGGTGAGGATGGAGCCGAGCTCGTAGCTGGCGCTCTCGGCTCCTGGTGTGCCGCGCTGCGGCTGCGCCTTGGCGAGCTCGTCGGCAGCTTGCCGGTACTGCCCGCGGCTGCGCAGTACCGCTACGCGATCGAGCAGGGCGTCGATGGGCCGCGCGCTCGCGCTGCCCGGAGGCGCGCCCGATCCCTTGTTGGTGCTCTTGGCAACGAGCGGTTGTGCCGGCGTGCTCGCGCTGGGCGTCGAGCTCGTCCCCACTTCGGGTGCGCCCGCTGCGCGAAGCGGCCATTTCAGCGACTCGCCCGGCGCCAGCATGACGGGAAGCGCTGTCCGATCCGCGGGAACGAAGCGAATCTTTCCTTCGTGCAGCGTCACCTGGCCCGAGCCATTTTTCTGAGCGACGGTGAACCGCGTGCCGAGCACCTGAATGCTACCGCCCGAGACCAAGACCTCCGCGGCTGGTGCGCCGGGCGGTCGCCGACTCACGTCGACCACGGCTTGCCCCGACAGGATGCGGACTGCGCTTCCCTCTCGTTTCAGCCGAGTCTTCGTTTGCGCGCGCAGCGAACCGCCCCACGTGTCGTCCTTCAGCACGCAGCCGCCCGATTGGATCTCGACGAGCCCGTCCTGGCCCACGGTGGCATCGAGGTCGGCGGTCGCCTCCGTCACCACCCACCCCGCCAGCCGCTGCGGCTCGGACGACGCCGGTCCACGGTAAACGTGCCACGCGAGCACGATCGCGCCGAGTGCCAGCGCGGCCGCGGCGCAAGCTGCGAACCAGCGCGCGACGGGCCGCCGAGTCCGCCCGTGCTCCGCCGGCGTTGCCTCCGTCAGTCGAGACCAGACACGACGGGTCGCAGCTTCCGGCATCCTGACGTGCTCGGACTCGCGACTGGCCGCCTCGAGTCCTCGCTGGAACTCATTCCAAGTGGGCATCGCCCTCCTCCGCCTTGATCGCTTCGATGCGCTTGCGCGCCCGCGCCAAGAGCCTCGAGACACTGGCTTCCGAGATCGCTAGCGCCTCGGCGATCTCTCTCTGCGTCGCCCCATCGAGGACCTTCATGCAGACGACGACGCGCTGGCGGGGCGGCAGACTTGCCAACGCTCGGGTCGCCAGGGCGGCATCCTCCTGGAGCTCCAGCATGACCTGGGGGGACCGCTCCTCGGTGCGGCCGGTGGCTCGACTGAACCACCGGCTCAGCCGACCGAGCAGGGAGCGCTCGGAGCGCAGCCGCGAAACGGCAAGGTTTGCCGCAGCCGTGTGGAGCCATGCCCCAATATTTTCGATTTCCTCGACGTTCAGGCCGCTCTTCAGGAGCTTGAGGAACACGTCATGGGTGAGATCTTCTGCGAAGGCCGTTCGATTGCCGCCATAACGCAGGCCGAGGCGATAGATGTGATCGCGGTGCGCCGCGTAGCACTGCTCGAAGCGCGTCGCCGCACCGTCCCGGGGTTCCCGCAGCGGCCGCGGTCTGCGCGCCGACGCCGGTTCCTCGGTTGGGACCATCATCGGCTGCATCCGGGAAGCATGACGCCACCGCGCCGCTGAACTTACCCCCCGGACGCGCACTTCGCGGCAGATTCAGCTACCACCGCCAAAGCACGGCCACGCCGGACTCCACGCGCACGGCGCTGCGTTCCCAGAGCACCTCGCCATTCGCGGTGTGCTCGTGCCTACGGGTTGCGACCCCCGGTGCCGCCCAAGCGCCGACCCCCAAGTGCCGCCCCGAATACGACAACACGAGCGGGGCGCTTGCGACGACATCGACGAGCACGCTTTCACCGTCCTTGGCCGATGGATCCTCGAGTCGATAGTGCTCTAGTGCGAGACCGACGACGATTCCGACGTCGAAGTGCACTGGGCGTTGATCGACCAGGCGGTAATCGAGCCCGATCTCCGGTTGCCACTCGCGAACACTGATCCCGGATTCCGTCGACGGCGTAAAACCCACGCCCCCACGTACGCCGATGCGTCTGGAGAGTGCGTAGCGAAGACCGGCGCGCACGAGCAAATCGCGCGCGGCGCCACGCCAGAGCACGCCGGCCCCGGCGTTCAGCTCGACCTCCCCGCGCCGGCTCTCGAGGCTCTCGGATCGGATGAGTCGGGGTACAGCCGCGGCCCCCGGCTGTGGTTCGGGACGCGCTGCGGCCTCAGCTTCAACGCCGGGCGCGGCCTGGAGGCTGGCCCGAGACAGAGCGACGATGCGCTGCACGACCATCAGATGAAATTCTGCCAACGAACCTCTGGGCAGAGGCAGAACCGAGCGCGCGATCGAGCCTCCGCGCGCTTCGATGAGCAACCCGTCCGGCACGCGCCGCATCGAAATCAGGACGACAGGTGAAGCGGAGACCGCGACGACCGAAAAACCTTCCTGAACGAGCCTGAGCAGCGTCGCCTTCTCGAGCGCCAGCCCGTCGATGTCCCGGTAGGTCGCGTCATCGAGCGTCGAGAAATCGACGCCCACCGACTGCGGCATATTCTCTGCCGCTCTAGCGCGGCCGCACGCCAGAAGAGCGCACAGCATGGCGACCGCAGCGCGTGCGACCAGAGACAGGCTTCGAGGTGAACGCCGGCACAAGAGCGACTCGCCGCAGCGTACTCCACGACCCTGGGAGGCCAAGAGCGATCACTTCTGCCGCGGTCAGCGGTAAGGATCGCGGGCCCGACCGGCGATGACCCGGGTCTGATGCTCTTCCCCGATGGGGATGCTGCTGGGATCGTCGGCAAAGTACTGACAGTAGCCGCAGGCGCGGCAGACGTAGAGCTTGAGGAGACCGTACGGGTACCCCGGGTTGCGCCCGCGCTGCACCAAGCGCGCGTCGTACGTGACCGCGGCCGGCACCTCGACGCCAGCATGAGCGAACTCGGCAGCCACCGCTTCGATGATCTCCGGGTGGTCGCAGAGCGGACAGCGTCCCAAGCGGATGTCGATCATGCCTCATTGTAGAAGGCGGGCAGGGTTGCCACTAGCCGGTAGCGAGGCCGAAGGGGCACTGGAGGGGGTTCCACACGCCTCGGTGGCCTTGCGAAAATGACTATCCTCCCTCACCGCATTACGTGGGAGCCTCCCGCGCCGGTCGGAGGTGGAACTAGATTGCAGGAAGAAGCGCCGGTTGATTCAGCATCCGGCCTCAGGAAAAGGGACCGAAGTTTCCTAAGGTTCGGTGCAAGACCTGCCAACGCCGGCTGCCGCCGCGGATCGCTCGGTCACATCGCGGGTGCGGTTGTCTCCGTTTGTTCCGTGGCATGCACGTACGTTGCGGACGACCTTCCGCCAGGCGGATCGATGAACGATGCGGCATCGCTAGACAAGACTTCCGCCGATGAGCCCGCCGCTGACGCGCTCGCGGATACCGAAGCCAAGGAATCCGGGCAAGCAGGGACCGGCCCCGATAGCTCCCAGGATTCGGGAGTCGCCGGGACCGGTGGCGATGGCGCCCTCGATTCGGGAGTCGACGGGATAGGTCGCGATGGCGCCAGCGATGCTGCTGTTGATCGGCATGAGGACGCTGGCGATGGCGACTCCGGCACAGGCGGCAGTGGTGGTGGCGCCGAGGACTCGGGGAACGCAGGCGACGCGCACGATGCATCTCATGACGCGACCGATTCGGGAACGGGAGGTTCGCCGCCGTGCATTGGACGCGCCGACGTCTGCAACGGGATCGACGACGACTGCGATCCGGCCACTCTCGACGGTCAGGCTGAAGCCTGGTACGAGCAGCCCTGCGACGGGGCGGACAGTGATCGATGTGCCGAAGGAGTCTTGCGCTGCAGCGGCATCGGACCGATCTGCACGGACGAAAGCGGCGACACCCTGGACATTTGCAACGGCGTCGACGACGACTGTAACACTGAAACGCCGGACGGAATGGATGAGCCGTGGTACGGCGGCCCTTGTGATGGTGCCGACGGCGATCTATGTGCCGAGGGTGTTCAGACGTGCACGACGTCGGGGCTGTCGTGCACGGACAACACGGGCACGAATATCGAGCTTTGCAATGCCTTGGACGATGACTGCAATTCACTAACGCTCGATGGGAGCGGGGAAGAATGGTTCGGTGTCGCCTGCGATGGCGCGGATGACGACCGTTGCGCGGAAGGCCGCTTGGGCTGTGGCGGGAACATGCAGTTCTGCTCGGACGGAACCCCCACGAACATCGAAGTTTGCAACGCCCGTGATGACGACTGCGATGGGTCGATCGACGAAGCATTGGGATCCACCCGCTGCGGGCAAGGAATCTGCGAGCGCACGAGTCAGAATTGCGTCGACGGAATAGAGCAAACTTGTGAGCCGGGAACGCCCGAACTCGAGGCCTGCAACGGGTTGGACGACGACTGCAATCCGGACACGCCCGACGGAAGCGGGGAAAGCTGGAATCACCAGACCTGTGATGGACCCGATGCTGATGCCTGCGCCGAGGGAAAGTACTCCTGCCTCGACGGCGCCCGGTCCTGCTCCGATGTCACGGCGACGAGTATCGAGCTCTGCAATGGCGTCGATGACGACTGCAACGGCCGGATCGACGAGACCTTCCCTGACAAGGGGCGCTCTTGCTCGTCAGGTACGGGCGCCTGCAAGGCCGAGGGAACACGAACGTGCACGGCTGATGGCACCACGACGTCCTGCAGCGCCGTGCCAGCGATACCCGCCCCGGAGACCTGCGACCAGATTGACAACGACTGCAATGGCATCGTCGACGACGTGGCGCGCATCGGTGAGCTCTGCGCTGAAGGCAGGGGTGGGTGTGAGCGCTTCGGGACGCGTCGCTGCATCGGAAACGAGCTCCGGTGTTCTGCGGTGCCGGGCCAGCCCGCTGCGGAAATCTGTAACCTGGTGGACGACGACTGCAACGGCCGTGTCGACGACCTGCTCGGTTCCTGCGGCACGGACAGCGGCGAATGCGCAGCTGGGATGCGCGCATGCGAAGGAACGCGCGAGGTCTGCGTGGGGGCGCGCGAGCCGTCAATCGAAGCTTGCGACGGGCTGGACAACGATTGCGACGGACGCGCCGACGAGGACTTCCGGGACTTGGGCGCGGGCTGCGAGCGCGGCGTGGGTCTGTGCCGGCGGCAAGGAACCATGGTGTGCGGGCCTGACGGGTCGGGAACGCAGTGCAGTGCGGTTGCCGGCAACCCCGAGCGGGTCGAGAAGTGCGACGATCTGGATCACGATTGCGACGGGCTTGCTCGTTACAGCATCGAGAACGGGCGTCCGATCTCCGCCTGTCAGTGCGACGCCACGTCACTGGTCGTGAGTGTCTCGCGCCCGGGCGAATGTGGCCCCGACGGTTGTGCCAAGCCCGAATGCGCGCTCGCGGACGGCGGTCGCGAGCTCCGGATCGCGTACACGCTCGGCACTTGCGTAAAACCCTATCCCTACGCGCAGTGCCCCTATACGTCGGCAAGCTTGAACAGTTTCGATGCCGATCACGGCGGCACGGGTGTGCTGGCCATCACCCTGTGCATCTCGGAGCCCCCAATCGGACAGCGATTGAACGCCATGAACCTCTACTATGGCTTCTTCCCGGGCCGGAAACGCATCCGCTTTTTCACGGACGAGGAGCTCGATCGCGGAGCTGCTCCGGGATGCCACACTCGTTACTTCACTCCGAGCGACGTGGACTGCCCCCCGGAAGAAGGCCTTCCCGCAAGCTGCCGGACGGGGTGTGTGGGCGGCCGATGGGCTAGCACCTCGCCGGACTGTCTCTTCGACTACGACGACGTACCGTTCTGGCTGACTGCCGAAGGATGCCGCGCGTCGGCCACCGCAGCGGCCGCTCGAGTTCGCGTCGAGTATCTCACCGGTTCCGCATGCGTATGCACCAAGGCGGAGGACTGCGGCGACCTCGATCGACCGCGCTGCGACACGAGCACGAGGCTGCCCGATCCGCGTTGCCTCGATGATCAGCGCTGCGCAGGAGTTTGCGTACCATGAGCGGGAACTCGCGACTGCCCCTGCTTCTCGCCGCGCTGTCGCTTCCCGCTTGCGGAGGAGCGACCCCCCCACCGGAGCCGCCGGCATCGGAGAAGCTCTTCGTGCAAGCGGGGATTCCTTCGCTCGGACACGCGGAGGCAACCTGTGTCAAGCAGGGGAACAAACTCGAGCTGAAACTCTATTCGACTTGCACGACCCGGAGCCCGCTCTGGGTCGGCATGCGCGCCGCGAATCCGTTCGAATCGGATTGGTCTGCGCCCGATCGAGAGCATGATCTGATCGTACCAGCGGAGCACTGGCACCCCGTTACGGTGCCGCTACCCGACGGTATCCCGAAGGAGCTGAAGCTTCTGGGCCTGAACGTTCGAGCGTATTGCGTCTCGAACGAGGCGATGCTTCTCAAGCACGGGGATGCGAGGTGCCGTCTTGACTGACAGTGCGCCGTCGAACAAGCCCTCTCCGCCCAAGGGGCGCAAGGCTTCGCCGGCCAAGGGCGCGGCGGCGGATCGAGGGGAACCGAGCTTGCCCGTGTGGCTGCTCGGTCTTGGAAGAATCTTGCGCCAGGCTGCGCAGCCCGTGGCGCGCACAGCGAAGAGGGTGTTTACCTGGACGATCGCGCATGCGCGTCCTGTCACGCTGACGCTGGTGCCGCTCGGCGTGGTTGGGTTCGGCTTCATCAGTTATCTCGACTGCCTCACCTGGAACGGTGCCGAGAAAGCCAGCATCCCAGCACGGCGTGTGGAGCTCGCGTTCAACGATAAGCTGAATCTGGAAGGCGAAACCTCGAGATTGATCCGGCAAGTGGAGATTCGAGGCGCTGCCAACGTACGCATCGTCCCAACGCCTCCGGACTGCTCGAGCACCTTCCCGAAACCTGCTGTGGTCATCTTCGATTGGCTCGATCAGGCCGCCGCCGCACAAGGGTCGCGCCCGCCAACGGGGCTCGAGGTGGGAACCGACGGTTCGTGGGAGCTCGCGCTCGAGACCGAACCGGCGCAGCTGAAGATGACGATTTCCGCTCCCGACAAGGCGATAGTCAAGCTCACACCTTCTGCCGCCATGCAGGTCCAGGGACTGAACTGCCAGGCCAAAGGCTTCAGTTATGCGGCGGCGGAAGGGAAAAGTTTTACGGTGGTTCTTTACCTCGACAACCCGCCGTCCGAAGCGGCGGCGCGGCTCGGTTCGAAAAGTAGGGGTCCCAAGATTCTACCCACGCCGCTCGGAGTCACCACACTGGCGGGAAAAATTGCGACGGATTCGAACGGCGTCAGCGTTGCAATGAGCCGGTGGACGAGCTGCACGATGATTCCCACGAGAAATGAGTACGAAAGCTTTCGCCTCGTGGCTGCGAACGAGAAACAGAAGATCGAATTGAGCGATCTCACGTTCGCCGCAGGAGGGCTGATGGTGGACTTCAACTGGACGGGTATCGATTGGGCCGAGGCAGGGAAATGCGGCTGCCGCTGTCTTCAAGAGGGAGAGCACTTCTTCGGAGGCGTGAAGGACAGCTTGAAGTCGAAGGAGAAGTAGGAGCTCCGTCTCACCCCAGGGAAGGCACTGCGTCGTGTTACCTCCTATCGACTCTTTGCTAATGCGCAGAGCGGCCGTAGTCGCGTTGCTGCTGGTCGCGTGTTGTGGCTGCCGGCCGTCGGGGGTGGTGATATCCGGAACGGCCGAGCAACGCACCCAGCCCAAGACGGCACTCGCCGACCTCGAGCGTGATGTGTTCGTGCTCACCTCCGGAGCCGCTTGTGAAACGGGTGTTCAAACGGAGATTTTACCGCGAACGAAAGCAGACGAGCAGCTGATCCGCACGGTTTTCAAGGATGCGGTTGCTTTGGACGCCGAAGCCTTGGCTTCCGCCGGAGAAGCGGTCGGTGAAGGTGCGTCGTCGAAGAACCGAATGGTGATTTTTTTCTATTCCGGTCACGGCGTGAGGAAGCTCTCGGATCATGGCATCGAGGAAAGCCATCTTTGTCTCCCTTCCGGGGAGATTGGGGTCAGCGAGCTCGTGCGCTGGATCAGCGCACGCGGCCCAGCAGGTGCGATCATCGTGCTCAACGCGTGCGAGTCCGCGCACGTCGATCCGAGCATCGTGTCTGCTTTCCCGCTGTCGGTGATTTCGGCCTCGATCGACGAAACTACCGCGATTCTGCCGGGCTCGCCGTCGAACGGCACGGCGGTTGCCCAGGGACTCTTCGACGTGCTCGGCGGCGCACCGGACCACGCCGACGAAAACTGCGATGGCCTGGTCACGGACGTAGAATTCTTTCACGCGTTCGAAAACGAGCTGCGAGCTCGGTCGGCGCAATCGCTGGCGCGCGCGCCGGATGTTCCACTGGCGATCCCGGTACCGAAACTGCGCAGCAACGCCGGCTACCCACTGCCTTTCATGGCGACTTCGAGCCGGTCCTCGAAACGCTGTGAGCAGCTGCTTTCAGCAAAGACTCGTGCGGCGCAAGAGTTGCCCGTATTCAGTCGATGGCTAGACGGCGATGTGAATGGGCGGCAGAACTACTTCGTATTGACGCAGCCCGGTGGGGTCCTGGCGTTTCGCGAATGCAAGGACCTCGAAGAGCCGTTCTCGAAGGTCTGCAATCTTTTTGGAGCCGAGCTTGCCCCGGTGCCCGACGTTACGAGCAGAACCTCGCTCGCACACGTGGCCGCACTGGCCAAGACTGCGACTGACAGTGAGGTATTCGAGGTGAGGGTCGACCCACCTTGGCTCGAGCTCGTGGAGCTCCGCAACGGGCTGACGCTGACCGTCACTACTTTGGACCACGCTGCGGATGCGGTGCCGGTGCGCGACCGCGTACTTCGGCGTGTCACGGATGATTCCATCTTGAAGCAGTATGGCGGTGCGGTGTGTCGGGAGAAACTGGAGGCCTTCGCACCCAAGCCGGTTCCGTGCATGGACAGCATCGGACAATGCTTTTGGCTCAATGCGGAACCTGCGGTGGGAAAGGATCACTGCGATGCGTCGAGATAGAGTCGTTTCGAGGGTGGTTTTTCTGTTGGCGATCGCTGCCTGCTGGCTCAACTTGGCGGGAAGGCGCGCCGAAGCTCAGTCCGCAGCTGTGGCCGCGCCGAACGACTGCGCGATACTCGCCGATTCGGCAAAAAAGCAGGCATGCTTTCGCGATCGAGAGGCCGTGCTGTCCGACTGGGTTCAGCAGAAGAAGCGCCCTGTAGCCGGCGACCCGGGCAGAGCTGCCCCCCGGAAGGCGAACCCCAAGGCGGGCGGTGAAAAGGGAGCGAAGCCGAGTCCAGCAGCCAAGCCGGCCGTTCCGCAAAAAGGCGCCCCAGCGCGCCCGGCCCCAGCGGCGGGCGGGAAACCGCCAGCGCGCGGCGATGACGCAGGCGCCCCGTCACTCGCGCAGCTCGAGCGCTGGGCCAACGAAGCGATCGACTGGCGGGATCAGCTACGAGGAAAGCAGCAAGCAAACCAGCCCACGGACGCGACGGCGGCTGCAGCGTTTACCGCGGAAGTTCAGGAGGCGGAATTTCGGACTGTCCGCATCGTGGGTCTGATCTTGACGATGGCCGGTAACTGCGCGCCCCTCGAGGCCTCGGCCGATGCCAAACGGCCGCCTGCCGACGGGGGAAGCTGCGAAGCAGCTCGTGTAGTGACTCAGCGGATCGTCGGTCGGTGGCTCGACATCGAGGCTAGCTTTGCGAGCTATAAGAAGCTGTCGGAATCGTTGCGCCAGCTGGGGCTGGCCGAGTGGCAGGCCGGCGCCGTATTCGCGCTTGCAGCAGAGGCCCGAACCGACCTCACGAAACTGCGAGACAGACTTGAGGAGCTCGAAAAGGAGTTGCCGGACGAACGGCTCAAAAAGATTCTACGCGAGGAGGTGCTCCCCGCGGCCGAGAACGGCCCGATGGCGCTGGCTCAAGCGCTGCGGAAGCTTCCGGACATCGAGCGTGCGCAGGCGATCATGGTGGCATTGAGGGCGGCCCTCCCCGGTGCGATGCGGCGACCAAAGGCTCGAATCTTATTGAAAACCGCGGCCGCTCCTGTTCTGCCCGATGTCGCCGCGAAGACCAAGAAGCACTTCTTGTACGCGCTCAAACAGATCCTGACGGCGACGACCGGCACTTCAGTTTGCGATGCATCGCAGCCTGAAGCCAGCGCACTCAAAGAATGTGACAAGACAGTCCAGTTCGACGCCGAGCTCGCGCTCAAGTTCGTGGCGCAACCGGATTCGCTCAAGATCGAGGCAGACCTGGCGCTGTTGAACGAGCGTAAGCCGGCTGCGAGTGCAAGCGCGGGCCGCCGGAGCGCTATCCAGATTCCGCTCGACGGAACCAGGGACAAGTGCGGCAACTCGTCGGAGCTGCTGCCAGCAGCGGTAACTGCGGCGTGGGCGCTCATGAAGGAACTCGAATGGAACTACAACGTCTTGGGCGAGGTTCCTCACGTCGGGCTCGAGGGGCGAACTCTCGAGCAGCCGTTGCACGACGGGGTCAAAATCGACGAAGTGAGATTTCCTGTGGAGCCCGCGTACGGTGGTCCCGTGTCCGTGACCGGAACCTGCGATCCGGAGCTGGATCGGAGATTCAGAGCGCGGCTGACGGCGGGTTACGGCGTCGTCCTCCAGCAGTCAGGAACGGGGGGCAATCCCGAAGTCGTCGTCGAGCTCCACAAGAGCCGCACGGCGATCGACGAGCTGCAACGAACCGGCTCCGACGCAAGTGGAGTGCTGGAGGGCGCACAGCGCGATCTGAACGACGGCCTCTGGTGCCTCGCGTGGGTCAAAGCGAAAGGGAACACCCCGCTCTATGCTGTTCTGGCACGTGCGAACGAGCAAAAGCTTCTCAGTGCCGCGGGACACGACCTCGGCAGCTATGTCGGGGGAGTACTCTTTCAGTACCGGACGCGCGCAAACATTGACCGGAAATCTCACATCACCACCACCCCACCTCCACCCCCGAAAGTGTCGCCCCTCCTAACCGCGGCACTGGCGCCTGGTGTGCCGCTGCTCACCGACTCAAAGCCTGGCAATGACTGGCTCGGCTACACCTGGCTGATAGCGGACTCGGTTGCTCTTGTCGGAAGCATTGGATTTGCCTACGCGTCGATCAACGAGCGCAACGCAGCTGCGGAGGGGCCGGAACGCGATTTCGACCGAGCCAATGACCTCTTGGCCGTCAGCTCGGGGCTCGCGGTGGCGTGGGTCGCGAGCCGCGTGGTTAGCATTGTGGTGGTCGCCACCGGAGCCGGAAGCGCTTCGACCCCTCAGCAAGGAAATCAACGCGACACCGCACTCGTGAGGTGGTGAGCCATGCCTGCGCGATGGATGCGCGCCTTGTCCTGCGCCGCGATCCTGGTCGGGTGCGACATGTTTCCGCAGTGGGAAGAGGATGAGAACGGGCCGGCCATTGCTTTACCTGCCCAGGGCACCGACGCGCCGGAGGGAGCCGTCTGCCGGCCGCAACGCCTCGGGCTTTCGGAAGGCGCGAATCGAGAGCGCCCGAAATCCGCGGAAGTCGCATTGCCCGGGTGCCGGCTCGACGAGCAGGGCTCGGTTCACGTCGAGTACCAAACTCCGCTCATGTGCTCGGCCGCGAACTATCGCGGATGTATCGTAGGCATTCACCAGGACGTCAGTGGTTTCGTGAAGGGGCAGGGAGTGCTCGAAGTGCACGTCTGCGTCGAGGGAGACCTGGAAGGAGCTGTCAACCTTTGGCTCGAGGACTCCCGGTACGATCAGTCGCCAAGCGCCGAAGGGCGGATAAACCTGGCGCTGATCGACGGCCAGGAGCAGTTCGGCAGCGGCTGTCGGAAACGCTGGTTCGATGCAAAGGACCTGGCGTTTCCCGCGGCTTGTCCCGCACGGCAAAAAGACGTCACGGCCTGCGACTCATCACCACCGCTACCCCCCAGCGACGAAGACGCCGGCACCGACAAAGACGCCGGCACCGACGGAGACGCTGGCACCGAGTACACCTTTACGGACAGTGAAGTCCAGATCATCAGCGAGTACTGCGCCTCGGAGAAGTTCAAACCCCAAGCGCAGGTGGACGTTCAACTGGTTTCCGTGACGTACTACCCGAACGGCTGCCTCTGCGCCAAAGATGAGGATTGCCGTGACGGCTTCTGTCAAAGGGACTACTGGCCCGATCTGGCCTGCTGCTGGTGCGACTCTAGCTGCGCGGGTGTGTGCGCGGTTGACCCGACGTCGCAGCGCTAAGCTGCTTCGCTGGAACACGACGCGATAAGCGGCTGGAACAATGACTATGGCGTTTCCCCGATTCTGGCAATACGCCTGCCCCATGATGCTGGGCCCCCCAGCTGGTCCGCAGCGGCCACGAATCATGCGCCGCAAGCGGCCCCCAGCGGCGGAATCGCGGCTACTAACCGTAACGAGTCGGTTTCTCCTCCTTCTTGTCAGCGGCTGTTCGTACGCTGCCGATCACTATGAACCCGCCCCTTCGACCCCCGCCAGCGCGTGCCAGCCTCAGCTCGAAGTTTGTGACGGCAAGGATAACGATTGTGACAGTCTTGTTGACGAAGGGTTCGAGAGTTCGGGATTCAACCTGGGTGACCCTTGTGTCGTCGGTGTGGGCGCTTGCAAGGCTCCGGGTGTCGTGGTTTGCAGCGACGATGAACGGGGAACACGATGCAGCGCTACCGCGAACGAACCGGCGGTCGAGCTCTGCGATGGGCCGTTTGTCGATGAAGATTGTGACGGCCAAGCGAATGAGGATTGCTCTTGCGCACCGGGCAACTCGCCTGATCTTCCATGCGGCCTGAATACGGGCGATTGTACTCCCGGCGTGCAGCGATGCCTGGATGGACGCTACGGGCCGTGCGAGGGTGCGAGTCAACCCAGCAGCGAAGTGTGCGATGGCCGCGACAACGACTGTAACGGGCGCATCGACGACTTAGAAACTACGGGCCAAGAGTGCTCGCGTGGTGTGGGCGCTTGTCGTCGGGTAGGCATCCTGAGATGCCAAGGCTCGGGTGGAGAACCGAGCTGTGATGTCGCTCCGGATCCGCCCTCACAAGAGCGTTGCAACGGCATAGACGACGACTGCAACGGCGCAACTGATGACCTCACGGGGCCCTGCGGCAGCGATATCGGTGAATGCGTCGTCGGAGCACCGAAATGCGTCGATGGAAACGAGGTTTGCGTTGACGAAATCGCGCCAACCTTGGAACGTTGCGATGGGAAGGACAACGACTGCGATGGCCAGACGGATGAAGACTTTGCCGCGGAGCTAGGACACCCGTGTAGCTCGGGTGTTGGCGCTTGTCGACGCGACGGAGTTACGGCCTGCGACGAGTTCGGCTTGGCCACGCGTTGCGGTGCCGAGCCCGGTGAGCCCGTGGCCGAGTCGTGCAATGGCTTGGACGACAACTGTGATGGCCTGGTCGACTTTCCAAGCCCGGATGGTTCAGCAGTTTCTGCGTGCGAGTGCGCACCGGTCGTGATGCGACCGACGCGGGCCCGACGAAACCCGGCGGAGAGGGTTGGAGACCCATCTACTTGTGCTTTGGGGATCGCTGGTGAGGGCCAAATGCAGATCTACATGGGCAATCTGGTCGGCGGGTGGGCCCAATGCGTCTTCGAGCCGGTCAGTCTGCAGAGATTCGACGCCGACTGGGCGAACACGGGCGCGTTGGAAGTGCGCTTCTGTTTGGACAACTTCAGCCTGCATGCTGAACTGAGCCTTCAGTACGGGAGTCCTCCCCGGGCCAAGAGATTCGCATGGCAACAATCACAAGGGTTCCCAAGCGGCTGTCACGTCCGGTACCTGCGCCCGTCAGACGCTGAATGCTTGCAAACCTCTGGCGCACCGACCGATCTCCCTGACGCGTGTATGCACGGCTGCACGCAAGGCAAATGGTCTGCCCATGGGGAGTCCTGTCGCTTTCCGTACGACGGCGTCCCCGTGTCATTGACCACCACCAATACTTCCTCTTATCCCTACAATCATGGGAAGATCACGATGACGGCGACGTTTTTCCCCGGTGCTTGCGTTTGCCTTCGGAATGCGGATTGTCGAGACCCCGATCGACCCGTGTGTGACCTCAGCGCGGCTCTTTCCGATTCGCGTTGCGCCCCAGGCACCCGATGCGCGGGCCTTTGCGTGCCGTAGAGCTGAGCCACGGCTCTCATGCAGTGCAGCCGGCGGAGGCCGTGGTCGCTCTCACGCAAGAGGAGGAAGCGGGCTTGGTAGCGGCGCTTGAGTCGCTCCAAGCCGGCAAGGCGCTGGCTCACGAAGAAGTAACCTCGAAGCTGTGGGCACCGCAGCGGCGTTAACAGCAAGGCGGCGCCAAGGTCCTTCTGGTCGCAGTTACCGGCTGGGGTCAGGACGAAGACCGGCGTCGCTCCAGGGAAGCGGGCTTCGACGAGCAGATGACAAGACCCCTCGAGCTCACTGCACTGAAAAAGCTACTCGCCGCGACCGGTGCGCGCGACGCCGAGCGCGGGCCACGCGCGTGAAACGCGGCGGCGCTCACGGCTTCGCCTGCATCTTTCCACGCCAACGGCGCTCACCAACGTCAGCTGAAGATTGAGACTCGGCCAATTCGACGGCAATCGCCCTATCGTCTTCGACGACTAGCACCGACCGCCGTTCGCTCGCGTCCACTGACGTGTTCGGAGGTTGCTGGTGAGACGAACGAAAAACGATCTCCTCGATCGCCGAGACCAGATCGGAAAGGGCCGCTGGCTTGATGATGTGTCTCTCGAAGGCTGCAGCGGTGATCGTCCGGATTTCGCTGGGTCCTGAGAAAGCGGACAGAGCGATCGCGGGGACAGGACCGTACTCCTCCCGGACTCGGCGAAGCAGACTGACGCCGTCTTCGCCAGGCATGGCTAGATCCGTCACTAGAACATGTGGCTGAAAATTTCCGCAGAGCACATAGGCGTCGGCGGCACATCCAGCTTCACGGACTTCACATCCCTGGTCTATGAGCATGGCGGTCGCGAGCGATCGCGCGTCCGCGTCGTCGTCGACCACGATGACGCGCACGCCGGACAATGGGAGCTCGAGACGTGAGGACGCGGAGTGCGGCGGCGGGCCATTGGTCCCGTCCTTCACGCGTTTCTCTTTCGTGGCGAATAACGTGACCCGAAACGTTGCGCCTTCGCCATGCCCGTTACTCACCGCGTCGATGGTGCCGCCGTGCAAGTCGACGATCGCCTTGGCGATGGCGAGTCCAAGCCCTAGTCCGCTGTGGTCACGCGTCCACGACGAATCCGCTTGTCGGAACGGCTCGAAGACGTGGGGTAGGAAATCGCCGGGAATGCCAACTCCCGAATCGCTGACTTCCACTCGCACGAGATCGGACGAACCCTCCATGCGGACACGCACGGTGCCACCCGCCGGCGTAAACTTGATGGCGTTCCCCAACAAATTCGTGAATACTTGGTGCAAACGCTGCTCATCACCCATCGTCATGGACTCCATGGGCGGCAGTGAGAGATCCACACTCAACTTCTTCTCCGCAAACGCTGGCGTAAAGGATTCGATCAACGATCGGAGCAAGCCGGCGACGTCAACAGGCACCCTTAGAAAGCTGACTCGACCGGATCGAAGTCGCGAGATGTCGATCAAGCCGTCTATCAGGCGGGCTTGCACATTGGCGTTTCGCTGAATGGCCGCCACCGCGCGCTCGCGCAGATTCACGTCGCTTTCTTTACGCTTGAGCATTTCCGCCCATCCAGCGATTGCATTGAGGGGCGTGCGCAGCTCGTGCGAGACCATCGCGAGAAACTGGTCCTTGGCGCGATGAGCCTCTTCGCAGGCTTGGCGCGCGTCACGTTCTCGCTCGTAGAGAACGTTCCGTTCGTTCGCCAGGGCTTCCGCGCGTTTACGACCTTCGAGGACGATGCCAGACAGCTCGTCGGCCGCGTTGATCATCATTTGATCGAACGCGGCGTGAAGGATCGCCGCCGACGCACCGTTCGGCACTGCATCCCCGCACAGATCGATGATAGCGAGGCGCAGGTGACTCAGCTCGCGCAAAGCCTCGGGGACGGAGTACTCGTCCTCGACGCGTTGCGAGACGTGCGCTTCCGCTTCTGCCGTCGAACCGACAAGCCTCCCCAGCGCCTCGGGATGATCGTCCAACGTTCTAAGCGTCACGGCGAGACGAGTCACGATCTCAGGGAAGTGATCGTACAGGGCGGGTGGAGAGAGCTTCGGCGCAATTGGCAGATCGGGGTCGCCGAGGACGCGCGCTCCCCATTTCTCGAGAAGCAGGTCCTTGTGGGCCTCGAGAAGCGACGCCAAAACTGCCGGCGGAAGGCTTTCGCTGCGACTATGAGTCTCCTTCTCCATGTATGCCTCGTGTTCGTACACCCCTGTCGTCCGGCGCGGCGCGCTCGTAGTGCCTTTCCCTGCGCACCCCGGAGATTATCGATGCATGCCTATCGAATGTCCGCGCAACGTCGCGACGCGGACAGCCGCTCGCGCTTCAGCTTCGCGTCGAAACGAGCCAGCAAAAAAGGTTCACGCCGAAGTCTGAACTTTCTGGCGCCGTCCCTCTCTCGAAACGATGAGCGATCGAGCGCAAGAGAAGCACCCAACTCCTCCGGGTCAGCCTCGACGTTGCCATCGAATCGGCGCCGCCGAGATCTTCGTCTGCTTTTCGTGTCATCCCGCGAGCACGAAAGCAACGACTGGGCCAACCCCTCTCGACCGCAAATGCGGGCGGTTCTCGTGCGGGGCTGCGTGGACGACGCCTTCGTTGTCGTGACGACGTGCCACGTCTAGGCTGCCCGTCCAGCGCACAAGTAAGCGTAATTCAACGAAAAGTAGTGCTGATGCAGTCTGCCCTAGAATAGCGTTCCCGGTGTGCCCTGGCGCCGCACGCTGCCAGTTTGCCGAGTGGGTCGAAGCCCAAACCGCGGGCCTCACTGCGCCGTCACGATCCGAAACTTCGTCGCATCGCTCGGATCGGTCTCACGCCAGGCAACGAACACGCGGTTTCTCAAGAACGGATTGTTTTCAGTTCGCGCGCAATCGGCGAAACGTCCCTCGTTGGCGTTGTTCTGTGCGCGACCCGGAGCGCTCCAGAGCCCTCCGCTCCAGAGCCGACCCCAGACTTGAAACGGGTCGGCTGCGCCGGACTTCTCCTGGTAGATGGCCACCGCATTGCCTGCGCTGTCGACGCAGATTCGTGGATACCGCGTGTCCGCGGCAGTGGCGGAGGAAATGCGCTCGGTCGGTTGCCAGACACCGGCTGCGGTTCGATGCGCGGCGTAGATCGAGGTCGGAGCCGCTGACAAGCTCGGCCGCCACGCGACCAGCGCCGCGCCGGAAGCGGTGAGGGCCACGGCGGGCAAGGCCATGCCGGCGCTGCTGTCGAGCGCTTGCACCTGCCAGGCCCCGCCAGCGGCACTGCGGAAAGCGGCCGTCATCTCGAAGGTGTACGGGGTGACCGCCGGATTCTGAACCCGGCTGGCGGCTACCAGCGCGTTGCCGGCGCCGTCGATCGCCGACGTGGCTTCCGCAGGACCGATCGCCGGATCGCCGATCGCTCTGTCGAACACGACCGATCCCAAGGACCAGCTACCGCCCGTGAGCGTTGCCGCGCAGAGAACGTCGTTGGCGACCCAGCTGAGAATGGCTGTCGTCGGCGGCGCCGACGAGCCGCCAAACGCCTGACGGTTGCCCATCAGGCCCTGCTCGGTCAGAAACAGACCCGTGGCACACGGCGCCGTCGTGCCCAATGCGGACGAGGTGCTCGTCGCGTACGTCCAGCTTCCCGCGCCGGCAGGGTCCCAGTACGCGCCCCCGCTACCCACCTTGAGCTGGCCCGCGGTCTGCTCCACGAGTGCGAAGGCGATCGGTCGGCCCATCGCAAAGTCGGTGTCGATCCGCCCGGCGCTGAACTGAAGAATGCAATCGCCCGCGGACTCGTAGAGCGTGATGCGATTCGAGAGTGGGGAGCCGACGCGCACGCCCAGCGCGCTGAGCCGATTCCCGGTGAACGCGCCGCAGCCGCTGGTGGGGGAGTTGTCCACGAATACGATGAAGGCGCTGATCAGGTTGGCTCCGCCCAACACTTGGGGCCGGCCTCGGATGGGCTGGGCCAAGGTGTTGATCGCTGTGAAGCCGGACGAAGCCTGCAGGATATCTCCTTCGTTCCACACCACGAAATCCGTGATCGCCCCGGCCAGGCTGACGACCTGAGGAAGATCGACATCGACGCCGAACGCGTTCTGCGGGACCGCGGTGTTCCAGAAAGGTGTGCGCGGAGGGCCGACCGTGAGCACGGCTTCGTTGCTCGTCACGCTGCCGAAACGGTTGCTGACGCGCACCGAAAACTTTGCCCCGGTGTCGCTCGGCTTCGCGGGGTCCAGGGAGAAGCTTGCGGCAGTGGCGGCATTGATGCTGGTTCCGTCCCGCCGCCACTGGTAGCTGAGCGGCGCAGAACCGCTCGCCGTCACGGAAAAACCCGCCGGATCACCGGCACCTACCGTGCCGCTGGCAGGCTGCGTCGTGATGGTCGGCAGGTTGGCCGGATCGGTGTTCGTCAGGCCGAATGTCATCGATCCAGCGCCAGTAGCGGGGCACACGGGCGTGGTGAACGTCAAATTGGCGGCGTCAACGAAACCGCAGTCGTTCGTCGCGAAACTCCCGTCCGGACACTGAAAGACATTGCACCACGGTATCGGCGGGGGCTGGGCGAGGGTATCGCCGGATTCGATCAGGGGCTGCGTCGCGGGCACGCGAACCCGTCCGGTGATCTGGGCTCCGGCAGCGAAGCCGGCAGCGGTCCATTCGACGCGATGACCGTTGACGAAGGTGTATTCACTCGGCAGCCCGCTGATCGAGGCCACGCTCGTGAACGTGAACTGGGTATCGCCGAGCAGGGCGCCGGGCGGGATCACCAGCGTGATATCGCCGGCGGGATCACTCACCGTGCCGCCGCTCGTTCCCACGACGTTGGATGCGCCGCCGTCCGTTCCGGCGCTGCCGTCGCCCGCGTCCGCCGTGCTTGCGTCGCCGCTCGCGCCGTTCGTACCGGCACTGCTCCCCGCGTCGCCGCCAGTACCGGCGCTGGTTCCCGCCGCGCCGCTCGTTCCGGCGCTTGCGTCCCCTGGCCCGCCGCTGGTGCCCGCTCCGGACCCGCCCGGCGGCGCGTTGTCATCGCCACAGTGGACGGTGAACACGGAAGCAATCAACGCCCCAACGAACCAGCAGGTCTTGGCACTCATGACAGAACTTCCTCTCTTTCCGATCGATTTCGCGACCGCTCTCCGCTGGGCATCGGGAAACCAATGTCCTTGGTCCCGAGCTTCGCCGACACGATCGCGTCGAGCAGGCGGCGTCCGACGAGTGGCCCGAGCTGAAGCGCCAGAGCCTGCACCGACGCGCGGAACAAACCGGTACCCACGAGGGAGGCTTGGGCAGGGCTCACTCGAGCGATGCCCAGAATGTCCGCGGTTCGATCGCCGAGCAGGTAACGCACGAGAAATGCCGGCGCTGCCCGTAACCCGGGAACGCCGACATGGTCCTCGGTACGCGCGAGCAGCCTCGCCATGAGCGCGCGCCCGTGGTCCGACGCTTGGAACTGGCGGTCGGCGATGCAGTCGGCCGTACGGCTCGCGGCCGAGAAGTCCTTCGGTAACAAGGCTTCGTCGATCCCCAAGAGGGCGCCGACACCACGCCACAAGTGATAGAAGTCCTCCGCATCGGCGCTATCGACCTGAACGCCGAGGCGTCGCACCGCTCGGACGACCACCACCGAAAATCCGAGCATCGTCCCCAAAAGGTCTTCTTGATTGATCGGAACCTCGTTCGATGGCTGGACCCGCCTCCTGATCGCGGCATGCAGCAGGCGGACTTTGCCGATGGCCGGCAGAGCCGTCCCCTCCGGGTCGAGCGACCCCGGCTCGAGCACGTCCAGCACGAACCGCGCGGTTTCGTTGACGCGGCGGTCCAGGTCGTTCGCCATGCGCCCGGTCGCTGCGAGCACGCTGGCGCCGCGCTCGGCGGCATAAGCCGAAGGAAGCGCCGCGCAGAACAGCGCCACCGTGATGTGGAACAAGTGTCGCTCCGCCCAGTGCTGCGCATTCAGCACGCGTGTCCGGTTCAACCAGGGGGGCACGACGATGCGATCGACGAAAAAGCGGCGCACGTCGTCGGGCAAAGCCTCGGGGAGGCGTTCCTGGTTCTTGCGAACTTCACCGAGCAGCGCGTTGACGGCCCAGAATCGACCCGCGAGGCGCGCTGCGAGAGCGTCGGCAGGCTCGTCTCCAGTCAGGCGCGCCGCGTCCAGAATGGCTGGCGAGGGCGTGGCTGCCACGAGACGCCCGCTCAAGCACACCTCGAGCAGTGAAGCTCGCGGTACCGGCAAAGCGCGAGCAGCGGCAGCGCCTTGGCGGGAAGATCGTAGCTATAAAAGCTGTCCGGTGGATTCACGGTGTGAAGCCATCCCGCGTTGCTCCAGAGGCCCGACCCCTCCTGGCTTTCGATCAGGTAACGCGCGGCGCGTTCCACGGTCTTTTGCTCTGCACCGGCCGCAAGCAGACCGAGCAGCACGAAACCGGTGACCGGGGGCATGCTCGGCCCACAACCAGCGTTTGCCGGGTCGCGATAGACTTCTGCTCGTTCGCCGAAGCCGCCGTCGGCATTTTGATGTAATTCCAGGAACCGCACCGCGCGCTCGACATAAGCTGCTCGCAGGTCCTCCCCCACCGCGGCGAGCCCGAGCAGCGTGGTCGCGGTTTCAGCCAGGTAGCAGGCCATCCACCGGCCCCACCACGCGCCGTTGGGGCATTGCTGCGCTTGCAGAAACTCGATCGCCCGGCACACCGCCGGGTCATCACGTCCGACGCCGCAGGAACCGAGCCCCCAGAGCACGCGCCCGGTGATCCCTTCCGCGGG
>Ga0111538_10003016_pt1 | contig 23589 bp, 26 predicted proteins | sample SoiMethybrSBSTD1_FD_79669 | JGI IMG/M metagenome (GOLD analysis project Ga0111538, IMG submission 79669) | Bulk soil microbial communities from a Populus tree surrounding site in Tennessee, USA - Soil MetaG P. TD hybrid SBSTD1 (version 2)... | ecosystem: Environmental > Terrestrial > Soil >...
GACCCGAACAAGGACGTCAACGAGGTCTGCGCGATCGTCCTCGCCGGCAAGCAGAACGGCTGCGTGATCCTCGGCGGCGGATCGCCGAAGAATTTCTACCTCCAGGCGCAGCCGACGCTGTGGGAGGTCTACGGCATCCCGAAGGGCGGCAACGACTACTTCATCCAGATCACGACCGACCAGGTCGTCTGGGGCGGCCTGTCCGGCGCGACGCCGGCCGAAGCGGTCAGCTGGGGCAAGGTGAATCCGGGCGTGCTGCCCGACACCGTGGTCGCGTATTGCGACTCGACGATCGCGTTCCCGCTGTTCTGCGAGTACGCCGTCGGATCGTCCAACGGCCGCCGGGCGCGCAAGGAGCTCGTGCATCGGCGCGACGCCCTGGTCGCCAGCCTCGCGCGCGAGGCGAGGGCGGCCGGCGAAAAACGAAAGTCTGAAGTCCAAAGTACGAAGTAGGAACTCTTCAGGCTTCGCACTTCGTACTTCTGACTTTCATGGGAACACTGTCCTCCGAGCTGGCGCCGCACGCCGAACGGCTGGTCCCGCGGCCGCGCATCTACGCCGACGCCAACGTGCCGGCGGGCATCGTCGCGCACATGCGCGCGCACCTGCGCTGGGACGTGCTCTTCGTCCTCGAGCAGGACGACCTGCGCCGCGCGCCCGACGTGAAGCACTACCAGCTGGCGCAGCAGCTGTGCCGCACGCTGGTGACGATGGATCGCGACTACCTCGACGATCGCCGGTTTCCGCCGGCGTCGAGCGGCGGCGTGCTCGTGATCAACGCGCCCGACGAGCGGCAGCTCGCGCTGCTGCTCGAGCGTGTCGATCGAACGCTCTTTCACGCCGAGGATTCGGACGAACCAGTCGCGCAGCCGCTCGTCGGCCGCAAGCTTCAGGTGAACAGCGACTGGGGCCGCGACGGGATGTAACGGCGCGCGTACGAGATCAGAATGTTCGGGCTAGCGCTCGACGACGCGGGTGTGGTTGCCGTCAGGGTCGGCGACGGCGGGGTAGAGGCGCGCGCTTCGGCGCGCGCGGAGGGCGGCCTGGCCGCGGCGGCCGCCCGTGCGCTCGGCGAGGTCGGCGCCGGGTCGGACACGCGTCAACTCGGCGTCGCCAGCGCCGTCCCCGACTCGCCCGCAGTCGCCCAGGCGCTCGCGCAGCTGGCGCAGCGGTTCACCGGCCAATTCACCACCCACGGCGCAACGCCCGCGGGAATGGCCGCGGCCGTCGCCGAAGCGTGGGGCGGCGCGGCGCGCGGGGTCAGGGACGTCGTGCTGTTCGCGGTCGGCGCGCACGCTATCGGCGGCGTCGTCCGTAACGGCGTGCCGATCACGGGCGCGCGCGGCCGTGCCGGCTCTGTCGGCTGGGTGTCGTTGAACCCGGTCGAGCGCGAGGACTACCGCAAGGTCGGCTGCGTCGAAGCCGAGGTCGCCGCCGCCGGCATCGTGCGGCGCATGATCTGGCGCATCAAGGCGGGCGACCGCTCGCGCGTGCAGGATACGGTGAAGGACGATCTCAGCGCCATCACCGTCGATCACATCCTGGGCGCGGCGCGCGCCAACGACGGCGTGTCGATCTCCGTCATCCGCGACACGGCGAAGTATCTCGGCATGGCAGCCGCAAACCTGGTCGCGATTGCCGATCCGGAGATGCTGGTGCTTGGCGGCATCATGGCGTCGTCCGCGGATCTCTTCCTCGAGCCGATCCGCCACGAGCTCGGTCGCCGGCTGCCCAAGGGGATGATGGACCGGCTGGCGATCGAGAGCGCCACGCTCGGCGACGATGCAGCGGCGATCGGCGCGGCGCGGCTGGCGGGCGCGCCGCTCCCATGATCGTGCTGTCGGGCGCGTCGCTGGTCCTGCCCGATCGCATCCTCTCGCCCGGCACGCTCCTCATCGAAGACGGTCGTATCGCCGAGATCAGGCCCGATGCGCCGTCGACGAGCCATCGCGATTCGCAGTTCGCGTTTCACGGCCACTACATCGTTCCCGGTTTCATCGACGTGCACGTGCACGGGATCGAAGGCGTGGATTCGCTCGATGCGGCGGCAGCGAACGGCGACGCGCCGATCGCGGCGATCGCCGCGCGGCTGCCGAAGTACGGCGTGACGGCGTTTTGCCCGACAACCGTGGCGTGCGGGCCGCGGGCGCTGCGGCGGGTGCTCGACGAGGTGCGGCGCCTGCGCGAGGAGCCGCCGCCACGGGCGGCGCGAGTGCTGCCGGCGCATTTGGAGAGCAACTTCATCAACGTGGAGTACCGGGGCGCGCAGCCCGCAGGTTGCCTGCGCAGTCCGCGGGCTGCGCTCGAGGCGGTCAGGGCAGGTGGGGCGGGTCGGGCAGGTAGGGGGGCGGGTGGGGCCGGTGGGGCAGGTGGGTTCACGGGGGACGATGACGCGTTCAGTGCCGGCGACATCCTCGCGGAGATCGAGCGGGCGGCGCCTGATGTCGGGATCGTCACGCTGGCGCCGGAGCTGGATGGCGGGCTGGATCTGATTCGCTGGCTCACCCTTCGCGGGCATCGCGTCTCGCTCGGCCATTCGGCGGCGACCTACGACGAAGCGCTCGCGGCGATTGCCGCCGGGGCGCGGCACGCGACGCATCTGTTCAACCGCATGCCGCCGCTCGGGCACCGTGCGCCGGGGCTGGCCGGGGCGGTGCTGCAGACCGACGAGGTCGCGGCGGAAATCATCTGCGACGGTGCGCACGTCCACCCGGCGCTCATCCGGACCGCGCTCGCCGCGAAACGGCCATCGCATGTCTTCGCGATCACCGACGCCACCGCCGTTGCGGGCCTGCCGGTGGGGGCGCGCGCGGCGCTGGGCGGACAGCCGATTCTCGGCGGCGAGGCCACGGCGCTCATGGCCGACGGGTCGACCATCGCCGGCAGCCGCCTGACGATGGACCGCGCCTTCGAGACGCTGGTGGGGCGCGTCGGCATTTCCCTCGTCGACGCAGCGACGGTCTGCGCCACGACGCCGGCGCGCGAGTTGGGCCTCGTCGGCCATGGCATGCTCGCGCCCGAGGCGGTGGCCGATCTGGTTGTTCTCGACGCTAATCTGGCGGTCGTGCAGACCTATCTGGGCGGGCAGATCATCTATTCACGAAACACCGCGCCGCCGCCGGCCGTCTAATCGTCCCGGAGGATTTATGAAGAACTCTGCGCGTTCGGCGGCGAAAGCTCTGGCGCTCCCGGCCGCGCTGGCCCTGCTCCTCGCCGGCCCGGGCTGCGTCGACATCGTCGGCTCGGACTTCGGCCAGGCCAAATACGTCGAGCGGGACGAGAAGCACTTCACGGTATCCGGCAGGCCGGATGTCTCCTTCACCACCTTCGACGGTTCGATCGAGATTCGCCCCTGGGACAAGGCCGAGGTTCAGGTGGTGGTCGAGAAGCGCGGGCGCGACAAGCAGGACGTCGACCTGATCGAGGTGAAGGCGGCGCAGAACGGCAACCGCATCGAGGTCACGGTCACCGAACCGCGGAGTCGCGGCGGCTTCAACCTCGAGTTCAACAATCACCGATCGGCGAAGCTGTTCGTATCGCTCCCGGCGTCCTCTGACGTGAGCGCGCGCAGCGGCGACGGATCGATCGACATCGAGAAGGTGAACGGCAAGGTGCAGCTGCGATCCGGCGACGGCAACATCGACGGCCGCATGCTGACCGGCGCGGTAGACGCGCATACCGGCGACGGCGCGATCAATCTGGCCGACGTCAAGGGCGATCTCAACGTCGACACCGGCGACGGCCGCATCGTGCTCGGCGGTCAGCTGACGAGCGTGCACGCACGCTCCGGCGACGGCAGCGTCACCATCGAGGCCGAGCCGGGCAGCGCCGCGGAAGGCGACTGGGACATCGTCACCGGCGATGGATCGGTAATGCTCGCGATGCCCGACGGGTTCGGCGCCGAGCTCGACGCGCACACCGGCGACGGCCGCATTCGCATGGAAGACATCACGCTGTCGAACGTGACCGGCGCGCTGGGACGGAGTACCGTGAAGGGAAGGCTGGGAGCGGGCGGCCGCAGCGTCCGCGTCCGCACCGGCGACGGGTCGATCACCCTTCGGCGCTTCTAGCGATGCGCATCTAGGCCAGTGGGTAAGGCGGGTTGGCCTACACGGATCACTTAACAACGCGACCGCCGGTGATGAAGCGCTTGTAGTCGGTGTAGGTCTGCGTGATGCGCTTCCCGGCGCGGCTGCCGCCGGTCACCACCATCACTTCGCTGATCGACTCGGGCAGGAGGATCGTCTCCTCCGGCTCGAGAAAGGTGACCGGACGGTAGCGCACGGACGAGTCGTAGCGCGACACCACGAAGCGATCGGCGGTGCCCGAGTGCGAGACCTTGGGCGGGATCCGCACTTCGAATCCGTGCTTCAGGCTTTGATCGACCCGCACGATGTCGTGCGTCTCGGGATCCAGCCACACGCGTCCCTTCAGATCGACGGGGAACGAAAAGCTCAGGCAGTCTTCGTCCTTGCCCTGCTGGTCCGATTTGGTGGCCACGGCCTCCGGAGGGACCGGCCCTTCGGGCCGGCTCTCGTAATCGAGCGTCACGAGCTGCCGGCTGCGGTCGCGCCCCGGGCGGCCGAGTGAGAACCGGTAGTCCTCACGCTTGCCCGGCAGCAGGAACGCGAGCGGCTCCGGGGAGATGCTCCGCGGGTCCAGGCACTTCGGCTCGTCGCCGGGACGGGGCGCGCGGCCGTTGATCTTCCGAATCACCCGGTGGACGGTCGCGTCGAAAGGCGCGCCGTCCAATCCGGCCTGCCACTCGACCCGCAGCTCGTAGTCGATCGTGCGCGCAAAGCCCTGCGGCGACAAATCGGAGCCGATCTGCTGCACGACGACGCGCTCCATGCAGATGATGCTCTGGGCGCGGCCGTAGTAGCGGCGGACGCTGTCACCGATGCGCTGGAGCGTCGTCTGCAGGTCCGCCTGCGCCGAGACGGTGCTGCCGGCAGCGACGAGCGCAGCGATCGCCAACCGTTTCATCCGGACGCGCACCAGATCGCGGTGGCGACGAACGGTGGGCACCCTCATCGTGTGCTCGTCGAGGGGTGAGCGGCGGCGCCGGGGGAGGCGCGATCGAGCGCGGCGAAAATGGTCGCAATCGGATCCGGACCCGGCGCGTGCCGGGTCGCCTCGAGCGCGCGCGCGACGAACGCCGTGGCATTGGCCACCGCGAAGCTGACGCCGTTCAGATTCTGGTCGCGCGGCACGCCGGGGATGTCGCGCGGAAACGCCGACGCCGAGAGCATCAACCGATCCTCGACGAAGGCAATCGAGTAGCCGTGGCGATCGCACGTCCAGTCGGCGCGCACCGGGATGACGCCGTCGAGGCAGCCAGGCAGCCATCGCACGCCGCCGTCGTCGTTGGCGGCGACGACGAGCGCGCCGCGGGCCCGGGCGCGCGCGACCGCGTCTTCGAGGAGCGGACGGTGCTGGCTTTTCGAGGTGCCGAGGCTCAGGTTGACGAGATGGGCGCCGTGGGATGCGGCTTCGTCGATGGCGCGAACCAGCGTCGCGACGTCGGTTCTCAGCGCGCGGCCGAAGACCTTGATCGCGAAGATCTCGGCGGCCGGCGCTTTCTCCCGGATCGCGGCGGTAACCGCCGTGCCGTGGCCCAGTTCGTCGACGTAGTCGTCGTGCAGGCAGCCGTCATCTCGAATCGCCAGGCCGCCGGCGACGCCGCCGACGTGCGGATGCGCGGCGAAGACGCCGCTGTCGATGACCGCGACGCGAACGCCCTGCCCCGTGAACTCACCCAGGTACATATTTGCCAAATCCGCCCCACGACGCGAGCAGCTGCGTCCCCGCCGGGAATGCACCGATAACGATGACGTCGCACTGGTCGACTCGAAGCACCGCGGCACAATACGCCGCGGTCGGGGGCGAGTCAAACGGCGACGCTGCAAGGGTGAAAGGCTAGCCTTCCCGCCTTTCACCGACATGCTCTTTGGTTGCATACATCGTCGGATCGGCGACGCCCGCGTCAACGAACGCGTCATGGCGCTCGCGGCACTTGCTGCACTCGCCGCAGTGAATCGCCTGCTTCGGATCGTCCGCCAACGGCCGCGGGTTCATGCACGACATCGTCAGCGCGAACGGCACGCCGAGCGCCGCGCCGCGGCGGATCACCTCGGCTTTGCTCGTGCCGGCGTACGGAGCGTCGATGCGGAGATCGTGGGCGAGGCCGAGCGACAGCGCCCGCGCCATCGCCGAGCGGAACTCGGGCGTCGCGTCGGGGAACGGATTGTGCGCGAGCGTGCCGAGGACCAGGCGATCGAGCCCGGCGGCGGCGCAGAAGACTGCGGCTTTGCCGAGCAGGATCACGTTGCGGCCGGGCAAGTACACGTCCTCGTCCGGCGTGTGATACGCAGGCGGGCGACCCTGCATCGCCCAGTGCGTCGCCGCATACACGTCGCGCATCTCGACCGACAACGACACCAGCGGCCTGATGCGGCCGCCGCGCGCCTTGACCGGCTCGCAGTCGAGAAACCGCGCGACCATGGCCTGCTCAGCCGCCTCCCAGGCAAGGCCCACGCTCACGTAAATCGGCTGCACCTCGCCCGCCGCGGCTTCGTCCGCCACCAGCACCGCGCTGTCGAGCCCGCCGGAAAGGAGCACTGCCGTCTTCATGGAGTGAATTGGTGAATCAGGGAATTGGTGAGTTGGCGATTTGCGCGTTTGGTGATTTGATGGGGACAGCATAAGTCACCAATTCGCCAATTCACCAACTCCGAAAATGTACTCCGTCACCAAGCGCATCGAATTCTGCTACGGCCATCGGCTGCTCGACTACGACGGCATCTGCAAGCACCCGCACGGCCACAATGCGACCGCCGAGATCGAGGTCAGGACCGGCACGCTGGACAACCGCAACATGGTCTGCGACTTCAGCGACATCAAGCGCGTCGTCAAGGGATGGATCGACAGGGAGCTCGATCACAAGATGATCCTGCGCCACGACGATCCCCTGGTGGCGCCGCTCAAGCAGCTCGGCGAGCCGATTTACATCCTGGACAGCAATCCAACCGTCGAACGCATCGCCCGCCTGATCTTCGAGAAAGCCACCGAGCACGGCCTGCCGGTGGTGCGTGTCACGGTCTGGGAGACGCCAACATCCTTCGCGGAGTATCGCGCCTGACCTTTAGCCTTCAAACCTTGACCTTCGCGCCTTTCCTCCTTCGAACCTTGCCTTCCCGCCTTCCCGCCGTCCCGCCTTCCCGCCTTGCTTGACTCTCCCCGTCTCATTGTCTTCGACCTCGACGGGACGCTCATCGACTCCCGTCGCGATCTCGCCGACGCGGCCAACGCGCTGCTCGCCTCTGCCGGCGCCGCTCCGCTGCCCGAGGCCCGCATCGGCCGCATGGTCGGTGACGGCGCGGCAACGCTGGTCGCCCGCGCCTTCGAGGCGAGCGGCGTCGAGCGGCCGGCCGACGCGCTCGATCGCTTCCTCGCCCTCTACGATGCGCGGCTGCTGAATCACACGCGACCGTATCCGGGCATTCCAGAGGTGCTCGAAGTGCTGGCGCTGCGCGCGCCGCTGGCCGTGCTGACCAACAAGCCGCTTGCCTCGACGCGGCGGATTCTCGCCGGCCTCGGCCTGGCGCGACACTTTCCAGACGGCGCCGTCATCGGCGGCGACGGACCGTTTCCGCGCAAGCCGGATCCAGCCGGCCTCGAGCATCTCGCGGCGCGCGCGCGCGTGCCCGCGGCGTCGACGCTGCTGGTCGGCGATTCGCTGGTCGACTGGCGGACTGCGCGCGCGGCATCGACGCCCATCTGTCTGGCGCGATACGGGTTCGGCTACGAGGGATTTCCGCCGGAAGAACTCGGTCCCTCCGATTACGTGATCGACGCGGCCGCGGAGCTGCTCGCGTTGTAATGAATTAGTACGTGCGATCAGAGCTGCTGTCGGGCTTCGATGCAAGGGCCTTTCAGTTCCTGCCCAAATTGCCGCGCGGACATGGCACCCGCATTGCTGAGATAGCAACCGTTCCCACGTTCCAATAGAGTCGATTAGCGGAGCGCAACCGAAAGTTCGTAGAATAGCGGACTTATGCCGACGGCACTCAGCGCGGGCCCCCCGACGCGATCAAGCGGTCTGGTCGACGTGCTCGACCGTGTCCTCGACAAAGGGCTGGTGGTCGCTGGGGACGTAAAAGTCTCGCTGGCGGAAGTCGAGCTCCTGACCATCCGGATCAGGCTCCTCATCTGCTCGATTGATAAAGCCGAACAGATCGGCCTCGACTGGTGGAAGTACGATCATCACTTGTCGCCAGGCAAGCAGGTGCTGTCGGCTGAAAACGCGGAGTTGCGGAAGCAGGTGCGCGCGCTCGAGCGGCAACTCGCGTCGCTCAATCGCCGGCGAGCGGTGCCGGCGCCGCGGTAAGGCGTGTTGCGCGCACGAGACCGACTGACGACAAGGAGTTTTCGATGGCCGTTGAACGCGCCGCAGGCGGCACAAGTCTTATCGATGTCCTCGACCGGGTGCTGGACAAGGGCATCGTCATCGACGCGTGGGTTCGGGTTTCGCTCGTCGGCATCGACCTGATCACGGTCGAAGCCCGCATCGTCGTCGCGTCGATCGATACCTATTTGAAGTACTCCGAAGCGGTCGGCTCTGTTGCGCCTGTGTCGAAGCCGGCGATCGAAGGCAAGGGGTATGAGGAAGTCGTTGCTGAAAATGCCGCGCTCAGGGCCCAACTCACTACCGGCCCCGCCCGCCGCGCTGGTGGACGTCGGCGCGCCGCGACGAACCGCGGTTAGGCGAAACGGTTCGGTCCCCTACACGGGCGTGCCCCGCGTCCGTGTCGCTGTCGGCGAGCCCGCCGGCGACGATGGCGATCTGCTGGCGTCGCGGGTCCGCCTGCTCGAAGCCTTCATCGGCCGCAGCGAGATTGCCGACTGCGCGCAGATCGGCCTGCAGTGGCTGGGCGAGGTGCTCGCCATCCGCCAGTCGATTTGCCTGATTCGCCCGGAAGGGGAGCCGTCGCTGTTCGTGGTCGCCGCCTATGGGCTCGGCGCCGAGGTCACCAGCTTCAGCGCCTCGCTCGAGGACTGGCGCAACCCGCTGGTCGCCGCCTACATCAATCGCAAGGAGATCTTCTTCCCCGCGCCCCATTCGGGCGCCGATCGTAAACGCCGTCCGGTGACGCCGCTCGACGACGCGGCCTTTCACGCCGTTCCGCTCGGCATCTCCGGTTCGGAAGAGGGCGCGGGGCTGGTGCTGCTCGAAGGGGCGTCGGCGCTGCCCGCGGAGCTGCACTGGTTCGTCACCGTCTTCAGCCAGAAGCTCGATCAGATCCTGCGGCAGCAGGTGCTCGCCGAAGGCGACCGCAAGCAGGGACGCGAGCGCACGCTGCTCTACAACATCATCAACGCGGTCAGCGACCCGATTCTGCTCACCGATACGGAAGGGCGGCTGCTGATCGCGAACGCGCGCGCGCTGACGCTGTTCACCGCATCCGAGGAAGAGAACGAAGGGCGGCGCGGCGCCGTGCGCATGAACAACATGCTGCTGTCGTCGGCGCTGTCGAGCAAGGCAATCGAGGAAACCGGCTCGGCGCGGCGCGAGCTGCTGCTGGTCAACCCGATCGACGGCTCCGACCTGGTGTTCGAGCTGCTCAGCACCGTCACCGAAGATCCGCGGCAGGGCAGCGGCGTCGTTTCAATTCTCCGCAACGTCACCGACCTGCGCCGCGCCAGCGAGGAGATCGAAGAGAACTACCGCAAGATGCGCATTGCCGAGGTGCAGGCGCGCGCCGAGAGCGACCGGCTCAACCTGATCATCGACTCGGTCGCCGACCCGATCGTCGTCACCGACGCCGGCGGCGGCACCTCGCTGATGAACGAGCCGGCGGAGCGGTTGTTCACGATTCCGGTCGATGCCAGCGCGATCGAGCAGCGCTGGGTGCAGGCCAACGACGCGCACTTCTCGTCGTTCATCGCCGGCATGCTGGTGAGCGCCGATCAGCGCCGCGTCGGCGAGATCGGCCTGAGCGATCCGCGCACCGGCGAGCCGATGCCGGTCGAGGCGATCGCCGGCAAGGTGCTGTCGGAGCACGGCGAGCTGACCGCGGTCGTCACCATCCTGCACGACCGCCGCGAGGCGCTCGAAAAAGCGCGCCTCTACTCGCAGCTGCAGGTCGCGGCCGACGAGCTGGAACGGAAGATCCAGGCGGCGACCGCCGACATCGCGCAGCAGAACGAGCTGCTGCGACGGCAGGCGATCGAGCTCGAACAGGCCTCGGCGCTGAAGTCGCAGTTCCTGGCCAACATGTCGCACGAGTTCCGCACCCCGCTGAACGCGATGCTCGGCTACACGTCGATGCTGCTGCAGGGCGTCGCCGGGTCGCTCGAGCCGCCGGTGAAGCGCCAGCTCGGACGCATCGAGTCGAACGGCCGGCACCTGCTGACGATCATCAACGAGATTCTCGACATCTCCCGCATCGAAGCGGGCCGGATGCCGCTGCAGATTTCCACCTTCAAGGTGCCGGATCTCGTCTCCGAGGTGAAAGCCGAGCTCGAACCGATTATCATGCAGCGAAAACTGAGCGTGACGATCGAGACGCCGCGCGACCTGGTGCCGCTGACCAGCGACCGGCAGAAGGTGAAGCAGATCCTGCTGAATCTCTTGAGCAATGCGCTGAAGTTCACCCACCAGGGCGGCGTCACCATCGCCGCCCGGCGGAACGCGCGCGAGCGGACGATGACCCTGTCGGTCACCGACAGCGGCATCGGCATCGCCCAGGCCGACCAGGACCGGATCTTCGAAGACTTCCGTCAGCTCGACAACTCGCCCACCCGCGCCTACGGAGGCACCGGGCTGGGCCTCTCCATCTGCCGCCGCCTCGCGCAGATGCTCGATGGCCGTATTTCAGTGCAAAGTCAGGTCGGCAAAGGTTCCACCTTCACGCTGACTCTGCCGACCAAGGGACGGAAATGAGCACAAAACCGGATCGCCCACGAGTGCTGCTGGTTGATGATTACCCGGACGCGCGCGAGATGTACACGGAGTACCTCGAGTTCTCCGGGTTCGAGGTCGTCGAGGCCGGCAACGGCATGGAGGCGCTGCAGAAAGCGGTCGACGCGCAGCCCGACATCATCCTGATGGACCTGTCGCTGCCGGTGATGGATGGCTGGGAGGCGACGCGCCGGCTCAAGGCCGACGCCCGCACCGCGTCGATTCCCGTGGTGGCGCTGACCGGCCACGCGCTCGCCGGGATCTCCGAAGGAGCCAAGAAGGCCGGGTGCGATGCCTTCGTGACCAAGCCGTGCCTGCCCGAGGATCTCGTGCGCGAGATTCGCCGCATCCTCGACGGTCCGCCTTCGTCGAATTCAACCAAGAAACCGCGCAGGAGCGGCAAATATGCCAAGACCAGCTAGCCCTCGCAAGGGCGAGCGTTCGCGGCCGGTGGCAAGCGCACCGGTCAAGTCGGCAGCGAAGAAGACGCCGGCCCGCAGCGGCAAGGTGACGCCGAAGCCGAACGGCGGCGTTGGCCGCGGCGGCGCGAAGCCGGCGGCGCGCTCCACGCGATCGACCCCTGAACGGCGGGCGTCGGAAAAGGTGCTCCACGGCGGCCGGACGACGTCGGCCATCGAGGCCGGCGCCGGCGCGAGCCGCGGCAAATACGTCTACTGCATCATCGAATCGAGCGACCCGCTGCGGTTCGGGCCGATCGGCATCGGCGCCGATCCGTCCGACGTCTACACGGTGCACTACAAGAACCTCGCGGCGGTCGTCTCCGACGCGCCGCTCGAGGTGCTCGACTCGACCCGCGAGAACGTCCTCGCGCACGAGCGCGTCAACGAAACGGTGATGCGCGAGCACACCGTCATCCCGATGTCGTTCGGCACCATCTTCAAGACCCGTGAGGACATCGTCGAGCTCTTGCGCTCGGCCGCCGAGGCGTTCGGCGACGTGCTGAACAAGATGCAGAACAAGCTCGAGTTCGGCCTCAAGGTGCTGTGGGACCGCGACCAGGCGGTGCGCGAGGTCGAGCACGACGACGAGGACATCAGCCGGCTGAAGAAGGAGATCTCGGGCCAGAAGGGGCCGACCTACTTCGCGCGCATGCAGTACGGCCGCCTGATCGACTCGGCGCTGCAGGCGCGGTCGGAGCGCTATGTCGCCGAGATCCTCGAGCAGCTGCGCGAGGTGTCGGTCGCCTCGCGGATCAATAAGCCGATCGGCGACAAGATGATCATGAACGCGGCCTTCCTGATCGCCCGCGACCAGGAGACCGCCTTCGACGGCAAGGTGAAGTCGATTGCCAGCCGCTTCGACAAGCTGACCTTCAAGTACACGGGGCCCTGGCCGCCCTACAACTTCGTCAACATCCGCCTCAAGCTGGAGCGGGCTTGAGGCGCGTCGCCGATGTTCATCCTTGACACCCTCCTGATCGGCAGCCTGCGGTTCGTGCTCGACAAGGTGGTGCAGGCCGCTGAAGCGGAGATGCGGGACGACTCGGCGCTGCGCGATCAGCTGCTCGAGGCGCAGATGAAGCTGGAGCTCGGCGAGATCACCGAGGAGGAGTTCGCCGACATCGAGCGCGACGTCATCGCCGCCATCCGCGAGTTGAAGGGCGCCAGCCAGGGCCCGATCTCGATGTCGCCGCAGGACAGGATCACCGGCGTCGACATCCAGAGCTTCGACGAAGATCGCTGAACCCTCTCCCCGGTTTGCGTTCTACGGCGGCAAGGGCGGCGTCGGCAAGACGACGTCCGCCGCGGCGCGAGCCATGGCCGACGCCGCCGCCGGCCGCCGCGTCCTGCTGGTTTCGACCGACCCCGCCCACTCGCTCGGCGACGCGCTCGCCGTGCCGCTGTCCAGCACGCCCAGAAAAGTTCGCCGCACGCTCGACGCGGTCGAGCTCGATGCGCCGCGCGCGTTTGCCCGCTGGCTGAAGGAGCACCGCCGGCCCCTCGGCGAGATTCTCGAGCACGGCACCTGGCTGGACGCCGAGGACGTCGATGCCCTGCTCGATCTGTCGATTCCGGGGATCGACGAGCTGGTCGGGCTGCTTGAAGTAAGCCGCCTGGCGGCGGCACGCGGAGACCGCAGAGGAAGCGGAGACCGCAGAGCGTACGACCTGGTGGTGGTCGACACGGCGCCGACCGGCCACACGCTGCGGCTGCTCGCTGCGCCGGAGGCGGTGGCCGCGGTGGCGGAGATCCTCGACCTGCTGCAGGAAGAGCACCGCATGATTCGCGAGCAGCTGGCGCGCGTCGGCCGGCCGGAAGCGGCCGACCGCCTGATCGCGCTGCTCGCGGCGCAGGCGCGCGACACCGGCAATCGCCTGCGCGATCCGCGGCAGACGACGTTCCACTGGGTGACGCTGCCGGAGGAGCTGGCGCTGGCGGAGAGCGTCGACGCGATCGGCGCGCTCGAACAGGCGGGGTTGCGTGTCGCCGAGATCGTCGTCAACCGCGTGCTGCCGGACGCCCCGCCGTGTCCGCTGTGCGATGCGCGGCGCACGGAAGAGCGGCGCGTCGTCGCGGCCATCCGGAAGCGGCTCGGACGCGGCCGCCGCGTCGCCCTCGTCGACGCTGCGCTCGAGGAGCCGCGCGGCCTCGCGGCGCTGGCACGGCTGGCGAAAGGCGCGCCCTCGAAGGTGCAACGGCCGGCAGTCGCAGGCCAGTCCGCCTCCGCCGGCACGTTGTCGCCTCCCGAATCGCTGGACGCGCTCGCCGGCGCCTCGCTCGTGTTCTTCGGCGGCAAGGGCGGCGTCGGCAAGACGACCGTCGCCGCGGCGGCGGCGCTGCGCCTCGCCAGGGCGACGCGCTCGCGCAAAATCCTGCTGCTCTCGACCGACCCGGCGCATTCGCTCGCCGACGTCTTCACGCAGCCGATTGGCGATACGGGGCGTGCAATCGCCGGCGGTCCGAAGAATCTCACCGTTCGCGAGCTCGACGCGCCGGCGGCGCTCGCCGCGCGGCGGACGCAATTCGAGGAGGCGATCGACGAGATCGCGTCGGCAGTCGGCGCCAGCTCGATTGCGGAGGAAGCCGGGTCGGTGAAAGGGGGCATTTCCGTCCACTCACCGGTGTCGGCGGTGGCGCGCGAGCTGATGAACCTGGCGCCGCCGGGGATCGACGAGCTGTTCGGCGTCCTCTCGGTGGTGCACGCGCGCGCGGAGTTCGACCTGATCGTCGTCGACACCGCGCCGACCGGCCACGCGCTGCGGCTGCTCGAGCTTCCCGACGCGGCCCGCGAGTGGGTGCAGCTCCTGATGCGCGTGCTGTTGAAGTATCGATCGCTCGTGCGCCCGGGTCAGCTCGCCGCGGAGCTGGTCGACGTCTCGAAATCGATTCGCGAGCTGCAGGCGCTGCTCCGCGACGGCGACGAGACGCGCTTCATCGTCGTCACCCGCGCGGCCGAAGTGCCTCGGAAGGAGACCGAGCGTTTGCTGGCGCGTCTGCGCCGGCTGCGGCTGTCGGCGCCGGCGGTCGTGTTCAACGCGTTGACGACCAAGCCGGGAAGATGCGCGCGGTGCCGCGCGACCGCGGCGGCCGAAGCGCGCGAGATCGGCGCGCTGCGGCGTCCGCGGGGGTGCGCTATCATCCGGACACCGCTCGTCGCGCCGCCGCCGAGAGGCGCCGCGGCGCTCCATCGATGGGCCGGGAGCTGGATGAGCAGTACGTAGGGCGGTGCTTCAGCACCGCCGACTGGAGAAATGGCAAAGGGCACCTACGTCTATTGCGTCGTTGCGGCCGGGCGCCGCCCCCGCGCGGCGCGCGCGGCCCGGGGGCTGCCCGGGACCGGGCCGGTGCGCATCCTGGACGTCGACGAGGGTCTTTACGCGGCGGTGGCGGATGCGCCGCTCGACCGCTATGGCGAAGCGGCGATCAACAAGGGACTCGCCGATCTCGACTGGGTGTCGCGCGCCGCGGTCGCGCACGAAGCGGTCGTCGAATCGTTCATCGCCGAGAAGGCGGTGCTGCCGATGAAGCTGTTCACCATCTTCACCAGCGACGAGCGCGCGATCGAGCACGTGCGCGCCGAGCGCCGGCGCATCGCCGCGGTGGTGAAGCGGGTGGCGAACCACCAGGAGTGGGGCGTGCGCGTGGTCATCGATCGCGAGCGCGCCGCGGCGGCCGCCGCGCCGAAGAAGAAAGCCGCGCCGGCGCCGCGCTCCGGCGTCGCCTATCTGTCGCAGAAAAAAGCGCAGCGCGACGCGGTCAACGAGCTCGTGGCCAACGCGCGCGAGGCGGTGGCGGGGCTCTACGATCGGCTGGCGGCGAAATCGCGCCTGGCCAGGAGGCGGCTGGCAACCGAGCTGCCGGTGCAGGGCGGTCCGCTGCTGCTCGACGCGGCGTTTCTCGTGCCGCGGGCGCGTTCGGCGTCGTTCCAGGCGCTGGCCTCGCGCGAGTCGCGGGCGCTGGCGCGGCAGGGCTACGGCCTCACCTTCAGCGGCCCGTGGCCTCCGTACTCGTTCGTCCAGGATTGATCGATGGCGCGACGGTCACGGAGGCTGCCGGTACGACGCACCCGCTCGAAGGAGCCGGCGATCGCCGATCAAGTGCTCGACGCGCCCGACGCGACCGTCCTCGATCTGCTCGATCACCTGCTGAACAAGGGCGTGATGCTCAACGCCGACGTCACGCTCGGCGTCGCCGGCATCGATCTCATCTATCTGCGGCTCTCGGCGCTGCTGGCGGCGTTCGATCGCATCTTCGGCGAGAGCGACTGGCCGGCGACCGCGCGCTCGAGCCGGCGCGCGCGCGTCGCGCGATCGATCGCGCGGCGGCGGTGACCAGGGGGACGAAGAAGAAACGGCCTGCCGGCGCCCGGCGGGCGAAGGCGCGGCCGCGGCCGGTCGCGGCGACGCCGGTCACCGCACGCGAGCTGCGCGCGCTTCGCGACGAGCTCGAACGTCGCGTGCAGGCGCCCGCCGCCGCCCGCGTCGGCAAGCAGCGCACGGCCGCGGCGGTCAAGGGCGGCACGCCGCTGCGCTGGAACCCCGAGCCCGAGGAGGTGCAGAAGTCGGTGGTGCAGCTGGTGCTGACGATCGTCGAGCTGCTGCGCCGGCTGATGGAGCGTCAGGCGATCCGGCGCATGGAGCAGAGGACGCTGACGCGCAAGGAGGTCGAGGCGGTCGGCGAAGCGCTGATGAAGCTCGAAGAAACGATCCGCGACATCGGCGGCAAGTTCGGGCTCACGCCGGAGGAGCTGAACCTCGATCTCGGGCCGTTGGGGAAATTGATGTAAGGGGCCGAGCAAGCTCGGCCCCTGCGTCAGCGCCGCGCGTACACGCTGGTTTTGCCGTCGCGATCGAACGAGAGCACGTCGTAGGCGTCCTTGCGCGAGCCCATCTCCATCCCCGGCGATCCGATCGGCATCCCGGGCACCGCGAGGCCGGCGATCTTCGGGCGCTCCTTGAGCACCTTCTGCACCAGGTCGAGCGGGACATGACCTTCGAAGACGTAGCCATCGATGAGCGCCGTGTGGCAGGTGTGCGTCGACGGCGGGACGCCGTAGGCCAGCTTGGTTCGCGGCAGATCGGTCACCTCGAGGGTCGACACCTTGAATCCGAGCTTGCGCAGCTGCTCCGCCCAGATGGAGCAGCAGCCGCACCCGACCTGCTTGTAGACGGTGGCGGTCTTCGAGGCGGGGGGCGCCGCGGTTTGGGCGTGGCCGATGGAAATGCCGGCCGCCAGCCACGCGGCGGTCAGCGACGAAATCTTTCGCATCACGAACCTCTCCAGCGAAGGTATCGTGTCGGCGCCCGCCTGCGCAACCGGCCCGAGGCAGGCGGTGTCGCAGACCGTCTCGGAGACGGTGCCGCAGACGGTCTGCGGCACGGTGCCGCACACCGTGCGCGGCACCGAGGCATGCTATAGTGTTTCGCGTTATCAAAACAAATGTTTTGAAGAACGATGACACCGCTATGAAAACGCTGATTGTAAGCAGCTTAGCCGCTGTTGCGCTGACTCTTTTGGTTATCTGCCCACTGTACGCCCAACCCCCGGCGACGCCCGAGGCTCTTCCGATCGAGGAAGCCGGCGAGGAGGCGGCAACGGCAGGTGAAAGCGACCAGAGCGAGCAGGCGCCGCCGCCGGTGGTGCGCGCATCCCAGGTCAGGCGCGACGAGTCGGGGGCCGGATCGCAGACCGGCCCGATCTCGGGCTACATGGATTTCCACCTCAACAAACCCGAACACGAGGACCCGCGCCTCGACTTCCATCGTTTCGTCCTGCTCTTCAATCACAGCTTCAGCGATCGGCTGCGATTCATCGGCGAGGTCGAGATCGAGCACGCGCTGGTCGAAGGCCTCGAGGAATCGGGCGAGCTCGAGATCGAACAGGCCTACCTCGACTTCCGGCTGAAGCCGGCGTTGAACTTCCGCGCCGGCATGCTGCTCGCGCCGGTCGGCATCATCAACGAGCGGCACGAGCCGCCGTCCTTCTTCGGCGTCGAGCGGCCGTTCGTCGACACCTTCATCATCCCGAGCACCTGGTTCGACGCCGGCGCCGGCGTCCACGGCACCTTCGCGGGCGCCTGGCAGTACCGCGCCTACCTGATGGCGCCGCTCGACGCAACCGCAATCACGGCGGACGAAGGGCTCGCCGAGGCAAAACAGTCAGGGTTCCAGTCGAACGTCCGCAACATCGCCGGCACCGGGCGGCTGGAGTACGTCGGCCAGCCCGGGCTGACGCTGGGCGCGAGCTTCTGGCGCGGCGAAACCAGCTTCAATTTCCGGCGCGTGGAGTCGCACGTCGGCCTGATCGAATTCGACGGCCGCTACCACCGGGGCCCGCTCGGCCTCCGCGGCGAGTTCGCGCAGGTGTATGTCGACGGCGCCGATGCGATCAACGATTTCCAGCAGCGCGCCACCGGCATCAACCCCAACATCGCCCGGCAGATGCGCGGCTTCTACGTCGAGCCGTCGGTGCGGCCGCTGCCGAAGCTGAAATACGACATCGGCGCGTTCCTGCGCTACGAGAACTTCGACACGCAGTTCCGCATGCCCGCCGGCGTGCTGCCGCTGAAGCAATTCGACCGCTCGGCGTGGGTCGCCGGCGCGTCGTACTACCCGGATCCCGACGTCGTCCTGAAGGTCGACTACACGGTGATCCGCAATCGCAGCGCGCTCTTCGGCAGCGTCGACAGCCTCAACATCGGCCTGGGATGGTGGTTCTGATGCGCCGCCGCGTTCGCTCTCGATGCGCGACGCTTGCCGCCGCCCTCGTCGCCGTGATCCTCGCGGCGGCGCAGGGATCGTCGCAGGACCGTCGCGTCGTCCGGGTTCTCGCCGAGCGCTTCACGTTCACGCCGTCGCACATCACGGTGAAGCGCGGCACCGTCGTCGAATTCCGGCTGCGCAGCGACGACACCAACCATGGCTTCCACATCGTCGGCTCCAACGCCAGCGTCATCATCCCCAAGCGCGGGCGCGGCGAGGCGACGCTCGTGTTCGACGCCGACGCCGCCGGCCGCTACACCTTCGAGTGCTCGAAGATGTGCGGCGCGGGGCACAGTTTCATGCGCGGATCGATCACCGTCGAGGAGTAGCCCGTGTCAGACATGAAGCGCATGATGGGCCTGGCCATCGCCGTCTACGTCGTCGTGCTCGGCTTCGCCGCCGCCGGGCAGAGCGTCCGGCCGCTGCCGGGCGATCCGCTGCCCGGCATCACCGGCGGCGACTTCGAAGAGTTCCGGCTCGGGCTCGACGACTTCGCGGAGGTCGAGACGGTGGAAGACGGCCTCGGCCCGGCGTTCAACGGCTCGAGTTGCGCCGTCTGCCACAGCGTGCCGGCGATCGGCGGCGCCGGCGTCGTCGCCGAAGTGCGGGCGGCGCGCCGCAACGAGCAGGGCGAGTTCGTCGAGCTGGCGCCGACCTCCGGCTCGCTCTTCCAGATCTTCTCGATCCCATCGCACACTTGTCAGCCGATCATCCCGCCCGAAGCCAACGTGATCGCGCGGCGCGTGCCGATTGCGCTCTTCGGCGCCGGGCTGGTGGAGGCGATTCCCGACGAAGTGCTGCTGGCCCGCGACGATCCCGACGATCGCGATCGCGACGGCGTCAGCGGCCGCGCGGCGATCGTCACCGACATCGCGACCGGCCAGCGGCGGGTGGGGCGCTTCGGGTGGAAGGCGCAGCACGCGACGCTCTTGTCGTTCGCCTCCGACGCCTATCGCAACGAGATGGGGATCACCAACGATCTCTTCCCGCAGGAGCTCGCCTTCGGCATCTCGCCCGAGCAGATGAAGCTGTGCGATCCGATTCCGGATCCCGAAGATCGACCGGATCGCCGGACACGCCGCCGCGGCATCGACAACTTCGAATCGTTCATGAAGTTCCTTGCGCCGATCGGCCGCGGGGCGATCGACGACACGGTGCGCGCCGGGGAGGCGCTGTTCACGAGCGTCGGCTGCGCCACGTGCCATGTGCCGTCGCTGCAGACCGGGCCGAGCGCGAACCCCGTGTTCAATCGCAAGGTGGTGCCGCTGTTCTCGGACCTGCTGCTGCACGATGTCGGCACCGCCGACGGCATCCGGCAGGAGGCGGCGACCGCGCGCGAGTTCCGGACGCCGGCGCTCTGGGGCGTGCGGATGCGGCGTCCGCTGCTGCACGACGGCTCGGCGCCGACGGTCGAAGATGCGATCGGCTTCCACATCAACGAGGCGCTGCCGGCGCGGACGCGGTTCCTGGCGCTGCCGCCGCAGCAGAAAGCGGCGCTGATTGCGTTCGTGATGTCGCTGTAATCAGTTGCCGCGTCTGGCGGGCTCGGCCTCGAGCGCGGCGCTCTCGACCAGCAGCTTCGACGCCGCGCGCGCGCCGATCGTGATCTTCCGCCCGCCCTTGCCGCGCAGCATCACCGAATCGGCCGCCGGGTCGCGGCTCTCGACTTCCACCGGCTGACCGGGCTTGAGATCGTTGCTCTCGATGAAGCGGAGGAACGCCGGATCCTGATCGGTGATGCGCGTCACCCGAAGCGACGCGCCCAGCTGGCACGTCAGCAGGTTGTCGAGGTGCCGCGTCATGATCGCGCCGTCGGGGTTGGGGATCGGGTCGCCGTGCGGGTCGTGCGTCGGACGGCCCAGCATTTCGTCGATCCGATCGATCAGCCGCTCGGAGACGACGTGCTCGAGGTGCTCGGCCTCGTCGTGGACTTCCGCCCAGCTCATCCCCATCACCTGGACGAGGAACGCTTCGACCAGCCGGTGGCGCCGCAGCACCAGCCCGGCGAGCTTCTCGCCCGCCGTCGTCAGCCGCACGCCGCTGTACGGCTCGTACTCCGCAAGGCCCGACTCGGCGAGCGCCTTCACCATCGTCGTCGCCGTGCCCGGCGTCACGCCGAGCGCGCTGGCAACGTGCCCCATCGGCACCAATCGTTGATCGGGCGCAAGCCCTGATTGGCCGTGGTGGATCGCTTTCAGGTAGTTCTCGACGGTGCTCGACGGGAGCATGCGACGATATTATCCGCTATTCGACCATGACGCTGCGCCAGGCGATCTCAACCCCTGAAGGCAAGCGCCGCTACGTGCGCACTTTGTTTGCGACGATCGCCGACCGCTACGACTTCATTACAGTCGCGTTGTCCTATGGCCAGGATCGCCGCTGGAAGCGCCGGGTCGTGGCGATGGCGGCGCCTCGGCCCGGCGCTCGCGCGCTCGACCTCGCCACGGGCACCGGCGACATCGCATTCGCCCTCGCCAGCCGGGGCGCGCGCGTCGTCGGGCTCGACATCACGCTGCGGATGATCGAGATCGCCCGAGACAAGGCACGATCGGCGCCGGGCCCGTCCGTTTCCGGGACGCCCACGCAGCGCGCGCGTTTTCTCGTCGGCGACATGCTCGCGCTGCCCTTCGCCGGCAACAGCTTCGACATCGTCACCACCGGCTACGGGCTGCGCAACGTCCCCAATCTGCCGGCGGCGATCGAGGAGATTCGGCGCGTGCTCGCCCCCGGCGGACAGGTCGTGTCGCTCGACTTCAACAAGCCGGCTAATTCGCTCGTCCGCGCGATCTACCTCGCATATCTCAACGGCGTCGGCGCCGCGCTGGGATGGATTCTCCATCGCGACCCCGACACCTACCGCTACATTCCGGCCTCGATTCGGCTCTATCCCGGCGCCGAAGGGGTCGCGCGGCTGTTCGAAGCGCGCGGCTTCACCGACGTGCGCAGCCACGCGGTCCTCGGCGGGCTGATGACGATTCACCATGCCGTTCGAGCTTGATACGGAGGCGTGGACGGGCGAAGGCACGTTCACCCAGCTCGTGCTCGATCGTCTTCAGGACGTGGATGAGATCCGGCTGGCACGTGTCGAGAATGCGCCCTCGACGCGGTCGGACGCCGATTACAACTTCATCAGCAACGAGATTTACGTGGCCTTCGCCACGGTGGACCGGGAGGAGCGGATCAAGCGATTTGGGGTACTGCCCGCAACCCGCATCGTCCCCGAAAAGGCGATGACGCTGAGCGGCCTCGCTGCGGCGCTGGCTGGTATGCCCGAGATCGGCGCGCCCGATTACAGCGACGACGGTATGCTGCAGTACCTGCGGACCGAGCGGATTGTGCCTCCGTACCAGACGAGGGGCTACAAGCTGGTCGAGATGCTCCGCATCTACGAAGCAGGCACCGCGCGCCGCGACTAATGAGGCCACGGTAAAAAGCCGACATTGATCACGTGCGCGACCGCGCAGGCAGTGCCAACGTGTGCAATGGCGTGAATAAATGAGCCTCGTTCCGTCCCTTCTGCAAGCGATCGTCCGCGTGGACGGCGAAGCGCTCGTGATGCACGCCGGCGACAAGCCGTACGTCGTGTCGCCAACCGGCCAGGTCGACCTCGCCAACCGGGGCCTGACGCTCGACGCGGTCAACGGCATCGTCAACCAGATGCTGCCGGCGGAGATGCAGGCGGCCCTGACCGAATTCGGCGCCATCCAATACGAGCTGGCGGCGATGCCGGAGTTCCCGGGCGAGCATTTCACGGTCGTGGCCGCGCGCGGCGGCGACGATCTGTGGGTCGAGATCCGGCGCCAGCGAGTCCTCGACGACGATACGGTGCCGGATGAGATGTTTGCGCCGGGGGCCGCCGCCGCCGCCGTGGCCGCCGCGCCCCCCGTCGCCGCTGCGCCGCCGCCCGCCGCATCCCATCAGGTCGTTGCGCAGGCCGCCGCCGAGACCCGTCAGCCCGTCGTCGAAGCCCGCGCCGCCGAAGCGGCACCGGTGGAGCCGGCCTGGCAGGCCAGGCCGTTGCCGCCCCCTGCGGTCACCCCGATGGCCGACGAGATGACCGAGGCCGATCTCAGCGCCAGCCTGGACGAAGGCGACGACCTGCACCTGCCGGATGCTTCGCACCTCTGGCCGGCGCGGCCGCCGCTGCGCGGCGAAGAGGAAGTTCGCGAAGGAGACGAGATCGAAATCGATCTCGACGCGGATGTCGAAGCGGAGGCGCCGCAGCCGGTCGCAGAGGCGCAGCCGATCGAAGTGCCGCAACCGATCGAGGAGCCACAGCCGGCAATCGCTGCGGAGGTGCCGGGCGTCGAGCCGCCGATCGAGCAGCCGCTGGTGGCCGAAATCTCCGTCGCCTCGATGGCCGAGGCCGTTGCGGAGACGGCAGATGTCGAAACGCCGCAGGTTGTCGAACCCGCCGCAAAGGAAGAAGAGCCGATCGCGGAGCCCGCGCCGGCGATCGCCGCCGAAGCGCCTCTGTTCGAAGAACCGATTGCCGCGCCGGAGCCGGTTGCTTACGAACCAGTTGCCGCGCCGCAGCCGGTTGCCGAGGAGCCGCTGACGGTCGAAGAGCCTGCAGCGGTCGAGGAGCCGAGCGCGGTCGAGCAGCCATTCGCGGTTCCGGAGCCGGTCGCGGTCGAAGAACCGATCGCCGCGGAGCTCGCCGAACCCGCGCCGGTTGCATTCGAAGAACCTGTCGCCGCGGACGAACCTGCCGCCGAAGAACCGGTTGCGGCCGAAGTGCCGCACGCGGCAGAACCGATCGCCGCCGAACCGATCGCCGCCGAACCGATCGCCGCGGAAATGCCAGAGGCCGTGGAACCGTTCGAGGTGCCGCAGCCGATGGCGGCGGAGGAGCCGGTCGAAGAAGAACCGGTTGCGCCGATCGAGGAACCGGTCGCCGAGCCGCTGCCGGCGATGGCAGCAGAAGTTGCACAGCCGGAGGAGCCAACGGTGGCGCCGATCGCGGCTCGCGCGGCGAGCGCGCCCGAACCAGCTCCGATGCCGGAGACGATGGCGCAATTCGCGCCGTCGGCGGAGCCGCGGCCGGCCAGCCGCTCCCGTCTGTCGATCGCGATGGAAAAACGCCGGGCCGCCGCTGCTCGGGCGTCCGCCGCGGCGTCGGCAGCGCCGCCGGCATCACCCGTCGCACCGCCGCCGTCTCCGGTTTACACTCCGGAGCCGAGGGCCGCTGCGCCAACCCCCAGCCCCACTATGCCCAGACCAGACATCGTTGTGCCGCCAGCCGCGCCGGAACGTCCGTCGATGGCCGCCTCCGCCGCGCCGGCGCAGCCTGTCGCGCCGCCGCCCGTGGCCGCGGCCGAACTGCCGCGCGCGCACGAGTACGCGCCGCCGCCGCGCCCTGCTGCCGTCGCCCCGCCGCCCGTCGAGCCCGCGCCGCCAGCGC
>Ga0111538_10003018_pt1 | contig 23579 bp, 19 predicted proteins | sample SoiMethybrSBSTD1_FD_79669 | JGI IMG/M metagenome (GOLD analysis project Ga0111538, IMG submission 79669) | Bulk soil microbial communities from a Populus tree surrounding site in Tennessee, USA - Soil MetaG P. TD hybrid SBSTD1 (version 2)... | ecosystem: Environmental > Terrestrial > Soil >...
CCTGATCGATTTGGCCAATCGCAACGCCGCTCTGGCGTATCAGCATCGCTTCAACGAGGGCACGGCTGCGCAGCACGAGGCGCTCGAGACGCTGCAGGCCGTTCTGGGGTTGTCGTCGCTGCCCCGCCGCATCGAGTGCTTCGATGTCTCGACGATTCAGGGGAGCGAGACGGTTGCGTCGATGGTCGTGTGCGAGGACGGTCGCCTGCGGCGGTCGGAGTATCGCAAATACCGGATTAGAGGTCAGAGATCAGAGGCTAGAGGTCAGAGGTTAGGGGTTAGGGGAGATAGGGAGGTTAGGGAGGTTAGGAATAACGATTTCGCCGCGATGCAAGAAGTCGTCGGGCGGCGGTATCGGAAGCTGCTGGAAGAGGGAGGACCCTTCCCGGATCTGATTCTGATTGACGGCGGCAAAGGTCAGTTGTCGGCGGCCTACGCGGCGCTCGAAACGCTCGGCCTGTCGAATCTCATGGCGATCGGCATCGCCAAGAAAGAAGAGCTTCTCTACACACGCGAACACGATCGCCCGATCGCGCTCGCGCCCGACGATCCGACGCTTCTGCTCGTGGAGCGCATCCGAGACGAAGCGCACCGTTTTGCGGTGACGTTCCACCGCCGCGCCCGGACGATCCGCGACTTGCGATCCGAGCTCGACAGCGTTCCGGGTATCGGACCGAGGCGTCGCCGGGTTCTCCTCACGAAGTTTGGCAGCCTCTCGGGTGTGCGTCGCGCCTCGCGCGAGGATCTCGTCGCGCAAGTGGGCGCAAAAGTCGCCGATGCCGTCCTTGCGTTTTTCGCAAGCCAGCCGTAACCTGTTACCTCTTGCCCGACATCAACTTCACAGCAGTCCTCATTGCCTTTGCGGTGCTGCTGATCTCCCTCACCGTGCACGAGACGGCGCACGCGTGGACCGCCGATCGTCTCGGCGATCCAACCGCACGTCTGCTTGGGCGGGTGTCGCTGAATCCAGTGGTGCACGCGGATCTCATCGGCACCGTGCTGTTTCCCCTCGTCGCGATGACCACCGGCGCGCCGCTGATCGGCTGGGCGAAGCCAGTGCCGGTGAACGTCAGCCGTCTTCGTCATCAGCGACGGGACTACGCCTTCGTCGCGGCAGCCGGGCCGGCGAGTAATCTCGTGATGGCGTTCGTCGCGGCGAGTGCGCTCGCCCTGATCCCGACTTCGTCGATGGCGGGCGATGAGGTGAACGCGTCCGTGTATCTCGTCTTCTTTCTCGGCCGCGCGGTGCAGCTCAATGTGCTGCTGGCCGTCTTCAACATGCTGCCGATTCCGCCGCTCGACGGCGGCAATGTGCTGAGCGCATTGCTCCCCCGGCCCATGGCGGCGATGTTCGACCAGATCCGCCCGTATGGATTTCTGCTCCTCTACGCCCTCATTCTCACCAACGGGTTCGACTATCTCGTCGGGCGCCCGGCGAATTTCGTGTATTCCTTGTTGCCGTGACTGATCGCGCTTCCGCTCCCGTTCCCTCGACGCGGGCTCGCGTGGTGTCCGGCATGCGGCCGACCGGCAAACTGCACCTGGGACATCTCGTGGGGGCACTGGGCAACTGGGTGCCGCTCCAGGGGCAATACGACTGCTTCTACTTTGTGGCCGACTGGCACGCGCTCACGAGCGACTTCGCCGAGACGAGTCAGCTCACGAGTTACACCTACGACAACGTCGCCGATTGGATTGGCGCCGGCCTCGATCCCGACAAGAGCACGTTCTTCATCCAGTCGCTCGTTCCGGAGCACGCAGAGCTGTATCTCCTGCTATCGATGGTCGTGCCGGTGCCGTGGCTCGAGCGGGTGCCGACCTACAAGGAGCAGCAGGAGAACCTGAAAGACAAGGATTTGTCGTCAATTGGGTTCCTCGGGTATCCCCTGTTGCAGACGGCCGACGTGACCATCTACGACGCCCGCTTCGTTCCAGTCGGCGAGGACCAGGTGGCGCACCTCGAGCTCGGCCGTGAGGTTGTGCGCCGGTTCAACAATGTCTTCGGCACCGATGTGCTCGTCGAGCCCCAGCCGCTGTTGACGAAGTTTGGACGGTTGCCCGGGCTGGACGGCGACAAGAAGATGAGCAAGAGCATCGGCAATACCATTCACCTGTCGGACACCGCCGACGAGGTCAAAAAGCGGGTCATGCGGATGTATACCGATCCGAAGCGCGTCCGCGCTGATGTCCCGGGGACCGTCGAGGGGAACCCAGTCTTCACGTATCATGACGCCTTCAACGCGAACAAGGACGAGGTCGAGGACCTGAAGACCCGCTATCGCACTGGCAAGGTGGGCGATGTTGAAGTCAAGACCAAGCTCGCGAACGCTCTGAACGCCCGCCTGGAGCCGATCCGCGAACGGCGGGCCGATGCCCTTGCGAAACCAGAGCGCCTGAAGGAAATCCTTTTCGAAGGCTCGGCGCGTGCCCGCGCGGTCGCTCGTGAGACGATGGCGCGAGTGAGAGACGCGGTGAAGATATCCTATCGGTAGTTTGATGGACCAACACTCCGGTTTCGAACCGTCGGTCGATGCCATCCCGGTGACCCTCGCCAACTTCGAGGGGCCGCTGGATTTGCTGCTGCACCTGATCAAGAAGAACGAAGTCAGCATCTACGACATCCCGATCGCGCTGATCACCGCGCAGTACCTGGAAACGATTCAGTTCATGCAGGATCTGAATCTCGACGTCGCCGGAGATTACCTCGTGATGGCGACGACCCTGATTCACATCAAGTCGAAGATGCTCTTGCCCAGACCCGAGACCGCGGCCGGAGTTGAGGGCGAAGAAGAAGATCCACGCGATGCGCTGGTGAGACGCCTCATCGAGCACCAGAAGTTCAAGGCCGCCGCGGGCCTGCTTCACGAGCGCGAGCAGCTTCGGGCAGCGCAGTGGCAGCGTTCGGACGAGAGTGTCGCGGCGCTCGCGGGTGATGACTACGAGCCGGAGCTTGAGGTCGATCTGTTCAGCCTGTTGAGCGCCTTTCAGGCTGTGGTCGACCGGGCGAAACAGCGGCCGAAGCTCCTGCTGCCGCCCGAGCAGATCTCGCTCGAGGTTCGCATCGACCAGCTGCTGGTCCGGCTGTCTGAAACCGAAGCCTGCGGCTTCGAGGATCTGTTTGCAGACGTCGAGGATCGGGGTGGTCTCATCGTCACCTTTCTTGCGCTGCTCGAGATGATTCGGCTGAAACTGGTTCGCGTGTTCCAGGCCGGAAGCTTCGGTCCGATCCGCGTCTACAAACGCGCGCGGCCGGCAGACGCGCCCCATCCAATTGGCGATCCAGAAGGCAGCGGAGGGCGAGGCTAGGCAGGGCTTACGGACTCAGAGGGCTGAGGGCTAAAGCGGCTAGCCAGGGCTAAGGGCTAGGCTAGAGGGCTCGTAGGCCCGAGCTTCAGCGGGCGTGTAAGGCACTGCGGCAGGGGTAAAACATGGAAGAGCAACAAGAGCAAACGAGCGACGAACCGCGATCGGGCACGGCCGAATTGAAGGCGATTGTCGAGGCGCTGATTTTTGCCTCGCCGGATCCGCTGACACCCAAAGCTCTCTACAAACTGATGGCAGAGGAGCCGAAAGAAGACATCCAGGCGGCGCTCGCCGAGTTGAAGAAGGATTACGAGCGGCCGGGTGGCCTGCAGCTCGTGGAAGTTGCCGGCGGGTACCAGATTGTGACCCGCACCGATCTGCACGAATGGGTGCGGAAACTCTTCAACGAGCGGTCGACGCAGAAGTTGACGATGCAGGGGCTCGAGACGCTCGCGGTCATTGCGTACAAGCAGCCGATAACCGCACTCGAGATTACCGAGGTTCGCGGCGTCAACACGGCAGGCGTCCTGAGCACGTTGCTCGAGCGACATCTGATCAAGATCGTGGGCCGCAAGCCCGTCGTCGGCCGCCCGTTCATGTACGCCACGACCAAGGAATTCCTCATCCGCTTCGGCCTGAACGATTTGAACGACCTGCCCAAGGTCGAGGACATGGCAGCGGCGCTTGGGTTCGACGCGCCCATCCTGGTCGAGAAGAGTCCCAGCGAAGATCTCCTCCCGCTCGAGGAACCGGATCCTGACGAGGACCTGAATCCGCCTGCCAAAGAGCCGTTGGTGCACTAGCGGAGCTAGCGATTAGGAGTCTGCTCAGGACTCAGGGCTCAGGGCTGATGGCTAAGCTCAAGGGCTAAGGGCTGAAAGCTAGAAGCGGTCTGGTGGCAAATCGTACTCGTAGTGCAGGACCTCAGTCTTGCCGTGGGGGTTCGTTCTTGTCGACCGTTTGCCTGCGCTGAGTTCGCTTCGGGGGTGGGGGTGAGTCAGCCGTCTTTCTGAGGCGCTCCACCTCCGCGTCGCTCAACTCACGCCACTGCCCGGTTTTCAACGATGGATCCCGAATCGGCCCGATCGCGATGCGTTTCAGGTTGGTCACCGGGTGCCCGATCGCCTCGCACATCTTGCGCACCTGACGGTTGCGGCCTTCGCGCACGGTGATGACCAGCGCACCGTGCCGCATCAAGACCGTTGACGGAGCCGTGCGCCGGCCCTCGAGCATGATCCCCCGCGACATGCGCCGCAAGTCGTGATCGTCCGGGATGCCGAGTACCTTCGCTTCATAGACTCGCGCGACGCCATGACTGGGGTGCGTGAGCTTCGCCGCGAGGTCGCCATCGTTGGTCAGGATCAGCAGTCCCTCCGAATCGAAATCCAGCCGTCCGACCGGATAGACGTATTCGCCCGGCGACAAGCCACGGGCATCGGTCAGCAAATCGATCACGGTCGGCCGCTTCTGCGGATCCGATCGAGTGGTCACGTAGCCGCGGGGCTTGTTCAGCAGAATGTAGCGCTGCCGCTCCGCCAACTTGATCCGTCGCCCGTCCACTCGGATGTCATCCTTGACGGGATCGGCTTTCGTGCCGAGCTCACGCGCGGCCGACCCGTTGACAGTGACTCGCCCCTGGAGCATCAGCTGCTCCGACGCGCGGCGCGACGCGACGCCGGCCTGCGAGAGAATTTTCTGAAGTCGCTCCACTCCAACAGCGTAGCCACGAAAGTCGAAAACACGAAAGGGAATCTCCGGCTCGCCACGAAACCTCGAAAACACGAAAGAGAGTCCGTAGGGAAGGAGAGTGAGTTTCGTGGTTTCGTGTTTTCGTGGCGCGTCTGAACTGCGTGTTACACTCGCACGTCAGCCGTGCCTGCCGATCCCGCCTCCACGAAAAAACTGATCGTCGCGATCGACGGCCCATCAGGCGCTGGCAAGGGCACAGTGGCACGCGCGATTGCGACCGAGCTTGGCTATCGTCATGTCGACAGCGGAGCGATGTACCGCGCCATCGGCTGGAAGGCGCTGCGGGAACACCTTCCGCTGGACGATGAAGACGCCGTGACCCAACTCGCAGATCGATCGCGTCTCGACATCACCGGCACGCACATTGTCGTCGACGGGATCGACGTGACCCGGGAGATCCGGACGCCAGCAATTGATCGCGCGGCCACCTCGGTGGCTCGTCTTCCGAGCGTCCGAGCCATCCTCGTCAAACGTCAGCGCGAGATGGCGGCCGATGGCGGCATCGTCATGGAGGGCCGCGACATTGGCACGGTGGTGTTTCCGGAAGCCGATGTGAAGATCTACCTCGACGCCTCGGCCGACGAACGCGCGCGACGACGGGCGAGCGATCCGGCGCATACGGGCGTGCCCGCGACAGTGGCTGACGTTGCGACGCTGCTGTCGCAGCGCGACGAGATCGATCGAACACGGGCAGCGTCGCCGCTCTACGCGGCGCCCGACGCCATCGTGATCGACACCACAGGCAAGCCCGTCAACCTAGTAGTGCGCGAAGTGATGACGGTGATCGGCCGCAAGCTAGAGGGTCGGCGTTAGCCTGAAGCCCTAAGCCCTAAGCCCTAAGCCCTAAGCCCTAAGCCCTAAGCCCTAAGCCCTAAGCCCTAAGCCCTAAGCCCTAAGCCCTAACCTCTAACCTCTGACCTCTAACCCCCTACTTCCTGTCCTTGTAATCCTCAGAGGATGCCGGATCGAGTTCCCAGCGGTGCTTGTCGCGCTCGACGACTTTGTCGCTGGCTCGCAGTTCCTCGGCGTCGTGATATTCGACGCCCAGCGCTTTGCCGATATCGTCCACGATGTCCTGGTCCGGCGTCTGGTTGTCGCCCCCCGGTGACTCATCACCGCTGAAGTACGCGTCCCCGACGTTGGCGTCGACATCTCCACCAGTAATCGACGGTGTCATCGTCGCGTGATCCTGACGCTTTTCCGCCATTTCGGCGCGGCCGGTGCGGACGGCTGAGCCGTGACGGTTCAGGTCGAGCGAGGAGGGAGGCGTCTGGATCGTTTCTTCGAGTGTTCGACGGGCACGATCCAACCTCGCCGGCGTGGTTCTCAGCCGCTCAGTTGCACGAGGAGCCGTTGGTCGCGAGGTCGCTGCGGAGGCCGCCGGTCGCTTCTTCGCACGCACGACGATCTTTGGCGCTTTGGCCTTTGGCGCCTTGGCGCGCCTCGCCGGCGTTTTGCGGATTACAGGCTTCGATCGAGCGACAGTACGTTTTGCCTTCGGTCGAATGGGTCGCTTTGCCTTCGGGCGTTTGACCGGGCGCTTCGGGGAGCGGCGACCGCTGGTTTTCCGAGCGATCTTTGACTTTTGCGCGCCACGCGCGGCCTTTCGACGGGGCCGTTTGGACATCATCCGCTCCCTTCGGAACCTTGACAGTTTTGCGATAAGTGTCGTACTCTCTGTTGCTTATCGGAATTCTGCAAGCGCAGATATATGAGGTTGCACCCAGGCAACCCATGACTTCGCAACGCGGCTGACCGAACTTGCGGGGTGCCGGTCCCCGCTATCAACCCCGGCAATCGATCGACCCATTCAACACGTTCAGGGTTGTCCCTGAGCTTGTCGAAGCCGGTCGACAACGACAGGAGGACTCGCAAGGCATGGCCAACGCAGAAGAGCCCACTCCCGGTTCGGGCAGGGGCGGTAGCACGGGGACCCTCGACCGCACGGAACGCGCTGAACAACAGAGCGGCCGCGGCGACAAGGGCGGGTTGAAAGTCCGTCCGCGCGACGACGACGATCAGATGGACCCCGAGGAGTACGCCAAACTGCTCGAAGTCTACGATACCAGCTTCCGGAACATCGCGGAAGGCGAGGTGGTCAAGGGGACGGTCCTCAAGGTCACGGCCTCCGAGGTTGTCGTCGACGTGGGCTACAAGTCGGAGGGGATCATCGCCGTCAGCGAGTTCCTCGACGAAACCGGTCAGGTGACCGTCGAGGCAGGCGACATCGTCGACGTGCTGCTGGAACGGACCGAGGATCGCGAAGGCTACGTCGTGCTCTCGCGCGAAAAAGCCGAGAAGATGAAGATTTGGGACGAGGTCGAGAAGGCCTATGCCGAGCGCAAGGTCGTCATCGGTCGCGTCATCGAGCGCATCAAGGGTGGGCTTGCGGTCGACATCGGCGTCAGGGCATTCCTTCCTGGATCGCAAATCGATGTCCGCCCGGTTCGAAACCTCGACGCCTTGCGCGGGCAGGAACTCCGCATGCGCGTCATCAAGGTGAACAAGAAGCGCGGCAATATCGTGCTGTCGCGCAAGGCGCTGCTCGAGGAAGAGAACGCGGAGAAGAAGAAGCACACGCTCGAAACGCTGGCCGAAGGAAAGGTCCTGAAGGGCGTCGTCAAGAACATCACCGATTACGGCGCTTTCATCGATTTGGGCGGCATCGACGGCCTGCTGCACATCACCGACATGTCCTGGGGACGCGTCGGCCATCCGTCGGAACTGTTCAAGGTCAACGACGAGATCGACGTGATCGTGCTGAAGTACGACCCGGCGACCGAGCGCGTGTCGCTCGGCCACAAACAGCTCATCACCGATCCGTGGGCCAATGTCCTCGAGCGCTACCCGGTTGGCGCGCGCATGGGCGGAAAGGTCGTCAGCTTGACCGACTACGGCGCGTTCGTCGAGTTGGAGTCTGGCGTCGAGGGCCTGATCCACGTCTCTGAAATGTCCTGGAGCAAGCGCGTCAAGCATCCGTCCAAGATCCTCAACGTCGGCGATACCGTTGACGCGATGGTGCTCGGGGTCGACGGGACCGCGCGGCGCATTTCGCTCGGCCTCAAACAGGTGGAAACCAATCCCTGGCACGATCTCGCCGAGAAGTATCCGGTCGGATCCAAGATTCAGGGGAAGGTCCGCAACCTCACCGAGTTCGGCGCGTTCGTGGAAGTCGAAGAAGACATCGACGGGTTGATTCACATCTCGGACATGTCGTGGAGCAAGCGCGTCAAGCACCCCTCTGAAGTGCTCAAGAAGGGCGATGTCGTGGACGCCATGGTGCTCAACATCGACGCCGAGAACCAGCGGCTGTCGCTCGGGTTGAAGCAGCTCGCCACCGACATCTGGGACGACTTCTTCTCGCGCCATCACCTCGGCGACACCGTCGAGGGGAAGGTGATGCGGATGACGAATTTCGGCGCCTTCGTGGAGCTCGACGAAGACATCGAAGGCCTGATTCACATCTCGGAGCTCGACGACACGCGCGCCAAAGGCAAGGAAGAGAAGATCGAACTGACGGTGGGCGAGACCTACCCGATGAAGATCATCAAGCTTGCACCAGAAGAGCGCAAGATCGGACTCTCGATTCGGGCACTGAAATCCGACGAGTTCCGCGCCGATTGGGAGAGTTACTCGGAAACCACCGGAGACGGCTCGGCGACGCTCGGGGATCACTTCAAGAACAGAAGCTAAAGAATTGGGAATTAGGAATTCAAAATTCAAAATTGAGTTCCTAATTCTGAATTTTGAATTTTGAATTGCGAGGATCACCCATGACTGGCGGCAGCATGACCAAGGCGGAGCTCGTCGAGGAAGTCTCGCGAGTGTCCGATCTCACGAAGAAGCATTCCGAAGTCATCGTCGACACGGTGTTCAAGAGCATCATCGACGCGCTGCATCGCGGTGAGAAGATCGAACTGCGCGGGTTTGGCAGCTTCCGCTTGCGAAAGCGCGAGCCGCGCAAGGGCCGGAATCCGAAGACAGGCGACAAAGTCGACGTCCCGCCGAAGAAGGTGCCGTACTTCAAGCCCGGTAAGGAACTGAAAGAGCTGATCAATCGGGAACCAGAACTGGCTCCGTCGCCGGCAGTTCCTCCCGATTCGATGGCCGTCTAGTGTCGGGACACTAGGTGTGGAGCGTCTCTGGTCGCCCTGGAGACTGGCCTACGTGACCGGTGCATCCGGGGGCGGCGCCGGCTGCATCTTCTGCGACGCGTCGACTCCAGCTTCGCGGGATACCGCCGACGACCTCATCCTCATCCGCGGTCGAGTCTCATACATCATTCTCAACCGCTATCCGTACAACAACGGTCACCTGCTGGTCGCTCCCTATCGACATATCGCCACGCTGGCGGCCGCGACGGCTGAGGAACTCAGTGAGCTGATGCGCTTCACTCGTGATGGCGAGATCGCGCTCACCGAGTCGTATGGAGCGCAGGGTATCAACGTCGGAATCAATCTGGGTCGCCCCGCCGGAGCTGGGATTGCCGACCACGTACACATCCATGTGGTTCCGAGATGGACGGGGGATACCAACTTCCTCACGGTCGTTGGCAACGTCCGCGTGCTGCCGGAAGAACTGCCAGACACGGCCACTCGTTTGAGGCCGATCTTCGAGCGTCTGTTCAAAGAAACCGGTTGACCGCATCCCTCGGCAGGCTCGGGATGCCCTGAGCGTGTCGAAGGGCAGAACCCGCAGAGTGCGCGGAGGTAAACTGGTTGCTGCGAGCTCTGCGATTTCTGCGGTGAACGTATGCTCATGGACTTGACGCCGGAACAGCAAGCCTTTCTCGCCACGATCGATACATTTGCGCGCGAGGTCGTTGCGCCAGGGGCTGCCGCGATCGACGAGTCGGGTGAATTTCCGTTCGACGAGTTGCGGGGCGCTGCGGCGCTTGGCCTGATGGGCGCAACCATTCCGACGGCCTGGGGCGGTGCCGGCCGCGACTACCTGACCTACGCGCTCGCGATCGAAGCGATTGCGTGTGCCAGCGCGACCGTCGCCGTGTCGCTGGTCGTGCACAACTCTCTCGTCGCCGAGCTGCTGGAACACGCGGGAACCGACCAGCAGAAAGAGCAGTGGCTGCGCCGCCTGACAAGCGGTGATGCCCTTGGCGCCTTTGCTCTGTCGGAGCCGGAAGCCGGTACCGACGCCGCCAATCAGAAAACGTCGGCGGCCAAGGACGCCGCCGGGTATCGCATCACGGGCCGGAAGATCTGGGTCGCCAACGCCGACGCCGCGTCCCTCGCCATCGTCTTCGCGTGTACGCGTCCGGGCGCGCGTGCGCAGGGTGTCACCGCCTTCCTTGTACCGATGCATACGCCGGGCATCAGGCGTACGGCGCGGGCCGATTCGCTGGGCGTCCGCGGCCTGGGCTGCATGGATCTCGATTTCGACATTCACGTGGGAGACGATCAGGTGTTGGGCCCGGTCGATCAGGGCTTTCAGCTAGCGATGTGGGCGCTGCAAGGGGGGCGGGTCGGGATCGCCGCGCAGGCGCTGGGCATCGGCAATGCGGCAATCGCGGAGGCGGTGAGGTTCGCGAAGCAGCGCCAGACGTTCGGGCAGCCGATCGCCAACTACGAAGCGATTCAATGGATGCTGGCCGATGCGGCCACCGAGCTCGAGGCGGCGCGGATGCTCACGTGGAAGGCGGCGGTTGCGAGGGATCGCCAGGATCGGAGCTCCCTCGAGGCGTCGATGGCCAAGCTGGCCGCGTCAGAAGCGGCGCACAAGGCGGCCGACAAAGCGCTGCAGATCCTGGCGTCGGCGGGGTACCGCCGCGGTTCAGTGGTGGAGCGGCTGTTCCGTGACGCACGAGCGACGGAGATATACCAGGGAACCTCAGAGGCGCAGCGCATGATCATTGCTGCGAGCATCCTGGGGGATGCGTAGTGTTCGACCGCGCGCTCGGGTCCTGTCCATGTGCAAGACGTTGGTCGACCTGCCTGACTGTCGCAGCCGCACTCCTCACTGTGATGAGCGGGTGCACACGCGAGAGCCCTCCCGCTCCCCCGGCCGCGACCTCCGAGCCCGGCGTACGGCTGACGTGGCTCGGCGAATTCACGCGGCCGGCTGGCGCCGTGTATCCCACGCTGCTAGACAGCGCGAGATTTGGCGAACTGTCCGGTCTGGTGCGCGACGACGAGTCGGGGCAGTGGATCGCCGTCGTCGATGATCGAGAGACGCGTGTCGCGTGGCTCACCATCGGGTATGCCAACAACACCCTCACGGTCACGCCGACTCGACTGATGCCCTTGCGCGCCGGGGCCGGCGTGTCAGCGCGCACCGTGACCCAGGCCGATCTCGAGGCGATCGTCGCGCTCCCAGATGGGACGTTCCTGATGACGGAAGAAGGTCATGTGACCGGCGCAGACGTGTGGCAGCCGGTCATCCTTCACGCGACGCGCGACGGCGTGGTGACCGATACCATCAACTACCCGAGCACGTTTGACATTCAGCCCAATCAGGGTCGTGGCCTCAGACCCAACCAGGGATTCGAAAGTCTCACGCGGCTGCCGAATGGACACCTCGTGGCCGGCCTCGAACAGCCGCTGCTCGAGGATGGCGACACGGCGTCATTCGGACACGGCGGGCGGGCCCGCCTGATTGAGCTTGTCCAGGACAACCAGGTCTGGCGCGCCGGGCGGCAATGGACCTACGAGATCGAACCGACGCCGCGCGTGGCCGGCTTCGACGCGACCTGCGGGGACGGTGGTGGCACCGGGTTGGTTGAGCTGCTGTCACTGACCGACACGACGCTTCTGTCGCTGGAACGTTCGTGCATTCAGAATCCGCAGACCCAAGCCACGATGAACCCGACGCAGATTTTCTCGGTGATGCTCGATGGAACGGAGGCGCGAAAAGCGCTGGTGCTCGATTTGGGGACGCTCGTGCCGCGGCTTTCGCCGGCACTGCGAAACCTCGACAACTTCGAAGGCATGTCGTTCGGGCCACCGAGCCCCGACGGCGGAGCCACAATACTCGTCGTGTCCGACGACAACTTCCGGAACACACAGCGAACAGCATTCCTGCTGTTTTCGATTGCCGGGATGTCGCCAGCTGTCACGGCTCGATAGACGGTGAGCCCTTTCGTGTTTCGCGGCTAACGAAGCACTTGTTTGGCGATCGTCTCGAGCTGGAGATTTGACGTCCCTTCGTAGATCTGTCCGATCTTCGCGTCGCGGTAGAGCTTCTCGACCGGGTAGTCCTTCACGAACCCATAGCCGCCGTACAGATTCACCGCCAGCGATGTGACTCGCTCGGCCACTTCCGAGGCGAACAGCTTGCACATCGCCGCTTCCGTAAGGAACGGTTGCCCGGCATCGCGCCTCCGCGCCGCTTCGTACACCATGAGACGCGCGGCATGCAGCTCGGTTGCGGCGCGCGCGAGCTGGTGTTGCACGGCCTGGAATTCTGCGATGGGCTTGCCGAACTGCCGGCGTTCCCTGGTATATCGAATCGCGTGATCCAACGCGCCCTGCGCCAGCCCGATCATCTGCGCGCCAATCCCGATCCGCCCTTCGTTTAGTGTCTCGATCGCCACCTTGTAGCCTTTGCCGACTTCGCCGAGCACATTCGCGCGCGGCACGCGGCAGCCATCGAACAGCAGCTCGCAGGTGCTGCTCGCGCGGATCCCGAGCTTGTCCTCTTTCTTCCCGACCGTGAAGCCGGAAACGTCGCGCTCGACGAGAAAGGCGGTGATGCCGCGATAGCCGGCGTCGGGATTCACCGTGGCAAAAACGATGAAGAGCCCAGCCTCATTGCCGTTCGTGATCCAAAGCTTGCGGCCGGACAGGATCCAATGGTCGCCCTGTTCCACGGCGCGCGTGGCCAGCGCGAACGCGTCGCTTCCCGAGCCGGCCTCTGACAGGGCGTAGGCTCCGACCAGGGTCGATGCGAGCTTCGGAAAGTACCGTCGCCGAATGTCGTCGTTGCCCCAGCGGAGCAGTGCGTTGATGAACAGCGTGTTCTGGACATCGACAAGCACCCCAACCGACGGATCGACGCGGGACAGCGCCTCGACGGCCAGCAGCGAATGCACGAATGTCGCCCCGCCGCCACCAAATGTCTCAGGGATCTCGATGCCCATGACACCCAGCGCGAAGAGCTTCTCGATGAGGGTCGGAGGAATCTTTGCGTTGGCGTCCATCTCCCTGACGAGCGGCCGGATTTCGCGGTCGGCGAACTCATAGACACTGTCCCGGAACAGCCGTTCGTCGTCCGACAGAGCGCTTAGCGGCGGGTGGAGGGTGGCCGTGTTTTGCATGATCGGCGGATGGTATCACCGGTCTAAGATGAACCCATGGCGGGCACGTTCCGTGTCGTCACCTTCGCTGGCCTCGTCGCGTTCCTGGCCCTGAGCGGGCACGGGCGAGCACGCCAGGATCCCACGCCGCCGCCATCCGCCCAGACTCCGACATTCCGCGCCGGGATTAACGTTGTCCGCGTCGACGTCGTCGCGACCGCCAGGGACGGCAGCCAGGTTTCCGATCTCACCGCGGACGACTTCGACATCACGGAAGGCGGCAAGCGCCAGAAGATCGACACCTTCAAGCTCGTCTCCATCGACCCTGACGGACCCGAGGGGGCGCCCGTTTCGATCAGCAGCGATGCCGTCGAAGAGGAGGAGGCGAAGCGCGACGATATCCGGATGTTCGCGATCTTCCTCGACGACTACCATGTGTCGGAGGCCTCCGGACGCGTGGTGAGCGACCAGCTGGCCCGTTTCGTCGAGACCGAGCTCGGGCCGTCCGACCTCGTCGGGCTGATGTATCCGCTCACGTCGTTGGATTCCGTCCGCATGACCCGCAATCGCCAGTCGGTGGCCATCGACATTCGGAAGTTCGCGGGCCGACGGGGCAACTTCACGCCGCGGAACATCTTCGAAGAAAACGCGGCGTACGCGACCAACAATCCGAGCCGCATGAGGCGGGAGGTTACCTTCTCGGCACTCAAAGGGCTCATCATGCGGATGGGCGGAATGAAGGAGGGGCGCAAGGTCCTCATGCTGATCAGCGAGGGTTACGGGACCAGCACCGAAGTGAACAAGGAGCTCAAGGAAATCGCCGACCTCGCGAGCCGCAACAACACGGCCATCTACCCGGTCAGTCCGCGACTCTATATCGAGGCTTCGGCGCGATCACTGCCCGTCGACCTGGCCGACGGTATCAATGTCCTTGCGGAACAGAGCGGCGGCCGACTGGTGATGGAAACCGCGCGGGACCTCGCGGCTCTCCGCGAGCGCCGGGCCGCCATCGGCACACCAAAGAGCAATCTCGCCGGCGCGATGAAGCAGATTCTCGTGGACTCGACGGCGTACTACCTGCTCGGGTACAGCTCGACGCTGCTCGTCCCGGACGGTAAGTTTCACAAGATCGAAGTCAAGGTCAGACGACGGGACGTGCAGCTTCGATATCGAAAGGGTTACTTCGCGTGGAGACCCGAGGACGTGGCGCCGACCGTCCCGGCCCGCCCCTCAGCGCCGGCAAGTGTCGTGTCCACGACATTAGCGATGACGGCGACGCCGCGGGGCCGTCCCGTTCGGACGTGGATCGGCATGGCGCGCGGAACGAGTGGTCTGACGCGCGTGACGCTATTGTGGGAGCCGCTGCCGGGCCTTCCGGGCGGGGCGATTCGCGACGTGGATCGCCCGGCACGTGTGGCATTGAAAGCGACCGGACCTGATGAAGTCTCTTACTTCGACGGGTGGGTGCCCGCGGACATCGCGGACTCGCCGAGCGGCTCGCACGTTGCGTTCGAGGCGCCGCCCGGCACCATCAAGTTGAGAGCGTCCGTCGAGAGTGCTGCTGGAACGGTGCTCGACACCGAGGTGCGAAACATCACGGTTGCCGATCTGACAGGATCCCACATGACTATGGGTACTCCTGAGGTGTTTCGCGCCCGAACCCTGGCCGAGTTTCAGCATTTGAAAACCATCGCGACTCGAACGCCGGTTGCGACGCGCGAATTCAGCCGGACCGAGCGCCTGCTGATCAACGTCCCGGTCTATGGCGCCGGAGCGGCAGCGCCGCTCGTCTCCGCGAGGCTGCTCAACCGGCTGGGACAACCGATGGCACAGCTACTGGCCAGCCCGGGCGAGCCGGCAGATGGGCGGTTTGAGGTCGAGGTGGGGCTCGCCAGTGTGGCGGCGGGAGACTATGGCGTCGAGCTGACCGCGAGCGGGGAGACCGGAACGGCCACCGAGATAGTGGCGTTTCGAGTGACCAACTGATTCTAGAATAAGGCTATGCACCGGTCGCTGCGCACGGTCGTTGGTGTTGCGGTCCTGACCCTCCTCACGGTTCAGGGGAGGGTCCATTCACAAGGTTCAACGGCCCCTAACGGTTCAACAGGTTCACAGGGGTCAACGGCCCCTCAAGGTTCAACAGGTTCACAGGGTTCACAAGGTTCACCAGGTTCAACTGGTGCACAAGGTGCGACCGGGTCACAAGGTGCCACCGACGCACAGGGTGCACAAGGACAGCCGCCGCCCGTGTTTCGCGCCGGCGTCAACTTTGTTCGCGTCGATGTCATCGTCACCGACAAGAGCGGCAAACCAGTCGGCGATCTAAAGGTCGAGGACTTTGAAGTGACGGAGGCCGGCAAGCGCCAGCAGATCGACACCTTCAAGCTGGTCTCGCTCGACGGCGGACTGATGGCCGGGCCCGACGGTGGGCCTCCCACGATTCGCACCGACGGCGACGAAGAGCGCGAAGCCTCGCGCGACGATGTGCGACTGTTCGCGATGTTTTTGGACGACTATCACGTCAAGCGTGACTCGAGCCTCGTCATGCGGCAGCAGCTCGCCCGTTTCGTCGACACGCAGCTCGGACCGTCCGACATGATTGGGATCATGTATCCGCTTGACGCGCTGGGCTCGATCAGGATGACGCGCAACCACGACGCCGTGCGCCGGGGTCTCGAACAGTTCGAGGGTCGAAAATACGATTACACGCCGAAGAACGCCGCGGAAGAACAGTACGTGTACCGGGTGTCGGCCGAGCAAATCGAGCAGATGCGCAACCAGGTGTCCATGTCGGCCATCAAGTCGCTGATCATGCGCATGGGTTCGCTGAAGGAAGGGCGCAAAGCCCTCATTCTCGTGAGCGAGGGTTACAGCAATACTCTGCCTCCACAACTGCGTGACAGCGCCGGAGGCATCGGCAGCGGAAACCTGACGCCGGTCAGCCCTCTCGCGGGTAACAGCGCGCAGGAGAATACTCGTCAATTTTTCTCGTCGATGGACATCAACTCGGATCTGCAGACCGTGTGGGACCTCGCAAACCGGAACAACGTGGCCATTTACGCCGTGGACCCGCGGGGGCTGGCCGGGTCTGAATTCGGTATCGACATGCCGACGGTGAATGCGCGGACCGACTCGCAGTACCTGACCAGCACGATGGACACGCTACGGATGCTGGCCGAGAACACCGACGGCCGGGCAATTGTCAATCGCAACGAGATCGCGATTGGGATGAAGCAGATCGTCGTCGACTCGAGTGCCTACTATCTGCTTGGCTACAACTCCACGTTGGCGGCCCCGGACGGGAAGTTTCACGAGATCGACGTGAAAGTGAAGCGCCCCGGCGTGCAAGTTCGACACCGCAAGGGGTACTGGGCGCTCAAGCCCGATGAAGCGGCGCGGCTTGCGGCCGCTGCACCAGCCGCTGCTCCAAGCCCCGTCGAGACTGCGCTGGCGACAACCGCCGTCCCGCGAAGCCGCATCGTGAGAACCTGGATCGGCACCGATCGAGGAGAAAACGGCAAGACGCGGGTGACCTTCGTCTGGGAACCGATGCCTCCGGTTCCCGGTGCGCCGGTCCGCGAAGCGGACCGGCCAATGCGCATCGCGCTGACCGCATCCAGTCCGGATGGCCCTCAATACTTCCGCGGCCGGGTTCCCGAGACGGCCCCGACCACAGCACCTACCCTGACCGCGGGCTCGCGTGTGACGTTCGACGCCATGCCCGGCCGGATGCAGCTGCGTCTCTCCGTCGAAGGTGCCGGCGCCGACGTCCTCGACTCGGAAGTCCGTGACATCACGGTCCCTGACCTGACGGCGCCGATCACACTCTTCGGCACGCCCGAAGTATTCCGCGCGCGGTCGCTTCCTGAATTGCAGCGACTGAAGGCCGACCCCCAGCCGATCCCCACCGTGGCCCGTGACTTCAGCCGTACAGAGCGGCTGCTGCTGCGGATCCCAGTGCATGGACCCGGAGGGACAGTCCCAACCCTGACGGCCGTTCTCTTGAATCGCTCAGGGCAGAAGATGTCCGACCTGCCAGTCACGGGACCAGACGCATCGAGACCCCTGTCACAGATTGAGGTGTCGCTGGCGAACCTGTCGCCCGGCGACTACGGCATCGCGTTGACTGCCGGCGGCGACGGTGGCGACGCCAAAGAACTCATCGCGTTCCGCGTCACCCCGTGAGATTCTTGCCGTGATGCGCGCACTTCTCGCTCTGGCGCTTCTGACGGTCGCCGTGCACACCGCGCCGGTGGACCCGGAGCGTCCTGAAACGCTCGTCCGGTTGGACGCGATCGCCGCCGATGCCGGCGGCCGTCTGGTGCGTGATCTCAAGGCAGATGATTTCGAGATTCTCGAACAAGGGACCCCGCGGCCGATCGCGAGTGTGCAGTTCGTCAGTACCAACCTCGCAGTGCCAGTTGGCAACGAGGCGCCGAAGTCGATCGAGTCGAGCGCTGACGAGCGGTTCGAGGCCGACGACGACGCGCGGCTGTTCGCGATTTTCCTGGACGAGTACCACGTCAGCGCAGGCCCAACCGTGGAGCGCGTTCGCACGGCCATGACAGAGTTTCTGGCCAGAGAGCTCCGGCCACGCGACCTGGTCCTGATCGCCAGGCCGCTCGACGTGCTGCCCAGCCTCAGGGTGACGCGCGACCGCGAGGCGATTCGAGAGGCGATCGCAGCCTTCGATGGCCGCAAGGGCGATTACACGCCGAGAACCGCCTTTGAGCGCAATTACATCGCGTCGGACCCCGACCGGGTTGACGGCCTGCGGTCGCAGATTGTGGCGTCCGCTCTGAATGCGATTGCGAGCCATCTCGGGTCCCTGAAAGGCGGACGCAAGACGATCATTCTGGTATCTGAAGGCTTTGCGCCGCCGCCGCGCCGGCGCGAAGGGGCGGCCCTGCCGTCGGTCGACACGGTGATCCGTTCGGCCAATCGTTCTGGTGCATCGATTTACCCGATCGATCCGCGCGCGTTGGCCCTGGAGCCTGGCGCGGTGGAGATGGAGCAGGCGCCTATCACGCCGGCGGATCAGGATGCGCAGAGGACGCTCCGCACACTGGCTGCGGAGACCGGCGGGCTGGCGATTCTGACCAACAGTGAGGTGTACGCGGGCGTTCAGCGGATCCAGAGCGACGCGAGCGGGTACTACGTGATTGCATTCCAGCCCGCGAACACGCAGAGCACCGGCCGATTTCATGCCGTGGACGTCAGGGTCAAGCGGCCGGGTGTGGCGCTGCGCACGCGGCCTGGCTACTGGGAGCCAGTGCCCGACGCCAGCGCGATTCTCCGCCCGGTGAGCACCGTCGCGCCCCTGCTTCGGCAGCACGCAAGCCCGCTGATTCGTCCATGGTTCGGATTGACTCGCGCAGAAGCCGGGAAGACGCGTGTCCGGTTCGTCTGGGAGCCGGCCGCCCGGGTGCCTGGCGACCGGTCACGCACCGGCGTGCCCGCTCGCGCGATTCTCAACGTGCTGGATGAGAAGGGCGCGGTGATGTTCGAGCGCAGTGTCGATGCCGGCGGCTCATCACCGGCGGTCTTCGATCTCACGCCTGGTCGGGTTCAGGTGCGGATCGAAATCGAGGACGATTCGGCGAAGTTGCTCGACACGGATGTGCGTGACCTGGTGGTCGAGCCGCTCGCTGGACCTGTGGCGCTCGGAACTGTACAGGTGCTCAGGGCACGGAGCGCACGCGAATTTCGCGCCCTCGAGGAGAATCTCGACGCCGTGCCCGCGGTCACCCGAGAGTTCAACCGTACCGAACGCCTGCTCATCCGTGTTCCGGCGTACGCACCCGAGGGCGCGCCGGTCGTGACGGCCCGTCTGCTCACTGCGAGGGGGCAAGCGATGCGCGAACTGCCCGTCACCGCGCCGTCGCCCCCGTCGTCGCTGCAGTCGATCGACTTGCCGCTGTCCGGCCTCGCGTCGGGCGAGTACAGAGTCGAAGTCATCGCATCGAGCGGCCGCGACACCGCCCACGACAGCATCACGTTCCGCATCCTTCCGTAGAGGTCCGCTTCGACGCGGGACAACCCGGACAACTGCCAAAGGGGTCTGCGATCTCGCGCCCGTCACATTTGTCGGACCATTCCGCAATCCCCACAAGTCTGTTGTCGAACCGGCCCGATCGCGTGAGGTCACGGTCGTGGTCCGCCGGCGCGGCACGCCAGGATGGGATCGCGGGGTCCTGAGAGAATGCCAGGGCTACGACATTGTCTAGTCGCTTGGCGTGTAATGACATTTTTGTTGCCTCTGCGGAATGGCACTCGTCAACCCGAGTGCGGAAAAGTAGCGGGATTTGAGGCCTCGCCGCGACCGGGTACCTCGTCAGAGTGGCTCCGCGTTTGCAGCTCGACGATCAAAGGATTCGTCTCTCGTCGGTACCCCTATGTCGCGTGCTGGAGTCACAGGAACGGTCACGGAAAGGATCGAATCAGCCGGTGCGCATGCCGGCGAGATCAGAAAGCTGTCGACGCTGCTCGAAGCCAGTCAGTCGCTGTTGACGACCCTTGATTTGAAGCAGGGACTGCAACGCGTTCTGGACATTCTGGGTGCGCATCACGGCGCGATTCGCAGTACCGTCGTCCTGCTGGACGAGCAGACGGGTGACGTGCGGATCGAGGCGTCGGCGGGCGCGATCACGCCGGGCCAGCGTGTGCGGTACCGAATCGGGGAGGGCATTACCGGCGAAGTTCTGCAGACTGGCAAGCCGATCGTCGTGCCGCGGGTGAGCCGCGAGCCGCGGTTCCTCAATCGCGCCGCCAAGAGGCCCGAACTCGCGCGGCAGGAGCTGACCTATATTTCGGCGCCGGTCACCCTCGACGGCCGCACCGTCGGGGCGGTCGCGGTCGATCTGCACTTCAAGGCGGATCGCGACTACCAGCGGACCGTCAAGTTTCTCGGGGTCCTCGGATCCATGATCGCGCAGGCCGTGAAAGTGCACCAGCTGATTGAGGCCGAGCGTCAGCTGCTGGTCGACGAGAACACCCATCTGCGCCAGGAGCTCAAGGAGCGCTACGACTTCTCGAATCTGGTCGGCACCAGCGGCCCGATGCGTCAGGTCTACGAACAAGTCGCGCAGGTCGCGCCGACCAACACGACCGTCCTCCTTCGCGGCGAATCCGGGACCGGCAAGGAGCTGATCGCCCACGCCATCCATTACAACTCATCGCGTGCCAAGCGTCCGTTCATCAAGGTGAGCTGCGCCGCCCTGCCGCAGGACCTCATCGAATCGGAGCTGTTCGGCTACGAGAAGGGCGCGTTCACGGGCGCGCATGCGCTCAAGAAGGGGCGATTCGAGCTCGCCGAGGGCGGCACGCTCTTTCTCGACGAGATTGGCGAACTGAATCTGGCAACGCAGGTGAAGCTGCTCCGGGTTCTGCAGGAGCGCGAGTTCGAACGCCTGGGCAGCACCGAGAGCATCCGGTCGAACATCCGCCTGGTGGCGGCCACGAACAAGGATCTCGAGAAAGCCATTGAAGCCGGAGAGTTGCGGTTGGATCTGTACTACCGGCTGAATGTGTTCGCGATCTTCGTCCCGCCGTTGCGCGAACGGAAGCCGGACATTCTGTTGCTGGCCGAGCATTTTCTCGAGAAGCTCGCCCGCGAGCATGGCAAGAAGATCAAACGCATTTCGACGCCAGCGATTGACATGCTGGTGAGCTATCACTGGCCCGGCAATGTTCGCGAGCTCGGCAACGCGATCGAGCGCGCCGTCGTCCTCTGCGACTCGCAGGTGCTCCACGCGCACCATTTGCCGCCGACGCTCCAGACAGCCGAGGCATCGGGCACGACCCAGACGACGACGCTGCGCGATTCGATGCAGACATTCGAGAAGGATGCGCTGATGGATGCGCTGAAAACTGCGCGTGGCAACCGCGCCAAGGCAGCACGGCTGCTTTCAACCACCGAGCGGATCTTCAACTACCGGGTGAGGAAGTACGGGATCGACTGGAAGAGGTTCAAATCCTGAGAGTGCAGATTGCAGATTGCAAAGTGCAGATTGCAAAGTGCAGATCGGTCAATCGATCGGCAATGAATCTGCAGTCTGCACTCTGCAATCTGCCCTCTCACGCGTACATCCCCCGCAGGCGTGTGGCGGTGGCGACGCGGTTGATGGCGACGATGTAGGCAGCGGTTCGCATGTCGACCTTGTAGTGGATCGCCGTCTTGAGGACGTCTTCGAAGGCCTCGCACATCTTGGCTTCAAGCCGCTGGTTCACTTCCGGCTCGGTCCAGAAGTAGCCGTAGCGATCCTGCACCCACTCGAAATAGGACGCCGTCACACCCGAGCTGTTGGCGAGGATGTCGGGGATGACCAGGGTGCCGCGTTCGTGCAGGTGCCGGTGAGCCGCCGGCGTCGTGGGGCCGTTGGCACCTTCCACCACGACCTTGGCGCGAACCGCCGCGACGTTGTCGGCGGTGATCTGATTCTCGAGCGCGGCGGGAATGAGGATGTCCACGTCGAGCGCGTACAGCTGTGGGTTGGTCAGCGGCTCGCCGCCTGGGAAGCCTGCGGCGGTCTTGTGCTGGGTGACGTAGTCGGCGAGCTTGGGGATGTCGAGCCCCTTGGCGTTGTAGACGCCGCCCTTCCAGTCGGTGACGCCGAGAATGCGGGCACCAGCTTCGGCCAGCAGCCGGGCCGACACCGATCCAACGTTCCCGAACCCCTGCACGGCCACCGTGGATCCCTTGATATCGAAGCCCAGATGCTTGGCCGACTCGCGCGCCACAATCATCACTCCACGTCCAGTGGCTTCGCGGCGGCCCAGTGATCCGCCGAGCTCGAGCGGTTTGCCGGTGACGACGGCGGTCGACGTGTGGCCGACGTGCATGCTGTAGGTGTCCATCACCCACGCCATGATCTGTTCGTTCGTGTTCACATCGGGAGCGGGGACGTCCTTTTCGGGGCCGATGGCGTCGATAATTTCGGCGACGTAGCGTCGCGTGAGCGCCTCGACTTCGCGGCGTGACATCCGCGTGGGATCGCAGATGATCCCGCCTTTGCCGCCTCCGAAGGGCACGTGCGCGACGGCGCACTTCCACGTCATCCAGGCGGCCAGTGCGGTGACTTCGTCGAGGGTCACGCCGGGGTGATAGCGGATGCCGCCCTTGCAGGGCCCGAGCGTCATGCTGTACTGGACGCGATACCCGGTGAAGACCTCGATCTCGCCGTTGTCCATCTGCACAGGGCAGGACACGGCGATCTGTCGTTTGGGGTGCGTCAGGATCTTCCAAATGCCCGGCTCGAGATTCAGCAGTCGCGCCGCACCGTCGAACTCTTCGAGCATCGCGCTGAAGACGGATCCGTTGGGTGCCATCCGGTCTAGTCTAGTGCAGCCCCGGGCGCATCGGACGGTGCGAGAGCCGATGCGGTGCGGCTCGGCCCCAGCCGGCCCGCGCAAGGCGAGACGCTATAATCGACCTGAATGAAGACGGCCGCGGAGACCAAGAAGCAACGCTGGGAACGAGAGACGCTGGCTCCAGCATTGGCTCAGGCTCCCGAACGACTGGATGCCTTCACGACCATTTCGGGCTATCCCATCGACCGGCTGTACGCCGAAGACGACCCCGGCGCCGTCCGTGCCCTGAGCGAACCCGGCGAGTTCCCCTACACGCGCGGCATCCACGCCACCGGTTACAAGGGCAAGCTGTGGACGCTCCGCCAGTTCGCAGGCTTCGGGTCTCCCGAAGACACCAACGCGCGGTACAAAGCGCTCCTCGCAGCCGGAGGCACGGGCCTCAGCGTCGCCTTCGATCTGCCGACCTTGATGGGGCGCGATCCGGATCACGAGCTCTCCCTCGGGGAAGTCGGGAAGTGCGGTGTGAACATCACCTCGCTGGCCGACATGGAAGCCCTCTTCGAGGGCATCTCGCTCGAGGACATCACCACCTCGATGACCATCAACTCGCCGGCGGCGATGATCTTCGCGATGTACCTCGTGGTGGCCGAACAGCAGGGCGCCGACTGGCGGGGGCTGTCGGGCACGATCCAGAACGACATTCTGAAGGAGTTCATCGCGCAGAAGGAATACATCTACCCGCCACGCCCGTCGATGCGGCTGATCACCGACGTGTTTGGGTTCTGCGGGACCGACGTCCCCAGGTGGAACACGATCTCGGTGAGCGGATACCACATTCGCGAGGCCGGAGCGACGGCGATTCAGGAGCTGGCGTTCACGCTGCGCGACGGGATGGAGTATGTGCAGTGGGGCGTCGAGGCCGGGCTCGATGTCGATGAGTTCGTGCCGCGGATGTCCTTCTTCTTCAACG
>Ga0111538_10003020_pt1 | contig 23578 bp, 22 predicted proteins | sample SoiMethybrSBSTD1_FD_79669 | JGI IMG/M metagenome (GOLD analysis project Ga0111538, IMG submission 79669) | Bulk soil microbial communities from a Populus tree surrounding site in Tennessee, USA - Soil MetaG P. TD hybrid SBSTD1 (version 2)... | ecosystem: Environmental > Terrestrial > Soil >...
CAACATCAGCGTTTCCCGTATTTCATTCTCGAACGAAGCGCTGCGATGAGGGAACGGCAGTCCAGGAATCTCGAAGGCTACTCTGTTGAGTGGCTCGACGATCTGCTGGTGGGCTTCACGGGCTGTATTTTCTCGAACGAGTTCTTTGACGCGCTTCCGGTACATCGCGTGGTCCGGCGAGGCGGTGTTCTTCGCGAGATCTATGTCACGGAGGAATTCACCGAAATCGAGGGTCCCCTGCAGCAATCCATGGAACTGCCGCTCGCGGAAGGTCAGTTGGCGGATGTCAGCCCGGATTCGATGGTTTGGATCCAGCGCGTGGCGGAGTCTTTGGAGCGTGGATACCATCTTGCGATTGACTACGGTTACCAGGATCGAGAGTTCTATGCACGCCCCAGGGGAACCTTAATGTGTTATTGGAAGCATCAGGCCGTCGAGGATCCGTATCTTCGAATCGGAGAGCAGGACATGACGGCGCATGTGAATTTCTCCGATCTCATGCGGGCTGGTACCGCTGCCGGGCTGGAAACGGAAGAGTTTCGGACTCAGATGGACTTTCTAATCCGCCTGGGCGTTCTGTCGGAAGTTGAGACGCTGGCACACACGCGAAGCGTGGATGCCTTGAACCGACTGTCCGCCATCAAGAGGCTGATTCTGCCGGATGGTATGGGCGAGCGCTACAAAGTCTTGATCCAGCAGAAGGCGGTTTCGCCCGACGGTGCCATGCTCGGGGGTGCCGGTTTACCAGGTACCTAGTGGCACATTCTTCTCAGTGTTAGTTCTGGCAGGGCATGGTACTTCTAGAGCGCGATGGTTACAGAGCGCGAAATACAGTGTAGCGACGATTGTTACGAAATCCTTCAAGTCCCCCCAGGCTCGGATAAGGAAGCAATAGACAGCGCCTATAAGGCTCTTGCCCGGCAGTATCACCCGGACAACCATGAGACAGGTGATGCGGAGAAATTCATGCTGGTGGTAAAGGCCTATAAATTCCTTGGCGACCCGGAAGTCGCCATTTCGCTGGACAGTTCCGGTTCCCAGGCCCTCGCGCTTCTGACCGAGGATGAGGCCGGCAGTTATGAAGGCGACGAGAAACTTTTTGACCAGATTCTGACGGCGCTCTACATAAGCCGGCGGAAAAACCTGAGGCGGAGTGGCCTGGGAGTCTTTCATCTGGAAGAAGTGACCGGGTATCCCGCAGATGATCTTGAATTCCATTTGTGGTACTTGCGCGAGAAGGGTTATGCCGAGCGACTGGAGAATGGCCTGTTTTCCATCACTGCTGACGGAGTCGACCGGATCATAGCGCAGCAGAAGCGGCTCGCCCGCCACAAGAAGCGGTCAGAGAAATTGAGTCGGGGACGTTGAACTAGTTCGCAACGCGAGAATACCCCAGCGTGTCGGGCGGAAAATGTGGTCCCCAATTCCTGACGCTGCCGTTCGTTATCTTCTTATCCATCAGGGCAAAGTTGCCGGACAATCCGTTTGCGTCGTGAGAAGCCTTCCTGTATATTTTATCGCCGGAAACGGACGGCGAGTTTCGGAGTGGAACAAGAAAAGTCCGAGACCGCTGGCTGGAAAGCAGGAGATGGACCCCAATACGCGTCCTGGAAACGAAAAACTGCTCGCAAGCACAGCTTGGGCGTTTCAGGAATGCCCGCATTGTGTGAATCATTCCACATCGCATGTTGAATCGGGGTTTGTAAGCCACGGTGACTGACAACCGCCGGTTTCCCAGTTGGGTAAGGTACTCCGGCGCAGGGTTGGAACTCGCTGGGGCGACCGCCGGGTTAGCGCTCATCGGGTACTGGGTCGACCGTAGGTTCGGCACGACGCCCTGGGCGATTCTCGCCGGAGTGGTCATCGGCATAGTTGGCGGCCTTTATAACCTGGTGAAGACATCACTGGCCGCTATGCGCGAGGCTGAAGACAATGACGAGAAGCGCGACTAACTTGTACCCGCGCTTCCTTGGAATGGCCGTTGCCGTTATCGCCGCGCTGGTTGTGGTGGGCATCGTGCCGACGCGAAGGCTTGCGGGCGACGAAGGCTTGTCGGGGATGTTTGCTGGTTGCGCGATTGGGTTCATATCCGCCGCCTTTGCGGGCTTGTTACTCGTTACGGTGCCGGGTGATTCGCCCGAGGCGAAGCTGAAACGCAGCTTCATGGCGATGATGGCACGGTTTGCGGCGGTCGCGGTCCTGGGAGCCGCGGCTGTGCTTAGCGGGATGTTCGCTATTTCACCGCTGTTGCTCTGGATGGCGATCACTTATATGGCATTGCTTCCGCTTGAGGTAAGACTCGCTCTATGATTCAACACGAAAGTCCTCTCGAACACATCGTGCAACATCCGCTCATCGAAGTGCCGGTCGCGCCGGGTCCGCTGACGCCGAACGGAAAGATTACGCTGTTTTCGGATCAGATTGCGATGATTGCTCTGGCAGGCGTGTTGCTTATCGCGCTCGTACCGATGATGGTGAGGCGGCGTCGCGGGTCGGCCGGTGTGGATGCAATGGTGGCCTCCGGTTCGGCGAACATGCTCGAAGCGGTTTGCGCCTATATTCGCACCGAGGTTGCGCAGCCAGTTCTGCAAGAACACACGGACCGCTTCATCAAATACATCTGGAGCGTGTTCTTTTTCGTGCTCACCGTGAACATTCTCGGCCTGCTGCCGATTCCAGTCATCTCGAATCTCTTCCACCTGCACCTCGGCGGCACGGCTACCGGCAACATCTGGATGACTGCCACGCTTGCCGTCACGACGATGTTCATGATGGTGGTGAATGGATTGCGTATCGGCGGCAAGGCGTATCTCGCGCATTTTTGCCCGGGGCCAATTTGGTTGGCGCCGCTTCTGGTGCCCGTCGAAATCATTGGCCTGATTGCGAAAGTATTCGCACTGGCGGTTCGACTTTTCGCGAACATGATCGCCGGCCACATCCTGCTCGCGGTGCTGCTCTCGTTCATCATGTCCGCCGGTTCGGTGAGCACCGGCCTCGGCCTGGGTGTCGGAGTCGTTGTAGTCGCAGGCTCGGTAGCGATCAACCTGCTTGAGCTTTTCGTCGCGTTTCTGCAGGCTTTCATTTTCACGTTCCTGACGACGTTGTTTATCAGTATGTCCGTCGTGTTGCACCACGACGAACACGACGAAGGTGCGCACGGTCATAGGACTGCGAAGCATTAATTAAGTTTTTAGTAGAGTCGCCATGCTCGCAAGGTTCGGGGCGAACGCGGGCCATGAGGCGTGACTGCGATGGCGATGAGAACAAGGCCGTTCCCCGGGCGGCACGTGACGAAAGGGAATACAACATGGATCGGAAACGAATTGTAAGAGCGGCGCTTGGTTTAAGCGTCGTTGTAGCAGCCGTGCTTGTGATGCCGATGGCGGCGTTCGCACAAGAGGCAGAGAAGGGTACCGTCCTGACCACGTACGGCGCGGGCTGGCTCGGTGGCGCTATCGGTGCAGGCTTAGCGATCATTGGCGGAGCTGCCGGCATTGGCCGGATCGGCGGGTCGGCCGTTGAGTCGATGGCCCGGCAACCCGCGGCGGCTGGTCAAATCTCGACAGCAATGATTATCACCGCGGCCATGATCGAAGGCGCGACGCTCTTTGCGGTCGTCGTCGGCATGCTGGCTGTCTTAAAGGCGGCGGCTTAATAAATGGGCGCGGTCCTTAGCAACGCGATGCGTTGCTTTTGACCGCGCCTAAACTACTTATATGAAGAAACTCTTCCTGTTTCTGTTGTTCACTGCGGTTCCACTCAGCGCTGCCGAAGAGGCTGAGGCCCTCAGTCCGTTTGCCGGCAACGTCGGCAATGCCCTGTGGACGCTGATAATTTTCGTGATTGTGGTGATGATACTCGGCAAGTTCGCCTGGGGGCCGGTCCTGTCTTTGCTGAAGGAGCGCGAGGAGTTCATCCACAAGTCGCTCGCTGACGCCAAGCGAGATCGCGATGAAGCCGAGGCGAAGCTGAAGGACTATGCCGCGAAGATACAGAGTTCCCAGGCCGAAGCGGTCGCGATCGTCGAACGCGCGCGTCAGGATGCTGAGCGGCTCCGTGACGAACTGCGCCAGCGTGCGCACTCCGAAACGGACACGATGATCAAGAACGCCGAGCGCGAGATCGAGTCGAAGACGAAACAAGCGGTACGTCAGATCCGAGAGGAAGCCGCCGATCTCTCAGTTTCGATCGCCTCGAAGGTGCTCCAGCGAAACGTCACGAAAGCGGACAATGAGAAGTTGATCACTGACGCGCTCAAGCAAATCGAATCCGCGTCTCGCTCAAGCTGAAACAGCGCAGTTCCTGGACATAGGGCGTCACGCGCTGCTATGAGAACTCAAAGTCGTGCCACTCCATGCCCCCCATCGGCGTTGGCCTGCGAGACGTACGCCGAATGAACGATGACAATTTTGCCCTTCTGTCTATATAATTCCCCGCCAAATAACTGGAGGACTGAAATGTTTAAAAGGCTAACCTTGTCAGCCACCATTGGTGCGCTCTTTCTGGTGTCAGCCTGCGCAGAAGCCCCAAAAACGGAAGAAGCCCCTCCCCCCGCGGCCGATGCCGCGCCGGAAAAGGTGGAAGGCCCCTACTACGAGTTGACGAAAGACGAAGTCACGAGCCATGCCGACTGGACGAGCATGAACCTGAAGTTCAAAGGCGCGAAAATCGGCGACAAAACAACCGCGGTCGAAAAGAGTCTTGGAAAAGCCGACAAGACCGAGCCGATCGGGGCCGATCATTACCGAACCATCTTCGACAAGAGCAGCTTCGCAGTCTACACCCACAAGATGACCGGCGAGTTGCAGAAGTTGGAGATATTCAACCGCATGTCGGACCAGATCGCCGACGCCAACCTCAAGAAACTGTTGAGCAGTGGCGATCTGGACTTCATGCGCAAGACTTTCGGCATGGAAGAGAAGTCCGAAATGAATTTCGACACAACCGCCATGGAGTACTTCTACGACGGGAAAGGATTCCGATTCGCTCAATACAACCTGGGCGGCGTGAAGGTCAACTCACTCGTGTTCTTGAAGATTAAGTAGTCAGAACGCAAAAAGCGCCCCTCCTCAGGAGCACTGCTGTCCAAATTATCCTCGCACCCCTCCGGGGTGCGGTTGGCGTTGCACGAACAACCCCGGGTGTCGCTTGCTTGCGCTCCACCCGGGGCTAATCTCCTTCCAGCCCTCCGGGCTGGGTTGCACGCCGGAGGCGTGCGAGGGTCGGCGACCACACCAAATCCGCACCCCGGCAGGGGTGCGAGGAGCCTGACCCGCACCAGTAGTGAGTCGGCCAATCAGCCGGTGCTAAATCTGGACAGCAGTGCCTCAAAAGAGGAGGGGCCCTTTAATCTGGAAAGCTATATACCGATCGCTCTGCGAGCCATCGCAATGAACGGATCCGGGTAGAGACCAATCCACATCGTGAAAATGAAGGCGACCGCCATGACGGCGACTATGCCCGGCGCCAGGTCCAGTCCGGTTTTCTCCGTTGCATCCCGCATGAACATAGCCACAACAATTCGCAGATAGAAGTACATCGAGATTGCTGCGTTCAAGACGGCGATAACGGCGAGCGTGTTGTGGTGTGTCTCAATCACCGCCGCGAAGAGGAAGTACTTTCCGATGAATCCCGCCGTTGGCGGAATGCCGGCGAGCGACAGCAGGAAGATCAACATCAGAAGAGCGGCGACAGGATGCCGGAAAAACAATCCGCTCATTTCGTCGATGTGCTCGCCGATGACGTCTTTTCGCCGCAATGCGACGATGATGGCCCACGCTCCGAGATTGGTGAACGTGTATACCATCAGGTACATCGGGATCGACATCAGCCCCGTGGCGCTGTTGTCTGATGCGGCCACCAGCCCGAGCAGGATGTATCCCGCGTGGGAAATCGACGAATACGCAAGCAGGCGTTTGACGTTGGATTGGGTGATCGCCGCTATGTTGCCTATTGTCATCGTGAGCGCGGAAACAACACTGACCAGGAGAACCCAGTTGGGACGTTGTGCCGAGAAGACAATCAACAACAGGCGCATCATCATCGCAAACGATGCCGCCTTCACCGCGACCGACATATAGGCCGTAATGGACGTCGGTGCGCCTTCGTAGGCGTCCGGTGTCCACTGATGGAAAGGAACTGCGGCAATCTTGAAAAACAGTCCCGCCGCGACGGCTCCAAGGGCAAGGATCGTCAGAGGATCCGTCAGGGGACGCTGCTCGAGAGCATTCCGGATGTCGACAAAGCGTGTCGAACCCGCCATTCCATAGAGCAGCGAGAATCCATACAGCAGAATCGCGGAAGAAAACGCTCCGAGGAGGAAGTACTTCAGTGACGCTTCGTTGGAGCGCGCGCTTCCCCGAAGGAAACCGACAAGGATGTATGTCGCTATCGCCATCGTCTCCAGTCCGATGTAGAGCGTCACCAGGTCCATCGCGCCCACCATGAACATGATGCCCATCGTAGCGAACAGAATCAGCGCGTAATACTCTCCGTGGTTTTCACGCTCCGTATCCAGATACTTCAGTGAGATTGCGACCGCGAGGCCGGCGGCAACTAAAGCGATCCCTTTGAAAAACCATGCGAAGGGATCTAACGCCAGGTGACCGCCGTAGGCAAAAAGCTGTCCCGCATAGGCTGGGGCGTCGACGATGGTCCGTAAGCGAAAGAGGAAGTAGCCAGACCATGCAATGCCAACAAGAGAGACATAGCCGAGCACGCGCTTGTTTTTTACCAGAAGGTCAAAGACGAGCACGATCATGCCGAACAGCGCCAACTCCAGCTCAGGACCGATGGCGCCCAGATCCTGAGGTTGGAAAAACCGTCCCATTAACGAACTCCCTTCGCAGCCTGCGGCGGGGCAGGAGCTGAAGCGTTTTGAACAATCGATACCAGTTTGTTTACCGGTTTATCGAGAGCGCGGAAGAAGGGCGCGGGATAAAGTCCGATCCAGAAGGCCATCACAATCAACGGCACAACCGTCGCCCATTCGCGCCAGTTCATATCGGTGAGGTTCTGGTTTGCCGGATTATCCAGCTTCCCGAACATCGTGCGTTGATAGAGCCACAACATGTACGCAGCACCGAGAACAATCCCGGCGCCTCCGGCGACCGCCCACCACAAATTCTTCTGGAGGGCGCCGGCCATGATCGTGAACTCGCCGATGAATCCGTTGAGCAGGGGCAGACCGATCGAAGACATGGTCATGATCAGAAAGACGACCGCATATTTCGGCATCACGTTGGATAAACCACCGAGTTGCGCAATCTCACGCGTATGCCGTCTCTCGTAAATCATGCCCACGATGAGGAAGAGCGCTCCCGTGGAAATCCCGTGGTTGATCTGCTGGATGATGCTGCCGTTCAAGCCGTTGGGGTTCAACGCGAACATGCCCAGCATTACAAAACCCATATGGCTTACAGACGAGTAAGCAACGAGCTTCTTCATATCCGGTTGCATCATGGCCACCAGTGCGCCGTAAATGATCGCGATGATGGCGAGAGTTATCATCATCGGCACGAATTCAAGAGTCGCCTTGGGAAGAATCGGAATGCTGAACCGCAGGAATCCGTATGTTCCCATCTTCAGAAGAACGGCAGCCAGAATTACCGAACCTGCCGTCGGCGCTTCGACGTGCGCATCGGGAAGCCATGTATGGAACGGGAACATGGGAACCTTGATCGCGAACCCCACGAAGAAAGCAAGAAACACCCACCATTGCAGTCCTTCGGGCAGGTAGGGCCCAATCGCATGCATCGCGAGTACGTCGAATGTCGGCTGGGTGCCAAAGGCGCCGGCGATTTCAGGACGACCCGCGGCAATCTCCGGATACTGGAAATACAACGCCAGAATTCCGAGCAACATCAAAACGGATCCGACGAGGGTGTACAGGAAGAACTTGATCGCAGCGTAAAGTTTGCGAGGACCGCCCCACACTCCGATGAGGAAGTACATGGGCACCAGCATGACTTCCCAGAAGACGTAAAACAGAAAGAAATCCAGTGAAATGAAAACCCCGAGCATTCCGGCCTGAAGAAGCAGCATGAACGCGTAGTATTCCTTCACGCGAACCTGGATCGCATCCCACGAGGAAAGCACGGCGATAGGGCCCATGAGTGTGGTCAGCATCACCAGGAGCAGCGAGATTCCGTCGATGCCGACGTGAAAGTTCGCGCCCAGAGTCTGGATCCACGGGATGTTGACCACGTACTGCATCTTGTCGTCGTTGAAGTCGAACCAGAACCACACGGGCAGCGAGATCACAAATCCACTGAGCACCACGAAGTTGGCCCACCATTTGATCAGCGTCGCCTTCTCCTTGTTGATGAAGAGAAGCACGAGCATCCCGGCGATTGGCCAGAAGGTAATGATGCTCAGAAGATTAGCTTTGAAAAAGTCCATTGAACGCTCCTAAAAGGTTCCCCACAACACGAACCCGACCAGCAGGAGAACGCCAAAAACCATGACCAGCGCGTAGTTCTGCGTGTAGCCGGTTTCGGAAAGCCGTATCGGCCAGCTCAGGATTTTTACGAAACCGCCCGCGAATCGGACGAGCCCGTCGACGATCCATCGGTCCCACCAGTTGGACCCGTTTGCGCTCTCCTTGGTGCCGAAAGCCGTGTTATTCACCACTCCGTCGACGACTTTGGCGTCGAAACGCCAGAGTCCCCGACCCAGATCTTTTGCGCGATTGACGAACAGCGCATCATAGAGTTCATCGATGTACCACTTGTTCAGAAGAGCCGTGTAGAGACCCTTGAATTGCGTCGCTACGCGCTCGGCGCGATCGCTCTTCTTGTAATAGGTGGTATAGGCAATCAGGAATCCGATCACGGCAATTGCGACGGACACTGCGGCCATGCCGATTTCGAGACTCGCGCTATGGGCGCCATGCTCCGCCCCTTCTGCGGCTGCGACGGCTGCAACCTGCACCGGTTCGAACACCGGTTCCAGCCAGTGCTCAAACACGTTGGGTCCGAGCCACTTCGGCAAACCGATGTAGCCGGCGAGGACCGATCCAACGGCGAGAATCATCAGAGGAATCGTCATGGACTTCGGAGACTCGTGAATGTGATGTTCCGTATGGGGATCTACCCGCGATTCTCCAAAGAAGGTCATGAACAGCAGCCTGAACATGTAGAACGATGTCATCCCGGCGACAATCGCTCCAATCACCCACAGCAAGATGTGTCCGTGATCGCTGGAAAAAGCCTGCCAGAGGATTTCGTCCTTCGAGAAGAACCCGGCAAGTCCCGGCGTTCCGGCGATGGCCAGCGTGCCGATCGCCATGGTCCAGAACGTAATAGGGATTTTGTTCTTCAACGCGCCCATCTTTCGCATGTCCTGCTCATGATGCATGGCGTGAATCACACTGCCCGATCCAAGGAAGAGTAGTGCCTTGAAGAATGCGTGTGTCATCAGGTGGAACACGCCGGCTGCGAAAGCACCGACGCCCAGTGCCAGGAACATGTAGCCTAGCTGGCTCACGGTGGAGTAGGCAAGCACGCGCTTGATATCGTTCTGAACGAGCCCGATTGAAGCGGCAAGCAGTGCAGTGATCGCTCCAACGATCGCAACGACCGCGAGCGCCTGGGGCGCCAGCTGATAGATCCAGTTGCTGCGTGCAACCATGTACACACCCGCCGTCACCATCGTCGCGGCGTGGATGAGGGCGCTGACTGGCGTGGGACCTTCCATCGCGTCCGGCAGCCAGACATACAAAGGAACCTGCGCGGACTTTCCGGTCGCTCCGACGAACAGTGCCAGGGCGATGCCGATGAAGATCGTGTCGCCCGCATGATACCGGCCTGCGGCTACGCCTTCTTTGATCACCTCACCCACGGTATGGAAATCCAGAGAGCCGAACGTCGCGAAGATCAGCAGGACCCCCGTGGCAAGTCCCCAGTCTCCGACCCGGTTCACAATGAAAGCTTTCTTTGCAGCGTCGCCGGCGCTTCTCTTGAGAAAGTAGTAGCCGATCAGCAGATAGGAGCACAGACCGACACCTTCCCAGCCGATGAACATCATCACGTAATTGCTGCCGAGCACGAGCGTCAGCATCGAGAACATGAAGAGGTTCAGGTAGGCAAAGAACCTGTAAAAGCCGTCTTCTTCCCACATGTATCCCGCGGAATACACGTGGATGAGGAATCCGATGCCTGTAACGACCAGGATCATTACTGACGACAGGGGATCGAGCAGAAAGCTCCAGTCGATGACAAAGCGCGTAGCCGTGCCTTCGGAGGTGACCGCAGGACCGGCATTGATCCACTCGTACACCTTCACGGTGTGCGACCGTTCATGCTCGGGCAGTTGGGAAAGTTGGTAAACCGCTCCAGCGGAGATCACAAATGCGATAAGGACGGCTCCGGCGGCGATGGTCGCCACGGCGGTCTTGGGCATGCGTTTGCCAAAGAGGCCGTTGATGACGAAGCCCGCCGCGGGAATGAGAGGAATCAACCAGATGAGATCGAGAAAATTCATTCCGTTACCACTTCATGATGTCGATTTCGTTGATGTTCATCGTTTCCTTGTTCTTGAACATGGCGATAACGATGCCCAGTCCGACGGCGGCTTCCGCTGCGGCGACGGTGATGACGAAGATTGCAAATACCTGACCGGCCACTTGTCCCAGAGCGCTCGAGAACGCGATCAGATTGATGTTGACGGCATTCATCATGAGTTCGATCGACATAAGGATCACCATGATGTTCCGCCGTGTGAGAACGCCGACGGCCCCGATCGTGAACAAGGCCGCGCCGAGCATGAGATAGTGAAGCGTGGGTACCATTCCTACTCCGCCATCGTCTTCTTCTTTGCCAGCGCGACAGATCCGACGATCGCCACCAGCAGAAGAATCGATGCAATTTCAAAGGGCAGCAGATAATTTCCGTAGAGTGTTTCGCCGACAAGCTGCGAATTGCCCGTAACTCCCAGCACGGATTCCACAGGCCTTGGGTCTGCCAGAACAAGCGAGTCCCTGCCGCGCCACAACACGAAGCTGAATTGGCCGATCAACAGCAGTGCCGTGACGAGCGCGATGATCCACTGCCGGTTGAACTGCCGTTCGTGGACAGCCCTCTCGATGGAAATCAACATGATGACGAACACGAAAAGCACAAGAATGCCGCCGACGTAAACGATGACTTGAACGCCTGCGAGAAACTCGGCGTGAAGGGTGAGAAAGATTCCTGCTACCGAAAGCAGTGTGACGGCCAGGGCCACCGCGCTGTGAACGACGTTTCTCGCCATGATGACAAAAATCGCCGACAAGATCGCGAAGGCTGCGAACACATAAAAGAGGATCAGTTCGACAGACATATCTCTACTTGAGGTAAATCACGGGCTGCACGCCCGATTCGAGGGTTTTGCGGTCGAGCTTCATGTCGCGCCGTCCGTAAAGACTCAACTCGAAATCCTGTGTGAGTTCAAGGCACGGCGTCGGACACGCATCTTCACAAAGCCCGCAGAACATGCACCGGGACATATCAAAGATGTATGTGGTCAATACCTTCTTGCCGGCGGCATCGCGTTCCCAGCCAACTTCAATGCAATGTTCCGGACAGGCGAGCGCGCACAGGTTGCAGGCGATGCACAGTGTCTCGCCCGTAACCGGGTCGTTGTTCAGGCGTGGCGCGCCACGGTATCGTTCGGCAATCTTGGGTCGCTCTTTGGGATACTGTTCGGTGTAGTTTTCCGAAGGACGCTGATACGAGAACGTCAGTTTCAGTCCCCGAATCAGATCGACAAAAAAGAGTCTTTTGAAAAGACTCAGATCGCGGCGTCGGACTTTCATCCTTATTTACCCTGATTATCCTTTCACGAAATACAGAACGATAAAAGCCGTCACAATCAGATTGGCGATGGCGAGAGGCAACAGCACCTGCCAGCCGATTTTCATCAATTGATCGTAGCGATAACGCGGCCATGTCCACCGGAACCAGAGATAACAGTACAGAAAAATAATGACCTTCAGGCAGAACCAGAACAATCCGGTCAGCGCCGGCCCAAGCGCGAGGAACTTCAGATCGAGAAAATCGAGAAAAGACCAGCTCGCAAACGGCCGCAGCCATCCACCGAAGAACAGCGTTACTGCCATTGCCGAAACGGCGATCATGTTGGCGTACTCGGCCAGGAAGTAGAGCGAGAAACGGAATCCGCTGTATTCGGTGTGGAATCCTGCGACGAGTTCAGATTCGGCTTCAGGAAGATCAAAAGGTGCGCGGTTGGTTTCGGCGATGCCGCAAACGAAAAACAGGATGAAGCCCAGCGGCTGCAGGAAGACGAACCATCCCAGTTCTTTCTGCTTGTTGACGATGTCCACAAGACTCAGCGAACTCGCGATCATCAGCACGCCCATGATCGAGAAGCCGAGCGCCACTTCATAGCTGACCATCTGAGCTGCGGACCGCAGCGCGCCCATCAGGGGATATTTGCTGTTCGAGGCCCAGCCGCCAAGAATGATGCCGAGAATTCCGATGGACGAAATCGAGAGCACGTACAGAACGCCGATGTTGAGATCGGTGATTCGCAACGTGATCGTCTTGCCCAAGAGTTCGAAGCTAGGGCCAAAGGGAATGACGGCAAAGACGATAAATGCGGGTACCAGAGCGATGATCGGCGCCAGCGTGAAGATCCAGGGGTCGGCTTTGGCTGGAAGAATGTCTTCCTTGAGCATGAGCTTGATTCCGTCCGCGATGGGCTGCAGGATGCCGTGCGGGCCGACACGCATCGGGCCGAGACGCACCTGGATAAAGGCGGCGACCTTGCGTTCTGCAAGAGTCATCAGCGCGACGACTCCTGACAGCGCTCCAAAGACAACGCCGATCTTGATCAACGGAATAATGATGTTATCGACTACAAATTCCATAAGTGCGTATTGTGTTTATCCGCGTAATCCGCGGTAAAAAAACTAACGGTCAATCTCTCCAAGCACGATATCCAGCGTCCCGATTACCGCGACGACGTCCGCGACCATGTGCCCGGCCACCATCTTCTTAAGGGACTGCAAATTGACGAACGACGGAGGTCGAACCCGTGCCCGATAGGCCATCGTGCTGCCGTCGCTGACGATGTAGTACCCCAGCTCGCCTTTCGGGGACTCGATCGAATGGTAGATATCCCCTACCGGCGGTTTGATGATCTTCGACATCTTGGCCATGAGCGGACCATCGGGAATTTTCTCAATAGCCTGCGTGACGATCCTGGCAGATTGCCGCATCTCTTCCATGCGCACCAGATACCGGTCGTAGGTATCGCCGACTTCACCGATCGGGATGTCGAAGTCGAACTCTGAGTAGATACAGTACGGTTTTGCTTTTCGAAGATCCCACTGCACGCCGGAGCCGCGCAGGCTTGGACCTGTCAGCCCGAGATCGATGGCATCCTTTCCCGAAATGACACCGACGTTTTTCGTGCGGTCCATCCAGATGCGGTTCTCGGTGAGGAGTGTTTCGTACTCGTCGACCTTTGTCGGGAAGTCCCTGATGAATGTGCGGACCTGATCCTGGAACCCTTCGTACAACTCATACTGCGTCCCGCCGATCCGGAACATGTGCGTCGTCAGGCGCGCGCCGCAGTAGTTTTCGAATATCTTGAGAATCTCTTCGCGTTCCCGGAAGCAATACAGAAATGTTGTGATGGCGCCGAGATCGATGGCATGAGTTCCAAGCCACAGCAGGTGGCTGGCGATCCGGTTCAACTCGGTCATGATGATACGGATGTACTGCGCGCGGGGAGGCGCCGTGACGCCGAGCATCTTTTCGATCGTCTCGCAAAAGCCGAGGCAGTTGGAGACGGCCGCGATGTAGTCCATCCGGTCAAGTGTCGGCACAAACTGCCCGTAGGTCTGGGCTTCTCCCAGTTTCTCGACACCGCGATGCAGGTATCCAATCACGCATTCGGCATCCATGACCCGCTCGCCATCCAGCTTGAGCTTCACCTGCAGCACGCCGTGCGTTGACGGGTGCTGAGGACCCATGCTGACGGTCAGTTCACTGGCATCAAATAGAGTTTCCTGTTGCGACATACCTTCTCGCTAATCTGTTGGCGTGATGTAGTCTCCGGCTTCGGAACGGGCTTCACCGACGTAGTACTTCTGGCCCGAATCGATGCCGAGATGTTTGCGAACCCACTCCACATCCTGTAATCGGATGTTGTAATCCTTGCGGAGAGGGAAGCCGACCCAGTCCTCGGGTAGCAGGATGCGCTTCAGGTTGGGGTGGTTCGCATAACGGACGCCGAACATGTCGTAAACTTCGCGCTCCAGCCAATCCGCGGTTGTCCAGACGCTGGCAGCGCTTTCGATGGTTTCCCATTCCTTGAGACGTGTCTTCAGGCGCACGTACTCGTTCTTCGCGAAGGAATAGAGGATATATACAATTTCGAATTCCTCATCCTTCGGCCAGTGCACTGCCGTCTCGTCGGCGAGGTACTCGAAAGGCATGATCGTGTTGTCCCTCATAAAGGTAAGGATCTCTGCGATCAGCGGTTTCTTGACCTCGATCTGGTTCTGCTGCAGGAAGGAATACGCCTTTACAAACTGCGTGCCGAACTTCTCCTTGATGGCATCCACGAGCGGATGAGACCACGGTTCAGGCAACGGTCCCTTCGGCTTTGGCGGAGGAGGCGGCGTTGCCGGTTTTGGAGGAGGCGGAGGCGTCTGACCTCCTGCAGCAGCAGGAGGTTTGGGAGGAGGCGGCGCTGCCGGTTTTGGAGGAGGCGGAGGCGTTGGGGTCGGAGATTGATCACCCGTCTCCGCAGGCTTATCGGTATTCTGGTTCTCTTTTTCGTCAGCCACGTCTTATCAGCTTCTTGTCCTAAATTGGGTCGGCAGGAATCGTGCAGCACACGCAACAAAAACAAGGAATTCAAACACATGCGTCACGCGGTGTCAACGGGCCATTTCCTGTTGCGACACGGTGAAAACGCGCGCAAACAAAAACGTGTGCTCAAGGCTCCCCGAGTCATCCGGGAAAGCCGATTCTTCCTCTTTGACGGCTCTACGTTTCCCGGCATAAACTGTCGATTGCCTATTGCCGACGAACGCCCCCGGGCAGATAGGTTCTGCGACGAAAAAATCCGAAAGTCTGAGAATGCGAATCCGGAAAGGAGCGTTTATGCTTCGATTGGGCCTTCGTCTGTTCTCGGCTGCGATTGCTTTGTTGGCAGTGCTGATTCTGGCTACTCCTGTCTACGCCGATTCGGTCTTCACCGCGGTGTTGACCAACGCTCAAGAACCTCCTCCTCCCGGGGTGAACCCAACGACCAGTACAGGCGGTTCACGTCCGGCATCGTTTGGAAACGCGACGTTTGTGTTGAATGATGCGATGACGTCGCTGACCTTCACCGCGTCCGTTTTCAACATCGACTTCACCGGAACCCAGACAGCCGACGTGAACGACAACCTCATTGCAGCGCACATTCACGCTGGACCATTGGTCACTCCGACAACAAACGGGGGGGTCGTCTGGGGATTCTTCGGAGCACCCTTCAATGACAACAATCCCAATGACGTCGTGAATACACCGCTTGTGGGCGGTGTCGGCGGGACGATCAGTGGAAAGTGGGATGCGGCCGAAGGAAATAACACCACACTTGCCGCGCAGTTGGACCATATTCTCAACGGCAGGGCGTACATTAATTTCCACACCACTCAGTTCACCGGTGGGGAAATCCGGGGAGCGATCGTATCGGCTCCGGAGCCTTCAAGTGTGGTCTTGTTGTTTGCAGGGTTGAGTGGACTCCTTTCCCTCTCCCGCCGTTTGAAGCAATGATGAGATTGGACACGTGTGGAACGACTCCCACGTGTCCAATTCCCAGCCCCACGAAATTCCTCACCGTCCCCAATTTGCCAAGCCGAACGGCATTGCCAATACGAACCCGCCGAGATACTGTAGCGTTCCCAAATCGCTGGAGCATGATAGGAGGAGTTGATGAACTCTAAGGAGATATTGATCACGGCAATGGGATGTCTGGGTGCGGTGGCTCTACTGGCACAGGCGCCCGCGCAGACTCCCGGCGCGGTGCCGGCTGTTCCCGCTGCGCCACAACAAGGCCCCGGGGTGCAGGCGCCCGCGGATTCAAGGTATGCAGAGTGGGTAGGCAGCAAGTGTAAAACTCCGCCCCCCGCACGAGGTGGCGCCCCCGCTCGCGGGCCCGCTCCCGCCGGCCCAGGAGCAGGAGCTGGAGCTGGAGCAGGAGCTGGAGCAGGCGCCAACAGAGGAGGCGCTCCTGCTGCCGCGGCGCAGGCAGGACCACCGGCGCACAGAGACTACACGGTCACCGCAATTCCTGGCGTGATTGCCGCGGGACAGAAATGGAAATCGATCTGGACCGGAACCGGAAACAACGCAGACGGCATCATTGCGACATCCGACGGCGGCATCCTGGCGGCGCAGAACACCGATAGCAAAGTCATGAAGATCGACCGCAACAATAAGGTCTCTTTCCCGTACACGGACACCAACACGGGTGGCGCACTGGCCATGAACAAGAAGGGCGCTCTCTTCCTCGTCTCGAGAGGATTCCCGGCGAAAGTGCTTCAATTGGCGCCGAAGCGCCAGGTCCTGGCCGAAACGTTTAACGGTGAGCCCATTGACTGCATTGGTGGAGTGATCAACGACCTCACTGCCGATAGCAAGGGCGGCGTCTACTTCACGATGGGCGGCCTCTTCTACGTAAGCCCAAAGGGAGTGGTGACACGATACGGCGACAACCTTCAGACCAATGGCGTCGTTCTGAGTCCTGATGAGAAGACCCTGTATGTGACCACCCGAGGTCTGGTTGCTTTCGATGTACAGGCTGACGGGTCATTGACGAACCAGCGGCAATTCGCAATGGTAGGCAATGACGGAACTGCGGTTGATGCTCAAGGCCGAGTCTACACCACCGCGGGGGCAGACGGAGTTCAAGTGATTAGCCCGGATGGCAAGGTTCTCGGGGCAATCGCCACACCCCTGAACTTCATTACGGTCGCGTTCAGCGGCAAGGACAAGAAAACCCTTTACGGCGTTGCCAACAACCAGCGATTCGATGAAATCTTCACCATCGATATGATCGCGCAGGGCTACAAGGGCCGCGCAAAATAGACTCTCCTCGACTTCGCTCATTGCGAGCACTCCGCCTCTAAGGAGGCGGAGCATCCTCTCTCTCCAGCACAACAAACATCGTTATGAGATCAATCATTAGCAATTATCCGCTGTGCGAGCGAGGCACTAACATCGCTTCCAGATTGTTTTGAAAGAAAGGACAAGCGATGAGAACGAAACGGCCTCGATCCCTGCTGGTGCTTCTGGCAACTTTGACCTGCGTTGTCGCAACACTCTACGCCGGCGGCTGGAGCATCATTACTCTCAATGAATATCCGGATCACGCTGTGGCCGGAGAACAGCTGGATCTGACCTTCAGCGTGCGGCAACATGGGAACAACCTTCTTGAAGGACTGAAGCCTTTGGTCCAGGCATCGATGCAAGGAACTCCGAAGATTAATGTCGCTGCCCGGCCCACGACGAACACCGGAGAGTACACGGCAACACTTCGACTGCCAGCTACCGGAGAGTGGACGATCTCCATTGATGGCAGTTTCAATCCTGAAGACAAAACGCGCAGTTACAACGCGATCGTTTTGCCTCCTCTCAAAGTGGTTCGTGATACTGCGAGTGCCCCCTCTTTGACGGAAGTGGAGCGAGGCAGCCGTCTTTTCGTTGCGAAAGGTTGCGTTGGCTGTCATGGCGCGGGCACCGAACGGGATCTGGCAGGCAAGAAATTTGCCGCGGATTATCTGAAGAAGGTGCTCGCGGATCCCAGTGTCCGGACTCCGGACATGCCCAACCTGAAATTGAAGGACTCCGAAATCGCCTCTCTGACCGCCTTTATCAATCGCACGTCCGGAAAGAGGAGTTAAGGAGAAATTGGGGTCAGGCCCTCTGGCCCCAATTCATTCATGCCTCACCTGGTTCGCCCTGAAATTTCGTTAAATCCGCCGCGAATGGGCTAACGCTCCTAACCCTTCCGCTCGATATCTCTCTCAGCAAAACCCTGAGGTCCGGCAGTGTCAGAACTGTCAAGCGTTGAGAACATGGGCGAACCTTCACAAATTGAGATCTTCCTGGCACGACAGCCCATTCTGGACGCCCGCCGCCGGACCATCGGGTACGAGTTGTTGTTCCGCTCGTGCCGCAGCTTGTCCGCCAATGTCAGCCACGATGTCGGCGCTACTGCTGCGGTAATCACCCAGACAATGAGTCTCTTCGGCATCGAGGCCGCCGTGGGAAAGCACTACGGTTTTATCAACATCTCCCAGGAACTATTAATGAGCGATACCCTGGAATTGTTGCCCGCGGATCGTGTCGTCCTCGAGCTTCTGGAAACCATCAAAGTCGACGACAGAGTGCTGGACCGTTGTCGCGAACTAAAAGCGAAAGGTTTCCGGCTGGCGCTCGACGACTTTATATATGACGAGAGCTACGAAAACCTTTTCGAGTTGATAGACATTGTCAAATTCGACATCGCCCTTTCGACAAGCCAGGAGATTGAAACCGCGCTTCGACACGTGCGTCGACATCCCCATATCCAGCTTCTGGCTGAAAAGGTTGAAGACGTTGAACAATTCGAGCAATACAAGCGTCTCGGATTCCATCTGTTCCAGGGTTATTTCTTTGCGCGTCCGACAATTCTTTCCGGCAGGAAAATCAGTCCCACCCAGAGTGCGTTACTTCAAGTCATGAACCAGATCATGAGTGAAATCGATATTTCGGAAATTGAACACACCTTCAAGCAGAGCCCTGATTTGGTCATCGGGCTGCTGAGGCTTGTGAATTCCGCCGGTATGGGCATGCGGGGCAAGATCGGTTCTGTGCAGCAGGCGCTGGTTCTTCTCGGCCGGAAGCAACTGCAGCGATGGGTGCAGTTGCTGCTCTACGCCCAAAACGAGGCAGGCGAAGCGAATCCCTTGATGCAGCTCGCGGCAACGCGCGCACGAACTATGGAGTTGTTGAATCAATGGCATTCTGTAAGCACGCGCGATTCAAGAGCGGACAGCGCGTTCATCGTCGGCATCATGTCCCTGGCGGATGTGGCCCTTGGCCTGAAGATTGACGATATCGTTGGTCAGCTCGATCTGGTTGACGATGTAAAAGAGGCCCTTCTCACGCATGAAGGGTTCTTCGGTCACATGTTGAGACTTGTCGAGAAAGTGGAGGCCGGCGAATTTGGCGACGTCCACGATCTGCTTTCCGAGCTTGGCTTTTCTCCGGCAGAACTCATGAATGCACAGATCGAGGCCATGGAGTGGGCGTCGACGCTGAACAAGCAAAGCGAAGTCGTTCAGCGGATCAGTGCGTCATCGCGTAGATCATGAAGTTGAGACCCATGCGATAGGCTTGCCCTGAATACTTCACCGGGTAACACGGCAGATCCATATATTCCCAGGCATCGCCCAGATCGGAATTGTAGGTAACCAGCACCATCAGGCGGCCTTCATCGTCGGAGATTCCGTAGATTCCCGGCTCTCGATCACGAGGGTCCTGCCATGTTTGGCCATCGTTTCGGCATCCGTTTCCACGATTGGGAATCTGCATGACTTCTTCGATATTGAAGAACGTCCGGAACACTTCATGGCTTAGCGGTAGACGCACCATCTCGCGGTCTGGAAATACCTTTTGCATCTGGTCCTCGAAGTTGGCGAACTGATCCGGTCCCCAGAAATCGTCGACGTGAAGAAAACCTCCGCGCAGGAGGTACTCGCGCATCCGGGCTGCTTCCTCATTGTTGAGGAGCATGCCTCCGACCTCTACGGCGTAAACAAACGGAAACGCGTACATCTTCTCGTTAAGGATTTCCATCACGTTCGGGTCGGGTGAAACACGAATGCCACTAAGTCGATGAATGGCGCCCATGAACTTGCAGTCGCCGCCGGGATAGTCTGTAGCCCAACCCCAGCCCTGAATCGGAAAGAAATTGCCGCCGCCAAACTCGGGGCAGCGGAATGGAATTGCGGGAGGTTCCATGGTTCCGCCTCGGTTTCTTCGGCCTGAATAGGGATTTTCGGTGTAGACGAGCCTGGTGAAATAAAACGTCGGGTTATCGTCGGCGTCGTTCCGCAATGCCTGGGGAAGCGCGAGAGGCGACGCGCCCGCTAGTAGAACAACGAGCACGAGTCCGAGGATGGTTTGTCTCTGAACCACGATGGAGATTGTATATGTACGTCCCTGATTTGTTCGATAGAATGCACCCCGCAAATGATTGGCAAGCGACTCGCACATTATGAGATCACGGAGCATCTCGGCTCCGGCGGCATGGGCGAGGTGTATCAGGCGACCGATTCCAAGCTGGGGCGCAGTGTTGCGATCAAGCTGCTTCCCGAAGAGTTCTCGAGCGATTCTGAGCGCGTTGCGCGGTTTCAGCGCGAGGCGCGGGTTCTTGCATCCTTAAATCATCCTCACATCGGCGGAATTCACGGCATTGAAGAGTCGGCAGGCCGGCTCTTTCTTGTGCTCGAGCTTATATCCGGCGAAACGCTCGCGGACCGAATTGCACGTGGTCCGATAGCGTTGGACGAAGCGGTCGGGATCGCGACACAGATTGCCGAGGCCCTGGAGGTAGCGCACGACGCCGGCATCATCCATCGAGATCTCAAGCCCGCGAATATCAAGGTGACAGCGGACGGTCAGGTCAAGGTTCTCGACTTCGGGCTTGCGAAGGCTCTCTCAAACGAGGAGCCGATGTCAGAGGCGACGCATTCACCCACCATGAGTCTGGCCGCGACGCAGCGCGGAGTGATTCTGGGCACCGCGGCGTATATGGCGCCCGAGCAGGCGCGAGGTCGCGTGGCAGATCGGCGTGCGGACATCTGGGCTTTCGGTGTTGTCCTCTATGAGATGGTGACCGGCCGGCGATTGTTTCAAGGCGAAGATCTGACCGACACCCTCGCGGCCGTTGTCCGCGAGAAGCCGGACTACAGCGCCGCTCCGCCTGCACTGCGGCCAGTTCTTGAGAAATGCCTCGAAAAGGATCCGAAAAAGCGGTTGCGTCATATCAGTGCGTTCGCGTTGTTGCTGCAGCAGGGCGCGCCCGAAACCGCGCTCGCCACTCCGATCGAAACAAGACAGAGACCTCGACGACTGGCGTGGGTGCTATCGGCACTCCTGGCGCTGGGGCTGGCATCCGTGGCGGTGATCCACTTTCGTGAGACAAATCCCCAGCCCCAGGCGGTGCAGTTTTTCCTGGAAGCTCCCGCGCCCAACACATTTACCAATCAATACGGCGGATTCGCTGCTTCGCCCGATGGTCGGTTTATCGTATTCAGCGCTCGTGCCGATGGAGCGCCTCAGCTGTGGCTCCGACCTCTTGATTCCAATACACCCCGCCCCTTGCCGGGCACAGAGAATGGGAACTTCCCAACCTGGTCTCCCGACAGCAAATCGTTAGCGTTCTACGTTAGCGGAAAACTCAAACGAATCGAGCTTGCAGGCGGCGCGCCACTGACTCTCGGCGATGCAACTGAGGCCCCAGTAACATCCACGGGTACTTGGAACGCCTCGGGGGTGATTGTTTTCGGAAGTGGGAATGGGTTAATGCGCGTGTCGGCCGCTGGCGGAGGTGCGACGCCCCTCACCAAGGTCGATACCTCTAAGTTGGAAAGTGGACACGGATATCCGCAGTTCCTGCCAGACGGCAATCGGTTCATCTATTTTGTTGCGAGCGCGAACGCCGACGTTCAGGGCATCTACGCGGGTTCGCTCTCCGAGCCCGAAAAGCGTCAGCAGATTCTGCGTACATCCACCAAGGCTGTGTTCGTTCCTGCTCTCGGTTTGTATCCGAGCTACCTCTTGTGGATCCAGGAGCAGGCGTTACTGGCGCAGGAATTTGACCCGGACACTCTGCAGTTGAGGGGGGATCCCGTTTCCGTAGCCGAGCAGATCGGCCTGAATCCTACCGTAGCTGTTCGCGCGGCGTACTGGGCGTCCGATGCCGGCCTGTTGGTCTATTTCGCCTTGCCAGCACAGCGACGACGGATAATCGCCTGGATCGGGAGGGACGGCAAGCCACTGGGCGAAGCGGCGCCGGAAGACGCGTTTTCCCGCGTCGCGCTCGCACCAGGCGAAGACCGCATAGCGGTAGCGCGCACAGATGGAGCAGCCCAACCCCCCAACCTGGACATCTGGGTGCGAGAGCTGAAACGTGGAATCACTACCCGGTTAACCTTCGACTCATTCGGCGACGATATCCCGGCCTGGTCGCCTGACGGGAAACAGATTGCTTTTTCTTCGGGTCGCGAGGGTAATGTTCCGCAAATCTTCAGGAAAGATGTTTCGGGAAGCGGTGAAGAGGAGCAACTGACGCGAGGCGGGAATTCGAAACTCGTTTTGGACTGGAGTAAGAATGGCCGCTATCTGCTCTATCGCGAACAGAATCCAAAGACCGGCCGCGATCTGATGGCGTTGCCGCTGGAAGGCGAGCGGAAGCCGATTCCGATCGCGAATACGGAATTTCAGGAGAGCACGGGTGCCATTTCTCCTGACGGGCGCTGGGTTGCCTATGCTTCGAATGATTCCGGTGCGAATCAGCTCTACGTGAAAGCTTTTCCCGGCCTTGGTGGACCGACCGGTAGATGGCAGATTTCGAACGGGACCGCCTACGAAGTGAAATGGCGCATCGACGGTAAAGAAATCTACTACCAGAGTCAGGACTCCAAGGTCATGGCCGTCGCGATTCAGGCGGGCCCGGACGGCATCCGTGCAGAAACCCCACGCGAGTTGTTTAAGGCGGACTTTACGCGTGGAGCTCTTCATGAATTCGACGCTAGCCCCGATGGGCAGCGCTTTCTGCTGATACTGGATCGGCAGTTGACTGCGGCAGAGAACGAACGCCTCACCGTTATCTCCAACTGGCAGGCTGTACTCAGAAAATAGGGTTCGTTACAGAACGGAGCTGTTATGAAAAAAGTGTTGCTCATCATGATGATCTTTGGAATCGCAGTTTGCGCGCAGGCGGCTCAGACCGCCGGCGCATGCGATCGTGCGTGTCTCAAGACGATGCTGGATCAATACCTGGGCGCGGTCAGCACCCACAACCCTTCGTCAGCTCCACTTTTCGCCGGATTTCGACAGACGGAGAACGCTGTCGTCACGAAGCTGGGCACCGGCGTTTGGAAAACGATGACGGGGTTGGGCAAAGTCCAGCGCCGTTTCATGGACACGGTGAGCGGACAGGCGGCGTACTTCGGAATCATTGAAGAAGGAACGAACCTCGCGATCGCGACAGTCCGCGTTCGCGTTCAGGATCGCAAGATCACCGAAGCCGAGTGGTACATCGCGCGTGCCGATGATCCGGGATTGAATGGACCGCGGCAGGCGGGGCAGGGACCGGCGAATCTGTTCAATCCCGATGCTCTCGTCGCGAATCCCCCACCCGATCGCGTCGTGCCGGCGCAGGCCCGGGCATCGCGAGAGATGTTGATGGCCATCACGAACAGCTACTTCGATGGCATCACAACACACGACGGCACGATCATCATGGCGCACCCGGGTTGCACGCGGACGGAGAACGGAACCGGCATGGGTGGTGCCCGTGGCGGACG
>Ga0111538_10003023_pt1 | contig 23577 bp, 24 predicted proteins | sample SoiMethybrSBSTD1_FD_79669 | JGI IMG/M metagenome (GOLD analysis project Ga0111538, IMG submission 79669) | Bulk soil microbial communities from a Populus tree surrounding site in Tennessee, USA - Soil MetaG P. TD hybrid SBSTD1 (version 2)... | ecosystem: Environmental > Terrestrial > Soil >...
GATCGTGCTGGCGCCCACGCTGCTGCTGAGCGCCGACGTCGTCGGCCGGGTGGTCGCCCGCCCCGGCGAGGTACAGGTCGGCATCGTGACCGCCTTCCTGGGGGCACCGTTCTTCATCGCGCTCGTCCGCCGACGCACGCTGGCCGACCTGTGACCGCCGAAGCGGCGCCGACGGCCGTCGTCGCCGACCCGGGCGGGGCTCGCGCGGCGGCGGGACGCAGCCTCGAGCCGGCCGGTGCCCGCCGCCGCCGCCGGGCGCCCGACGGAGCGCTGGTGCTGCGGTCGCCGCGCCTCGGCGCCTCCGTCCGCGTTCCCGTCCGGCCGCTGGTCGTCACCGTCGCGGTGGCGGCGACGGCCCTGCTCGTGTTCGCCTGGTCGCTGAGCGTCGGCGACTTCCCCGTCGCCTTCGGGGACGTCCTCGCCTCGCTGGTCGGGCGCGGCAGCGCCGACAGCGACTTCATCGTGCGGACGCTGCGCCTGCCCCGGGGCCTGGCCGCGCTGACGGTCGGCGCCGCCCTCGGTATCTCGGGCGCCATCTTCCAGCGCATCGCCCGCAACCCGCTGGCCAGCCCCGACATCGTCGGCGTGACGGCGGGCGCCACGGCGTGCGCGGTGCTGACCATCGTCGTGCTCGACGGCACACCGTCGCAGGTCACCTGGGGCGCGCTCGCCGGCTCGACGGTGACCTCGGTCGCCATCTACCTGCTGTCGTACAGGCGGGGCGTCACCGGCTACCGGCTGGTGCTGGTCGGCATCGGCGCCACTGCGATGCTGACATCCGTCACCTCGTTCCTGATGACGAGGGCCGAGGTCTACGACGCCCAGCGGGCGATGGTGTGGCTCACCGGCAGCCTCAACGGGCGGGGTTGGGAGCAGGTCCGCCCCCTCGGCTGGGGGCTCGGCGTCCTCGTGCCGATCGCCCTCGTGCTCGGCCGGGACCTGCGGCTCCTCGACCTCGGCGACGACGCGGCCCGGGGCCTCGGCGCCCGGGTCGAGGGGGTGCGCTCGGGTCTGCTGCTGATCGGGGTGGCGCTGGCGGCGTTGGCGGTGTCGTGCGCGGGACCCATCGTCTTCGTGGCACTCGTGTCGCCGCAGATCGCCCGCCGCCTCGTGGGGGGCACGGGTGCCGCCCTGCTGTCGAGCGCGGCCGCGGGCGCCGCCCTGCTGGTGGCGTCCGACCTGGTCGCCCGCCGCCTCTTCGCCCCGACCGAGCTGCCGGCCGGCATCGTCACCGCCCTGCTCGGCGCGCCGTTCCTGCTGTGGCTGCTCGCCAGGGCCGACCGCGTCGGGAGCGCCGGGTGAGCGCCCGCCCGTCCGGCCCCCTCGGCGACGCGACCACGGCGGCGCTCGCGGACGACCGGGGCGCCGCCGCGCTCGCCGCCCGCGGCCTGTCGCTCGCCTACGACGACCGCCTCGTCGTCGACGACCTGTCGATCGCCGTCCCGCCCGAGGCGGTCACCGTGATCGTCGGGGCGAACGCCTGCGGCAAGTCGACCCTGTTGCGCGGCCTCGCCCGCCTGCTGGCCCCCCGCACCGGGACCGTCCTGCTCGACGGCCACGACATCCACCGCCTGCCGACCCGCGAGGTGGCGACGCGCCTGGGCCTCCTGCCGCAACAGCCGATCGCCCCCGAGGGCATCACCGTCGCCGAGCTGGTGGCCCGGGGCCGCCACCCGCACCAGCGGTGGTACCGCCAGTGGTCGGCCACCGACGAGGAGGCGGTCGAGGCGGCCCTCGACGCCACGCACCTCACCGAGCTCGCCGACCGAACGGTCGACGAGCTCTCGGGCGGCCAGCGCCAGCGGGTGTGGATCGCCCTGACGCTGGCCCAGGGCACCGGCCTGATGCTGCTCGACGAGCCCACGACGTTCCTCGACCTCGCGCACCAGGTCGAGGTGCTCGACCTGCTGGCCGAGCTCAACCGGCGTGAGCGGCGCACGATCGTGCTCGTGCTGCACGACCTCGCCCTGGCGTGCCGCTACGCGCACCACCTGGTGGCGATGAAGGACGGGGCCATCGTCGCCGAGGGCGACCCGGCCGCCGTGATCACGCCCGAGACGGTCGAGGCCGTGTTCGGCCTGGCCTGCCGGGTGATCTCCGACCCGCTGACGGGCACACCGCTGGTGCTGCCGATCCCCGCGGCCCGACGGGCGCCGCGGGACGCGCCGCCGGCGCCGTCACCCGTGGGCAACGGCGCCGGAGGGCGGGCTCGCTGACGACCGCGGTCGTCGGTCAGAGCTTGTCGAGGACCGCCTCGACCGAGCTGGCGGCGAGACCGGGCCCCGGCTCGACCATCAGCTCCGTCACGACCCCGTCCTCGAGGATGGCGGCGTACCGCTGCGACCGCGTGCCGAGCCCGAAGCCGCTGCCGTCCATCTCCAGCCCGACCGCGGCCGTGAACTCGCCGTTGCCGTCGGACAGCATCAGCACCTTGCCGTCGGTGCCCTGGGCGTCGCCCCACGCCCCCATCACGAACGCGTCGTTGACGGCGATGCAGGCCACCGTGTCGACGCCCTTCCCGGCGAGGTCGTCGGCCCGCAGCACGAACCCCGGCAGGTGGTGGTCGGAGCAGGTGGGCGTGAAGGCGCCCGGCACCGCGAACAGCACGACCTTGCCGCTGCCCAGCGCGTCGCCGCTCTGGATGGCGGCGGGGCCGTCCGCGGTCATCGTGCGCAGGGTGACGTCGGGGATCTTGTCACCAACCGAGATCGCCATTGATCCTCCTCGAGGGTCCTGGTGGTTTGCCGCCCGCGATCATGCCCGATCCCCGGACGCGCAGTGCCCCGGTGGCGGACCACCGGGGCACTGGGTGTCGAGGACCGGGGTGGAACTCAGACTCGGCGGCCGACGCCACGACGGTGCGTGGCGGCGTTGTAGATCAGCAGGGCGATGATCGCACCGATGATCGAGCCGATGATGCCGGACGGCTGGAGGCCGCCCTCGCCCGGGTCCTTCCCGAAGAGCACGTACCCGAGGAAGCCGCCCACGAAGGAGCCGACGACGCCGAGCACGACGGTCTGGACGAAGGACATGGGGTCACGCCCCGGCACCAGGAGTCGCGCGAGGTAGCCGGCGATGATGCCGACGATGATCATGGCGATGATGAAACCGAGCACTTTTGGTCTCTTCTCCCGTTGATGCAGCGGTGGGACCGCTGCGACGACTGGACGGCCGAAGGCTTCCCCGGCCACGACGGCGTCAGACATATTTCATCGGTGCAATCCTCCCTGCGGTGCCGGGGAGAGTCGCGTCGCCCCAGGTCACGGACCCCTCGGGCGCCGGCGAACGGGTGGAGGTGGACCGTCCGGCCGGCACGATCCGGGTCGGTCCGACCCCGGCAACCGCCTCTCGCCGACCACGCGTCGGACGCGAACGCCGTCGCACGCCTCGCGGGGCGACGCGAGACTCCGCGCCGTGGACCTCCCCTCCCCCGACCTGCCCGACCGGCGTGCGGTCGACGGCGCGGCGGCGACCCTCGACCCGCTGGTCCGGCGCACCCCCGTCGTCGCGGTCGACCGCGCCGACCTGGGCCTGCCCCCCGGCCGACCTCTCGTCCTGAAGCTCGAGCTCGTGCAGCACGCCGGCTCGTTCAAGGCCCGCGGCGCGCACCTCCACGTGCTCGCCGCCCGGGCCGCGGGCGAAGGGGTCGTCGCCGCGTCGGGCGGCAACTTCGGCGTGGCGGTGGCCTACGCGGCGCGCCGCCTGGGCGTCCCGGCCGCAGTCTTCGTGCCCGACACCAGCGCCCCCGCCAAGCTCGACACCCTGCGGCAGCTCGGCGCCGACGTCCACGTCGTCGCCGGGGTCTACGACGACGCCCTCGCCGCCAGCCGGGCCCGGGCGGAGCAGGGCGGCGAGCGGCTCCTCCACGCCTACGACCAACCCGAGATGATCCTGGGGGCCGCCACGCTCGCCCGCGAGCTCGAGCAGCAGGTGGACGTCGACCGCGTCGTGGTCGCCGTCGGGGGCGGAGGGCTGCTCGGCGGGGTGGCGACGTGGCTCCGGGGGACGACGGCGGTGACGGGCGTCGAGACCGAGGGCTGCCCCACGCTGTCGGCCGCCCGGGCCGCCGGACGGCCGGTGGAGGTCGGCGTCGAGGGCCTCGCCGCCGACGCGCTCGGGGCCCGGTGGGCGGGCGAGCTCGCCTTCGCCGCCCAGGCCTGGGTCGACGACGTCGTGGCCGTGCCCGACGAGGCGGTGGCCGACGCCCAGCGCCGGCTGTGGTCGGCCGTGCGCCTCGCCACCGAGCCGGCCGGAGCGGCCGCGCTGGCCGCCCTCACCACCGGCGCCGTCACCGATCCCGACGAGCGGGTCGCGGTCGTGCTGTGCGGGGCGAACGTCGACCCCGCCACCGTCGTCTGAGCCGGCCCGCGCCGCCCAGCCACCGCCGCGGGTGCTCGACGCGTCCGGCGACGTGGGGAACACTCGCGCCGTGGAACGCATCAGGAACGGCTGGCGACTCGCCAAGGCCTCGTGGCACGTGCTGTCGCAGGACCGCGAGCTGATCGCCATCCCCATCGTGGCCGGGCTGATCTCGCTCCTCGTGTTCGGCCTCGTGGGCGGGTCGGGCATCGCCGCGTTCGCCGACGACGACGGCAACGTGGGCGTGGGCGGGTGGATCCTCCTGTCGATCGCCGTCCTGCTGGCGACGTGGGTGTCGGTCGTCGGCCAGGCCGCCGTGATCTCGGGCGCGGGCCAGCGCATGGACGGCGCCGACCCCACGCTGGGCACGTCGTTCGCCGGCGCCCGGTCGCGCACCGGCCGGCTGTTCGAGTGGGCCGTGCTCGCCACGGTCGTCGCCATCGTCCTCGACACGATCCGGAACCGGTTGGGGATCGCGGGGAACATCCTGGCCTCGCTCGGCAACATGGCGTTCAGCGTGCTGTCGTTCCTCGCCCTGCCCGTCATCGTGTTCGAGGACGTCGGGGCCATCGACGGGTTCAAGCGCTCCTCCCAGCTGCTGCGCGGCACGTGGGGCGAGCAGCTCACCTTCACGTTCGGGCTCGGCCTGCTGGGCATCCTCGCGGCGCTGCCCGGCATCGGCCTCGCCGCCGCCCTCGCCGTCACCGGGGTGTCGGCGCTGCAGGTGCTCGGCTTCACGGTGGGGGCGCTGTGGATCATCGCCGTCGTCGCGGTGACGTCGGCGCTGTCGGCCGTGTTCAAGGCCGCGCTCTACCGCTACGCCACCCAGCAGCCGGTCGACGTCGCCTTCGACACCGCCGACCTGTCGGGCGCCTTCCGCCGCCGGTCGTCCCGCCGCAGCGCCGCGCCCGCCTGACCCGGGGCCGATCGCGTCCGGCGCCTCGCGCTCGCCGTCAGCCCGGTCGGCCCGCCTCGGCCCCGGGCGGCGGCGGCTCGTCGAGCGGCCCGGGGTCCACGTCGTCGAGCGCGTGCCGCTCGGCCAGCTCGTCGATCTCGTCGACGTGGCTGGCGATGCCCCGCGCCATGTAGGTCGACCGGCTCATCAGGTTGGCCGCCACGGGCAGGGTCAGGAGCTGGAGCGCGGCGGCCAGCAGCAGGGTGGTCACGTCGTTGGGGTGGTCGAGGGTGACGGCCCCGCCGAGCAGCGCGAGCACGACGCCCACCGTCGAGGCCTTCGTCAGCGCGTGCATGCGCGCCAGAGCGTCGGGGAACCGCACGACCCCGACGGCCGAGAGCAGCGTCAACCCCGCACCCACGAGGGCGAGCAGCGGGCCCATCAGCGCCCGCGCCCCTCGATGAACCGGGCGACCACGGCCGTGCTGATGAACCCCACCAGCGTGACGACGAGCGCCACGGGCAGGAACGCCCCCTCCCCCGTGTCCATCGCCCGCACGACGATGGCGGTCACGCCCACGACGAGCAGGCCGTCGAGGCCGATCACCCGGTCGGTCAACGACGGGCCGGCCACCAGCCGGTACGCGAAGCCGACGCCGGCCAGCACGACGAGGGCGTAGCAGGCCGCGATCACGGCGCGGCTCCCGACGGGGGGTCGAGCGTCGCCCGCTCGGCCGCGGCCGCGGCGATCGCCTCGCGGGTGCCGAAGGCGGCGAGCAACTCGTCACGCAGCCCCCAGATCTCGCGGCGTACCGCCACGGCCGACGTGAACTGCAGCACGTGGACGTAGACGACGGGCGGGTCGTCCTCGACCTCGACCGGCATCTGGCCGGGTGTCATCGCCACCAGGTTGGCCACCGCCGTCAGCACCTCGGGCGTGCACCCGGCCAGCGGGACGCGGACGATGGCCGTGCGCAGCCGCGGGCGCGGACGCAGGACCTCGCGGGCGAGCTGGGCGTTCGCCGCGATCACGTCGCGGAGGTAGTGGGCCACGAGCCGGATCAGAGGGCCCGGGCGCACGATCACCGGCGTGCCCCGGTGGCGCACGTCGGGGAGCGCCACCAGCAGGGCCACCACCACGACCACCCCGCCGACCACGTTGGCCCAGGTGACCGAGCCCCAGGCCAGCAACCAGATGGCGAGCAGCATGGCCGCGAACACCGTCGACGACCGCACGACCGGCCTCACCGGGCCACCGCCGCCAGGTAGGCGCTGGGGTCGAGCAGATCGGCCGCCGCCCGCAGGCTGAGGTCGTAGAGGGGGCCGGCCGCCAGACCGATGGCGACCGTGAGCGCGGCCAGGGCGGCGGTCGGGGCGACCATGAGGAGGGGTCCGCCCAGGTGCTCGCCCTGTGCCCGGTCAGGGGGCGAGGCCAGGGGCTCGGTGGCCGGGCTCCAGAACACCGCGATCCAGATCTTCATCAGCGAGTACAGCGTGAGCAGGCTGACGACCAGCGCCACCGCCATCACTGCGTACGACGACGACGATGCGGCCGCGTCGACGAGGGCGAACTTGGCGATGAAGCCCGACAGGGGCGGGATGCCGACCAGGCTGAGGGCCGGCACGAGGAACAGCACGGCCAGGGCGGGTGCGGTGCGGACCATGCCGCCGAGCCGGGTCAGCCGGCTCGAGCCGCCCGCGTGCTCGATCAGGCCGCCGGTGAGGAACAGCCCGGTCTTCGCCACGATGTGATGGATCGTGTAGAGGACCGCGGCCGCCAGCCCTCCGACGGTGAACAGGCCGAGGCCCATGATCATGTAGCCGATGTGGCTGACGATCTGGAACGAGAGGATGCGCTTCACGTCCCCCTGGGCGATCGCGCCGAGCACGCCCACCACCATCGTCGCCGCCGCCAGCACCAGCAGCAGCGTCGTCGGGCGGGTGTCGGCGGGGAACAGCAGCGTCTGGGTGCGGATGATCGCGTACACGCCGACCTTCGTGAGCAGACCGGCGAAGATGGCCGTCACGGGCGACGGCGCGGTCGGGTAGCTGTCGGGCAGCCAGAAGTAGAGCGGGAAGATCGCGGCCTTGATGCCGAACACGACGAGCATCAGCACGGCCAGCGCGCTGCGCAGCCCGGCGGGCAGGTCGGCGATCTTCGTCGACAGGTCGGCCAGGTTCATCGTGCCCGTCGACGCGTACACGAACGCCAGCAGCGCCACGAACAGCACCGACGCCAGCAGGCTGATCACGACGTAGGTCATCCCGGACCGCACCTGGTCGAGCCGGCCCCCGAGGGTGATCAGGACGTAGCTGGCCGTCAGCATCATCTCGATCGAGACGAACAGGTTGAACAGGTCGCCGGTCAGGAACGCGGCGGAGACGCCGGCGGCGAGCACCAGGTACACCGACTGGAACCCGACGTGGTTGCGCTCGGCGCCGGGCTGCCCGATGGCGTAGACCAGCACGGCCAGCAGCATCAGCGAGGCGACGACCAGCATGATGGCCGACAGGCGGTCGGCGACGAACGTGATGCCCACCGGTGCGGCCCAGCCCCCCGCCTGCACCGAGACGGGCCCGTCGCGGTCGACCTCGACCAGCAGCACGACCGCCATCGCCGCGTTGGCCGACAGCACGGTCAGCGCGATGGCGCGCTGCAGGGGCCGCGACCCGCCGAGCAGGATCGACAGCGCGGCCCCGACGATCGGCAGCAGCACGGGGAGCACGACGAGCGAGCTCACGACCGGTCCCCCGCGTCGGCGTCCCGCGCCGAGCCGGCGGCCCGCACATCGTCGGGATGCGGGTCGTCGGGATGCACATCGTCGGGGTCGGACGGGTCGCCCGCGTCGGCGAGGTCGTCGTCGGGCATGCCGCGCCGGGCGATCATGTCGTCCTCGACGTCGTCCTGCACCTCGTCGTCGTCGGTCAGCAGCCAGCTGCGGTACGCCAGCGCCAGCAGCAGCGCGGTGGTGCCGAAGCTGATGACGATGGCCGTGAGGGCCAGCGCCTGCGGCAGCGGATCCGCGAGGTCGGCGTTGTCGCCGTTGCCGACGATCGGCGCGTTCCCGGCGCGGCCCGACCCGATCATCAGCACGTTGGCGCCGTGACCGAGCAGGGCGATGCCGATGATGATGCGGCTCAGCTTCCGCTGGAGCACCAGGTAGGTGCCGATCCCGAACAGACCGGCGGCGGTCGACGCCAGCAGCACCGTCACGTCGCCGGCACCTCGTCGGCCTCGGGCAGGTGCGCCGCGGGCGCGGCGGTCGAGTCGTGCAGCTCGTGGTCGGCGTCGGCCTCGGCGAGCTGGCGGGGGTCGTCGCCGAACGACTCGAACACCATCAGCACGAGGCCCAGCACCAGCAGGTAGACGCCGACGTCGAACGGCAGCGCCGAAGTCACCTTGACGTGCCCGAGCAGCGGCAGGTCGGTCTCCCACCGGGCCCCCTCGAGCGGCGCCCCGCCGAGGACCACCGGCACGAGCACCGTGACGGCCGACAGCAGCAGGCCGGCGCCGAGGACCGTCCACGGGTGGGCCCGCGACAGGCTGCGGACGTCGTCGATGCCGCCCGCCACGTAGCGCAGGGCGACGGCGGCGCCGGCGACGATGCCGCCGACGAACCCGCCACCGGGCTGGTTGTGCCCGGCGAACAGGAGGTAGATCGAGCCGACCATCACTGCCGTGAAGACCAGGCGCACGGCCACGTCGACGACCACGAGGCGACGGACGGGCCCGCCCCGGGCCGCCTCGGTCGGCGATGCGCCGGTGCTCCCGGCGGCCGCCGACCGATCGGGCGCCGCGCCCGGGCCGCCGCCCTCCGCACCGCGGGCGACCGGCCGCCGGGGGCGTCGGCCCGCCCGCGCCAGCGCCACCGAGCCGATCGCCGCGGCCGCCAGCACGGTGATCTCGCCCATCGTGTCGACGCCGCGGAAGTCGACGAGGATCACGTTCACGACGTTGCGCCCCCCGCCGTCGGGCACCGAGCGCTCGACCATCCGGTCCGACACCGGGTCGGCGGTGCGGTTCCCGGCGGCCGTGATGGCCAGCACGAACACGGTCACGCCCACCGCCACCGCGGCGCCGACGCGGACGGCGCGGCCGCCGAGCGCGGCGCGGCTCTCGAACCGGTCCGGCAGGCGCCGCAGCACGAGCACGAACAGCACGGTCGTCAACGTCTCGATGGCGACCTGGGTCAGGGCCAGGTCGGCGCCGCCCTGCACCACGAAGAGGCCGGCCATGGCGTAGCCGGTGGCCCCCAGCAGCAGAGCCGCCGAGAACCGCCGGTGCACCGCCCCCGCCGCCACCGCGAACACGAGCAGCGCGGTGCACACCACGACGTGCCCCGCCGACCCGACGAGCGCCGGCCAGCCGGGCCAGCCGCCGCCGAGCACGAGGGCGCCGGTGGTGAGCAGCGCCGCCGACGTCAGGATCACACCCGAGTACACGGGCAGCGACCCGCTCTGGGCCACCGCGGTCACCCGGTCGGCCACGACGTTCACCCCGCGGAGCACCGCCAGGTAGACCTCGCCACCGCTCGGGACCCGGTGGCCCACCCGCAACACGCGGTCGACGGGCCCGCGCGCCAGGAACACCGCGAGGCCCCCGGCCAGAACGACCCCCGAGAGCAGGAGCGGCAGGTTGACGCCGTGCCAGACCGCGAGGTGCACCGGCTCGACGGCGGCGGAGAGCGCACGGCCGGCACCACCGATGAGGCCGTCGATCGCCCCCGGCACGAGCCCGAACACGACGGTCAGCACGGCGAGCACCCCGGCCGGGGCCACGAACGACAGGGGCGGTGCCACCGCGTGGGCCGGGCCCGCATCGGGGCGCCCCGCGGCGCCGTCCTCGGGCCCGGCGGCCGGCACCGGGACGTCGTGGTCGCCGCCCGGCGCGGCCGCGGCCCGCCGCCGGTGGGGCCCGGCCGGACCGGCGTAGCCGAGGGCACCCCAGGCGAAGCGCAGGCTGTACGCCACCGTCAGGACGGATGCCAGCACGACCGGCGCGAGAACCAGCCCGGCGTAGGCGAACGACCCCGGCTCGAGCCCCGTGAACGCGTCCTCCTTCGCCACGAACCCGAACAGCAGCGGGAACCCCGCCATCGACGCAGCCGACACCACCGTGACCGCCACCGTCGGCCGCCACCCCGGTCCGGGCCGGGGCACGCGCCGGATGTCCCGGGTGCCGGCCTGGTGGTCGACGATGCCGACCACCATGAACAGCGCGGCCTTGAACAGGGCGTGCGCCAGCACCAGCTCGCAGGCGTCGACCACCGTGTCGGCGGTGCCGAGGCCGAACATCACGACCATGAAGCCGAGCTGGCTGATCGTGCCGAAGGCGAGGATCAGCTTCAGGTCGGTCTGGCGCAGCGCCCGAAGGCCGCCCAGCACCATCGTCGTCAGGCCCACCCCGACGACCAGCGGCCGCCAGATCCACACCGCGGTGAACGCCGGGCCGAACCGGCCGATCAGGTAGACGCCCGCCTTCACCATCGTCGCCGAGTGCAGGTACGTGCTGATCGGCGTGGGCGCCACCATGGCGCCCGGCAGCCACGACTGGAAGGGGTACTGCGCCGACTTCGTGAACGCGCCCACCAGCACCAGCACGAGGCCGACCGTGACGGGCGTGCCCCCGGGCGGAGCCGAGAGGACCTCGCTCATCCGGAAGGTCCCTCCACCCTCGGCGGCCTGGCCGATCAGGACGAAGCCCGCGAGCATCGCCAGCCCGCCGGCTCCGGTCACGAGCAGGGCCTGGAGCGCGGCGGCGCGGGCCTTGATCGACTCGCTGTCGTTGCCGATGAGCAGGAACGACGTGATCGACGTGAGCTCCCAGAACCCGAACAGCACGATCAGGTCGTCGGCGAGGACCAGGCCGAGCATCGACCCGGCGAACAGCACGAGCAGGCCGAGCAGCCGCCCCTGGCCGGCACCGCCGCGCGGCAGGTACCGGCCGGCGTACAGCACCACCAGCACGCCGATCCCCGCCACCAGGGCGGCGAACAGCACGGCGAACCCGTCGAGCCGCAGCGCGAGGTCGACCCCGAGCTGCGGCACCCAGGACACGGTCTCGGTCACCGGTCGCCCGTCGAGCGGACCGCCCGCCCGGGCGACCAGCCACACGACCGTGGCGGCGGGGGCGGCGGCCGCCAGCGCGATCGCGGCCCGGGTGGCGCGCGAGCCCCAGGCGACCAGCGCCAGGCCGAGCACCAGGTGGGCGAGCAGCAGGGCGATCACGACCGCTCCCGCCGCGGCGCGGCGCCGCGCGCCACCGACCCGGCGGCCCGGGTGGGCCCCGCCGGCGCGGCGCGGGAGATCGGCGGGCGACCCGGTCGGGCGGACGCGCCACGGTCAGATCGGGACGTGCTCAGGCGATGGCTCCTCGGTTCCGTCCGGGAGGCGGACGGGGCTCGGTGACCGGTCCGGCGCACGGACGCCGGACCTGCGGGATCAGGTCACGCGAACGAGGGGTGGGCCCCGCCGGCGCACGTGGGCTGTGGTGCTGGACCGTACCCCGGGAGGCCGGTGGGCCACCGTGACCACGCCGGCGGCCAGCACGCCCGCCAGCGCCACGGCCAGCACCGCGACCGGTGCCCCGTCGTGGCGCCCCCACGACCGCAGGTGATCGCCCGCCGACCGCACGATCGCCGGCGTGTCTCCCTCCGGGAGGACGTGCGGATCGCCGTCGACGACGGCCTGCACCGCATCGCCGGCGACCGACGCTGCCGCCGGGTGCCGGGTGACGCCGACGAGACCCGAGAGCCCCGCCAGCACGGCGAGCAGCAGCGCGGCGAGGCGCAGGCGGGCAGCGGTCATGTCCGCCAGAGGGTAGAGGGTGCCCGGGGATTTCCCGCCCGCCGGCCGCCGGGGCGTCAGCCCGGCGCCCGGGAGACGGACTCCACGGTGGCCCGCAGCACCTCGGCGGCCACCTCGACCACGGCCGGTCGCTGCTCGGCCAGGACCTCGACCACCGCGGGGACCTGCTCGGCCGGCAGGCGCAACCGGGAACGGCGGCCGAGCATCGCGTAGAGGCGGTCGGCCACCCACCGGGGGTCGTCGAAGCCCAGCTCCGGCGCCGTGCGGCCGCGGTCGACGAACGCCTCCCACCGAGCGGCGTCGCCGGTCGACATCGCCACGGTCGCCGAGGACCCGGCGGCCATCGCCCGCCGGAACGCCCCCTCCGTCCGGGACCGGACCAGGGTGCCGTCGAGCAGCAGCTCCCACCCGGCGTGCCCCACCGCCCGGGCCGGGCCGGAGCTCACGCCCCGGGCGTCGAGGGCCCACCGGATCGCCTTCGCGCCCCGCAGGAAGGCGGGCAGTGCGTGGAAGCTGGCGTCGGTGCGGAGGTGGCAGCGCACGCCGTCGGCCACGTCGTCGGGCAGGGCCGAGCGGTCCACCCGCACGCCGGCCATCGGGGCGAGGTCGGGCAGCACCGCGCCGAGCAGCCAGCCGGGGTCGTCGCGGCCGGCGGCCAGGGCCACGTGGGTGTGGCCGAGGATGTTCACGCCGGCTCGGCCACCGGGACCACGTCGACGCGGCGGCGCCGGCCCAGGGCGTCGGTGGCCAGGACGAGCAGGGCCACCCACACGAGGACGAACCCGGCGAGGCGCTCGGGCGGCAGCGGCTCGTGGAACACCACGACCCCGCAGATGAGCTGCAGCGTCGGCGTCAGGTACTGGAGCAACCCGAGCAGGGACAGCGGGATGCGCCGCGCCGCCGTGCCGAACAGCAGCAGCGGCACGGCGGTGACCACGCCGAGGCTGACGAGCAGCACGTCACGCCCGACGCTGCCGTGCAGGAAGGCGGCATCGCCCGTGACCTCGAGGGCCACCAGCCAGGCGGCGGCCACCGGTGCCAGCACCAGCGTCTCGACCGCCAGCGAGGTCACGGCACCGACCGGCACGGCCTTCTTCAGGAACCCGTAGCCGCCGAACGAGCACGCCAGCACGAGGGCGATCCACGGCGGACGGCCGTAGGCGGCCGTGAGCACGACGACCGCCGCGGTCCCGAAGCCCAGCGCCACCACCTGGGGCCGGCGCAGCCGCTCCCCCAGCACCGCGACTCCGAGCGCGACCGTGATCAAGGGGTTGATGTAGTAGCCGAGGGCGGCCTCGACGACGTGGTCGTTGTTGACCGACCAGATGTAGACGCCCCAGTTCACGGCGATCAGCAGCGCCGCGAGCGTCAGGCGGGGCAGGGCGCCGGGCAGCCGGCGCACCGACCGGAACCAGTGCCGGTCGCGCCGCAGGGCCAGCAGCACGAGCACGACGGCGAGCGACCACACGATGCGGTGGACCAGGACCTCGGTGGGCGCCACCGACCGCAACAGGTGGAAGACCAGCGGGAAGACGCCCCACAGCGAGTAGGCGGCGATGCCGGCCAGCGTGCCGACCCGGAGGTCGGCGTCGTGCCCCGGCGTCGGCCCCGCGGCGTCGGTGACCGCACCGCGCCCGGGCCCGCCGTCGCCGGGCTCGCCGGGCGCGGCGCCGACCGGCGGCGGATCGAGGGCGGGCGAGGTCGACACGTCCGGACGACGCTACCGGCGGCCGCGGCGTCGCCCACCGGGGTTTCCGCCCCCGCGCCGGCGGTCCGCGCCCGCCCGGACCCGGTCGCCGCCGGCTCAGCCCGGCGGCGGCGCCACCATGCGGTACGGCAGCTCGAGCCGGTGGGCGGCCAGCAGCGACGGGTTGGCGAACAGGGCCGGGGTGGGCCCGTCGGCCGCCACCCGGCCGTGGGCGACCACCACCGAGCGCGGGCACAGCTCGAGCGCGAGGGGCAGGTCGTGGGTGATCACGAGCGTCGTCAGCTCCAGCCCCCGGATGACCTCGATCAGGTCGCGCCGGGCCGCCGGGTCGAGGTTGGCGGTCGGCTCGTCGAGCACGAGGATCTCGGGGTGGGCGGCCAGCACCCCCGCCAGCGCCACGCGCCGCCGTTCGCCGAGGCTGAGGTGCTCGGGGGCGCGCTCGCCGGCGTCGGCGAGTCCGACGACGTCGAGGGCCGCGGCGACGCGGGCCTCGACCTCGGCGTCGCCGAGTCCGTGGTTGCGGGGGGCGAGGGCGACGTCGGCGGCGACCGTGGGCAGGAGCAGCTGGTCGTCGGGATCCTGGAAGACGAGGCCCACCCGCCGCCGGACCTCGGCGAGGTGCGCGTCCTCGACCGGCCGCCCGCCGACCCGCACGGTTCCGGCGGTGCGCTCGAGCGCGCCCACCAGGTGCAGCGCCAGCGTGGTCTTGCCCGAGCCGTTGGCCCCCAGCACCGCCACGCGCTCCCCCGCGGCCACCGTCAGGTCGACGCCGGCCAGCCCGTCGGTGCCGTCGGGCCAGGTGTGGGCCAGACCTCGGACCTCGATCGCCGGACCGTCGGCGCGGGGCGCCACCGGCAGCCCGCGCCGGCGCCCGAGGCCCCGCCGGGGACGCTCCCGGCGCGCGGTCGCCTCGGCCGCCGCCTGGTTGGCGGCGCGCCGCGCGCGCCAGCCGCGCACCCGGCGGTCGGGATCGGGCGGCGCCAGCGACAGGGGCGTGCCGACGCGCTCCTCGAACCCGGGGAGGCGGACGCGGTAGCTGCACACGTCGCAGTTCATGCGCACGTCGCCGACCAGCGGCTCGCCGAAGCGCTCGACCACCAGGTCGGCGAGCCGGGGGTGCGGACCGAGCGGCTCGCCCGTGGCCACGTCCACGTCGGGGTGGTCGGCCCCCCAGGCCGCGGCGGCGTCGGCGATGCGGTCGACCAGGACACCCGGGAACAGGAACAGCGGGACGACGGCGATGCGTCGCGCCCCCAGCAGCCGGCAGCGGTGAAGCGCTTCGGCCACCGACGGGCGGGACATCGCCACGAACGCCGCCTCGACCAGGCCCAGCCCCCGCCCGTCGCCGAGGAGGCGGGCGAACTTCACCATCTCGGCGCACGCGTCGGGGTCGGTCGACCCGCGCCCGACCAGGACGACGGCGGTGTCCCCGGCGTCATGCCCGAGCGGGGCGAACGACGCCAGTGCGGCCCGGGCCCGCTCCTCGGCCACGTCGAGCACCGCCGGATGGGTGCCGAGGTCACGGGCCAGGCGGAACCGCACGCCGGGGTGACGCCGCCGGGCCCGCCCGAGGACGGCGGGACCGTCGTCCTTGAGGTGCCCCGCGCCGAAGAGCACGTACGGCACGGCCACCACGTCGTCGGCGCCCGCGGCCACCAGCGCGTCGACGGCGTCGTCGACGGGGGGCTCGGCCAGCTCGAGGAACCCGGCGCCGACGCGACGCCCGTCGAGGCGGGCCTCGACCAGCTCGACCAGGGCGCCGAACTCCTTCGTCGCCGCCGGGTCGCGGCTGCCGTGGCCGATCAGCAGCAGGTCGGTCATCGCAGCGCCACCGTCGCCACCACCGCCAGCGCCGCCGGGACCGACGCGAGCGCCCAGCGGCCCACCGTCCCCGGCGAGCGCCACGGCGCAGCCGGGTCCGCCGGGGCGCGTTTTGCCGCGGCGCCGGGCTCGGCGGCCGGCATCCCCTCCGCACCGCCCCGCAGGTCGGCGGCCAGGCGCAGCGTGTCCGCCCGCTCGGTCGACCGGATGAACAGGACGCCGAGCGACCGGGCCCCCGCCGCCAGCGCCACCGTGCGTCGCGTCGACGCCGTGCGCACCTCGACGGCCCGGCGGATGCGGGCGATGTCGCTCCGGAGGACCTGGAGCTGGCGCACCGACAGCGCCAGCAGGGTGCGGAACCAGCCCGGCACGCCGAGTCGGGCGAGGCCGGCGATCGTGTCGGGGACCGAGGTCGAGGCGGCCAGCGCGCTCACGGCCACGATCCCGATCGTCGCCTTGGCCAGCACCGCCAGCCCCACCCGCAGACCGGGCTCGGACAGCGCCACGCCGAGCACCTCGACGTGGGGTCCCCGTCCGGCCAGGGCGTAGGCGGCCGCGAGCACGACGAGCGGCAGGTCGAGCGCCAGGCGTCCGGCCACCGCCCGCCCGTCCACCAGGGCCAGGGCGGCCACTGCCAGCACGACGGCGCCCTGGGCGGCGAGCGCCCACGGCGCCGACGGCGGCGTCACCGCCACGACGACCAGGAACGCCACGAGCCCGACGACCTTCGCCTCGGCGGGCAGGCCGGTCAGCGGCCCGTGCAGGCGGTCGGGTGCGGGCCCGGCGGCGTGGGACGAGCTCACGAGACCCGCCGTTCCCCGCGAGGCCCGTCGGCCCCGACGACCGCCGGTCGCTCGTCGACGACGGCGACCGCGGCCGGCGCCCGCCGTCGGGGCACGGCCCGGACGAGGTCGGGGCGCAGGCGCAGGAGCGTCGCCAGGGCGAGGGCGGTGAGGCCCGCCTCGAGCGCGGCCACGACGACGTGGGCGCCACCGATGCTGGCCGCGACGGTGGCGGGCGACACGGCGTCCGTGCCGCCGACCACGAACTCGAGCGCCGCCGCCCCCGCCGCGGCGAGGGCACCGAGCCCGGCGCACGCACCGCCCGCCAGCGCCTGCGCCCGCCGCCCGCCGAGCCGCGGCCGGACGAGGACGAACGCGCCGTAGGTCACGAGGGCCGGCACCAGGCCGTCGTTGATCAGGTTGAGCCCGAGCGCGGTCACACCGCCGTCGGCCAGCACGAGCGCCTGCAGCACGACGACCACCGCGGCGCAGAGGACGGCGACGGCCGGTCCGACCAACAGTGCGGCGAGGCCGGCACCGACCAGGTGGGCGCTCGTGCCCAGCCCGACCGGCACCACGAGCAGCTGGGCCACGAGCACGTAGGCGGCCACGACGGCCGGGAGGCTGGTGGCCCGGGCCGAGAGGGCGGCCCGGGCGCGCCGGGCGGCCACCGCGACGCCGCCGACGGCCACGACACCGGCGCCGACCGAGGTGGGCAGGTCGACCCACCCGTCAGGGATGTGCACGGCCACCCCCGATCATCGGGCCGATCACGACGGCGGCCGGGGGCGGCAGGCGGGTGCCGCCCATGCCCGCGAGGTCGGTGGCCGCCACCTGCGTGCCCGGACGCCCGGCGGCGTGGACGACCGACACCGGTGTCGTGCCGGCCAGCCCCGCCTCGATCAGGCGGCGGGCGATGGTGCGCTGGTGGGCCCGGCCGGTGAGCACCACGAGCGTCGACCCGGGGTCCGCCAGCGCGGCCCACGGCACCGGGGCCGCGGCCGGGTCGTCGTCGCCCGACGCGATCGAGACCGTCGAGCCCACCGCCGGCACCACCCCCGCCGCGAGCGGCGCGGCCGTCGCCGACGTGACCCCGGGGGTGGTCTCGACGCGCACGCCCCGGGCGACGAGGGCGGCGGCCTCCTCGGCCGCGCGCGAGCACACGAACACGTCGCCGCTCTTGAGGCGCACCACCGTCCTGCCGGCGGCGGCGTGCGCCTCGAGCATGTCGACGACCTTGTGGAGGGGCCAGGCCTCGCCCTCGGGCGTGCGGCCGACGTAGCAGCGCTCGGCACCGGGACGCGCGAGTGCCACCACGGGGTCGCTCGACCGGCGGTCGGCCACCACCACGTCGGCCTGGCCCAGCAGGCGCGCCGCCCGACGCGTGAGCAGCAGCGGATCGCCGGGACCGGCGCCGACGAGGTGGACCACGCCGTCGGCGTTCACGCCCCGTCCTCCCGGCTGAGGCGCCACAGCGCGTTGAGCGCCGCAGCCGCCACGGCGCTGCCGCCGCGCTCCCCCACGTTCGACACCGCCGGCAGGCCGCTGGCCCGCAGCGCGGCCTTGGCCTCGGCCGCGCCCACGAACCCGACCGGGAGGCCGATGACCAGCACCGGCGAGAACCGGCCGGCCGCCGCCAGGGCCACCACCTCGGCCAGCGCGGTCGGGGCGTTGCCCACCACCACGACCGCCCCGGTCGGCCACCGCTCGGCGGCGACCCGCATCGCCGCGGCCGACACGGTCAGGTCGGGGTCGGTCGCCCGGTCGCGGGCGGCGCGCCGGCGGCCCTCGTCGAGCAGCGACACCGTGCCCGCCCGGCGGCTGGCCACCGCCACCATCTCGACGTCGGACACCACGGGTGCACCCGCCCGCAGCGCGGCGACACCGGCCGCGCAGGCGCCCTCGTCCACCACGAGCGTGTCGGCGTAGCCCACGTCGGCCGCGGCGTGGATCACCCGGGCCACCACGGCCCGGCTCACGGGCGGCCACCGGTCGAGGTCGACGCGCTCGGCGAGGATCCGGTAGCTCTCGGCCTCGATCGGGTGCACCGGCGGGATCACCGGGCGACCTCGGGGCAGGGCACCGCGGCGGGCGCGCCCGGCGTGGCCGGCGTGGCCCGCGGGTGGTGCCGGCGGGTGACGAGGCGGCCGCCGGCGTCGACGGTGTCGGCGGTGCCGACGAGCACGATCGACCGCATGCCGACGACCTGCGGGTCGAGCGCCGCCACGGTGGTGCGCACCACCTCCTCGTCGGCGGTGGTCGCCGCCGTGACCACGGCGAGCGGCGTGTCGGGACCCACCTCGTGGGCGATGATCTCGAGGGCTCGGGCCAGGTGGTCGGGCCGGCCCGCGGAGCGGGGGTTGAACAGGGCGATCGCCAGTCCCGAGCGGGCGGCCGCCCGCACCTGGGCCTCGATCGTCGCCCACGGGATCAGCAGGTCGGACAGCGTCAGCGCGGCGTACGGCCCAGCCAGCGGGGCACCGACTGCGGCCGCTCCGGCGGCGGCCGCCGTCACCCCCGGCACGACCTCGACCCCGACGCCCCGGTCGGCGGCGACCTCGAGCGTCACCGACGCCATGGCGAACGTCCCGGGATCGCCCGACGACACGACCGCCACCGACCAGCCCGCGGCGGCCAGCGCGCCGGCGTGGTCGGCCCGCTCGGCCTCCGCCCCCATCGCCGAACGCAGCACCAGCTGCTCGGGCCGCAGCAGCCCCGCCACGGCGTCGACGTAGGGGCCGTAGCCGACGACGGCGTCGGCCGCCCGGACGGCCCGGACCGCGGCCGGCGTGCGGTGCTCGGGCGCACCCGGCCCGAGGCCCACGACCGAGATGCTCCCGGCGCCCACCTCGCCGGGTGGGCCGGGCCGGCCGATCGCCACGGCGGCGGTGGCCGTGGCCCCCCGGCGCTTGTCGACCGCGAGGCGGGCTCCCGGTCCCGCCGCCAGCAGCGCGGCCGCCTCCGCGACGCTCGGCGTGCCGACGGCGTCGTCCACCGCCGGGCTGGGGTTGGGCACGTCGACCACGGCCAGCAGGCTCGACGGGAACCCCACGACGGGCAGCTCCGGGGCGGCGCCGACGACCGCCGGGTGGGAGCTGCGACGGTCGATCGTCGCCAGCACGGTCGCAGCCGGGCTCCCGGCGGCGGCGAGCGCGGCGGCGACGACCTCGCGCCCCTCCGCGGCGGTGGCGGCCCGGGAGCAGCCGACGCCGACCGCCACGCGCGGGACGGTGGCGGCCACCGGCCGGGCCGGGGCGTCGCCCCAGGCGACGAACACCGGGTTGTCGGCGACGAACCGCACGCCACCGTCGGGCAGGTCCGCGGCCACGTCGACCGACACCTGCGCGAGCGACCCCAGGCGGGCGCGGGCGGCCAGCGCCCGGTCGGCGGCGGCGAACGTGGCCACGACGCGCCCACCGGGCCGCACGGCGGCGAGGCAGGCGTCGAGCACGTCGAGCCCGCCGCCGCCGACGAAGACCCGGTCGGGGGCCGGCAGGTCGGCCAGGGCACCGGGGGCCGCGCCGGCGACCACCTCGACGACCGCACCGGCGGCCGCGGCGTTGGCCACGACCGTGGTCGCGGCGTCGGGGTCGCGCTCGACCGCCACGACGCGCAGGCCCGGTGCGGCCAGCGCGGCCTCGACGCCGACGCTGCCGCTGCCCGCCCCGACGTCCCACAGCACCCCGCGCGCCGGCAGGTCGAGCCGGCCGAGCACGACGGAGCGCACCTCGGGCTTCGTGATCATCCCGCGCCGGTGGGCGAACGCGGCCACCGGCCGCCCGGACCGGGCGCCGGAAGGTCGGACCGGTGCGGGCTCGTCGTGGACCAGCACGACGACCGACCGGTGGTCGAACGTGCCCGCAGCCAGCGCCGTCGCGCCCTCGAGCAGCTCGACGACCTCGCCGCGCTCGCCCACCCGGGTGGCGACCGCCACGGTGGCGGGATGGGCGCCGAGCGCCACCAGGGCGACGCCGACGGCCTCGGGGGGTGCCGACGGCCCGCACAGCACCGCGGCCACCGGCGCCCCGGCGACCTCGGCCGCGGCCCGTGCTGCACCACCCGCGTGGCACGAGGCCACGATGGCGTCGTCCCACGCCAGGCCCAGCCGGGCGAAGGCGAGCGCCACGGACGACGGCGCCGGGTGGACGACGAGCCGCCCCGGCCCGAGCCGGGCCGCCAGCGTGCGGGTGATGCCGTGGAACCCGGGATCGCCCGAGGCCAGCACGCACGCCGGGCCGGGGTGGTCGGCGACGGCGGTGAGGGCGCCCAGGCCCGCGCCCACGACCTCGGTGCGGGTCGCGGGGGCCAGCAGGTCGGCGACCGCGGCGAGCTGGTCGCGCCCGCCCGCGACCAGCGTGGCGGCGGCGAGGGCGGCCTCGGCGGCGGCGCCGACCGGGCGGCCGCCGAGCAGCCCGACGACGTGGACCGCCGGCCGGGCACGGGCGTCGGTCGCGTCAGCCACCGGGCACCACCGGCCGGTCGGGCCCCGCCTCGGCCACGGCGCCGACCACGAGCACCCCGGGCCCGATCACGGGCGACGACGCCAGCGCGCCGGGCGCGCCGCGGTGCACGGTCGGCGTGGGCCCGTGCATGGTCACGATGGCCGCCGCGGGCCGCCCGCCCTCGCGCCCCAGGCGCGCGGCGAGGCCGGCGGCGTCGTCGCTGACGGCCACGAGCGTGCGGGTCGGGTCGGTGGCCGGTGGGAGGGCGTGGGACCCGGCGATGGTGACCGCCACGGCCCGGGGGCGGTGGTGGACCGGGATGCCCGCCAACGCCGGCACCGCGAGCTCGACGGCCAGGCCGGGCACGGTGACGGTCTCGACGCCCGAGCTGGCCAGGATGGCCGACTCGACGGCGTAGGCGGGGTGCAGCCACGGGTCGCCGCGGTACAGGCGCACGACGCGGCGGCCCCACCGGACGGCACCGATGAGCACGCCGAGCGTGTCGCCGTCGACGGTGACGTCGCGGTCGACCGTGGCCCGGTCGGTGCCACCGGCGGTCGTGAGCACGATCTGCGCGTCGGGGGCGAACGCGTGGGCGAGGTGGGCCACGGTCGGGTCGGTCACGACGGTGGCCGCGGCGGCGAGCGCCGCCTCGGCGCGCAGGGTGACCAGGTCGGGGTCGCCCGGCCCCGCCCCCACGAGCTCGACGACCGGAGCGGTCGCGGGCGCGCTCACCGGGGCCGTCCGACGGTCGAGCCCGGGGCGGAGCGGCGCCGGTGACCGTGCGCGTAGGCGGGGTCGTAGAGCAGGCACCGGGGCGCGGCGCCGGCGAGGGCGGGCCCGACCAGCACGAGCACCGTGATGCGCGCCCCGGTCGACCGGACCGCCTCGGGCAGGTCGCCGACCGTGGTGACCACGACCTGCTCGTCGGGCCAGGTCGCCCGCACCACCACGGCGGCCGGCGTGTCGTCGGCGTAGCCCTCGCCGCCGGCCCGCAGCTCGTCGCGCAGCTGCTCGGGCCGGGCCCCCGAAAGGTACACGGCCATCGTGGTGCCGTGGCGCGCGAACCCGGCGACCGTCTCGTGGTCGGGCATCGACGCCGCGGTGCGGCCGGGCAGGCGCGTCGCCACGACCGACTGGGCCACACCGGGCACCGTGAGCTCGCGGGCGACCGCGGCGCTGGCGGCGGCCAACGACCCGACGCCCGGAACGATCTCGAACGCGCGGTCGTGGGCCAGGCACCAGTCGACCTGCTCCTGCAGGGCCGAGTACAGCGACAGGTCGCCGGAGTGGAGCCGCACGATGGCGGCGTCGGGGTGCGCGGCGTAGATGCCGGTCACGTCCTCGAAGGTCATCCCCGCCGAGTCGTGGACCGCCGCCCCGGGCCGGACGTGCTCCAGCACCGCCTCGGGAACCAGGGACGACGCCCACACCACCAGGTCCGCGGCCGCCAGGCGGTCGACGGCCCGCAGCGTCAGCAGGTCGGCGGCGCCGGGACCGGCGCCCACGAACGAGATCACGTCCCGCGCACCGGGGGCACGATCACCGTCGCCAGGTACGAGGCGGGTCGACCGGTGGCCTCGGCGACCGGCGCCACCCGCCCGCCGGGCAGTCCGAGCAGCTCGCCGAGCAGCGCCCCCTCGAGCCGGTCGTGGCCCGCGAGGACCGCCGCGATCTCGTCGAGCTGCGCGCCACCCTTGTAGACGACCACCGCGGCGGTGGGGTCGGCGGCCGCCCCGGCCAGCGGGTCGCCCCCGGCGGATCGGTGCGCCGGCACCAGCACGAGGTGCTCGGTGCCGTCGACCAGCGTCGTGCCCGTGCGGGCGGCCAGGTCCTGGAACGCCATGATGCCGGGCACGACCTCGACGGGCACCGCGGGCCGCTCCGCCCGCACCGCATCCGCCAGCGAGCCGAAGGTGCTGTACACGCCGGGGTCGCCGAGGGTCACGAACGCCACCCGCTCACCGGCGTCGAGGTGGCCCACGACCCGCTCGGCGGCGGCGTCGAGGGCGGCCTGGCGAGCCTCGCTCGCCACCTCCATCACGAAGCTGACCCGTTCGACGACGACGTCGGGGGCGGCGTCGCGCACGATCGCCTCGGCCCGGCCCACTGCCATGGCCGACGTCGTGGGGGCCAGCACGCGGTCGGCCTGCTCGAGGGCCTCGACGGCCCGGCGGGTCACGAGCCCGGGGTCGCCCGGGCCGACGCCGATGCCCACGAACGCCGGGCCGGTGCTGGTGACGGGGGCGACCGGCTCGGGACGGCCCGACGACCGCCGCGCCGCCGGCTCGTCGGCCACCAGGCGCTCGACCGCGGTGCGCACCAGCTGGGCCTCGGAGCGGCCCGTGCGCCGGGACAGCAGCGCGAGCCGGTCCTTCAGCGCCTCGGGGAGGTAGACGCTCGTCTTCTTCACCCTCGGGCTCCCCCGTCGCCGGCACGTCGCATGACGGTCAGCGAGTGTAGGGCAACGTAGGGCACGCCCGGACGGGCGGTCGGTCAGCGGGCCGCGTCGGCCCCTCAGGGTGCGTCGCGGCGCTCCGAGACCCAGCCGGCGAACTCGTCCCCGCTGATGCTGCCGGCTGCGACCCCCAGCATCGTGTCGACGACGTCGTCGACGTCGTCGACGTCGAACGATTCCAAGCCACCGTGGTATCGGAGGCCGCGAGGGTGAGGATCGGAGGCGGCGACGGGAATCGAACCCGTGTACGCGGCTTTGCAGGCCGCTACCTAAGCCACTCGGTCACGCCGCCGAGGGTGGTTCACC
>Ga0111538_10003025_pt1 | contig 23567 bp, 21 predicted proteins | sample SoiMethybrSBSTD1_FD_79669 | JGI IMG/M metagenome (GOLD analysis project Ga0111538, IMG submission 79669) | Bulk soil microbial communities from a Populus tree surrounding site in Tennessee, USA - Soil MetaG P. TD hybrid SBSTD1 (version 2)... | ecosystem: Environmental > Terrestrial > Soil >...
ATCACGTCATCGAACTGGTCCCCGTTCACGTCCCCGGCATTCTGAGCGACCCGCGCGCCTCGCCAGGAGGTCATCACCGGCCCTGAAGAAGACCCCGTGAACAGGACCGAGCCCTCCAGCGAGCAGCCGACCACGAAATCGCTGTACCGATCGCCGTTGAAGCGGCCGGAGGTCAGCGAGCAGCCGAACTGCGCGGACTGGAAGTCGCACCGGGGGACCTGGCCGGCCATGGTCCATGCCGGCGTGTCGGAAAGCCCGGACGCCGACCCGAGATAGAGGTAGGCCTTGCCGAGATTGCAGTCGCCGACGATGGTCCCGGCGCCGTGGAAGCCGGGCTCCCCGACGAGGACATCGTCGTACCCATCGCCGTTCACGTCCCCCGCGCCGGCGACCGTCGACCCGAACGGACCGGTCGGGCTGGCGAACCCGTCACCGCGCACGAACCAGGAGGCGCCCGCGGGGAGTTCCGTCGGCGAGCCCTCGTAGAGATAGACCCACGGGGTGTAGGTGGGGTAGCCCGTCGAAGGAGCGCTCACGAGGACGTCGTCGTAGCCGTCGCCGTTGACATCGCCGGCCGATGCGACCGCGGCGCCGAAGCGCGCGTACTCGATGGAGTGCTGCACCCAGGCCGGCGCCGTCCCCGGTCCCGAAGCGGATCCGAAGTAGAGAGAGGCCTGGCCCGTCCATGCGTTGGGGTAGATGCCGCCGGGGAGATCGGGCTCCCCCACGATGATGTCGTCGAAGCCGTCGCCGTTGACGTCGCCGGCGGAGGCCGCGGCGGAGCCGAACCCGATCCGCTGGCCATCGGCGGTCCAGACCGGTGTTGTGGCGGGTCCCGACGGGGTCCCGAGGTAGACGAAGGCCCTTCCTTCGTGCGGGTTGGGGGACAGCGGGCTGTCGTAGTCGGGGGCGCCGACGAGGATATCGGCGATGCCATCGTTGTTGACGTCGCCGGCGGTGGCCACGGTCGCCCCGAACCGGGCGTTCGCCTGCCCGCCTCCCGCCTGCCAGGTCGGTCCCCCCGCGGGCCCTCCCAGCGCGAGGCCGCAGAGCGCGAGAAGCGCGATGACGAGACCCATCCGGCGGGGTCCTGCAGGAAGGCTCGGCATGCTGTCCTCCTCGGCGACGGCCCGTAGGGGCGGACGACGCGCACCCGGATTGAGCTGATATGGGCGGGTCTCGGCGACCCACCCGGTAGATACCGTGAACCCCCTCCCCTGTCAACCATTGCAACGTGGTGCCGAGAATGGGGGCTGGCGATGAAGGGACGCGTTTGTAGGCCCGGGCCGCGATCCGGGGCTCTAGAAGGCCAGCTTCAGTTCGTGTCGCGAGTTGTTGGGGTACAGCGGGCTGGTCCAGAGGCGCTGGTAGAGATGAGTCCAGGTGGCGGGGGTCGGAGTGCGTGCCGGGAAAAGTCGCCGGCTGAAGACCCGTGACCAGGACCAGCGTTCGCGGGCCAGGCCGAGCCTCATGGCGGGGGTGCCGCTCCGGGCGAGCCGTTCGCTTCTACGTTTGACGAAATTGCGCCAGACGGCGGCCAGGAACAGGCGCTCCATCACCGCGTTGAGCCGTCGGCCGAAGGCGATGGTTTCGCGCCGGTGGTGGGCGAGCGAGTGCCGCAGGATCTTGTGCAGCAGATCCACCGGGAAGAGCCGCTGGTCGCGCAGTCGGGCCGCGGCGCTGCGAGGCGATCCCTTCGGGCCGCGCGGCGGGTTGGGATAGCGCTCGAGGCGGAGCCGCCGGCGCGGCGACGCATCGCGCAGGGCCCGGTCGTAGGCCGGGTGGCCATCGCCGATCACCGTGACAGGCACTCCCGGCGAGCTCATGTCCCGCAGGCGTTTGAACACTCTGCGCGTCGAACCGACGTAGCCTCCCCGCGACGGCCGGACCGGCCGGGCCTGCAGGCGACGGCGCTGCGGCTCGGTGACGTGCCCGCTCCGTCCGTGCGGCGCCGGGTCGAGGTCATAAACGAACCAGGACTTCGAACCGACCACCGTCGCCACGCCGAACGGATGGTCCTGGGTGAACTCGAAGGTCTCGAAGTGGTCCAACACGAACGCTTCCTCGACCCGCCCCTCGAGCTCGTGTCGCGCCGACGCCAGCAGCAGGATGGCGTGCCGGCCCAGCCGCGCCGCGTTGCGGGTCACAGTCGATGGCGCGCACCCCAGCGTGCGGGCGATCTGCCGGTGCGCCGATCCGCCCACCAGTCCCGCCGCAATCGGAGTCAGCAACTCCGGACGCTTGCTGTAATAGGAAACCGCGAACGACTGGCGCGAGAACGACCCGCGGCACGAACGACACCGGAATCTCGGAATGCGCCAGCGGCGCCTCGTGCTGTAGAACCCATGACGCTCGAAGCGGAACCCGGACCCGCGGCGCACGTGCTCGGGACAGCCGCGTCGCGGGCAGAACGCCGGTTGAAACCCCGACAGATGCTCAACCGGTGTCCCGGGCCAGTGCATGATGCGACCGGGACACCAAACCCCGTGCCTGCGACTGTGGCGGATTTCCCGGGGAAATCAGCGAGCCCCGCCACCAGGACCGTTCGCCGGCGAACGTCCTCCGGCACCCCCGTTGCCGCGGTGGTCACCACATTCTGAGGGTCACGTTGTACGATCACGGCGATCCATGAGCGACGCGGGCGAGCTTCCCTGGACGGCGACCCAGGAGGACTACGAGCGTGAGGCGGACGCGCTGCTCGCGGCCCTGCGCTCCGGCAGCGAACGGGCTCGCTGGGTGTTCAAGTGGGAGCACCCCCGCTTCCGCGGACGGCACGTCAAGACCGTCTCTCCCCACACCCTCGATCAGCCCGACGCCCGCCTGGTAACGGCGCGCCGGTACGCCTTCGAGACCTGGGAGGATCTGATCGTCTTCGCGGGCGCGGTCGAGCGCGACGAGGCGGCCGCGCGGTTCGAAGCGGCGGTGGAGGCGGTCGTCGACGGCGATCTGGCGGCGTTGCGGTCGCTCTTGCGCGACGACCCGGGCCTGGCGCGGGCGCGGTCGAAGCGCCGGCACCACGCCACGCTCCTGCACTACATCGGCGCCAACGGGGTCGAGGGCGTCCGGCAGCGCACCCCTCCGAACGCGGTCGACGTCGCCAGGATGCTGCTCGAGGCGGGGGCGGAGGTCGATGCGCTCGCCGACATGGACGACTCCCGGTGCACGACGATGAGCCTGCTGGTCTCCAGCTCTCATCCCGACGAGGCTGGTCTCCAGGCCGCCCTCGCGGAAACGCTGCTCGATCATGGGGCCGCGTTCGAACAGCCGGGCTCGAGCGGGCGGGCGGCGGTGCTGACCGCGCTCGCGTTCGGGTATCTCGAGACGGCCCAGGCGCTCGTCGCGCGCGGCGCGCCGGTCCAGGGGCTGGCCGAGGCCGCCGGGCTCGGCCGGCGCGACGACGCGGAGCGCCTCCTCACTGCTGCCGACGCGCCGACCAGGCACATCGCCCTGTCGCTCGCGGCGCAGCACGGCCACGCGGCGATCGTCCGGCTGCTCCTGGACGCGGGCGAGGATCCGGACCGCTACAACCTCGAGGGCTACCACGCGCACTCGACGCCGCTGCACCAGGCGGTCTGGGGCGATCATCTGGAGGTCGTGCGGCTCTTCGCAGACCGCGGTGCGCGCCTCGACCTCCGCGACACGCTCTACGACGGCACGCCGCTCGGCTGGGCGCTCCACGGACGGCGCGACCGCGTCGCGGAGTTCCTGCGCGGCCGGGGCGCGGCGGAATGAAGATCCCGCCGGTCACGTGCGTCGCCGCGTGAGCACACAGCGCGCGCGTTTGTGCTCTACTTCTCCGGTGCCTCCCCGCATCAAGGCGGTCGCGTGGTCCCTGGCGCCTCTCGCCGCGCTGATGCTGGCTTGCAGCCCGCCTCCCCCGCCATCGCCCCCCCCTGAGCCGCCCGCGCCGGGACCGACCCGTCCAGCGGCGCCGCACCCGGCGTCCCGCCCCGGGCCGACCGACTGCGGCCCGGCCGTCGAGGGGCAGGACGATGTCGTGCGCGCTGCGGTGCTCGACTACCTGATCGACCAGACGGTGCGGGAGGCCTCGGAGGGCAAAACACCGCTGGGACCGCTCGTCCTGGCGGAGGAGCAGCGGCTCCCCAGCGGCCAGAGCTTCGTCCACGACGTCGCGCCGGACATCCTCGAGCGTTTCGCCGGCCGCACGCCGCCCGTCGCCAACTACTCCAGCGCGTTTCTCGTCGAGAAGGGCCGCACGGTGCGCGTTCAGGAGCCGATCGCGTTCGCGACCGGCCGCATCTGCTGGAACAGCCCGACGTTCGCGCTCGTCGATGCGCGGAGGCTCTCGGGGACGGGGAACAGGGCGTTCCGGGCCACCGTGGAGCAGCGCGACGGGACCTGGACCGTCACCTCCCTGGGGGAGAGGCATTGACCGGACCTCGACGAGACCGGTTTCGCCCGGCCTCATGATTCGGATCATGCGGTCGTCCCGCTCGGTCTGAGAAGCCGGCGACGGTCACCACACGACGGGGATTCCGTCGCGTTCCGCCGTGTAAGATATGCGGGCACCCGACATCATGAGGAGGCCGCCGTGCCCAACACCATCCGGCTTCACCGTGTCCTGAAGGCCCCGCCCGAGCGCGTCTACAAGGCCTTCCTCGATCCCGAGGCCATGTCGAAGTGGCTGCCGCCGAACGGCTTCACCGGCAAGGTCCACGAGATGCAGGCCCGGGTCGGCGGAACGTACAAGATGTCGTTCACGAATTTCAGCAGCGGCAAGAGCCACGCCTTCGGCGGCAAGTACATCGAGCTGGTGCCGAACGAGCGTCTCAGCTACACCGACAAGTTCGACGACCCGAACCTGCCGGGCGAGATGAAAACGACCATCACGCTCAAGAAAGTCTTCTGCGGGACCGACCTGACCATCGTGCAGGAAGGCGTCCCGGAGATGATCCCGCCGGAGGCCTGCTATCTCGGCTGGCAGGAGTCGCTCACCCTGCTCGGGAAGCTGGTCGAGGCGGAGATCCCGGACTAGGCGCGGCCGGCGCCAGGGCGGGGGGAAGGCGGAATCGCATGGCCGCGAGCGGCGGGCGATGGAGCATCGCCCCCTACTTCATCGTCGACGACGTCGTCGCGACCGCCAACTGGTACCGCGACCGGCTCGGCTTCGCTTACGAGCGATTCTGGAACGACCCGCCCTCCTTCTGCATGATCCATCGCGGCGGGGTCGTGATCATGCTGGCCCAGCTCGAAAGGCCCGGCCTGAAGCGACCGAACCACGTCGTCGATCCCGAGGGAGGCGCCTGGGACGCCTACATTTGGGTCGACGACGCGGACGCGCTGTACGCCGCGTTCAAATCGCAAGGCGTGACGATCGCCCGCGACATCCGGGATGAGCCGTACGGCTGCCGCGACTTCGACATCGAGGACTGCAACGGTTACCGGCTCTGCTTCGGCCACGACACGGGAGGTTCGTCATGATCATCGGAGCGCATTCCATCATCTACAGCAGGAAGCCCGAGGCGGACCGCGCGTTCATGCGCGATGTCCTCGGCCTGCCGCACGTGGATGTCGGCGAGGGGTGGCTCATCTTCGGGCTGCCTCCGTCGGAGGTCGGCGTGCACCCGTCGAGGAAGAACGACGTGCACGAGTTCTATCTGATGGTCCGCGACGTCACCGCATTCGTCACGGCGATGAAGAAGCGACGCGTGCGGTGCGCGGCGATCCAGGACCAGGGGTACGGCATCATGACCGCCATCACGCTGCCCGGCGGCGGAAAGATCGGCGTGTACCAGCCGCGCCATGCGCGGCCGAAGTCGATGCCGGTGCCGCGCATGGCCGCGTCAGCCCGGCGCGCCTCCGGGACGCGGCGCGGCAACGGCGGGGCGCGGCGCGGCATCGCGGCGGGATGAGCATCGCGCTCGACCACCTGATCGTGCCCTCGCGGGACCGCAAGGCCGCCGCCGAAGCGCTCGCCGCCGTCCTCGGAGTGGGGTGGGCGGAGAGCGGCGCGGCAGGGCCCTTCTCCCCGGTCTACGTGAGCGACGGGTTGACGCTCGATTTCGACCAGGCGGAGGGCCCGTTCCCCGTCCAGCACTATTGCTTCCGGGTCGGCGACGCCGACCTCGACGGCATCGTCGCGAGGTTGAAGGCACGCGGCATCCCGTTTCGCAGCACGCCGCATGGCGCCGTGGACATGCAGATCAACACCGGGCACGGCGGCCGCATCGTCTACTGGAACGAGCCGGACGGTCATGTCTGGGAGGCGCTGACCGTCAGTGACGCCCGGCAGCCATGAGGCCCACGCCACCGTGAAAAAAACGAAGCCGGCGGAGAGCCCCGACGCCTACGTCGCCGCGCTCTCCGGCTGGCGCCGATCGTGCGTCACCGGGCTGCGCCAGGCGGTCCGCGGCGCCGCGACCCTCGAGGAAACCATCAAGTGGGGGAACCTCGTCTACCTGTCCAGGGGCCCTGTCCTGGTGATCCGCGCCGAGGACCGCCGTGTGCTGCTCGGGTACTGGCGGGGGAAGCGCCTGCGGGACATCGAGCCGCGCCTCAAGCCCGGAGGCAAGTACGAGATGGCGACCATGACGCTCCGCGAGGGAGAGACGGTGGATCCCGCCACCGTCCTCCGTCTGACCCGGGATGCCGTCGCCTTGAACCGCCGGCTCGGGGATCCGACCCTGGCGGCGAAACACCAGGAGACCCGATGACGCCACCCGCCGCAGAGACGAGGACGAGCCGGGGTCCGCGCTCGCGCACCCTCGATGAACAGCGGCTGGAGTTCGCGCGCGGTCGCTACCTCGCCATGCCGATCGCCGGCGCCATCGCCTGGACGATCGTCGGCATCGGCGGCGCGCTCCTGCCGGTCGCCCTGGCCTCCTGGGTGCTGTTCATCGCGACCGGATCGACATTTGGGCTCGGAGTGCTGGTCGCGAAGGCGATCGGCGAAGACCTCCTGGGGAAGAACAGGGCCTCCAACTGGTTCGACACCCTCTTCTTCCACACCATCATGATGTCGTGGCTGGTGTTCGCGATCGCCATCCCCTTCTTCATGATCGAGCCGACGTCGCTGCCGCTGACGGTCGGGATCCTCGCCGGCCTGATGTGGATCCCGTTCTCCTGGATGATCGGCCACTGGATCGGCCTGTTCCACGGCATCGCCCGGACGGTCCTCGTCCTCGCGGCGTGGTGCCTGTTCCCGCAGCAGCGCTTCGTCGTCATCCCCGCGATCATCGTGGCCGTGTATCTCGTGACCATCGCCGTCCTGGCGGCGCGGCCGCGCTCCTGACCGGCGTGGGGCGGGCGGCGCCGGTCTTCGTCGCGTGGTCGCTGGGGATCTGCGCCTTCTGCGCCGTCGCATATTGCCTCGTGTTCCCGGCGCCGACCACCGGCCTGACCACTCCGTTGCTGGCCGGGTGGCTGCTGGAACGGATGCCTCGCTGGGGGTACAACCTCCTGGTACGCGGGCTCTTCTCCGTCGCCCTCATCGGCTTCCTCGCGGCGATGACGGTGGCGCTCGTCGCCGGACCGCGGGCGCTGCGCGCCGGACGCGCGCGCCGCGGCGCGCTCCTGTGCGTGTGCGGCCTGCTGCTCGCCGCGGCGTACTGCGGCGGTCCGATGCTCTGGTACGCGCGATCCCGCCACGCCATGGACGAGATGCGCGCCGCGGGACGGGCCCGCATGGCGGAGCTGCGTGCGCATCTCGAATCGGGACGGGCCGAGGGGGCACAGCGCGACACCATGTGGCAGTTCTACGCACGCGGGCTGTACCGGGACGAAGGGATCGCCGCCGAGATCCCCGACGCGAACGGGCGGCTGATTTCGTACCAGCCGTCCGAGGCCGACGTCGCCGCGCGGGCTTCCTATGTCCGGATGCTCGAAGGCCTGCAGTCGCCCACGGGGCACCTGATGGGGTCGGCCGCCTGGACCGCCCTGTGCCTCGCGGTCGGGATGCTGACGCCGCTGCGCTTCCCGTGGGTCCGGAGGAAGACGGGAACCGCGGCCGGCCGGGAGGAGTAGGCTCACAAAAGAACCGCTCGTGAGGCGGCGCGGCCGTCCGCGCCGAAAGGGGGGGACGGAACGATGGGCCTGAGGCGCGCGCGCGGCATCTTCAAGCGGATCGTCCTGTGGGGAACCGGCGTCCTGATGCTCGCCGGGATCGGCGCGTTCACGATCGCCTGGTTCCGATCGGACAACGACTGCGCGACACGGCGCGCGACGACGCCGCGTGACCCGATGCAGGCGATCACCTTCTGCGACTACGGCACCTCCGAGGTGCTGCACCTCGAGCCGATCGAAAAGCCGGTCCCGAACGACGTGCAGATGCTCATCCGCGTGCGGGCCGCGGCCCTCAACCCGCTCGACTGGCACTACCTGCGCGGCACGCCCTACCTGATGCGGATGTCGACGGGCCTGCGGAAACCGGTGCTCACGCAGCTCGGCGTGGATTTCGCCGGGACGGTCGAGGCGGTCGGCAAGGGGATCACCAGGTTCAAGGCGGGGGACGATGTTTTCGGCGTGCGCAACGGCGCGTTCTCCGAGTACGTCGTCGCGCGCGAGGACCGCGGGGTGGTGGCGATGCCGGCCGGCGTGACCTTCGAGCAGGCCGCGTCGATCCCGGTGGCGGGGGTCACGGCGCTCCAGAGCCTGCGCGACAAGGGCAGGATGCGCGCGGGGGAAAAGGTCCTGATCAATGGCGCCTCGGGGGGCGTGGGGACCTTCGGCGTGCAGCTCGCCAAGGCGCTCGGCGCCCACGTCACCGGGGTCTGCAGCACGCGGAACCTCGAGATGGTGCGGTCGCTCGGAGCCGACGAGGTCATCGACTACACGAAGGAGGACTTCGCGAAGAGTGGCCGGCAGTTCGATCTCATCATCGACAACGTCGGCACCCGTCCGCTGGGGGATTTCCGGCGGGTCATGACGCCGACGGGGCGGTACGTGATGGTCGCCGGCGGCGGGCCGAACGACGGCCCCTGGATCGGCCCGTTCGGCAAGGTGATCGGCGCCCTCCTCCTGTCCCCGTTCATCAAGCAGGAGATGGGGATGATGATCGGCGACGTGACGCCCGGCGACCTGACCCTCATCGCCGACCTCATCCAGCAGGGGAAGGTGACGCCGGTCATCGATCGGCGCTACCCTCTCGGCGAAGTGCCCGCCGCGATCGCCTACCTCGAGGAGGGGCACGCGCGCGGGAAGGTGATCATCACGATGGAGTAGGCGCGCCGCGGCCCCGGGCCGCGCGCGCGGTGCGCCCGATGCCGCGTTCCGACGATCTCTACACGCTTCCGGCCGGCCTGCCGATCCCGGCGGACGACGGCGCCTGCGACCACCTGCCGGGCAGGCCGTGGCCCGCCATCGCCCTCCCCTCCACCGACGGCGGGACCGTGGGGCTGGCGGAGGTGGACGTCGACTGGCAGATCCTCTACTGCTATCCGCGCACCGGCCGGCCCGACCGCGATCCGCCCGGCGGGCTGAGGCAGTGGGACGCGATCCCCGGATCGCGCGGCTGCACCCCGCAGGCGTGCGCCTACCGCGATGCCCACGCGGAGCTGCGCGCGCTCGGCGGCCGCGTCTTCGGCATCAGCACCCAGGAGACCGCGGACCAGCGCGAGGCGGCGGAGCGCCTGCACCTTCCCTTCCCGCTCCTCAGCGACAGGCACCTCGAGCTGGCGCGCGCGCTCCGCCTGCCGACATTCGAGGTCGAGGGCCTGACGCTCATCAGGCGCCTGACCCTCGTCGGCCGCCGCGAGCGGATCGAGCGCTGCTTCTACCCGGTGTTCCCCCCCGACGCCGACGCCGACCGGGTCCTGCAGTACCTGCGCGCGCGCCTCGCCGGCGCATGACGCCGCTGCCGTTCGTCTGGCCGTATGCGCTGGTCTTCTGGACCGTGCACATGTGGGCCTTCTGGCCGGAGTTCCGCATCATCCGGTCGGCGCGCCGGACCGCGACGGCGCAGGACGCTCGCTCGATCCAGGTGATCACCTTCGGGATGTGGGTCGGCTACCTCACGGCGTACCCGCTGGCCTGGGTCCCGGCGCTGCAGATCCACGCGTACCGCGCCGCCGTCTTCTACGCCGGCACCGCGACCCTCGTCGCCGGCAGCCTGTTGCGCCGCCATTGCTGGCGGATGCTCGGCGCCTCGTTCACGGGGGACGTGCGGGCGCACGCCGGCCAGCCGGTGGTGACGCACGGCGCGTACGCCGTGCTGCGTCACCCGTCCTACACCGCCGGCACCCTGATGAACACGGGGGTCGGCGTGGCGCTCGGGAGCTGGGGTTCCGCGCTGCTCCTGGCGCTGGTCTCGGTGGCCGTCTACAGCTACCGCATCGCGGTCGAGGAGCGGGCGCTGCTCGCCACGATCGGCGCGCCGTACGCGCGGTTCATGAGGACCAGAAAGCGCCTGATCCCGTTCATCTACTGAGGAGAAAAGCATGTCCCGGCCTGCCCCGCTCTTCGCCCTGCTCGTCCTGCTGGCGGTTCCGGCCATGGGACCGCTCTCCGCCGGAGCGTCGGACCAGGAGGCGCTGCTCGCCCTGCACGCGGGCATCCTGCAGGCGCACCGCGAGTCCAACGTCGACATGCTGCTGGCGCATCACGCCGCCACCGACTTCGTGCAGGCCAACCGCGGCGAGATCCGCCGTCCCACCCTGGAGGAGCTCCGGGCCCGCCTCGGCTCCTACCTCGGGAAGACGACCTTCGAGGAGTATCGCGACCTGACCGAGCCGGTCGTCAAGGTCTCGAAGGACGGCACGCTCGGATGGGTGATCGCGCAGGTCCAGGCGCGCGGGGTGCAGAGGACCGAAGCGGGAGCGGAGGAGCCCCTCGAGTTCGTCTGCGCCTGGATCGAGCTGTACGAGAAGCGCGGCGGCCGCTGGGTCGCTGTCGGCAACCTCTCCAACTTCAAGTGAAGGAGCCCTGGTTCCGGCTCGGGCTGCTGGCCGCGGCGACGCTGAACGTCCTCGGCGCCACGGGGGCCCTGATCGATCCGGCGGCGCATTTCGCGACCCTCTACACCTCCGCGCTGTCGATGGACGACCCCCTGCAGGCGTTCTTCTACCGGGCGACCTGGATCAACGTCATGGCGTGGGGGGTCGGATATCTCCTCGCCGCGCAGCATCCGGGAGCGCGCCTGCCGATCCTGGCCGCCGGAGGCGCCGGCAAGACGGTGTACTTCCTCGCCTGCCTCGCGCTCGTGCTGAGCGGCGCCGGGCGGCCGCTGCTGCTGGCCTTCGGAATCCTCGACCTGCTCTTCGCCGCCCTGTTCGCCTGGATCCTCTGGCGCGGCCGCGCGCCCGTCGCGCCCTAGGCCTCCGCCGCTTCGAGCGCCAGGGTGGCGCGCAGACGCTCGCCGGTCGGGGCGCCGTTGGTCTTGAAGTCGCCGCGCAGCGCCTTCAGGGCGTAGCGCTCGTGGTCGATCTCGGCGGAGGTCCGGACCCCCGCCCGCCGCAGCATCGGCAGGGGCGGGCACCATCCCTGCACGGCATAGAGAAGGAGGAACGTCGAGGCGATCGCCGGAATGGCGAAGAAGCGCCGATCGCGGAGCACGCCGAGGGCCGATCCGATCAGGATCACCGACGCCAGCTTGGCCTCGACGACCCGATCGATGTCCCATTCCCGGTCGAGCTCTTCCAGGCGCTCGTCGATCGCCTCGGGACCCTGGGCGGCGACGCGCGCGACGGTCTCTTCGGTCCGCTTGCGAATCTGTTCGTTGACCGACCCGATGGTGTGGAGGGGGACGCGACGGACGGTGGAAGGAATCATGAAGGACGACCTCCTGCGCCGCGGCGAAGCGCGGCCGCGAATGAAGGTCCATGTTCGCATCGGCCGCGCCCCGCGACCGGACGCACTACTACGCACCGCGCTGTGGGGAAAAGTGCGACGCCGATGCCGGGCCTGGGAGGCTACGCCGCCCGTTGCCGCCGGGGGAGGGGCAGGGTGAGGCGGGCGACGCACCCCGGGGCGTCCTTGCGGTTCTCCAGCGTCAGGGAGCCGCCGTGCGCCTCGGCGATCTGCCGGCACAGCACGAGCCCGATGCCGGAGCCCTGGGGCTTGGTGGTGAAGAACGGCACGAAGAGGTTGGCGCTCTGCGGCAGGCCGGGGCCGCCGTCCTCGACGGCGATCTCGACGTGCGGCGCCGGGCCGCCGCGCGCCGCGCGCCACGCCAGCGTCACGCCGCCGCCGGTCTCCTGCGACGCGTCCACCGCGTTGCGCGTCAGGTTGATCAGCAGCTGCTCCAGCTGATCGGCGTCCGCCTGGATGGTCACGTCGGGGCCGGGGCGGACCTGGACCGGCGCGCGGGTCTCCAGGCCCGCGACGTGCCGGACGATCGTCCCGACCGCCACCGGCGCGAGGCGGGGCGGCGGCAGCCGCGCCAGGCGCGCGTACGCCTCCATGAAGCGGTTGAGCGACTCGGCGCGCGTCGCGATGATCGTCAGGCCGCCGCGGGCGTCTTCCTTCCAGTCCGACCGCAGCGGCTCGACGGCGAGGAGCGTCCTCAGGCTGTCGGCGATCGACCGGATCGGCGCCAGCGAGTTGTTCATCTCGTGGCCGACGACCCGGATGAGGCGCTGCCACGCCTGCCGCTCCTCGTCGCGCAGGGCCCGGCTGACGTCGGCGAGCACCAGCAGCCGGTGCGGGATGCCCCCCTGGCGGAACGTCCCGGTGCGCGCCTCGTAGCGCCCGGAGCCGCCGGCGAACGCCAGGTCGAGGATGCGGGCGCCGGCGGAGATTTGCGGCGCGCCGTCTTCTCCCGCGAAGCAGGCATAGAGCCCGAGCGAGGCGACGTCGCGCCCGAGGAGCTGCTCCCCGGGGCGCCCGAGCAGCCGCTCCCCCGCCCGGTTGGCGAGCCGCAGCCGCCCCTCGTCGTCGAAGGCGAAGATGCCGACGTCGATCTCGTCGATCACCTTGCGCAGGAGCGCCCCGGCCTCGAGCGCCCCGAGGCGCTGCTCGCGCAGCGTGTCGCCGAGGACGTTGATCTCGCGCATCACGTCCTCGAGCGGGTCCTCCGGGCCGCGTCCCCGGCCGCGCAACGAGAAGTCCCCCTCCCCCAGCGCCGCCAGGAGGTTCGCGACGCTCTGCAGCGGACGCAGCACGCGCTCGCGCGCCGCGAAGGCGAACATCAGCCACGGCAGGAGGACCAGGAGCGAGAAGGTGATCTGCGACTTGAGGGCGTACTGGCCGAGCCAGAGCAGCAGCAGCGCGGCCATCGTGCCCGGCAGCCCGGAGCACAGGGCGAGGACCAGGACCAGGCGGTCGAGGGTGAGACGCCGCTTCACAACCCGTGCCGCTGCAGGCGGCGATACAGGGCGCTGCGGCTCAATCCGAGCGCGGTGGCCGCCTGGCTGACGTTGCCGCCGTGCCGCTCGAGCGCCTTGCGGATGAGGAACGCCTCGACCTCCTCGAGGCTCAGGTCCTCGATGGCGGGGCGGGCCGGGTCCTTCCCTTTGAGCCCGAGATCGACCGGCCGGATGTGCGGCCCCTCGCCCATCAGGACCGCCCGCTCGATGGCGTGATCCAGCTCGCGGACGTTCCCCGGCCAGCGGTGCTCGAGCAGGGCCCGCACCGCCGCCTCGTCGAAACCCGTGAAGTCCTTGCGCGCCTTGCGCGCGTGCCGCTCGAGGAAGAACCGCGCCAGCGCCGGGATGTCCTCGCGCCGTTCCCGCAGCGGCGGCAGCGGGATCTCGATGGTGTTCAGCCGGAAGAGGAGATCGCGCCGGAAGCGCCCCGCCTCGACGTCCGCGGCGATGTCGGCGTTGGTCGCGGAGATCACCCGCGCGCTCACCTTGCGGGTGCGCGACGACCCGACCGGCTCGAACTCCCCGGTCTCGAGAACCCGCAGCAGCTTCGCCTGCATCGCCGGGGAGATGTTGGCAATCTCGTCGAGGAAGAGCGTCCCGCCGTCGGCGAGGTCGAAGCGGCCGACGCGGTCGGTGCGGGCGTCGGTGAAGGCGCCGCGCACGTGCCCGAACAGCTCGCTCTCGAACACCCCTTCCGACAGCCCGCCGGCGTTGACCACCACCAGCGGCCGGGTGGCGCGCGCCGACCGGGCGTGCAGCGCCCGCGCCACCACGCCCTTGCCGGTGCCGTTCTCCCCGGTGACCAGCACGTTGGCGTCGGACGGCCCGACCCGGGCGATGAGCTGCATCACCGGCCGCATCGCCGGCGACTCCGCGATGAGGTCGGGCAGCGCCGCCGCCTCGCCGTCGCGCAGCAGGGCGTTCTCCGCCTCGAGGCGCTGGGTGCGCTTGAGCGCCCGCCCCAGCTCCACCTGGGTCTTCAGGATGGCGAGGAGCCGGGCGTTCTCCCACGGCTTCTGCACGAAGTCGCGCGCCCCGCGGCGCATCGCCTCGACCGCCAGCTCGACGCTCCCCCAGGCGGTCATGACGATCACCGGAAGCCCGGGGTCGATCGCCTGGATGGTCTTGAGGAGATCGAGCCCCTCCTGCCCGGAGGTGGTGTCACGCGTGTAGTTCAGGTCGATGAGCAGGGCGTCGAACGACTGCCGCTGCAGCGCCTGCGCCACCCCGGCCGGGGAGCGGGTGGTCTCGACTTCGCAGCGTTCTCCCTTGAGGAGAAGCCGCAGGGCCTCGAGGACGTCGCTCTGGTCGTCGGCGACCAGCACGCGCGCCGCATGCATCGTCGGGGTCAGGGTTTCGGTCGGGGTCGGCATCGCCTGCATCCTGCCTGGATTATAAAGAGATCTATCCCCTGCGCAGCGCGGTCATCGGGTCGAGGCGGCTGGCCCGCCAGGCCGGCAGGGCGGCCGCCAGCAGCGCCACCAGCCCAAGGAGGACGGCGGCGAGGGAGAAGGCCACGGGGTCGGTCGGGCTGACGCCGTACAGGAGGCTGGCCAGGAGTCGCGTGACGCCCCACGCTCCGGCGAGCCCGGCGGCGACCCCCGCCGCCACCAGACGCATCCCCTGGCCGACGACCAGCCGGAGCACCCCGGGGCCGGTCGCCCCGAGGGCGATGCGGACGCCGATCTCCTGCGTGCGGCGGGCGACCGAGTACGCCACGACCCCATAGAGCCCGAGCGCGGCCAGGACGAGCGCCAGGGCCGCGAAGGCGCCGACCAGGACCGTGGCCAGCCGCTGCGGCAGGAGCGCCCCGGAGACCACCTCCTCCATCGAGCGGACGTTGGCGATCGGCAGATCCGGATCGAGGGCGCGGACCGTGGCGCGCACCACCTCCGTCATCCGCTCTGGAGACTCCGAGGCGGCCACGACGACGCTCATGGTCCCGGCCGGGGACTGTGCCAGCGGCATGTACACCTCGGCCCGCGGCGCCTCGTCGAGCGCCTGGTGTCTCAGGTCGGCGACCACCCCCACCACCTCGCGCCAGGGGGAGGTGTTGGAGGGGCCGGAGCCGAAGCGCATGCGCCGGCCGAGGGGGGTCCCCTCCGGCCAGTGGCGCCGCGCGAAGGTCCGGTTGACCACGACCACTGCGGCGGCGGCTCCGTCACGCCGGTCGAACACCCTCCCTTCGAGGAGCGGCAGGCCGAGCGCGTCGAAGTACTCGCCCGCCAGCGAGCGGCGGTTGGCGTTCGGGGCCTGGTCCCGGGAGCGCTCCGGCTCCCCCTCGACCGTGTAGTTGCTCGAGGTGTTGGACCCGGAGAGCGGCAGCACGTTCACGGCGCCCGCCGCCGCGACGCCGGGGAGCGATCGCAGCCGGGCGCTCAGATCCTCGAAGAAGGCGGCGCGGGCGGTGCTGTCGTAGCGCCCCTGGGGCAGCGCGATCTCGGCGGCGATGCGGCCGTGCGTCGCGAAGCCGGGGTCGACCCGCCGCAGCGCCTCGAAGGAGCGCAGCAGGAGCGCCGCCCCCACGAGCAGCACGATGCTCAGCGCCACCTGTCCCGCCACGAGGAGACTCCGCAGGCGCGCGCGGGGCCGCCCGGCGGTCGCGCCGCGCCCTCCCTCGGCCAGGGCCAGGGCCGGCGCCGCGCCGGCAGCGAACAGGGCGGGGGCGACCCCCGCGAGGAGCCCGCAGGCGATCGCCGTCGCGGCGGTGAACAGCAGCACGTTGCCGTCGGCGCCGACGTCGCGCACCCGATCGACGCCCCCGGGGACGAGCTTGAGCAGGACCTCGACGCCCCAAAGCGACAGCAGGAGCCCCGCGGCCGCCCCGGCTCCCCCGAGGAGGAGGCTCTCGGCGAGCCGCTGCTGCGCCAGCCGCCGCCGCGTCGCCCCGAGCGCCGCGCGGATCGCCAGCTCCCGCTCCCGCTCGGCGGCGCGCGCCACCAGGAGCCCGGCGACGTTGGCGCAGGCGATGAGCAGGACGAGGCCGACCGCTCCGAGCAGGACGAGAAGCACCGGCCGACCCCTGCCGTAGAGCTCCTCCTGGAGCGGCACGAGGACCACTCCCTCGCTTTCCGGGCGGACGCCGCGGTCCCGGGCCAGCGATGCCGCCAGGGCGCTCATCCGGTCGCGCGCGGCGTCGAGCCTCGTCCCGGGCGCGAGACGTCCCAGGACCTCGAGATAGTGGTGCCCGCGCTCCGCCCGCGTCTCGGCGTCGAAGGCGATCGGCTCGATGAGGGCCGCGTCCTGGGGCGCATGGTCGGCGGCGCCGAGGACGCCGAGGACGAGACTCGACGCGCCGTCGAGGAGGATCTTCGACCCGACGACCCCCGGGGCGCCGCCGTAGCGCCGCTGCCACAGGCCGTGGCTCAGGACGACGACCCGCTCGCCGTCCGGTCGATCCTCGTCCGGCCCGAAGAACCGCCCCAGCGCCGGACGCAGGCCGAGCATCGGGAACCAGTCGGCCGACACGCGCGCGATCTCCACCGACTCCGGCTCGATTCCTCCGGTGAGGTTGGCGTCGCGGTAGTCGACGGCGGCGAGGCGTTCGAAGCAGTCGCTCTTTGCGCGCCAGTCGAGGAACTCCCCCGGGGAGACGCTCGAACGATCGCGGCCGATCTGCGGTCGCGTCTCCCAGACCTGCACGAGCCGCGCGGCGTCGGGATACGGCAGCGGCCGCACCAGGAGCGCGTTGACCACGGTGAAGATGGCGCTGTTCGCGCCGATGCCCAGCGCCAGCGTCACGACCGCGACCAGGGTGAACCCCGGGGCGCGCAGCAGGCTGCGCAGGGCGCCCCGCAAATCGGTCAGCAGCATGCGTCGTCCCTCACTCGGAGCGCAGCGCCACGGTCGGCTCGATGCACGTCGCTCGGCGCGCCGGGACGAGGCAGGCGACGAGCGCCACGAGCAGGATCAGGGCGATGACCGAAGCATAGGTGGCGGGATCGGCCGCGCCGACGCCGTACAGCATTCCCGACAGAAAACGGCCGAGGAGCAGCGCCCCCCCGAGCCCGACGAGCGCCCCGAGCATCGCCAGCCGCATCCCGTCGCGCAGCACGAGCGAGAGCACGTCGCGGCGCTGCGCCCCGAGCGCCATCCGGATCCCCATCTCGCGGGTGCGCTGCCGCACGGCGTACGACAGGAGGCCGTAGGCCCCGAGCGCCGCCAGGAGAACCGCGACGCCGGCGAAGAGGCCGATGAGCGTGGTGCGGAAGCGCGGCTCGGCGACCGAGCGGCTCAGGAGCTGGTCCATGTTCTGCACTGCCGCCACCGGCAGCTCGGCATCGAGCCCCTGGACGGTGCGGCGCACGGCATCTGCAGTCGACGCGTCGTCGGCGTCGGTGCGCAGCACCAGGTACATCGCCGGCCACCAGGAGTCCTGCTCGTAGGGGGTGTACATGGTCGGCTCGGGCCGCGCGTCCAGGCCGCTGTAATGCACGTCCCCGACGACGCCGACGATGGTCACCCACCACGGATCGTCGGTCGGACCGCCGAGCGCCAGACGCCGGCCGATCGGATCCGCCCCGGGAAAGACCTGGCGGGCCATGGTCTGGTTGATCAGCATGACGCGCGGCGCCCCCTCCCGGTCGGCATCGGTGAAGGCGCGTCCCGCGATCACCGGGGCCCCCAGGGTCCGGAAATAGTCGGGGCTGATCATCAGCTGCGCCACGGCGGGGGGCGACTGCCCGGGCGGGTTCGGCCGGCCCTCGACCGTGAACGGGTTGGTCATCTGGAGCAGATCCGGCGGCAGGGCCATCGACACCGCCGCCGCGCGCACCCCGGGGAGGGCCGCGCTGCGTGCGACCAGGTCGCGGAAGAACGCGGCGCGCGCCTCACCGGTCCCGTAGCGCGCGTCCGGCAGGGAGAGGTGCATCGTCAGGAGCCGCTCGGTCGGAAATCCGGGATCCACGCGTTGCAGCCGCACGAAGGAGTGCAGCAGGAGCGCCGCCCCCCCGAGAAGGGTCACCGCCAGCGCGAACTCGCCGGCGACGAGGACACGCCGCAGGCGCACCCCCGCCCGATCGGACGTCGTGCGCCCGCTGTCGCGGAGCGACGTCATCAGATCGAGGCCGCGCGCCTGCAGGGCCGGCGCCAGCCCCGCGAAGAGGCCGCAACCGAGCGTCACCACGAGGGCATAGGCGAGGATCCCGAGATCGAGGCGGACCTCTCCCAGGCGCGGCAGGTTGTTCGGCGCCCAGGCGACCAGGAGATCGGTCCCCCACAGGGAGAGCAGCACGCCGCCGATCCCGCCGAGGACCGCCAGCACCACCGCCTCGGAGAGGGCCAGGCGGGCGAGCCGCCCGCGCGCGGCGCCGAGGGCCGCGCGCACCGCCATCTCGCGCCGTCGTCCCGCCGCCCGCGCCAGCAGGAGCCCGGCGATGTTGGCGGAGGCGATGAGCAGGACGAGCGACACGGCCCCCATCAGGAGCAGCAGCGCCGGACGCAGCGGCCCGACGAGCGTCTCCTTGAGCGGCGCGCCGACCAGCGTCCAGTCCTTCGGCGATGCGGGATAGCGCTCCTGGATCCGTCCCGCCACGCGGCGCAGGTCGGCCGTCACCTCGGCGGCGTCGATCCCCGGCTTCGACCGGGCGATGGCGCGGAGGTAGAAGGGAGAGCGGGTCTGAGGCGGATCCAGTCGGAGAATGGCGTAGAGGTCGCTCGCGGTGCGCGCCGGGTAGTCGAACTCCTCCGGGAGGACGCCGATGACGTCGTGCGCCAGCCCGTCGATGAGGATGCTCTTGCCCAGGATCGCAGGGTCTCCGCCGAAGCGGCGCTTCCACAGGGCCTGGCCGAGCACGACCGTCCGCGGCGCCCCTTCCGACGCGTCGGCCGCATCGAAGGTCCTCCCGAGGGCGGCGCGGGTTCCGAGCGTGGCGAAGAAACCGGACGTAACGAGGGTGCCGTGCACCTGATCGGGAAGGCCGGAGCCGGCGAGGGCCATGCCCTGGCGGGAGGCGTAGTAGACGGCGTGGTGCTCGAAGACCCGCGCCTCGTCCGCGAGGACCAGGGCGTCGGCCACCGACAGCGACGAGCGATCGTCGGGGATCGCGTCCCGATCGATCGCCACCATCCAGAGCCGTTCCGGCTCGGAATAGGGCAGGGCGCGCAGCAGGACGGCATTGACGACGCTGTAGATCGAGGTGTTGGCGCCGATCCCCAGCGCGAAGGCGGCGATCACGCCGATCGCCAGGGCCGGGGCGGTGCGCAGGACGCGCAGCCCCGAGCGCAGGTCTTCGAGCAAACCGGTCATCGTGGCCTCCGCATCGGAATGCGCCGCGACACGGGTCTACTCGTAGCGCAGCGCGATGGTCGGATCGACGCGGGTGGCGCGGCGGGCCGGCAGGTACCCGGCGAGCGCCGCCACCGCCAGCAGGATCAGCGCGATGGTCCCGAACGTCAGGGGGTCCGTGGCGCCGACGCCCACGAGCATGGTCGCGATCAGCCGCGTCACCGCCAGCGCCGCGATCAGCCCCAGTCCGACGCCGACCGCCACCGGCAGCATCCCCTGGCGCAGCACCAGTCCCAGGACGTCGCGGGCGCGTGCACCCAGCGCCATGCGCACGCCGAACTCGTGCGTCCGCTGGCTCACCGAGTAGGTGGTCACGCCGTAGATGCCGATCGTCGCGAGCAGGAGCGCCAGCCCGCCGAAGATCGACAGGAGGATCGCCGCCATGCGCGGCGCCCACAGCGACTGATCGAGCAGCGCCCCGACCGTCTGCACGTTGGTCAGCGGCAGGTTGGCGTCCATCTGCTGCACGGCGCGCCGCACCGCTTCGAGGAGCGGCCTCGGGTCGCCGGTCGTCCGCACCAGGAGCGTCATCGCCGGCTCGAAGTACTGGCTGAGCGGCACGAACGCCTTCGGCTGCGGGTCTTCGCCGAGGGTAAAGACCTTGGTGTTCTCGACGACCCCGGCGACGTTGCGGTACTCCATGTCGCCGTAGAATTTGAAGCGCTTGCCGATCGCCTCCTCCCCGGGCCAGAACTTCTCGGCCATCGCCTGGTTGATCAGGACGACCTGCATCGTGTCGGGTCGATCCGCCTCGCTCAGCTCGCGCCCTTTCAGCAGGGCGATGTCGAGCGTCGGGAGGTAGCCGGGGGCGATGGTGTCGCACAGGACGAAGGTGCCGGTGGATCCGGTGGACTGGTCGCGCCCCTCCGGGAAGACGGTGCGGCTGAATCCGCCGCCGGCGATCGGCAGGTTGGCGCTGAGCGACACCGACCGGACGCCGGGGAGCGCCCGGGCCCGCTCGGCGACGTCGCGGTAGAACGCCTCACCGCGCGCCTGGTCGTACCCCTGCGCCCCGACGTCGAAGGTCATCACCAGCAGGTTCTTCGGCTCGAAGCCGGGATCGATCGCCTGGGTGTTGCGGAGCGAGCGGACGAACAGGCCGGCCCCGATGAGGGCGACGAGCGACAGCGCCACCTGCGCGACGACCAGCCCGCCGCGCAGCGACACCTTGCGCCGCTGCGCCGGCTCCTGCGTCCGGTCCTTCAGCTCGACCGCGAGGTCCGAACGGGACGACTGCAGCGCCGGCGCCAGGCCGAACAGGAGGCCGGTGGCCACCGAGATGGCGAGCGTGAACAGGAAGACGCGCGTGTCGAGCGGCACGTCGATGCCGTTCGGGAAGAGCTGCGCCGGCCGGCTGGCCACGAGCAGGTCGCGGCTCCAGTAGGCGAGGAGCAGTCCGAGCAGACCGCCCAGGAGCGACAGCATGACGCTCTCGGTCAGGAGCTGGCGCACCAGCCGTGCGCGGTTCGCCCCGAGCGACAGGCGGATGGCGATCTCCTTGCGCCGCGCGCCGGAGCGGGCGAGCAGGAGGTTCGCGACATTGGCGCAGGCGATGAGCAGCACGAGCGCGACGACCGTCATCAGGAGCCACGCCGACATCTTGAAGACGTTGCGAATCCCGGGGTTGATGAGCGCCTGGGCGATCGGCAGGACGGTGGCGTTGCGCTGCCCGTTCGGCTCCGGGTACTCCTTCTCGAGCTGGGCGCCGATACGGCGCAGGTCGGCGCGCGCCTGCTCGGAGGTGGTCCCGGGCTTCAGGCGCGCGACGATCTCCCAGGTCAGCGCGCGCCGATCCTCGAAGTTCTCCGCCATGAAGCCGGTCAGGAGCTCCTTGTGCATCGCCATCGGCACGAACAGGTCCGGGCCGCCGAAGGCGACCAGGCCGCCGAAATCGGCAGGCAGCACGCCGATGACGGTGAACGGGTGGCCGTTGAGGCTGAGCGACCGCCCCACCACGCGCGGGTCGGCCCCGAAGCGCCGCGTCCAGTAACCGTGGCTCATGACCGCCACCGGGGCGCCGCCGTCGACCTTCGCCTCCTCGCCGAGGAACACCCGGCCCTGCGCCGCCCGCACGCCGAGCAGCTCGAAGAAATTGGCGTCCACCATCTCGCCGAAGGTCTGCTCCGGCTCGCCGGCCCCCGTGATGTTGAGCCCGACGAACTGGTGCGCCGCCATGCCGCTGAAGACCTGGTTGCGCTCCCGGTAGTCCTTGAAGTTCGGGTAGGACGTCTGGCTCACCTCGAACTGGCTCTTGTTCTTCTCGTCGGTGGTGTACACCGCCACCACGTCGCGGGCGTCCTCGATGGCGATCGGCCGCAGGAACAGCATGTTGATGAGCGTGTAGATCGTCGTGTTGGCGCCGATGCCCAGCGCCAGCGACAGCGCCGCCACGGCCGTCAGGCCGGGGCTCTTGAGGAGCATCCGCACGCCGTACTTCACGTCCTGGATCAGGGTTTCCATCGGAACCTCACTCGCAGCGCAGCGCGGCGCTCGGTGAAACGCGCGCGGCGCGCCACGCGGGGAAGGCGCTGGCGAACAGGGTCACGGCGGCGACGCCCGCCGCCGTGGCCGCGAAGGTGACGGGATCGGTGGCGCTGATCCCGAAGAGCAGTCCGGACAGGAGCCGGGTCACGCCGAAGGCGGCCGCGAGCCCCAGCCCGACCCCGACGAGCGCGAGACGCATCCCCTGCCCCACCACCAGCTTCAGGATCTCGCGGCGGGTGGCGCCGAGCGCCAGCCGGACGCCGATCTCGTGGGTCCGCAGCGACACGAAGTACGAGACGACCCCGTACAGTCCGATGGCGGTCAGGAACAGCGCGGTCGTCGCGAACACGCTCACCAGCAGGAGACTGAATCGCCGCTGCCCCGTGGATTGGGCGACCAGCTCGTCCAGCGTCACCGCGGTCGAGACCGGCTGCTCGCGATCGATCGACAGGACCGCCTGGCGCGCCGGCTGCGACAGGGTGGACGCCGGAACGGAGGTGCGGAGCACCAGGGTCGCCGTGTCCCACGGCCGCTGCGCCAGCGGCTCGTACATCTGCATCGTGGCTTCCTTGTCGAGCCCGTAGTGCCGGACGTCGCCGACGATTCCGACGATCTCCCGCTTCGCGTCGTTTTCGACCCCGATGCGCACCCGCCGGCCGATCGGGTCCTCGCCGGGGAACATGCGCCGGGCGAAGGTTTCATTGACCAGCATGACGCGCGGGGCTCCGCTGCGGTCCTCCGGCGTGAACAGCCGGCCGCGCTTGAGGGGCAGGCGCAGAGATTTGAAGTAGTCCGGTGTGACCGCGTACCAGTTCGCGGACTGGTGGTCGCCGGGCGCGGCCGGCGGCTTTCCCTCGATCTCCTCGAGCGAGAAGATCATCTGCGAATCGGAGAGCGGCACGGAGGTGCAGGCGGCGGCGCTCTCGACACCCGGAAGGACGCGCAGCGCGTCGATCGCCTTCTCGAAGAAGGCGACCTGGGCCGGCCCCTCCGGGTAGCGCCGATCCGGCAGGCTGACGTCGAAGATCAGGGTGTTGGAGGTATCGAAGCCCGGATCGACGTGCAGCAGACGCATGAGGCTCCGCATCTGGAGCCCCGCCCCGATGAGCAGGAGGAGCGACAACGCCACCTGCGCCGAGACCAGGACGCCGCGCAGGCGCCGCCCCGCGACCGGGGAGACGGCGCGGCCCCCTTCCTTCAGGGTCTCGCTGATGCGCGTGCGGGAGGCGTAGAGGGCCGGCGCGGTGCCGAAGACCAGTCCGGTCACGAGCGCGACGCCGGCGGTGAACAGCAGCACCCCGGTGTCGAGCTGGATCGAGCTGATGCGCGGCAGGCCGTCGGGCCGCAGCGTACGCAGCACGTCGAGCCCCCAGTAGGCAAGCAGCAGACCGAACGCGCCTCCCAGGGCCGCGAGCACCACGCTCTCAGTCAGGAGCTGCCGCACCAGCCGGCCGCGCCCGGCGCCGAGGGCGGAGCGGACCGCCATCTCGGCGCGGCGCGTCTCGGAGCGCGCCAGGAGCAGGTTCGCGACGTTGCCG
>Ga0111538_10003026_pt1 | contig 23564 bp, 24 predicted proteins | sample SoiMethybrSBSTD1_FD_79669 | JGI IMG/M metagenome (GOLD analysis project Ga0111538, IMG submission 79669) | Bulk soil microbial communities from a Populus tree surrounding site in Tennessee, USA - Soil MetaG P. TD hybrid SBSTD1 (version 2)... | ecosystem: Environmental > Terrestrial > Soil >...
CCGCCCAGGCGGCGTAGGCGACAAAGGCCGCAATAGAGCCAAAAACCGCTGGAAACTCAGAGGCTTTTCCCTACAATGGGTTCGGTGCAGCACGCCGGGGACGAGGTCTCAGAACTCGAGAATCGACAGGAGCCCCGGCTCGTAAGGGCGCTCGAAATGGTCGCGCCCGGCACCGCGGTACGGGAGGGCATCGACGCGATCGTGCAGGCGCGACTGGGCGCGCTGATCTGCATCGGCGACGACTCCGAGCTCTCGTTCCTCTACTCGGGCGGGATCAAGATCGAGATGGACTACACGCCCGCCGTGCTCTACCAGCTGTCGAAGATGGACGGCGCGATCATCCTCAACTCGAACACGACGAGGATCTCGTGGGCGAACGTCCAGCTGATGCCGGACCCAACGATCCTCTCGGTCGAGACGGGCACCAGGCACCGCACCGCCGAGCGCGTCTCCAAGCAGACCGACTCGCTCGTGATCGCGGTTTCGGCCAGTCGCGACGTCGTCTCGCTGTACCTGGACGGGGCCAAGTACATCCTCGAGGACATCCCGATCGTGCTCGCGAAGGCCAACCAGGCGCTCGCGACACTCGACAAGTACCGCAGCCGGCTCGACCAGGTCTCGACGCGACTGACCGCGCTCGAGTTCGAGGGCGGCGTGACATTGCATGACGTCCTGACCGTTCTCCAGCGCTCGGAGCTCGTGACCCGCATGGCGGTCGAGATCGAGCGCTACATCGTCGAGCTCGGCACCGAGGGCCGGCTGATCGAGATGCAGCTGGAGGAGACGATGGTCGGGGTCGCGGCCGCCAAGGCCGCGCTCGTGCACGACTACCTGGCCGACTACTCGGAGGAGAGCTTCGCGCTGGTGGTCGACTCGCTGGCGCGCCTCCCGCACCAGGACTTGCTCGACTTCGGGCGGCTCGCCGAGCTGCTCGGCTACGAGCGCAAGCTCAACACGTTGGACCATCCCGTCTCCCCGAGGGGCTACCGCATCCTCGGGGCGATTCCCCGCATCCCGAAGCTCGTCGTCCAGGCGATCGTGCGGGAATTCGGTGGGTTGGACGAGATCCTCGCCGCCACGGATTCGGAGCTCGAATCCGTCGAGGGCGTCGGGGAGATGCGGGCGAAGGAGATTCGCGAGGGCCTCCGTCGGCTTCAAGAGATCAACCTCGTGGATCGATATCTGCAAACCTGATACAGGCGCGCACGAAGCGCCGACGCCTAATAGGAGGAAACCATCAGCAACACGACGTTGGAGAAGAACGCAGCAGGGGACGACCTCGAGATCACCCGAGAGACGCCGCACATCGAGTACGAGGTCGGCGACTTCGTGGTGTACCCCCACCATGGGGCCGGGAAGGTCCTCAAGAAGGAGATCAAGGAGATGATCGGTGAGAAGCGGGAGTACCTCACCATCAAGATCCTCCACAACGACATGACGGTGATGGTCCCGACGGAGAACGCCGGTGTGGCAGGGCTGCGGCGCGTAATCGACGAGGAGGCCGTGGAGAAGGTCCTCGGCGTCCTGCGCGACGACGTCAGCCAGATGCCGAAGAACTGGAACCGGCGCTTCAAGCACAACCGGGACAAGATCAAGACCGGCGACGTCTACGAGCTCGCCGAGGTCGTCCGCAATCTCGCGATCCGCGAGTCGGACAAGGGCCTCTCGACCGGCGAGAAGCAGATGTACACCCGCGCCAAGAAGATCCTTGCGTCCGAGCTGATGTACGCGCTCGAGATGGAGGAGGACGAGGCGGAGGAGCACCTCGACAAGCTGATCGAGGACGCCCACGCCGAGCGTACGGGCGCGGTGGCCGGCTAGCCGGGTACCGACCGAAGGTCATATGTCCGTCGTCGGGATCGTTCCCGCCGCCGGAGCAGGCGAACGCCTTGGTGCCGACGTGCCCAAGGCGTTCGCCGTTCTTGGGGGCAGGCCGATGGTCGAGTGGAGCCTGGAGGTCCTCCGCGAGGTCTGCGACCGCGTGGTGGTGGCCGTGCCGCCCGACCGGGCGCACCCGCCCGACTTCGTGGCCGGCGGCGCGACGCGGTCCGAGTCGGTGCGCAACGCGCTCGACGCCGCGCCGGAGGCGACCATCGCGGTCGTCCACGACGCGGCCCGGCCGCTCGTCACAGTCGATCTGGTGCGCCGCTGCCTCGACGCGCTCGACGAGGGCTACGACGGTGTGATCGCGGCGATCCCGGTGACCGACACCGTGAAGGAGGTCGAGAAGGGGGACGTCGTGCGCACGCCCGACCGCAGCCGCCTGTGGGCGGCGCAGACCCCGCAGGTGTTCCGCGCGGACGCCCTCCGAGGCGCCGCGGGTGAGGCCACGGACGACGCGTCCCTCGTAGAGGCGATGGGTGGCCGCGTGCGGGTGGTCGAAGGGACACGGGAGAACTTCAAGGTCACGACCCGGCTCGACGCCCGCGTGGCGGAGATGCTCCTTGCTGACTGACTACCACCTGCATTTGCGCCCCGACGAGGACGGCACGCCGCCGTCGCGCTACTTCACGGACGAGAACGTCGAGCGCTACCGGGAGGCGGCGTCCGAGCGCGGCATCGAGGAGCTCGGGGTGGCCGAGCACGTCCATCGCTTCCGCCGTGCGCTGGATGTCTGGCAGCACCCGTTCTGGAAGCGCTGGGCGGTCGACGACCTGGACGAGTACGTCGAGTTCGCGCGCGGCGCCGGCCTGCGGCTCGGGATCGAGGCCGACTACGTCCCCGGCCGCGAGGATCGGATGGCGACGCTGCTCGACGAGCACGAGTGGGACTACGTCGTCGGCTCCGTGCACTTCATCCGCGACGATGCGGTCGACATGCGGGGCGAGTGGGACGTCTGGCGAACCGCCGGCGACCCCGACAAGGTCTGGAGCGCCTACTTCGAGGCGCTCGGCGAGGCGGCCCGGACCGGCATGTTCGACGTGCTCGCCCATCCCGACCTCGTCAAGGTCTGGGGTGACCGGGTTCCCGAGGGCGACCTGCGCCACTTCTACGATCGCGCGATGGACGGCATCGCGGACTCGGACGTTGCGATCGAGGTCTCCACCGCGGGCCTCCGCAAGCCCGTCGGTGAGCTCTATCCCGCACGCCCGTTCCTCGAGATGTGCCTCGAGGCCGGCCGCCCGGTCGCCCTGTCTTCGGACGCGCACCTGCCGGAGCAGGTGGGGTTCGAGTACGAGCGCGCGGTCGAGTGGCTCGGCGACGTGGGCGTGAGCGAGCTCGCCGTGTACGACCGCCGCGCGCGGCGGCTGGAGCCGATCGGATGAGCGACCGCTCGGGCATCGGGTTCGACTCGCACCGGCTCGAGGCCGGCCGCCCGCTCGTGCTCGGCGGTGTCACCATCGAGGACGCCGAGAAGGGGCTCGCAGGCCACTCCGACGCGGACGTGCTCACCCACGCGATCATCGACGCGCTCCTCGGCGCCGCCGGGCTCGGCGACATCGGGCAGCACTTCCCGGACGACGACGAGACCTGGAAGGGCGCGAAAAGCGTGGGCCTCCTGAGCGACGTCTGCACGTTTCTCGAGGACCACGGCTGGACGGTGCGCCACGTCGACTGCACCCTGATCTGCGAGGCGCCGAAGATGGCGCCGCATCGGGACGACATCCGCCGGTCGCTCGCGCGCTGCATCGGCCTCAAGCCGATCGACGTGAACGTCAAGTTCACGACGAACGAGGGGATGGGGTTCGTCGGCCGTGGCGAGGGGATGGCGGCGCTCGCGGTCGCCAGCGTGGAGCGAGCGGATTGATCCGGATCCACGACACGCTGACGGGCGAGGTTCGTCCGCTCGAGCCGCGCGACCCGGGGAAGGTCGGGATCTACGCGTGCGGCCCGACGGTGTACGGGCGCATCCACGTCGGCAACGCGCGGCCGTTCGTCGTCTTTTCCCTCTTCAAGCGCTTCCTCGAACACCAGGGCCTTGACGCGCAGCTCGTCGTCAACGTCACCGACGTGAACGACAAGATCTACGACGCCGCGCGCGACGCGGGGGTCGGCAGCGAGCAACTGGCGGGCGAGATGACCAAGCACTACGTGCGCGACACGGACGCGCTCGGGCTCGGCCGCCCCGACCGCGAGCCGACCGCCACGGGGACGATCGACGCGATCGTCAACTTGATCCAGGACCTGATCGACTCGGGGCACGCCTACGCCGCCGAGGGCGACGTCTACTTCCGCGTAGCGAGCTTCGGCGCGTACGGGAAGCTGTCGAACCGTCCGCTCGAGGACATGCAGCAGGGCGAGGGCGACGACGCCGCCGCGCTGAAGGAGAGCCCGCAGGACTTCGCGCTCTGGAAGGCGCAGAAGGAGGGCGAGGACACCGCGTGGGACGCGCCCTGGGGGCGCGGGCGCCCGGGTTGGCACATCGAGTGCTCGGCGATGGCCGAGGAGATCCTCGGCGTCGACTTCGACGTGCACGGAGGCGGCTCGGACCTCGTCTTCCCGCACCACGAGAACGAGATCGCGCAGACCGAGGCGGCGCGCAACAAGCCGCTCGCCCGGATCTGGATGCACAACGGGATGGTCCGGCTCGAGGGCGAGAAGATGGCGAAGTCGGTCGGGAACATCTTCCTCCTGCACGAGGCGCTCGAGCAGGCGGGCCGCGACGCGCTGGTGATGTACTTCGTGTCAGGTCACTACCGGCAGCCGCTGGCCTACTCGCAGGACGCACTCGACGAGGCGGCGGCGTCGGTCGAGCGCGTGCGCGACTTTGCTCGGCGCCTGGACGCGAAGGCGCCGGCGGACGGCATCGAGCCCTATGCCGAGCGCTTCTTCGCCGCGCTCGCCGACGACTTCAACACTCCGGCCGCGCGCGCTGCGTTGTTCGACTGGATCGCGGAGGGGAACAGGCGCCTCGACGCGGGCGAGCGCCTGGGGCCCGGGTCGCTCCAAGAGATGCTGTGGGTGCTCGGGCTCGACAACCTGCTCGACACGGCAGAGGAAGCCGATCCGGAGGCGGAGCGGCTGCTCGAGGAGCGCGAGGCCGCCCGCGCCGCCCGCGACTTCGGCGCGGCCGACGCGAAGCGCGACGAGCTCGCCGCCCTCGGGTGGGACGTGCGGGACACGCCCGACGGCCCGAAGCTGGTCCGCTCCGGTTGATCGTCTACGGCCGGAATCCGGTCCGCGAGGCGGAGCGAGGCCCCAGGCGAGTGCTGCAGAAGTGGGAGGGGCTTCCGGCGGACGAGCTCGAGCGGATCTGCGGCTCGCCCGACCACCAGGGAGTCTGCGCCGAGGTCGAGCCGTACGGCTATGCGGACCCGGACTCGCTGCTCGGCGCCGACGACGCGCTGGTGATCGCGCTCGACGAGATCCAGGACCCGCACAACCTCGGGGCGATCTGCCGGGTCGCCGAGGTTGCCGGCGCGGCAGGCGTGGTCATCCCGGAGCGCCGCTCCGCGGAGGTGACGCCGGCCGTGTGCAAAGCGTCGGCGGGCGCGGTCGAGCACCTCGCGATAGCGCGCGTGCGGAACCTCGCCGATTGGCTGGCGGACGCGAAGCAGGCCGAGGCGTGGGTATACGGCGCCGATCGATCAGGGATCTCGTACGCCGAGCCCGACTACAGCGGCCGCGTCGTCGTCGTTCTCGGGGCGGAGGGGAAGGGGCTACGGCCGCGCGTGGCAGAGGCATGCGACCAGCTCGTCGCGTTGCCTGTGCGCGGGAACGTCGAGTCGCTCAACGTCTCGACCGCGGCGGCCGCGCTGGTGTACGGAATCCTGCAATTTCGTATGCAGAGTTGACAAGGCTCCATAACGTCCGGAGAATCTTGTAGAAGTAACGCTGGACCTCAGCTTCAGTGCTGAGAACAATTGAAAGGGCGCTGCCAGGGGAGGTAAGCGCGCCGGACTTCCACCGGGGATCTGCGGATCCCAAGGAGAAGGACGATGGCAATCGGCTCCTCCCGTACGCAGGCGCATCGCAGTAACGCTGAAGCTGAGCTTGACGATCACTATCTGATCGCTCTCGCCAAGCAGGGCCGTCCGGACGCCTACGACATGATCGTCCGGCGCTACTACGGCTTCGTCCGCCTGAAGGCCTCGTCGTACTTCCTGATCGGCGGCGACTCCGACGACCTGATCCAGGAGGGCCTGGTCGGCCTCTACAAGGCCGTCCGCGACTACCGCTCGGACCGCGAGTCGAGCTTCCGCAACTTCGCCGAGCTCTGCATCACCCGCCAGATCATCACCGCGGTGAAGACCGCGACGCGCAACAAGCACACGCCACTCAACCAGTACGTCTCCTTCTCGCAGACGCCGGCGGCGTCCGGGGACAGCGAGCCGACCCTCGACGAGGTCCTCCCGGGCCCGTCCCATATCGACCCCGTGAACCAGGTCATCTCGACCGAGGAGCTCCACAGCCTCGTCGCGTGCCTGTCGAGCGTGCTGTCGGAGCTCGAGAGCTCCGTCCTGTCGCTCTATCTCGACGGGCGCTCGTACGAGGAGGTGGCCGAGCGCCTCGCGTGCGACACGAAGACTGTGGACAACGCGCTCCAGCGCGTGAAGCGCAAGGTCGGGGCCCATCTGGCGTCGCGCGCGGTTCCGCTGTAGGGCAATAGAGTCGGCGGCGTCTTGGATGCCGCCGAGCTCGCATTCGCAGGGCCGCTTCGCCAGGCGGAGCTGATTCGCGACGGGGAGATCTCTCCCCGCGAGTTGGTGGAGCTCTACCTCGACCGGATCGAGCGCATCGATCCGGAGCTGAACGCCTTCCGCGTGGTGCTCGCCGAGCGTGCGCTGACGGAGGCGAAGCAGGCCGCGCGCCGCAAGGCGAGCCAGGATCGCCCGCTGCTGGGCGTGCCGTTCGCCATCAAGGACAACCACGACCTGACCGGGGAGGTCACGACGCACGGGACCGGCGCCTACGACCGGACCCCCGCAGCCGACGACGCCGAGATCGTGCGCCGCCTGAGGGCAGCGGGGGCGATCCCGATCGGTAAGACGCTCCTGCCCGAGCTCGCGATCTGGCCGTTCACCGAGTCCGCGACTTGGGGCGTCACGCGCAACCCGTGGGACCTCGACCGGACGCCGGCCGGGTCGAGCGGCGGCAGCGCCGCGGCGGTCGCCGCCGGGCTCGCGTCGTTCGCGACGGCCTCCGACGGCGGCGGGTCGATCCGGTTGCCAGCGGCGAACTGCCGCGTCTTCGGGCTCAAGCCGCAGCGCGGCCGCGTCTCGCTGATGCCCGATGCAGAGCACTGGCACGGGCTGTCCGTCGCCGGCGTGCACACACGCTCGGTCCGCGACCAGGCAGCGATTCTCGACGTGATCGCCGGGCCTGCTGAGGGCGACGCCGATACGCCACCCGCATGGGACCGCCCACTCGCGGACGCGGCGGCGTCGCCGCCCGGCAAGCTGCGCATCGCTGTCGCCACCAAGCCGCCGGTGCCGCCTGCGCGCCTGGCGGACTCGTGTCAGCGCGCGATCGACGAGATCAGCGGGCTGCTCCACTCGCTCGGGCATGAGGTCACCCAGCACGAGCCCGACTACGGGATGCTCATCAACACGGCGTTCTCCCCGCGGTACGCGAGCGGGATCCGTGACGACATCCTGCGGATGGCCCGGCCGGAGCGGCTCGAACGGCGTACGCGCGCGTTCAAACGCCTTGGGGCGGTGGCAGGTCCGTTCGTCGACCGCGCGCGGAAGCTCGAGGGCGATTACGGACGGCGCCTCTTCAGCGTCTTCGACGACCACGACGTGCTGATCACGCCGATGACGGCCCGGCCGCCCGTCGAGGTCATGCGCTGGGAGGGAATGGGAGCTCCGCGCGCGATCGAGGGCATCAGCCGCGTGTATCCCTACGCCGCCCCGTGGAACGTCCTCGGAAACCCAGCCGCAGCCGTGCCGGCGCTGCTGGACGACGATGGCCTGCCGGTCGCGGTGCAGTTGGTCGCGCGCCCGAACGACGAGCCGACGATCGTCGCGCTCGCCGCGCAGATCGAGGCCGAGCGGCCCTGGCCCGAACGGCCGCCGATCGCCGCCTAACGCGAGGGCTCTACGACGCGCACTTCGGTCCGGCCGCCGGCGTGCTGCGGCTCGCCTTCGCCGACTACCCCGATGCCTTCGGCGATCGCGAAGAACGCGCGTGCGAACGGAGACCTGTCGGTACGCGCGCGGACGTCATCCCAGGCCACCTTCTCGCGCAGCGAACGGGCCATCTGGAGGAGCGACGAGTAGTCCGCGCGGTGCTCGTGCAACGCCATGAGCATGGTGCACAGCACGTCCTCGAGCGCCATCACCTTGATCGGCATCGCGAGCACTTCGAGGTCTTCGCCGCGCGCGATCACGTCGTCGTCGATCTCCATGCCCTTCGGGTGGAAGATCAGATCGACGAGGACGTCCCCGTCCCATGCCTTGTAGAGCCATCCCTCGGGCGGCTTCTCAGGGCGCAGGCCCTCCGCCTCGAGCACCTCCAGCGCGCGGTCGGCGTCCTGGGCTTTGATCATGAAATCGAGGTCCTTGCGGCGCTCCGGCCCGCCGTGCGCCCAGAACGCGAGGCTCCCGCCCAGGAGGTACGGGATCTCGTTGTCGCGCAATGCCGCGACGACCTTCTTCAGCGTGTCCGAGATCTCGTCGAACGACAGCTCATTCGAGGGCATGCCGTTCCCATACCCGCGGCTTCGGGTAAGTGCACCTCGTGTCGATACGCATCGCCGCCGCCGGCGACATACACATCCGCGACGCAAACCGGGACCAGCTGAAGGAGGCGTTCTCGCGCCTGAAGGGCGAGGTCGAGCTGGTCCTGCTCGCGGGCGATCTGACGACGCACGGCGAGCCCGAACAAGGCGCGTGGCTCGCCGAGGCGTGCGCCGGGCTCGACATGCCGGTGATCGCGGTGCTCGGCAACCACGACTGGCACGCAGACAGAGCGGAGGAGCTCGTCGCGACGCTCGAGGACGCCGGCATCACCGTTCTGGAACGACAAACGCAGGTCGTCGAGCTCGACGGCTGCGAGGTCGGCATCGTCGGGCTGAAGGGCTTCGTCGGCGGCTTCCCCGGCTCGAGCCTGCCCGACTTCGGCGAGCCGCTCCTGCGCGAGGTCTACCGCCAGACGAGCGACGACGTCGCCGCGCTCGACGAGGGCCTGCGCGAGATCGCCCACTGCCCGTACCGGATAGTCCTGCTCCACTACTCACCGTGCGCGGAGACGCTTCGCGGCGAGCCGGAAGGCATCTGGGCCTTCCTCGGCAACGAACGCATCGCGGCACCCATCCGCGAGCACGAGCCTGACCTCGTGCTGCACGGGCACGCTCACATCGGCACCTTCGAAGCGAAGATCGGAGCTTCGCCCGTCTACAACGTGTCCGTGCCCGTCATGGGGCGGGACTTCTGGGTGCTCGAGTTGGCGAGCCTAAGACGCCCGACGACGCCGATTCACTAGAGGCGGCGCAGCCGCCGGTCACGCGAGACCGGACGCTCGCTGCTTCATCAGGACGCGGGCATGGATGCTCGCGGGGCTAATCAGCACCGGGATAGAGGGTCATCCCGCCGTCGACGAACAGCGTCGTCCCGACCACGTACTCGGCCTGATCGGACGCCAGCCACGCGATCGCGCGCGCGATCTCGATCGGCTGTCCCCAGCGGCCCCACGGGATCTCATCGCGCGTCACGGACTGGTCGACGCCGGCGTTGATCGGCGTGTCGATCGCGCCGGGAGCTACCGAGCAGACACGGATGCCGCGCGGCGCGAGCTCCTTGGCGATCGACTGAACGAACAGCTTCAGCCCGCCCTTCGATGCCGCGTAGTGCGAGTAGCGCATCCACGGCATGACCTCGTGGACGCTCGTGTTCACGACGATCGAGCCGCCCCCGTCCATCAGGCGCGCGGCTTCGCGACAACAGAGGAAGGCGCCCGTCAGGTTCACGCCGAGGACCTTCTCCCACGACTCGAGCGGCATGTCGACGAGCTCGTACGGCTCCTCGAGCCCGGCGTTGTTCACGAGCAGGTCGAGACCGCCGAATGCATCCTTCGCCTCCGCGAAGCCGCGCTGCACGTCGGCCTCCTGCGACACGTCCATCTGGACCGTCACAGCCTTGCCTCCGCCCGCCTCGATCGCCTCCGCCATCGCGCGGGCGGTCGAATCGTCGCCCACGTGGTTGATCGCGACCGCGGCTCCGTGCGCGGCCAGCTCGAACGCTGTCGACTGGCCGATCCCGGAGTCGGCGCCGGTCACGATCGCGCGCCGATTCGTTAGTAGGCGTGCATCCTGCGGGTATAGGCTGAACTCGAAATCGCCCACCGGAGGGTTTCTCCCCAGACGGGCGCGGTATCAACCCAGCCATGCAGGCAAACGATCTCGACCGGGACACCCTGCGCAGGCTCGCCCAGGCGAAAGCGGGAAATGGCGCGAAGGCGATCAGCCTCTACCTGAACCTCGAACCGACCGAGTTCGCCACGCCTCCCGCACGCGCATCGGCGATCCGCTCGCTGCTCGACGAGGGCGAGAAGAAGCTCAAGGAGATCGAGCACGGGCACGCCGACCGTGCCCTGCGCGCCGATTTCCAGCGCGCCCGCGACTTCTTCGGCGGCGAGCTGCCCACCGATGGCGCCCGCGGGCTTGCGGTGTTCCTGTCCGGCGAGAGCGACCTGTTCGAAGTCATCCGGCTGCCGCGCCCGGTCCAGTCCGAGGTGGTCATCTCCGACTCGCCGTTCATCGAGCCGCTCGTCGATCTCGTGTCGGGCACGTGGTGCATCCTGCTCTGCAATCGGCGCACGGGGCGGATCTTCCGGGGCTCGAGTGACCACATCGACGAGGTCTCCCGTCTTACGTCGGAAGACGTGATGTCCCAAGCCGACGCGGGCGGCTGGTCACAGGCGCGCTATGAGCGCGGCCAGGACGAGGAGGCGCACCGCCACGTGAAGCGCGTCGCCGACCTGCTTCACAGGCGATTCCGGCGCGCGTCGTTCGACCACCTGCTCGTAGGCTCGCCGGAGGAGATCAGCTCCGATATCGAGCGAACGCTGCACCCGGACGTCGCCAAGCGGCTAGCGGGCCGGGTATCGGTGGACGTCGAGAACGCGACCGTCGACGACGTCTTCGCCGCCGCGCAGCCGGTGATCGAGGAGCATGAGCGCGCCGCCGAGCGCGCCGCGCTCGACCGCCTTCAGCAGGGCGTCGGCGCCGGCAGCCGTGGAGTGTCGGGCCTCGACGACGTCCTCGGTGTCCTGAACGAGCGCCGCGTCGAGACGCTGCTCATCGAGGAGCGGTTCCAGATGCCCGGCACGAAGTGCCCGCAGTGCGGCTCGATCTTCCCCGACGCGCTGACCAAATGCCCCGCGGACGAGACTCCGACAGAGCCGTTCGACGACATCGTCGAGGAGGCCGTCGAGCTTGCGGTCTCGCAGTCCGCGGACGTCGTAATCGCCCGCCACCACGACGACCTGGAGCAGATGGGCGGGATCGGCGCGGTGCTGCGCTTCTAGCGGTAACCCTGCTCGCGCAGGAAACGGCGGAGGTGCTTCGGGTAGCGGTCACCGCACGGGCAGAAGTCGTACCGGCCTCGGTGGTTCACGAGCTCGCCGCGCCGGAGCGCACGCCGCACGACGCGCCAGCCCGTGCGTGGCTCGCCCAGGAGGTACGTCGTCGCGACGTAGGGCGCGAGGATCGGCTTGACGTCGTCGCCGCGGTTGCTCGCGCGGGAGTACTTGCGGCGAAGCCTGCGCGACTTCGGCCGAACCTGTCCCGGGTACTGGCGAGTGACGTCGCGGAACTTCCCGTCGTCGAAGCGCCACACGTGCGGCAGGTAGCGCCAGCAGAAGTTGCACCCGTACGGCTTGAGGAAGCTGTCGTCGTGGGACAGGAATTCAGGCGGCCCGCCTCCGAGCGGCACGAGTCGCTGCTTCTTCGGGCCCCAGTTGTGCGAGCTGTGCGCGTAAGTGTCGTCGCGCGGCCGGTAGACGCTCGTGAGCCAGCAGCAGTACGCGCCGCCCGTGTAGAACTCGATGCGCACCTCGGGCTCGCCGCCGTCGAGATCGCCGACCGCGACCGAGGGCTTGCGCCCGAAATAGGCCGGCTCGTACCCGCGGCAGCAACTCGTCAGCGCGCGCTCGAAGACGACCGCGTCGTCCTCGAAGATCCGCAACGCGAAGTCGCGATACGTGCGGCTGAACTCATCGCCCCTGCGGTCGTAGCTCAGCTCGGCCCGAATTCTCCCCTGAGCATCCCTCTCGGTCACCACGCGGGCATTTGCCGTCGCTGTGGTTGTGAGCGCGACGAGGACGATTGTCAGCGCGGAACGCATCACGAAAAGCCCGCTGTCGGACTCGAACCGACGACCCCTTCTTTACAAGAGAAGCGCTCTACCAACTGAGCTAAGCGGGCGCGCAGAGAGTCTAGGTCGCGGCGCCCACGGCGAGCTCGATGTCGCCGTGGCCGTTCGACGAGACGGGGACCTCCGGCACGTCCACGCGCAGGCCCTCGTTGAGGCGCTCCTCGAGCACGCCGAGAACGGCGCCGAAGAGGAAGTGGCGCCACGTCGCCTGAGCGAGCGCGCGCGGGTTCCCGGCGAGCGTCGGCAGATCGCGTCGCGCGGGGTGGATCCGCTCGGCCACTCCGATGAGCGGCCAGGTGCCGAAGTTCTCGGCCATCGCGGCGATGACCGCGCGCCCGATCGACGGCCCGGGGATGAACGGCTTCCCGAGCGCATAGGCGGCGCCGAAGGCCGCGCCGTTCGCAATATGGATTGCAAGCCCGACGGCCGGCCATTCGTCGCCGCGCGTGACCGCCTTGCCGAGCAGCTCCACGTCGGAGTAGTCGACGTCGAAAACCCGCTTGTCAAGCGGCTCCTGGGCGGCCCAGACGGCGGCGGCGACCGCGCCGGCGGCTGCGCCGCGCACGCTGCGTTCCAGTCTCATCGCCTGCAGCGTAACGCGGGCCCCGGACCCGGGTAGACACACCGTGGCTCGCGAGCTGAGCACCTATCACGCGCGCACGCGTACGCATGGGGTCAACCCGTACGTCTACTGGCCCGTGCGCCTCGCCCTCCAGCCGCTCCTGATGCTCCTCTTCCGGCTGCAGCGCATCGGCCGCGAGCACATCCCCTCCGAGGGCGGCCTGATCCTCGCGCCGAACCACCGCAGCTTCCTGGACCCGTGGGTCGTCGGCGTCTGCCTCCGGCGCCCGATCTACTTCGTCGCCAAGCGCGAGCTGTTCGAGAAGCGCTGGATGGGCTGGTTCCTCAACGCGCTCGGCGCGTTCCCGATTCGCCGCGGCGAATCCGACGAGGAGGCGATGGAGACCGCGCGCATCCTCGTCGAGCGCGGCGAGGCGATCATGATCTTCCCGGAGGGCACGCGCATTCGGCGCGGGTCGCTCGGCGAGCCGAAGCGCGGCGTCGGCCGGCTTGCGCTAGAGACCGGGGCGCCCGTCGTCCCGATCGCGGTCCTCGGCACCGAGCGCATTCGCCGCGGTCTCCTGATCCGCCCGTACAAGGTGCGCGTCCGCTGCGGCCGCCCGCTGACCTTCCCGCGCGTCGAAAGCCCCTCCGCCCACCTGGCGAGCGAGGTCACCGCACGCATCTGGCCGTGCGTCGAGCTTCAGTACGAGTGGCTCGGCGGCCTGCCGGCACTCCGCTCCGCGGCGGTCGTCGGCGCCGGCCCGATGGGGACCGCACTGGCCACCCTGCTGGCGCGCGCCGGGCTCGAGGTCGAGCTTGGCTGCCGCAGCCGCGAGCAGGCCGAGCGGATCGCGGGCAGCGGCATGAACCACGATCGCCTGCCGGGGATCGAGCTTCCCGACGGGGTCACCGCGACGCCCGTGTCGAAGATCGAGTTCCAGGCCGTCGACCTCGTCGTCTTCGCCGTCCCGACTCGCGACCTCCCGGCCGCCGTCGGCGAGGTCGCCGCGAGCATCGGCCGCCGCACGGCGGTCGTCGTGTGCTCGAAGGGCCTGGTCGCGCCGCTCGCGATGCGCCCGTCGGAGTATGTGGCCGAGCGTGTCCTGGCCCGCGGAGTCGCCGCGCTGGCCGGCCCCGCGCACGCCGCCGAGGCGGCGTCGGGCGCGGCCGCGTTCGTCGTGGCCTCCGCCGACGCCGACCTCCGCCGCCAGCTCGTGCGGCTGTTCGAGAAGACGGGCGCCGGCGTCGAGGAGACAGACGACGTCGTGGGTGTCGAGCTCGCCGCGTGCGCGAAGAACGTCGCGGCGCTTGCCGCCGCAGCGGCCGGTGTTCACCGCCTGAACGATGCCGGCGCGAAGGCGAGCGGTGTGTTCGGCGAGGTCTACGCGCTGGCGCTGTACGACGGGGCCCGGCCCGAGACGTTCGCCGGGACTGCCGGAGTCGGCGATCTCGTCGCAACCGTGATCGCCGACGGCAGCCGCAACCGCCGCGCGGGCGAAATGCTCGCGCACGGCGTTCGCCCCGACGAGATCCGCGCGCGCCTGGGTGAGACGCCCGAGGCCCTCGACGCCGCAGCGCTCCTCCACCAGGCGCTCGAGCGCCGCATGCTGCCCGCCGGTGCGGTGGCCGAGCTCGCCGCGCTCGTCGACGGGCGCATCGAGGCTCCCGAGCGGGCCGTTGCAGCTCGCTGACCGAGGGCTAGGCTCCGTGTGTGAGCGCGACACGCGACAAGGTCAGCCTCGACGCGGAGTTCACCGAGCTGTACCGGACGCACCTGCGCGACGTCTACAGCTATGCGTACTACCGGATCGGCAACCACCACGACGCCGAGGACATCACCGAGCAGACCTTCCTCCAGGCGTACCGCCACTTCGAGCGCGCACAACGCGAGGCGCACGGCCGCCCGCTGCGGCCGTGGCTCATCCGGATCGCTCACAACCTCGCGGCCAACTACTACCGGGACCGCTCGCGCAAGCCGCAGACGAACCTCGAGGACGCCGGCGTGCTGCCGGCGTTTCACGACACAGCGGACCTGGTCGAGGGACGCGAAGAGGTGCAGCACGTGCTCGCCGGCGTCGCGAAGCTCCCGGAGGATCGCCGCGACGCGCTGATCATGCGCTTCGCCCTCGACATGGACAACCGCGAGATCGCACGTGCACTGGGGCGCACCGACGGCGCGACCAAGGTGTTGATCCATCGAGCGATCAAACAGCTCGAGGAGGAGCTCGGCAATGAGTGAGGCACGGTTCGACGTAGAAGCACTTCTGCGCACAGCGCTGACGCCAGTCGAACCGCCGGAGACGCTGTCCGATCGGCTCGAACGCAACCTCACGGAGCTCACCGACATGGCGGCCGAGGAGCTCGCCGAGTGGGAGCTGAGCGCGATGCGCGACCCGCGCAATTGGGCGCGGCCCGTCGCTGCAGCGACGGTGATCGGCGTGGCCGGCGGCGCGCTCGTCGTCGTCCGCGCGCGGCAGCGCTCGAAGAAGAAGCAGGTGACCGGCCTGCGCGCCCTCGAACAGGGGCTTCAGGACGTCGTGGACCGAGTAGGCAAGACTTTGGACCGATGAAGACCGACGACGAGTGGCGCGCCGAGCTCGACCCTGACCGCTACGCGGTGCTCCGCTGCGCGGCGACGGAGCCGCCGTTCAGCGGCGAGTACGTCGACGAGAAGGCCGACGGCAGCTACCGCTGCGCGGGCTGCGGCGCGATGCTGTTCGATTCGAACACCAAGTTCGACTCGGGCACGGGCTGGCCGAGCTTCACGGAGCCCGCGGTCGAGGAGGCCGTCGAGCTGCGCGAGGACTCGAGCCACGGCATGGTTCGCACGGAGGTCGTCTGCCGCAACTGTGGCGGGCACCTGGGCCACGTCTTCGACGACGGCCCAGGCCCCACCGGGCAGCGTTACTGCATCAACTCGCTCGCGCTCGACCTCACGGAGCGGTAGCCGCCGCCGTCGTCGGCGCCGGCTCCGCGGGCGTCGCCATCCCCGCGCCGATTCCCGCCACGCCGATCAGCGCGTGCAGGACGTTGTCCTCGGTGTTGATGACGATCAAGCCGAAGATCGAGTCCCCATCGCCGTAGATGAAGCCGAGGATCGCGACGACGATGTAGATCACGCCGAAGCCGAGCGCGTAGAACCGCGAGTTCGCGTACGAGCCGGCAACGGCGAGCCCGACCACGCCGCTCAGGATGTGCACGACGTTGTGCCACCCGTTCACGTCGAGGATGCCGAGCACCGCGTCCCTCGGAGCTTCGTCACCGGTCGAGAAGCTTCCCTCGTAGAAGAAGCCCATGATCCCGGCCGCGACGAGCACGACTCCGAAGATCAGTGCGTACAGCTGGGCGGGTGAACGTTCTGCCATGGATTCACCTCCGTTGTAGGCCCTGCTAAGGGCCTGTCCAGGTACCTGCGTAGCAGGGGTTCGACCCGCACACGTCGACCACCTGCCCTCCTATCGACAGGAATGCGGACTTCTGCATGCGCCCGGCGGGCGATCTACGCGGGAACTCGTGCGGATCCTCGCCCGCCTGCTCGCCGGGCGGCGTGTTCGTGGTGGGTGGGACCTCGGTCCCGACCGTTGCGCCGTTCTCGGTTCGCTTCGGCCCGATGTCCCAGAGGACGAGCGCCGAGCCGGCGAAGGGGAACGTGGGAATGCCGGGGAGCGCGTAGTGCGGGTCCTCGTCGCTATCGCGCCCGGGATCGACATAGGGCGTTCGCGCGTAGGCCCCGATCGTGCGCGCCTCCACCTCGGCCGCCACCTGTGCGACCTGGTGGTCGCCAAGCCCGGCGTGCATGAGCACCTCATGCGGCGGCGTGTTCGGCAGCGGGTCGTCCGTCATGTGCTCGGCGTAGCCGTTCGCCTCGGCCCGGTCCCAGAGCGTCTGGATGAGAGAGAAGATCAGCTGGCGCTGGAGCTCGTTGGGGTACGCCGAGTACATGAACCACGAGTACTCGGGCAGGTCGAGCTCGCTGGGCTGCTGGCCTGTGCCCCAATCGGTGCTGCGCGTCAAGAGAGTCGAGTAGTTCATGCCCGGCACGCCTAGGACCGCGCGGTCGTGGTCGACCGCGACGGCGGTGAGCGCGCCGCCGATGATCCCGCCCTGGCTGTTGCCGTCGTAGAACAGCCGGCGCGTGTCGATCAGGCTCTGCCCGCCCGTCTGGAAGTTCGGGTCGCTCGAGAAGCCGTCCGGGTGAATCATCAGGCGGCCGAGATAGAGGAAGTTGATGAGTCCCTGCTGCACGCGGTCGGCGAGCATGGGGAAGTTCGACATGTCGTTCAGGATCGCCAGCACCGTCTGGTAGTCGCAGTTGGGGAGCTGCCCGCGCTGTGCCTTCTCGAGGAAGTCCGCGATCGTGTCGGGGCTCGCGTCGGTGTCAGGCAGGTCGGAGCACGCCATGCCGATCCAGTCCGTCGCGCAGAAGATGAAGTTGTGCTCCAGGCCGAAGTCCCGCAGCTGGCCCTGGTTCACCTCGCCGCGGCTGCCGAGCAGGCCGTGACCGTAGAGCGACGGCCGTGATGCGCCCGGGACGGTCGCCGACTTCGGGATGTTGCACTGGAAGCGGGCGGTCGTCGTGCTGCCCGCGGGGATCACGGGCGGGCCGTTCGTCGAGCCCTGCGGATAGGTGAACGTCCCACCCGAGACGCAGTTCGGCGTGTTGAGGTAACAGGGGACCGTGTACCTGCCCTCGACGCGCAGCGCGAGCTGGTCCTCGGGGTTGGGCGTGACCTTTTCGATCGTGAACTCGGGTGCCTCGCCCTGCACCTTCATGTCGGCGAGGTTGGTGTCGCCGAGCTGCGCGAACGCGTCGTCGCGTATCGAGAGCACGCGCTCCGACAGGTTGCGCTCGCTAGCCACCGTGAAGTCCCACGCGCGGTAGAGCGAGTCGCGGTCGATGCCCGCCTCGGCCAGCGTGCCGAACAGCGACTCGAAATGGCCGCGGCGCGCCTCCACGTCCGGGTTCGTGGTGATCACGCGATCGCGATAGAGGCGGAAGCCCTTCGGCGCGGGAAGCGTCTTCCCGTCCTCTCCCTTCAGGTTGCGGAGCGCGACGATGTAGCGCGTCCCCTCGTCGAAGTTCACGCCCGGCCGGATCAGGAGCGTGACGTCCTTCTTCTCTGCCGGGTTCGAGTCGATCTCCGCCCAGATCAGCTGGCGCTCCCGCGTGCGCGTGTTCAGGACGACGATGGGCTGTCGCCTCGCGAAGGTCTGCTCCATGTCCGTGATCGGCACTGCGCCGGTCTCGTCGAATGCCTTCTGGGTCTCGAGTCCTGGCACCTTCGTCACGATCAGCGCGCCGGGGCTGAAACCGTCGTTGCGGTTGTACGGGCCCGGCTCGATCGGTTTGCCGGCACGGTTCGCCGGCATCGACGCGGTCTTCAGGTTCAGGCGCCGGCCGGTGTCGGTGGTCGAGTCGGCGACGGTGAAGTGGTCGTTGGGCCAGGGGAAGAGGCAGTCCGCGTCGTCGATGAAGTCGCAGCGGTTCGCGTTCTGCGTCTCGTAGTCGACCGGGTCCTGCTTACGTGGCGGCTGCGAGCCACGGCCGCCGTCTCCGCTTCCACTCCGGTTATCGCGGCAGCGAGCCGCGTTGACGCGCATCCGCTGCGCACGCCGTCGCGTATGTCCGGGTACGCGTTGCTCTCCGCGCAGTCGGAGCGCGTTCGCGATCAGCTTGCGCGGTGCGCACGTCCGGAGTTCGCGACGGCCCGCCCGGATCAGCCTCAGTCGCACCGTGCGCGTCCGGCCGGCCGCGAGGTGCAGCTCCTTCGCCCGCGTCGCCACGATGCGCGGGTGCCGCTTCGTGCGCGTCGAGCCAAACACCCGGTACGTGCCTGAACGGGCGGCTCGGATGCTGATGCGCATGCGGCGCTTCGTGAGGATCCGGCGCTGGCTCGTGGTCGCGACGGACAGCTGCAGCCCCTTGCGCTCCTTTGCGGCGACGGCATCGCTGCCGTCCGGCACAAGAGCGACAGGCGCAGCGACGAGCGCCACGAGGCAGCCTCCCAAAACCCCGATCATCCCCCTCTTGCTCAAGGACGCGGAGGCTATCGTCCGGCGGATGGACGTGTGCTACCGGCATCCGGGCCGCGAGACAGCCGTCTCGTGTTCCAATTGCGGACGACCGATCTGCACGGAGTGCATGACGACGACGTCGGTCGGCATGCGCTGTCCCGAGTGCGCGGGCCAGAAGACGCGGGTTCGCACGGCCGCCTCGGTGCGCGGCGGCGAGCCGATGGTCACGTATGTCCTGCTTGGGATCATCGTCCTCGTGCAGCTCGGGGCGATGGCGAGCGGCGCCAGCGCGAGCGGCTCCAGCTTCGGCGGCTCTGAGCTGATCCTGGACGGTGCCGTGTCGCGGCCGGCGATCGCCGACGGCGAGTACTGGCGGCTCGTGACGAGCGGGTTCCTGCACGCCGGCTTCCTGCACCTGGCGTTCAACGGGTTCGCGCTGTACGTCCTCGGAACGATGCTCGAGCCCGCGATCGGCCGGCTGCGGTTCGCGACGATCTACTTCGTCTCGCTGCTCGCGGGTTCGTTCGGCGCGCTCCTGTTCGAGCCGCGTGGTCTGACGGTCGGCGCTTCGGGCGCGATCTTTGGCCTGATGGGCGCGGCGGTGGTTGTGATGCGCAACCGCGGCATCAACCCTATGGAGAGCGGGCTCGGCGTGTGGCTCGGCATCAACCTGCTGTTCACGTTCGCCATTCCGGGCATCTCGATCGGCGGCCACCTCGGCGGGCTGATTGGCGGGGCACTTGCCGCGTTGGTGATGTTCGACCTCCGCGACCGCGTCCGGATGCCGCCGCTCATGCCGGTGGCGCTGGCTGCGGGCATCGGCGTTGTCAGCGTGCTCGGCAGCATCGCCGTGGCGAGCTAGTCCAGTAGGGCGGTGTAGTGCGCCTGGACGGCCTCGAGCATTCGCTCGACCGAGAAGCGCGCCCTGATGTCCTTGGCCGCCGCGGCGCCGAGGGCCTCGGCTCGGCCCGGGTCGTCGGCGAGGGAGCGCAGGGCGGCGGCCAGCGCGCGGGGATCGCCGGGTTCCACCAGCAGGCCGGTCTCGCCGTCGCGCAGCATCTCGGGTAGCCCGCCGTGTGCCGCGGCCACCACCGGGACGCCGGCCGCGGCCGCCTCGAGCGCCGCGTTCGGAAACGGGTCCGGCCGCGTGGAGGGCACGGCGACCGCGTCGACCGCACCGAGCAGCGCGTCGAGGTCGTCCGCGAACCCGAGCATGCGTACGCGGTCGCGCACGCCCAGCGTGTCGCGCAGCCGGTTCAGCTCGGCGAGCGGGCCCTCGGCGCCCGGCCACGGCGCTCCGGCGACCAGCCCGACTGCCCCGATCGACGCGAGCGGCGGCTCGGCGAGCGCCCGGACGAGCACGTCCTGTCCCTTCCAGTCGCTTATGCGTCCCAGAACGGCCACGGTGAACGTGTCGCGAGCTGTCGACGGCTGGGCGCGTCGCGGCACGTGTGCGAGCCCGTCGTGGACGACCGCGACGTTCTCGGCGCCCGAAAACTGCGCCGCGACGGCCTGGGACACGGAGAGCACCCGGTCTGCGCGGAGCAACCGGCGTCGCCACAGCGGCCACGCGAGCGGGATGCGCGGGTAGAGCTCGCGGACGTGCAGGACGTGCGGGACGCCGAGCGTCGCGGCCAGCCGGTGCCCGGAAGCGATCACCGACGTGTTGGAGTGGACGAGGGCCGTTTCGCGTGCGCGCGCCAGCGACTCGAGCTCGCCGACGTCGGGACGCACCAGACGGGTGGCCGCGCGCGGACCGAGCTCCGCCCGGCGCAGGACGGTGAGCGGGGCGACGGCCGTCTCGACGCCGGCGTCCTCCAGCAGCTGGGCGAGCTCGCCGCGCTCCGGCAGGACGGCGACCGGCGTGAACCGCCCGCGGTCGATGCCGGCCGCGAGCGCCAGCAGCTGGCGGTCCGCTCCATAGCGCCCGGCGGACGAGTGGATGAAGAGAATCGTTTCCGGCACGTGCCCTAGTCTGACCCGGCCTTGAGCCGGACTCTCTCCCGTCGCGAGCTGCTCGTGGCCGGCGCCGTCGGCAGCGCCGCGCTGACGTTGCCCTTGCCGGACTCCCTTGCTGCGGTCCGCAGGAAGCAGCCGCGCGACTCCGTCCACTGCCTCGCCGCGCCCGACCGGTTCAACGTGAAGACGATCCTCGTCTCCGCCTCGTTCGCCTCCTTCTCGCCCGACGGAACGCGCATCGCTCTCGAGACCCCGAACGGCATCGAGCTCCTCGAGCGGGCGACCGGAGTCCGCAGCCGGGTCACGCCGCCCGGATTCACGCTCGCCGGGAGCGCGTGGCACCCCGACAGCAGCGTGCTTCTGGCGAGCGGACCGGCGGCCGGCGGCGGCGGGCCGTACCTGTGGGCAGTCACGCCGACCAGCTTGACGCGGCTCCTGCCGTCGCATCCGGGTGGGGCGAGGGCGGCGGTCTTCTCACCGGACGGGCGCAAGGTGGCCTTCACGTACTTGAACCGATTCGTGCACCAGATCTGCATGGCCGACTGGAACGGAAGCGCGCTGGTGGACCCGCGCAACCTTCTGCCCGTTGCGCTCGCGACGGACCCGGACGTTGGGCGGGTCATGGGTGCGCTGGCGTGGCACGAGACGCGCGCCTTCAGCCCCGATGGGAAGCGTCTCTATTTCGCAGCCGATCGCGGTGCGGGCATGGGCAACGTGAGCATCCACTACCTCGACCTGAAGAGCGGCAGGCGCAACCGGGTCACATATGACGAGGGCTTTGCCGAGGGAGCCGTGGTCGCGCCGGACGGCGAAGCGCTCTACTCGGGCATCACCCGCGCGCGCGACCCCGCATTCATGACGATGGTGGGCGGTCCGGCCCTGCCGCCGTTCCTCGGCTTCGCCGCGACCCCGACCCTCCACGACGAGCTGGCGAGGAGGAAGCTCACGCTGATTGGGAACGGCGACGTCCTCGCAGTGGATCCGACGTACGGGCTGCACGGCCGGATCGTCGGCAACCGGCGCCCGATCGCCAAGAAGCTGAACGAGCCAGTCTCGCGCGGGTCCTACCGCGTGATCGCGTGCTCGATGTCGCCCGACGGGACCGAGCTCGCCGCCGCGGCGATTTCGGCGGTGGGCCAGCACGTGGTCCTGCTCAGGCGGCGGCCGCGTTCCGTTCCGCCCCCCGTGGAGGCACGGCGCACGAGGACACCGCCCGGATCGGCGGCGCTGTCGCCGCAGCCGGTCCCGAACATCAACCGGACGATCGGCTCGCAGGGCGGCGGCCGCGTCACGCTCAACCTCGCCGGCGACCTCGCCGCGGGCAACTTCCAGATGGCGCTCGACAACTTCAGCAGCGACGGCGTGCACGTCTTCGCCGGGACCGCGCTGTTCCAGACCGGAGCGGGCGGGGCGTTCCGCCACGTCGCGGGCGTTCGCCGGGTCGGCGTCGAGTCCCAGGAGGACACGCTGTCGTTCTACAACGCCGACATGCGGGTCGCCTGGCAGGGACAGACGAGCGGCACGATCGAGAGCAACTCGCGCGCCGGCTCGCTCAAGGCTGCGTGGGACGGGACGAAGTTCGCCGGCGTGGATGGCTGGCGGATCGGGGACAGGGGCCCGCGGCCCGTCCCGGGCGCTGAGCCCTGCGTCCGCGCCGCGCGGCGCTAGCCGACTACGACCGACGCGTCCGGATGCAGGTCCGGGGCGCGATCCGGGTGCACCGCGCGCGCGAGGATCTCGAGCCCGTCGACAAGTCGCGGCGACGGCCGCGAGAAGAACGACGACGCGTCCACCGCGACGATGCGCTCCGCGCCGAGAGCGGCGAGCCGGTCGTGGTGGTCTAGCGCCTCGTCGGCCGCCTCGCGCACGCCGAAGCCGCACGGCATGACCACGACGATCTCGGGCGCGGCGGCGGTGACCTCTTCCCATGAGGCCGTCCGTGACTTCTCGCCGGGAAGGCCGAGCGGGTCGACGCCTCCGGCGATCTCGATCAGCTGCGGGATCCAGTGGCCGCCGATATACGGCGGGGCGAGCCATTCGAGCGCTGCGACCGCTCGCGGCCGGGCGCCCTCCAGTCGTGAGCGGACCGCGTCGATCCGGTCGGCGGCCTCGTCGAGCAGCTCGTCCGCCGCACCCTCGTCGTCGGTGGCCTCTGCGAGCCGGCGCACGTCGTTCAGTACCTCGCCGAGCGTCATCGGATCGAGCGAGATGACCTGCGGCTGCGACGGGATCTCCTCCGCGACCGCGCGCACGTCTTCGATCGACACGGCGCACACCTCGCACAGCGCCTGGGTAACGATCAGGTCCGGCTCGAGCTCACGCAGCGTGTCCGCGTCCAGTTCGTACAGGTGCTCGCCGCGCTGGGTGCGCTCGCGAACGGCTGCGTCGATCTCGGCGGTCGAGAGGCCCTCCGGGATGACCGTACGCGTCAGGTGTGGCAGCTCCGTCGCCTCTGGCGGATAATCGCACTCGTGAGTGACCCCGACGACGTCGGGGCCGAGTCCGAGCGCGAACAGCGTCTCGGTAGCGGAAGGAACGAGGCTTGCTATGCGCATGAGTGACGACGAGGTTAAGGACCGGCTGTCGAAGATGGGCGGGTGGGAGCGTGAGGGCGATGCCCTCGTCCACGAGTTCGAGTTCGCGAATTTCGTCGGCTCCGTCGACTTCGTGAACCGGATCACGCCGATCGCGGAGGAGATGAACCACCACCCCGACCTGTCGATCTCCTGGAACAAGGTGAACGTGTCGCTCTCGACGCACTCCGAGGGC
>Ga0111538_10003029_pt1 | contig 23551 bp, 25 predicted proteins | sample SoiMethybrSBSTD1_FD_79669 | JGI IMG/M metagenome (GOLD analysis project Ga0111538, IMG submission 79669) | Bulk soil microbial communities from a Populus tree surrounding site in Tennessee, USA - Soil MetaG P. TD hybrid SBSTD1 (version 2)... | ecosystem: Environmental > Terrestrial > Soil >...
GATCGTGAAGCGGGCATCGTTGATCAGCACTTCCCGACCGATCACGGAGGAATCGCCCGCAAAGCGCCGTTGCCAGAATCCATGACTGATCACGATGACCGGAGATCCACCGATCACATCTTCCTCGCCACGCTTGAACGCGCGACCAAGGACGGCTGGAATGCCCAAAACCTCGAAGTAGTTCCCCGACACCATGCGAGAGCGAGGCTGTTGGGACTCGCGAGTCTTTCCATCGGCGCGGAAATCCATACGGTCCACGCGGCCGGTGGCGGCCAACCCGGAAACCAGCGTTCCAAGCTTCGGATCCTTGAGCAGCGCGAGGTACGTCTCGTAGCTGTAAAGGTCCGTGCGCGGATTGGTGTCGAACCCCATGCTGCCGACGCGAACCGGGTCGCCAAGGACCACCAACTCGTCAGGCGCCTTCACGTCCAGCTTTTTCAGCAGCACGGCGTTGACGAGACTGAAGATCGCGGTATTGGCACCGATGCCGAGGGCGAGCGTCAGGATGACGACCAGTGAGACGACGGGCGCACGCCGGAGCATGCGCGCTGCGTAGCCAAGATCCTGCCGGAGGTCGTGGGCGAAGTTCATTCGGTTCATCGAACGGAGCCTCTCTTCGTCGTAGGTCACACAGTTATCGCGGACTTCACCCAGGTCGCCGAACCGCCTTCTGGCTTCGGCCATGGCCTCGTCAGGCGGCAAGCCGGAATCGATCAGCTGCCGGGCACGCATGTCGATATGGAACGCGAGTTCGTCGTTCACTTCGCCGGGCAGTGAACGGCGGCCGAATCGTGTGCGGATCACGGGACGCATGGAGCCACCCTCACGCGGGATTCGGTGAGACTGCGGTGAGCGCCTTGGTCACCGCCTGGACGTACCGCTCCCACCCGCTGACCTCCGTGCGCAGCTGGTTCCGGCCTGCGCGGCTCAGTTGGTAGAACCGGGCCTTTCTATTGTTGTCCGAGTATCCCCACTCGGCCGTGAGGAGGCCGCGGCGCTCGAGCCGGTGGAGCGCGGTGTAGAGCGGTCCTTCCTCGACCAGGAGCTGTTCGTCGGTTACGAGCCGGATCCACTCGGCGACGGCGTATCCGTGACGCGGCCCCCAGGACACGGCCTTGAGTATGAGCACGTCGAGCGTGCCGCGAACGAGACCACCTTCTGGTTCAAGCATGCGTTTTTCCCTCCTCCCTCTAACTTAGAGGGGAGTCACCGGGAAAAACGTTGCGTCGGCCTGCCGAGTTTCAGTCGTTGTGGCTGCGCTCGTACTTGAGCTGCTCCTGCGTCCGCTCGGTGCCCTGGGCCTTGTCGCGCTTCTTGGCAGCCTTCAGCGCCTGGGCCTTCGTCGACTCAGTCTTGAGTGCGGGAAGCGACAGCATGCGCTCGAGCTCGGTTCCCTTGCACGAAGGACAAGCGGGCGTGTCCGACTTTCGGACGAGCGCTTCGAACTCGTTGCCACACTTCCTGCACTTGTACTCGTAGATCGGCATTCGTTGACGTCCCTCGCGTGGCGTTCTGGCGGGCGCGGGCCTGCAACTCTAATATCGACGCTCACGCAGCAGCCGCCCAGAGGAGGTTCCAGATGCGCCACTCCCTTGCCGCTGTCCTAGTTCTTGCGATAGCGAGCCCCCTGCAGGCCCAGTCGGCCGACCGAATTACGCTGGCGGACTACCTCGAGTGGGAAGGTGTTGGGGCGCCGCAGCTCTCGCCTGACGGCAGCCAGATCATCTACGCGCGCAATTGGGTCGACAAGGTGAACGACCGCCGCGAATCGACGATCTACATCATGAATGCGGACGGGAGCCGCCCGCGCCGCCTGTTGAACGGCAGCTCGCCAATCTGGTCACCCGACGGCACTCGCATCGCCTACACCGCGACGGGTGAACCCAGCGGAACGCAGATCTTCGTGCGCTACATGGACGCCGAGGGCGCCGCGACGCAGGCTACCCGCCTGACGAGTGCGCCGGGCAACCTGCGCTGGTCGCCCGATGGCAAGTCGATCGCGTTCACGATGCAGGTCCCGAACACCGGCGGCGGGTTCAAGACCGAGAGCCAGGTGACCGCGCTGCGCCCACGTGGCGCGACCTGGACGCAAACGCCCCGCGTCGTCGAGAAGCTCGACTACCGGCAGGATGGACAGGGATTCACCGCCGACGCCGTGCAGCACCTCTTCGTCGTGCCGGCCGATGGTGGCACGCCGCGCCAGATCACAACAGGTGAATGGAGCGCGTCCGCCGCCGACTGGACGCCGGACGGCAAGTCGCTGATCTACGGCGCCGGGCCTCGCGTGCCTGACGCGGAGTACGAGTGGCGCGAGTCCGACATTTATGCGGTCGATGTCGCCACGGGCGCCGTCAGGAAGCTTACGACCCGCTCCGGACCCGACGGCAATCCGGCGATCTCACCCAACGGTCGCTACATCGCGTACACCGGTTACGACAAGACCGATGATACGTGGACCGATTCGAAGCTGTACCTGATGAACATCGATGGATCCTCCTCGCGACTGCTGCTCGACATGGACCGGTCGCCGGGTGGGCTCACATGGGCAGCCGACAACAGCGGCATCTACTTCACCGTCCAGAGCGAGGGCTCGCAGAACCTTTACTTCGTTTCGCTCAACGGACAGTCGAAGAAGCTCACGGACGGGAAGCACATGTTGACGGTGTCGGACATTCACGCCAACGGGATCGCCGTGGGCACGTTGACCTCGCCACTGGACCCGGCCGACATCGTCTCGTTCGACCTCAAACGCCCTAACGAGATTCACGCCCTGACGGACGTCAACGGCGATGTGCTGTACGGCAAGAAGCTCGGCGCAGTCGAGGAGATCTGGTACACGTCGGTCGACAATTACCGCATCCAGGGCTGGATCGTGAAGCCGCCCGACTTCGACGCGTCGAAAAAGTATCCGTTGATGCTCTCGATTCACGGCGGGCCGCACAGCATGTACAACGTCGGCTTCAACTTCTCGTACCAGGAGCACGCCGCGAACGGATTTGTCACGTTGTACACGAATCCCAGGGGAAGCACCGGCTACGGCAGCAAGTTCGGGAATGCAATCAAGAACGCCTATCCAGGGAAGGACTTCGATGACCTGATGAAGGGCGTCGACGAAGTGATCGCAAAGGGCTACATCGACACGGAGAACATGTTCGTCTATGGCTGCAGCGGTGGCGGCGTGCTCACGGCGTGGACGGTCGGGCACACCAACCGGTTTGCGGCGGCGTCATCGAACTGTCCGGTCATCAACTGGATCAGCTTCGTCGGCACCACCGACAGCCCCGGCTGGTACCAGAACTTCGAGAAGTTCCCCTGGGAAGATCCCACCGAACACCTGCGTCGCTCACCGCTGATGTACGCCGGGAACGTGAAAACACCGACGATGCTCATGACGGGCGTGAACGACCTGCGGACGCCGATCAGCCAGACCGAGGAGTTCTACGAAGCGCTCAAGGTGCAGAAGGTCCCGACGGCGATGATTCGCTTCAACGATGAGTTCCATGGCACGACGTCCAAGCCATCGAACTTCCTTCGTACCCAGGTCTACCTTCGCGAGTGGTTTGCGAAATACTCGCGGGGCAAATCGAAGGTTACGAGCGACTAGACGGCCCGCGCGAAGTGGCCCCGCGTGAACTCCTGTCCAACGAGTACACGCGGGGCTTGTCCGTTCCCGGCATCGAGGGCGCCGCGATACGCAGAGATCAACGCCGCAATTGGTTCGTCAGGCACGTTGAACACCGCCCGATAGGAGTGAATCCCCATCTCCAGGAGCCTTGGAAGGAACTCGGAACCCTCGATCGGGCGCGAGTGCAGCAGGCGGTTGCGACAGTCGGAGTCCGTCGCGACGGGAAACGTGTAGCCGGCGGGATCCGACAGGGATACCACGGGATGTTTCTTGACGCAAAGATCGCGACACGTGGTCGGCTGGCGATCGAACGCGGCCGAGAGCACGCAGTGCTCGATCGTCATGCCTTCGGGACGACCATAGATCAGCACCTCGAACCCGGCGCCGTCCCAGGGACCGACCAGCTGGCGCAGCTCGTCGACCGTCAGCTCAACCGACGCGGTAATGCCACGAATGCCGCGCGAGAACAGCTCGGCGGCGGTGTGCTGGTTGAAGCAGTTGACCGCGTAGTCCGCGACGACGTCCCTGCCTGACGAGGCCAGCTCGCAGGCAAGTCCAACGTGCCCCGAGAGGAGCGGCAGGCCAAGCGCGAGCCACCTGTCCAGCGCTTGCCGGTCCTCGGGCCTTACGATGGTCGGCGTTCGCAGGCGGAAGGCTACTCCGCGCGCCGCGAGTTCATCGGCGAGGTTTCGCACCCGGGTCACCGGCGGCACCGGATGCCTGAGGAACGGATCGAACACCACTTCATTCGCTCCGCCTTCCGCGGCCTGACGAGCATCTTCGACGTTATACACCTCGGCAACCAGCCGAGGCCTGGACAGCGGAATGTCCCTGCCTGACGAGACAACGACCTTTGCCACCGAATCGGCGACCCGCTCGGCCCGAATACGCATGCGCTCCGATTCCGCCCAGTCCCGACGGGTCAACAGCTCTTCGACCGCCTGTTGCCGAAGGCGATTCAGTTCGCTCACCGGCGCGAACAAGTCGGCCGACAGCGCCGAACGATCGACCGAACCAAGGGTGAATGGCGTGCCGCCGAGCCGGCCGAGCTGTTCGCGAAGGCGCGCGTCATCGAGCTTGTGCGCGATCGCCGGCGTGAGGGGCATCGTCCCCTGCACCGAAACTTCCTGACCGTCAGCGACAAAGACAGCGCTGAGCGGCTGTCCGGGTGCGCCACGAAGCGTCACGTCCAGCCGGATGCGTCGAGACTCGGGCGACGTGACCCGCGCGAGCGTCGCTCGTGCCCGCTCGAGCAGCGCCGCCTGGGAACTGCGGACGACACGCCACCCAACCGGCACACGGGTTCTCGACCGGACCGACTGCCTCGTCAGGCCGTGTCGCGTCGCGATGGTGCGCACGCCTTCCACGCTGAACCCGATGCTCGGCACGGTGGTACCGGGAGGCGGTTCGAATCCCAGGCCATCTCCGGCGCGCACCGGCTCACTCACCTCGATCACGAGTTCGCCGCGCTCCCAGCCAACCACCACGCCCAGTTCGGTGCCGCGATTGTCAGGCTGGGTGCGGGTGACGTACTCCTTTCCACCACGACCGACGTACATCCCCGTCGTGAACCCACGACTATAGATCTGCACCAGCGGCTGAACATCGCCCGGCGTAGCTGGTGTCCTGGATCCGTCGGCTACCTTGTCGAGGAATCCTCGATAGGCGTCAACGGCGATCGCCACGTACTCCGGCTTTTTCTTCCTCCCCTCGATCTTGACGCACTCGATCCCGATGTCGGCGAGGTCAGGCAACACGTCGTGCGCGGCAAGGTCGCGCGCTGAAATGAGGAAGCCGCGATCGAGCGTGTCACCGGTGGCGTTGTCGGTGAGGAGGTAATCCTTCCGGCACGACTGGGCGCACGAGCCGCGGTTCGCCGATCGTTCCGAGATCATGCCCGACATGAGGCACTGCCCGGAATACGAGATGCATAACGCGCCGTGGACGAACGTCTCGAGACCAAGTTCCGGCACGGCGTCCTTCACAGTGCGCAGGTCGGCGAGTGTGTTCTCGCGCGCCATGACCACGCGTTCAATGCCAAGTTCGCGCGCGAGTTTCGCGCCGCTGGCATCATGCACGGTCATCTGGGTTGAACCGTGTATCTCGAAGCCCGGATACACTCGCTGGATCAACCTGATGAGTCCAAGGTCCTGCACGATGACGGCACTCACGCCGCGATCGATCGCGTCGCCGAGCAGCAACAGCGCGTCCTCGAGCTCCGACGGCTTGAGGAGCACGTTGAGCGTGAGGTAGACGCGAACGCCACGCGCACGCGCCATGGCGCACGCCTGGTCGAGTTCCTCGAAGCTGAGCTGCGCTCCCTCGTCACGGGCGTTGAAGCGTTCGACGCCGAGGTAGACGGCATTGGCGCCGTTGGCGATCGCGGCGCGAACGGCGTCGAGGGAGCCGGCGGGGGCGAGTAATTCAGGGACCTTCACGGGAATACAGCTGGTTGCTGATTGCTGCACGCTAGAGCTGGTACTGCGTGCTGAGGCTGGGGCTGGGGCTAGGGCTGGGAAATCTACTCTGGCGTCTTCCCAGTCCGGCTCGGTGTTCGCGGCCCGGCGAAGCGCAATACCCAGGCCACGACGACGAACCCGAGGCCTATCCAGCGAAGTTCCTCGCGCTCGAGGCGCACGCCGGCGCCGAACAGGAGGATCCCGATCAGGGCCAGCGCGATCTTGCCCTTGGTGAACGTGCTCACCGGGCCGGCGCCGGTTGCGGCGGCAGGACGAAGGCCCCCACGTGCGGCCCATCGTTATGCAGCGCGGTGCGGAGCGCCATGGCCAGGACCGCGGCGGTCTCTTCGGGGTGGATGATCGCGTCCACGTAACCGCGGGCGGCTGCATAACGAGCATCGAGCTGGTGCTCGTAATCCTCTCGCATCGCGTCGACGGCCTCGGTCACCTCCGCCGAGGGCGCCTTTTTCTCCTTCGCCGCGCGGTCGAGCGCGGGACCGTGTACCGCCTGCACGGCCGACTCCCCTTCCATGACCCCCATCCGGCCCGTGGGCCAGGTGAAGATGAAGTCGGGGTCGAATCCCTGCCCCGCCATCGCGTAATAGCCGGCGCCTGACGCGTGGTTGACCGTCAGCACGATCTTCGGCACTCGCGCGCACGCCATCGCCTCCACCCAGCGAGCGCCCGAGCGGATGATCCCTTCCTGCTCGGCCTCCGGTCCGACCATGAATCCGGACACGTCCTGTACGAACAGGAGCGGGATGCCCTCGCGATCGCAGCGATCGATGAAGTACGCGACTTTCTCCGCGCTCTCGGCGTACACGATCCCGCCGAACCTTGGCTTCTCGCCCGCGCGCCCCTTCACCAGGCCGCGCTGGTTGGCGATCACGCCAACCGGGATGCCGCTGATCGTCGCGTCGGCGCAGATCATCTCCCGCGCCAGGTCCGGCTGGAATTCGTCGAGGCGTCCGTCATCGACGATGGCCTTGAGGACCGTGTGCATGTCGTAGGACATGCGGTGGTCTGATGGAAGTAAGTCGTACAGGTTGTGACTGGTGACTGGTGACTGGTGACTGGGCGCAGTCCTGTGGCCTGTGGCCTGTGACCTGTGGCCTAGTCGGTCAACCAGGTCCCGCAGCTTCGCGAGGCATTCTTCATCATTTTCGACGGCATAATGCGCCACCGCCGAGAGCTCGGTATGCATCACCGCACCACCTAACGACTCCGCATCGACGGCCTGGCCGGTCGCTCCCTTCACGAGGTTCGGGCCGCCGAGCCCCATGAACGACGTCCCCTTCACCATGACGATCACGTCGGAGAGCGCGGGCAGGTACGCGCCGCCGGCCACGCACTGGCCCATCACCGCTGCGAGCTGCGGGACGCGCAGGTACCTGCGCATGATGGAGTTGTAATAGAAGATCCGCGCAGCGCCGTATTGTCCCGGGAACACGCCGCCCTGGTACGGCAGGTTCACGCCGGCGGAGTCCACCAGGTAGATGATCGGCACGCGGCAGCGCATCGCGATTTCCTGCGCGCGTAGGATCTTTCTGATCGTCTCCGGCCACCAGGAGCCTGCCTTTACGGTTGCGTCGTTCGCCACGACGACGACCTCGCGCCCCTGCACGATGCCGACGCCCGTGACCACGCCGGCAGACGGTGCTTCGCCTTCGTACTGGTCGTAGGCGACCAACAGGCCGATCTCGACAAAGCGTGATTCCGGGTCCAGCAATTTCGCGACGCGCTCGCGAGCGGTGAGCTTCCCTTTCTTGTGCTCCTTCGCGACGCGCTCCGGGCCCCCGCCTGCCCTGACGCGTTCTTCCAGCTCCCTTACCTGGGTGCTGAGTTCCCTCAACCGCGAAGTCACGCCCGTTGCTGCTGGCGGCTTTCGAACCACTGGCGGATATAATCGATCAACGCCGATGTCGGTGTGCCGGGGCCAAACAGCTCGCCGATGCCCTGCTCGCGCAGGGAGTCCATGTCTTCTTTCGGGATTATGCCGCCGCCGGTGATGAGGACGTCGTCGCGGCCGGCCTCCATCAGGAGCGACCTAACGCGGGGGAAGAGCGTCATGTGAGCGCCGGACAGGATCGACAGCCCGATCACGTCGACGTCTTCCTGAACAGCGGCGGTGGCGATCATCTCCGGCGTCTGGTGGAGACCCGTGTAGATGACTTCCATCCCGGCATCACGAAGTGCCGCGGCAACAACCTTCGCGCCCCGGTCGTGGCCGTCGAGGCCGGGCTTGGCGATGAGGACGCGAATGGGACGTGGCATTGGTTTGACGGCGGATGGGCGATGGCGGATGAGAAATAACTGCCACCTAAGATTCCGCGAAAATACGTGGCGACGACGACGGCTTAATTCTAGTGGTCGCAGCAATTTAGCTCAACCGAGCGAGAACTCCGCGATCACGGGTCCGTGGTCGCTCGAGCCGACTTCCCCGCTGCACGACGCATGACTTGAGTCGGTTTGCCAGACCCCGGGTCGCCAGAACCGGTTGGCCGACGACTCTAGCGTGCTCCGGTGGACGCGACCCTTGCGCATAACGAATCCGCTTTGCGCTGTCCAGCACGACTCGAATTCCAAACAGTTGGGTCCATCGCGCTCGCCAACGACACGGAAGAATCCTTCGCGTGGGCAATCTTAACGTATTCATCCCTTTCAGGGTTGCCGGGAACTGCGGATCCAAGACGCGTCATCCTGAACGACGTCACCCTGTGCCAGTTAGACAGGTTCCTCAGTTGGGCGCCGTTGAACGAGCTCCACGCGAGATCCGCATTGTCAAAATGTGCTCCCTCGAGCGGCGCGCTGACGAATAGAGCGCATTGAAGGTGAGCGCCGTTGAACTGCACTCCTTGGAGCGACGCGAAAGAGAAATCAGCCATTTGCAGCTGGGCACCGGTGAACGAGGCACTCGTCAGGCAGGCGTCTCGAAAGTATGCGGAATCGAGAACCAGACCATAAAGTTGCGCTCGTCGTAGATCCGTGCTATCGAGCACCACTCTCGGTGCTGCAACGCGAACGCTTGGCGAGAACGTTCTCAGGACCCAGTCGTACGCCCGGCCTTTCAGGCTGGCATCATGCTGCTGACCACTCTGCAAACGACGGATCAGATCGAACTCGCGCTTTGTAGCAGGATCTCCTGTGCCCGAGTCAGCCGGAAGGCAGGAATCGCGCAGACGATGCGTACGCCAAACAAGTTTTGTGATTCGGTCTATCGCGTAGTTCTCCTGTGATGCCACAAATACCAGGCTTTCAAGTTGATCGAAGGCATCGTTTCGTTCTTGCGTCTGATCTATGTTGGCGATATCCCGAAGGAGAGAGTCGATCACCTTCACGTTCGTGTCGAGTTGCCGCCTCGCCAGGAACATCAGGACGATCACCACGACGGCAGCCAAACCGACGAAAGCAAGCAATGCGTTCCGGGGCCGCTTCGGTCTGGTCGTACTTCGGCGTCGACGAAACTTTTGCAATACCCAGGACCAGACAGACGGCTTTGGCTGGGGTTCCGGGCTGAGTCGACTCCCTGCGAGAAGGGCTCGCGTCCGCGCCTCATCGAGCTTGACGTCGCGGGTCAGCACGACTCGGCCGCGGGCTTCTCCCTTGCGAACCGGGAGCATCTTGCCGTTGTGCTGCCGAGCCTCCTCCGGCACCTTCGTCGACACGTAAGTGAACAGTTCGTCCGCGTAGACGATGCCGCCACCATCTGCGCCCGCTTCGCCGCACAGCCCCTTTATCAGGTAGTAGGTGAAGACGCCGTGGCCAAGCTCAGGCAGCTCGATGGATACTTCGTTGACGTCACACGATGTGACGACCATGCGTCCTTCGCCCGCCATCTCCGTTAGGAATCCATCGTCGATGATCGTTTTGCGAAGCCCGATATCGGGGCGGGAAAACGTGCGTCCGCCGGCGTTGCCGCTGTAGCACGCGTCCAGGAAGATGACGATTGTTCGCGCCGCAATACGGTTGAAAAGTTCGGTGATCTCGTCCATCGAAATAGCAGTTGCATAGAGATCACGCATCTCGGCGTCCCATGGCACGAGGAACTTCTGCAGCCCGTCTGCACCGCGCTTCTGGTTGTCCTCGGCCAAGTCAATTTCCGGTGCGCCGTGACCGGCGAAGTAGACGAGAACTGTGTCGTTCGGGTTCGCGCGCTGCCGCAACTTTGTGCCAAGCGCAGACTTGATCGCCCGTCGCGTCGCCTGCTTGTCGACCAGCAACGTGACGTTTTCGGTGGGAATCCGGCCCACCTCTTTGTCGATCAGCGTTGCGTAGACTGACTCAGCGTCCGCGCGAGCGAAACTGAGTCTGGGGATTGACGCGTCGTCGTATTCGTTGATGCCGATAACGACGGCGTAGATGGCCCCCGATCGGTTGGCGCCGGTCGGGACAACGGTGTTCTCACGATCATTCATGGGTACTGGCGAAGTCTGTCACATCGTCAAGCGCTGCAGCGTGATTGTACCCATGCGGTTGTGGGCCGATAGGGGGTCGACATGAACGACACATGAATTACGCCCTGATGACTCATGCGAACTGGTTGACATTGGCGCCGCGCACGGCAAATTCGTGGGCCGCGGTGCCGGTCTCGAACCAGTGGAGCGCGTTATGCGTTTTCCGGCGTTCGCTGCACCATTCACGTCAATCGCAGCTCGCACGGTCGCCCTCTTCTGGGGCGCCGCCCTTGGCCCTACGCTTGCGACAGCACAGGGCGGGAGTGTCGCAGAACTCGATTCTGTCCGGAGCATCATTCCGAACGGAACGTGCATCCCCCAGCATGACCGTGGTATCCAATCTTCCCTGAGTCGCCAGCGGTCGGGAGGAGGTGGGCCAGCGTGGCCCCGCGAGTCCGTTTTAGCGAACGACACTCTGGTCGTTGCCCAAAACACCGACGTGCGTGTGGTTGTTGATCCACGCTTCGGCAATGGAACAATCTATCTCGTCCCGGAATTGGGTCGCTGTCCCTATGCGAGAGCGAACCTTGTGGCGCGCGGGGTCATCGTCCCGAGCGGTGCGACTGCTTCCTACCGCTTCAGTAGCGCGCCGGGGAGAAACGGACAGCAACGCCTGGTCTTCACTGTGTTCCAAGGCAGCGCGCTGGTAAGATGGTCCGGCGCAAAGGAAAACCTGCAGGTCTTCGCCGGCGATCAGGACGTCAGTCGTGAACTCCAACCGAATGGTACTGTCTTCGCCGTAATGGTGGACCGGGCCACGAATTCTGCAGCGGTCTACGTGCAGGAGGGAGTCGTCACTTCACCATTCGGCGGAGTGAGTGCCTCGCCGGGCGAAGCCCTTGTGTTCCAAGGACAGACTGTAACCGTGGCTTCGGGATTCGGGTCGGGATTCCTCGACGACATCAAGCATCAGAGCGAGACCGTGTGGACGAGCGGCGGAAATCTGTCGTCCAACTTGCGGTCTGATGTCTTCATTGATGACGGAGGTGGCGGGATCGGCGGCAAGTTGCTGCTCGGGGGCGTATTGATAGGCGGTGGCGCCTACTACTTGATGAAGGAGAAAAAGAAGGAATCCAAGAGCTACCCGATCACGATTGTCATCTCGATACCCATCTTCTGATGAACGCGCGTGTGGTCACGGCCCTTATCGCTGTTTGCACGGCGTGCTCCGAGATGACCGGTGGCAGTGGTGCTCACACTCGCGTGGCCGTCGAACTGTCGCTGGGTACTCCAGCGGCCGCCATCGCTCCCGGTCCGTTCGTATCAGTGATCGACAGTGTCGATTTTCGTGTCAGCGCTGGTGGCGAATCCAAAGGACACGTGGGTCGTCGTCTGTCACGATACAAGACGATCGATTCGGTGAGCTTCACCGTGCCTGAAGGGTCCGTGACGTTTGACGTCCAGGTCTTCAGTTCACTCGGAATGGTGCTCTACTCTGGGAGCCAGACTTCGGATGTCTCCGGTACGACGACCCGTGTAACCGTTCCGTTGACGGCGTCGCGTCCAGTTCTTGTCGTTGCTCCCGACACGATTCGGTCTTCCGGTCCACAAACCGCATCGTTCGTGGTCTACAATGCCGGCGCTTCCTCGATGAGTTGGAGCCTGTCCGGCACCAGTCCACTGATCGCCTCCTGTGCGGGGGCCTGCACGCACAGCACGATCGTTCCCGTCCCCGCGCTGCAGACCAACTCCTTCGCTGTTACGGTTCCACCGCCGTTTGCATCAGCGGTTGTTTACTACGACTTGTCCACGCCGGAAGGCACCGTAAGGGTAGTCTGGGACTACACTGCACCAGTCGTCTCATCGGTCGTGGTGACGCCAACCGCCAGTCTCGTTTCCGTAGGAGGCACTACCACACTCGGAGCCCAGGTCAATTCGAACGGTGGCAGCACTGCGGTGACGTGGACTCCGACGAGTGCGGCCATCGCGACAATTTCGGCTTCGGGTTTCGTGACGGGCGTGAGTACAGGTTCGACGATGATGACTGCGGCTTCACAAGTGAATCCGACTCGGCGCGATTCGGCGCTGGTTCGCGTGCACACACCGTTCGTCGGTTCATGGTCGATCAGCGCCCCGGCTGCGACCGATACCGTACATCGTGATGGTCCCGCCGGTTCGTTGACTAAGCTGCTATCCGCAGTGACGAGCGGGCCAACCGCAGTCTACGTAAATCCATTCTCCAACGCAGAATTCTGGGGTCGTCCGGTCGGAGGAACGACATGGGTCCGTTTAGGTGCGAGTCCCGCTGCTGTGGTAACCGACAACGGTGTAACGCGTACTTACACCTACAACCTCACATGGAATCCTGATGTCTCCACGGCATCCTTTGCAAACCCTTCCTCGACCAGGCTCGAAGTGATCGCCGTCGGGATCACCGCAGCCGGCGCCGTTCGCTCCGCCCCTCTCAATACAAATCTTTGGGTCGTCGTGCCCTGAGTCGTCACACCGTTCTCGTTTCCGGTGGTGCCTAACCGAGCGAGAACTCGGCGATCACAGGACCGTGGTCGCTGGTGCCGAACTCGCGCTGCACCACGCACGACCGCACTCGCTGGGCGAGGACGCGGCTCGCCAGGACCATGTCGAGCCGCCAGCCGATGTTCCGGGCCTTCAGGTTTCGCCACGGCGCCCACCAGGTGAACACGTCGGGGTTGTCCGGCTCGACCTTCCGGTGGACATCGACCAGGCCGCGGCTGATGATGCGCGCGAGCAGCTCGCGTTCGTCCGGCCGCTGGCCGATCACGTTAGGCTTCCGCTCCTTCGGATGCACGTCCATGTCGGTGAGCGCGACGTTCATGTCGCCGCAGAGCACCAACGGCCGGGCCTCGGCCTCGTACATGGCCGCGAAGGCGTCGAGCGATTCGAGGAACCGCATCTTGGCCTCGAAATCCTTGCCGCCGTTGGGCACGTAAATCGACGCGACCGTGAAGTCGCGCAGGCGCGCGGTGACGATGCGGTTCTCGTAGTCGAACTCCGGGTGGTGAAACTCGGGCTGCTCCGCCGCGCCGGATTTCCGCACGTGCAACGCCACGCCGGAGTATCCCTTCGCGCCATGCCAGTAGCACCAGTAGCCATCGATCTGGCAGAGCCACATCGGCAACTGATCGATCGCGGCCTTGATCTCCTGCAGGCACACCACGTCGGGCTGTTCCTTCGCGATGAACTCCTGCAGCTGCGCTTCGCGCGCGCGAACGCCGTTCACGTTCCAGGTCGCGATCTTCATGACGGCGAAGATGGCGGCCCGTGCGTGCTCACGTCAGAAGGTTCAACGACCGGTAACTCCAGTACCGAGGTCTTCGAGCAGCCGCTCCACCAGGTTCTGCCGCTCGACCATCTCGTGGCGAAACGAGCGCTCTTCCGTGCGCGCAACTTCGCGCCGCAAATCCGGCAGGTAATCACGGAGTAATCCCCGCAGGAGCTCGGTATCACGGTCTGTCAGGTTCAGTTGCATAAGCCCTCCCCTTTCCACACGACAACGACACCCGATCGGTCCAGATCAGTGATCGGCGGCCAGAGTTTCGTACCACGTCCGAACCTGTTTGTGCTGCGGGGCCCATGCCTGCCACGCACTCGCGGCCCACTCGCGTGAGCGAGCCGGATCGTTCTGGTCGGCAAGCATGAACCCGACTGTATGCGTATTCCGGAACGAGGGGGGCGTCAACCAATGAAAAAAGCCCTTGTCATTGATGCCGCGCAGCATGATTTCACGCGCGCGATCGACGGTGAGGCCGAGCTCGAGCCGCGCGTAGAGGCCGACGAGGTGGCCACCAACCGACTGGATCGCCTGCGGCATGGGTGTTCCTGGATGCTGCACGGCGAAGGTGTCGGCGCAGTTCTGCCGTTCTTCCTCTCCCCAGCCGGCGTCGCTGAAAAAGTGCGCGGCCAGTTCGCCGTACATCGCCCAGCATCCCGGGGCCGACGTCATGTACCGATGAACAGGACCCTGGATCCGCGGTACCACGGCGCCGCAGCCGACGCACTCTTCCTTTGCTTCATCCATCGCATCCAACTCCGTCAGGCCTAACGACTAGTGCTCGTCACCAGCGTTCGTCCGCGGTCGGCCCGTAGATCGACGGCACCGCGATGTCGAGCAGTCGCAGGTACACCGTCATCTGTCCGCGGTGATGCGACAGGTGGCTGATGGTCTGCCGCACGACGTCTGACCGCGGCATCGAGATCAGGACCCTGTCTCCCATCGTGAGCGACCACGTGACGTCGAAGTCGGCTTCGCTCGCGCGGGCCAGGGCGTCACGAGCCCCTTGCACATTCCGGTCGAACAAATCGAGCAGGGTTTCGGTCTTCTCGAAGCTGTAACCGCTGGCCGCCTTGAGGTCGAGCTTCGTTTCGTTCACGGCGTTCGTGATCCATCCCGGCATCCACGCGAGCAACTGTGCGAGGTGACCCAGCGGGAAGGATTTCGGGTGCGGCCGCCATTCGGCCTTGTCGCTCGGCACGCGCTCGATGACGCGCCGGGTGGATTTCATCTCCTGGTCAAACTCGGGGATCAGCGTGGCGGGAATCATGTGAGTGAACCGTTAGGGCTCATGAAGACGGAGGCTGATGGAATTCAGAAGGCTGAAACTCAGGGGCAGGCGTCCCGGACCTGTGGCCAATCACGTTCTGCACCGCGAGATACGCCACTGAGTCCCAGGCATTGTGGATCCCGATGAAGACGAGGAGGATCGTAATGCCGCCGACGAGAAAGAGAGCCTTCACCGGCGCGGCGGCGACTAGCAGCGACGCAACGGCGAGCAGAGTATACGCAATCATCGGCAGAATCCCGTGCCACAGCCAGTCTTCGCCGACGGGTTCATACGTCGTCTGGCGTCGGGCACGACGTATCACGATCGCGGTGTAGATGATTCCGGTGATTCCGGAGCCGAGGAGCAGGAGGACGACGGGCATCAGCGCTGGCCATGGCGCGGATATCAGCGCTGCAACGAGCAGGCAGGCGCAGAAATGAAAGACCGTCGGCGTGCCAAACGCGTTGACGCTGTCCGCGGACTTGAGGCCCGGGATGTCCGCGACCAGGGCGATCACGACGAATTGAAGTCCGGTCAGCGCCGCCGCCGAACTGCCCACGATGACGTAGAAGCTCTCCCACGCGCCTAACAGCTCGTGCGCCGACGTCTCCACATGTCCTCCAGTTCCATCTCTGTTCGTACCGGATACGCTGGCCCGTCGCTGCCGGAGAAGCTACCTACGAATAGCCCGCGAACCCTCGAACCGATAGCACCTGATACACGATGAGGGCGAGGGATGAGGCTCACTCTGCCCCATCTCTCGCCCTCGTCCTCATCTGTGTTCCGCGAGATTCGCGAATCCGCGGCCTTTACCGCCCGAAGCCGATCTTCAGCGACAACGAGTTCACCGTCGCGAAACTGTACTCGGCGGACAGGCGTGCGCCCGAGAGCTGCAACGCCGCGCCCAACATCGTCGACGATCCGCCCTGGTGTTCATCGTCCAGGTCAACCACCGATGACCTCTCATGTGAGTTGGCCATGTAACTCGAGAATCCGACGTACGGTGATAACGCCGCCCAGCTGTTGATCTCCATCGTCCTGCTGGCCAGCACGTCGAGTCCCATGACGTTGAAGTCCAGGTCGTCGGGGCCATAGAGCGACACGAAACTCAAGCGCGCCGAGGCGGCCCAATCATTCCTGTTGAGGAAGTTCTGCTGCACCTGCCCGCCGATGAAGCCGTAGTTCGCGTTCGGGTTCTTGGTGAAATAGAGGCCAACGTCGGTCTTGTTGCTCACGCCAGCCCTGACCATGAGGCCGGGGAACTTGAGTCCCGAGCCCTCGAACAACCAATGCGTCGAGTCCGGGTGGACGAACGTGTCGTTCCAGGCCGAATCGTGGTCATCGATGTTAGTCTGCCACTGATGGATGGAGAGCTCGAACTTCCCCTTCCCCATTGGGCGGGCATCGGACAACGGCCGGAAGTAGGCGACGAGCCCGGCTTCCTCTGTGAACTGTTTCCAGGCGGACTGTGTCAGGGACGCGTCGAGCTGGAATGAGCACTCCTTCCACCGCGGATTCACGTGCAGGACGGGGTGATCGGAGTCTTGAGCAGCCAGGGGTGACTGGATCAGGGCAACACCCAGGGCCGCGAGGTTCAGGTATCTGCGCTTCATAGGGTCCCCACTTTCGATGATGGTCTTTGGGATCGGGACCCGGTTCGAGACCGGGATCGCCGTTGTGAGCGACCCGAAACTGGGTACGAGATACGGCACAGTCGTCCGCGCCGATGGGGGCGGACCACTTCGCGAGCGATGAGGGCGAGGGATGAGGGCGATTGGGGCGGCCCTCATCCCCTAGGCCGCGCAGTGAGGACCGCGCCCGACGATGAGGACCATGTCAACGGGCGTTGTAAGTGGTGCGCGCGCAAGCGATTTGCGGTCTTGGACGACCCAGGGCCGCGGAATTCCGGGCGCACGGGGGTCTATTCGGAAGCTCAGTCCGCAGAGACGGGACAGGATGACAAAGACGCCCGACTCGCCGTTTCCAGCGCTGAGCTTCTCCTCCCGCAGCAGCTCTCCCAAGGTCGTTCCGACGCCGAGTCGGTCGGCGGTCCGCAGGTGGGCGTCCTGAACGGTCAAGCGCCAGACGGAGCCGTTGACGATTTCGGCGCGGATCGACGAGGGCCCGACACGTACGACCATCACACGCTGCGGATGGCCCTCGGCGTCTGTTTCCATGGAGTCGCGCAGGACCTCACATGACCTCGTTACGACGGAATCGCGAAGGCCTAACTGGAGCGCGCCCACTCCGCCCGGGGTGATTCGGGTGCTGCTGTCATACCCGCACGCCAGTGACGCCGGACGCGACGTGTCGGCGGTTTCCGGCTCCCTCCCACTGCATCCCATGGCAAGCACAAGGACACTGGCCCAGACGCGCGTTGTCATCGCACCTCGCCTGCCTAACGGGTTCTCTCAGTCGCGGCGACCGAAGTAATGGTACCACGCGAAGCCCACGAGGGTTGCGGCGAGAAACGGGAACGCGAAAAACGGCAGTGGCCGGGACAACGCATTGAGTGGGCGCCCTGCGAGGAGCTGGAGCCCGGACCCAGCCAGCAGGATAGTCGCGACGACACCCAGCCCGCGGACAACCGTCGGGTAGACCGTCGTGGCGCTGATGAGCGCAAAAGACGCCGCCCACAGACTGGCTCCTGCTCCCACGAGTGGAGCGCTCGCCGCGAGGTCCATCGCGCTGCCGCCAACGATGAGAGTCTCCGCCGCAACGAAGACAATGAATCCCGCTGCGGCTACGGTCTGTCCAAGACGCACGAAGTGAACTGCCAGCAGCGCCGTGCCGACGACGAGGAAGGTGCCGTCGATTCCCCACGAGAGACCGCGCAGGGACGCTGACGGGACGAAGGTCCCCACGATGCCAAGGATTGACCCGACGACGAGGCAAACCGCTGCCAGGCGTTCCGCTTGTCGATCGCTCACCTGTCCTCCCGCTGAAAGGCGTGGTGCCGCCTAACGGCTGCCGGCGACGGCTATTCGAAGAAGCGCGTATTGTTCAGGGCCGCGAGCCGCTTCTCATCCAGGAAATACCGGCCCGGTTCCGGCTGGCGGATGATCTCCAGGTCCAGCAACCACTGGAAGGTCATCGCCTCGACCCGGCTCTTCGCGTGGAACCGCTGCGCGCGACTTCGATTGACGGCGGCCGCCGAACGGAATGCTTCGATGATGATGCCGGTAGTCCGCCCACCGAACATGCCCAACCGCCGCAGGCTCGCAATGGTTGACACAACCGCTCGGTAGGCGTTTCGGAGTTGCATTTGCAGCGCTCAGCCGGCGACGGGGGACGGCGTGCGACGCCGGAGCCACGCCAGCACCGCGACGTACGTGACGAGACCCGTGCTGACGAAAGTTGCCAGTGCCGTGTTGCGCGTGGGGCCGAATGCCCAGTCCCACCCTGCGTCGCCCAGGAAGTATTCCCACGCCGGTTCCAGGACTCCGCCGGCAACGATCGCGATACCCACGATCCAGAGCGACGCCGGGAGCACGCGTGCGGGCCAGGAGAGCGCCACATACCAGGCCACGAGGGCGAACACTGGAATTGCCAGCAGCCAGTGCCACGGTAGCCCCAGGCTCAGGTGGTGCGTCGTCGGTCGCGCCACATGAAAATCGAGGTGAATCGCAGTCGCGAGCGCGAGGCTGACGAGGGTAGCGGTTGCGGTGCGACCAGGCATGGCGGCTGACTGGTTAGACCCGACTGCATGGAGTGGCGCGGCCTCGAAGATAGCGTGCTCCTGTCCTTTTGCGGAACAACTTCTTGGACGGCGGCGGTGAATCAGGGTGCGGAACGGCCAAGGCTCACTTGACCTCATCCCCTCGTCAGGCGGTAATGGAGCTGCACCAGGCCGTCCTCGAACCGTTCGGTCTTCAAGAGTTCGAGTGGCACGTGACGATGGCGCGGGGCGATCAATGGAATGCCCTCGCCAATGAACACCGGGACCACGCTGATCACGAATTCGTCGATCGCGTTCGCGTCCAGAAAGGAGGCGATGATGTCGCCACCGCCCATGAGCCAGATGTCCTTCCCCGGCTGCTCACGAAGCTGCCTGACGAACGGCTCGACGGCCTCGCTCACCCACTCAACACCCGATGACGCGTCAGCCGGCCGTGCCTGACGAGAGAACACGATGGCGCGGCTCTTTCCGTCGAACTTCGCCCCCAGAAGCAGGCTCGCTTCGTAGGTTTTCCGGCCGAACACGGTCGTGTCGATCGTTTTCATGAACGCGCCCATTCCATAGAACCCCTTTGGCGCCGGCCGGGACGTGAGCCAGTCGAGACCGCCGTCGGGACGGGCGATAAAGCCGTCCGCACTGGCCGCGATGTGCACGATGACCTTTCGACCTGTCGTCATGCTTGTCGATCTCCGTCGAACAGTTCCGATAGCCACCGGAGTCTAACGGCTCGTCACACCTGGGCGCGTCTCGATAAATCGCTGAAACCGGCCCAGGGTCGGACCGTACGGGCCAACCGGCTGGCACGAACGTTTGTCCAAATCCTGAAACGCCAACAGGGGACGCGACGTGATCGCACAGTGGACGACGGATCTCCGTCATGCATGGCGCGGGCTGCTCCGCACACCCGGCTTCCTCGTTACATCGGTTGCCACGCTGGCACTCGCCATCGGCCCAGTGGCCGGAATGTTCAGCGTCGTCAATACGGTCCTGATCCAGCCGCTCCCGTATCCGAACGCGGACCGCCTGGTCGCACTCAGCGGCACCGCACCTGGCTCGGATCTGCCCGAGCGATTCGGCCTCGGATTCGACTTCTACTTCGAGTACAAGGAAAACTCGAAACTCCTCGACGGAGTCTTCGCGTTCGGCGGCGGCACGTCAACCTTGCGCACCGACACGCGGGTCGAACGCATCCCGATGGCGTTTCCCACGAACGACATGTACGCCACGTTAGGTGTCCGGCCAATGCTGGGCCGGCTTCCTGTCAAGGAAGACGCCGATCGCGTCGTCCTGATCAGCGACCGGCTCTGGGATACGTGGTTCGGGCGTGACAGTGCGGTCATCGGCCGTTCGTACTTCGTCTCCGGTGAGATGCGACAGGTGATCGGCGTCATGCCACCGGAGTTCCGGTTCCCCAGCGACCAGACACTGCTCTGGGTCGCCGATGAAGCGCAGCTCAGCCAGGTCCAGCCGGGCAACCTCGGCATGCCGATCGTCGCGCGAATGAAACCGGGGGTCACCGGCGAGCAGCTTGCCCGCGAGTTGACACAGCTTTCGAAGAACTTGCCGAGACGCTTCGGAGGTTCGGCGGCTTATTCGCGAATAATCGAACAGCACCGCGCAGTAGTAGACCCCATTCTGGACAGACTGGTTGGTCCTACCGTGCGCACGTCCCTGTGGGTGCTCCTCGGCGCAGTCTCCGTCGTGTTGCTGATCGCGTGCGCAAACGTCGCCAATCTCTTTGTGGTGCGCACCGAAGGACGGCGGCGCGATCTGGCCGTTCGACACGCCCTCGGCGCATCGCGCTCGCAGTTGATGAGGCTCCAAATGGCCGAAGCACTGCTCGTGGCGATTCCCGCGGGTATCCTGGCCGTCCTGCTCGCGACGGTTTCATTGCCGCTGTTCCTGCGGGCGGCCCCGCAGGGGATCCCGCGCCTGTCGCTGGCGCACGTCGACGTCTGGGCACTCGTCGTTGCCTTTGCCGTTGTCCTTCTCGCCTCCTTTGCCTGCGGGCTGGTGCCAGGGTTATCGGCGTCGTCGCCGGATCTCAACCGGCTGCGTGAGGGGGGCCGCGGCGCAACTGGACGTCGCCACTGGGGTCGGGACGCGCTCGTCGCCGGACAGGCCGCACTCGCACTGGTGCTGCTCATCGGGTCAGCCCTCCTGGTACAGAGCTTCCGACGCCTGCGCAACGTGGATCCCGGTTATGAGACGAAAAACATCTACACGTTCCAGTTCGCGCCGGACCAGCCGCGCCTGGTCGATGGTCCAGCCTGGGGCCAGTTACACAACGACTTCATGGATCGCCTCCGCGCCCTGCCCGGCGTGTCCACGGTCGGCGTCGTCAACAACATCCCGCTCGATGAAGGTACGGGAGCTGGACGTTTCCTGACGGACGCGATGCCGGACGACGGCAGCGGTGTGCTGCTCTCCACGAACTTCACCGGTGGCGACTACTTCAAAGCGATCGGGATCCGCCTGCTCCAGGGGCGCACATTTGCCCCCAGCGAGGCAGTCACGCCTAACAACAACATCATCGTCAGCCAGTCGGCATCGAAGAAGCTCTGGCCTGGCCAGAATCCGCTTGGTCAACGCATCCGACGTGTACGCGGGGAGCAGCTGTTCACCGTCGTAGGTGTCGTAAACGACGTGAAGCAGAACGACTGGCGCGACGTTGGCGAGGCGATCGTGTATTTCCCGCTCACGGGACCAGAGCCACGCTCCTGGGCGATGGGGTCGCCGGCGTACGTGGTGAAGTCACCGCGGGCGGGCAACCTGACGCGTGAAGTCCGGGACCTGGTCCGCCAGGTGGCGCCGGAAGCCCCGGTGTACCGCGAGTTCACCATGGAATTCCTGGCGCAACGCTCGATGGTGCAGCTCTCCTTTACCATGCTCACGTTAGGCGTTGTGTCCGTGTTGGCGCTGCTGCTCGGGGCGATCGGCCTGTATGGTGTGTTGTCGTACGTAGTCGCCGAGCGGACGCGGGAGATCGGCGTCAGGATGGCACTCGGCGCGTCGGCCGGCGTCGTGAGGCGACAGGTCGTCTCACAAGGGACCAAGGTCGTGCTGGTTGGCGTGGGGATTGGCATCGCCGCCGCGTTTGCGGCCACGCGAATGCTGGGGGCGCTGCTCTTTGACGTGAAGCCGGTCGACCCCGTGGTATTCCTCTCGATGGCCATCGCCATGGTCGGCGTCGGGATGCTGGCGAGCTATGTGCCAGCGCGAAGGGCGAGCGGCGTCGACCCGATCGAGGCACTACGCGGCGACTAGGGCCGGTTCACAGCCGTCCAGCGAACGTGCGCTGGACGGCTCTGGAGCATGACTACTGACTGTCGAGCGGCCGCACTTCACACTCGCAGTCGAACTCGGGCCAGTGGACCCGGTGCAGTTCCATGAACTGCTGCGCCAGGTCCCTGGCTTCGCTGTCTGACTTCACATCGACGAGCGCATACCCGCCGATGATCTCCTTCGCCTCGGTGAATGGGCCGTCCGTCAGGCTCAGCGTGCCATCCCTGGATCGTACGCGAAATCCCTGCGCGGTGCTCTTCAGTCCTGCGGTGTCCTTCAGCGTTCCATCGCTGAATCCCTTTGCGACGAAGGTCCCCATCGCATCCTGGAGGCCCTGGGGGATGGGCCGCGTCTGTTGGTTCTCCGAGTGCTTGATGAGCATCAGGTACTTCATGGTCGTTCTCCTTAACGTGGTGGCGTCTGGTCGGTACCTCTTCGCCAATGCGTCGATCGAAGCCGGCCCGAATCGACAATCGCCGGAGCCGTCTTCCCCGCCTCACGGGCTGCCAGCGTCGGCCTCGGCTTTCAGTTCGGCAATCAGCGCCACCACGCGCCCGAGGATCGCGGCGCGACCAAGCGCGAAATCCGCCGAGAGTGGCGGCAGCTCGTTCCAGTTCCGATCTGCTGGAGATCCGAGGTCCGGTTCAGCAAGGTCGAATGCAATGAGGAGGTCGGCATTCTCGACGTCTGCATCGGTGAGCTTCGTTGGCCGTTCGGCACATAATGCGCGCCCTACGTCCTGCCGAACGCGCTCGGAGATCTCGGCATCCGGATCGGTTCCACGAGCGATGGCGCGGGCCTCGAGCCCCAGCTGCGAGGCGAGGTGATTGAAATACGACCCGGCGAGTACGCTCTTGGCCGCGCCGTGCGGGCAAACGAAGACAACGCTCTTCATTGGACGAACGGCTCGCGCCGCCAGAGTAGTGGCATGACGTGGTGCATCCAGGGCTGGCATTTCATTGAGCTCAACTCCTCCGGGCCGGCAAAGGTCAGCGCATCGGTCTCGTCGCCGTCGGGTGCGGGGGTTCCCTTCCGGATACCGCACTCGAAAACGATGCTGACGTACTGCGACCGATCGCCATTGGGATAGTCCACGATGAAGGTGGGCCCGCCGTACGCGCCGAGCAACCGGACCACCGCCACTTCCAGCCCGGTTTCCTCGTGCACCTCGCGAACGACCGCCGTGGCCGGCGTTTCGTTAGGCTCGATCAGTCCTCCGGGCGTCGACCAGAGCGCGTCCGCCTTTTGTCGGACCAGGAGGACCCTTCCCTTCTCGTCGTACACGACACCCATGACGCTAGGAAGCAGGAGCAGGTCGTGTCCGACGTACTTCCTCAGGCTGGCCACGTATGGTGAAATGCTCACGAGCGATGTGTGGTGGGTGATGTGTGATGAGGCCTCTGTATTCTAGTCCCCTTTCCACTGCCTCATCACACTTCACCCATCACGCATCACACTGGAAGATCGTGCCATCGGTGTCTACTTTGCAGAACAAAGCCATCGCATTGAACTCGTGAGCAACCCGTCCA
>Ga0111538_10003030_pt1 | contig 23549 bp, 19 predicted proteins | sample SoiMethybrSBSTD1_FD_79669 | JGI IMG/M metagenome (GOLD analysis project Ga0111538, IMG submission 79669) | Bulk soil microbial communities from a Populus tree surrounding site in Tennessee, USA - Soil MetaG P. TD hybrid SBSTD1 (version 2)... | ecosystem: Environmental > Terrestrial > Soil >...
CTGACGCCGTCGGCGCGGACGTGGTCGGCCGGCTCGGCCGCCGCCGGGAGGGTGCTCACGGCCCCGACGGTACCGTCGCAACCATGTCCCCTCCGGCTCCCCCCGTGCGCGTCGAACGGGTCCCCGCCGATCGCACCTACGACCTGCGGGGCCGCGTGCTGCGCCCCCACGCGCCCGACCGGGTGCGCTTCCCGGGCGACGACGTGCCCGACGCCGCCTCGTTCGCCGCCATCGACGGCGACGAGGTCGTCGGCACCGTCGTCGTGTACCCCGAGGCGTGCCCGTGGCGGCCCGAGGCGACGGCGGCCTGGCGCCTGCGGGGCATGGCCACGGCCCCCGACCGCCGCTCCGCCGGCATCGGCGGCGCGGTGCTCGCCGCCGCCCTCGCCCACATCGCCGCCGCGGGGGGCACCCTGGTCTGGTGCAACGCCCGCACGCCGGCCCGGCGCTTCTACGAGCGGGCGGGCTTCCGGGTGCACGGCGACGAGTGGGTCGACCCCGACATCGGGCCCCACGTCGCCATGTGGCGACCGGTGCCGGCCGACGTCCCCGCGCCGGGGTAGCACCCCGTCGAGCCCCATCCCGGCGGCGAGCCGACGGGCGGCGCCCGACGCGGCACTAGCGTGGCCCGGTGCGCTGGACCGTCCACGGTGAACGCGAGATCTACGACTCCGAGTGGATGCGCCTCGTGCTCGTCGACGTCGAGATCCCCGGCGTCGACCGCTTCGACCACCACGTCGTGCGCTACCCCCAGCCCGCCTCGGGCACGGTCGTCCGCGACCCCGACCGGGGCGTGCTGCTGCTGTGGCGGCACCGGTTCATCACCGACACGTGGGGATGGGAGATCCCGGCCGGCCGCATCGAGCGCGGCGAGACGCCCGAGCAGGCCGCGGCGCGCGAGACGCTCGAGGAGACCGGATGGCGCCCGGGACCCCTGACCCCGCTCGGCTCGTACGCCCCGAGCAACGGGTCGTCGGACCAGATGTTCCACGTCTTCGTCGCCGAGGGGGCCACCCACGTCGGCGACCCGAGCGACATCGGCGAGAGCGAGCGCATCGAGTGGGTGCCGGTCACCGAGGTGCGCCGGCTCATCGCCGCCGGCGCGTTCACCGACGGTCTGTCGCTCACGTCACTGCTGTGGGCCCTGGCGTTCGACGCGCTCTGACCACGCGTTCGCGGCCGGCCGCCGTCGTGGGGCCGGCCGACCGCCCCGCCGGGCTCAGGCCGCGCCCTCGGCGGCCGGGTTCCACGACGTCAGGTCGGCGAGGCGCTCGTCGTTGGAGAACATCTCCACGATCGGCTCATCGAGGCCCAGCCGCCGCTTGAGCCGCCGCACCTCGAGCTCCTCGTTCCAGAGCACGAGCGTGACCGCCAGTCCGGCGGCACCGGCGCGCGCCGTGCGGCCGGCGCGGTGCAGGTAGGTCTTGGGGTCGGGGGCCGGATCGGCCTGGATGACGATGTCGAGCTCGTCGATGTCGAGCCCCCGGGCCGCCACGTCGGTGGCGACGAGCACGGCCAGCTTGCCGACCGAGAAGCGCTTGAGCGCCCGCTCACGCACCTCCTGGCGCAGGTCGCCGTGGATCGCCTTGGCGTCGACGCCGTCGTCCTCGAGCTGGCGGGCCAGGCGGTCGGCGGCGCGCTTGGTGTTGGTGAACACCAGGCAGCGCGAGCCGGACCGGCTGATGGCGGCCGCCACCCGGTGCTTGTCCATCTCGTGGACGAGCAGGAAGCGGTGGGCCATCTTGTCGACCGTCTGCGTGGGCGAGCCGACCTCGTGGAACACGGGGTCGTGCTGGTAGCGGTCGACCAGGCCCTGGATGGCGCCGTCGAGCGTGGCCGAGAACAGCAGGGTCTGGTGGCCGCCCTCGATGTGGCGGAGCACCCACTCGACCTGGGGCATGAAGCCCATGTCGGCCATGCGGTCGGCCTCGTCGAGGACGACCAGGCCGACGTCGGACAGGTCGGCGACCTTGCGGTCGATCAGGTCGATGAGCCGGCCGGGTGTGGCCACCACGATCTCGGCGCCCTCCTCGAGCGCCGAGATCTGCTTGGACATCTGGGCGCCGCCGTAGACGGCGACGAGTCGGAGGTCGCGGGCCTCGACCAGGGGACGGAGGACGTCGGTGACCTGGACGGCCAGTTCGCGGGTGGGGACCAGCACGAGGCCGGTGGGACGCTTCGGGGAGGCAGGGGCGACGCGCTCGACCAGGGGAAGGCCGAAGGCGAGCGTCTTGCCCGACCCGGTCTTGGCCTTGCCGCAGACGTCGCGGCCGGCGAGGGCGTCGGGGATGCAGAGACGCTGGACGGGAAAGGGGGTGGTGAGACCGGCCTTGTCGAGCACGGCCACCAGATCGGAAGACACGCCCAGCGCAGAGAACGTCTCTTGTTCGTCGGTGCGCATGGTTCTGGCCAACTGTACTCGGCAGCCCCGAGGTAGCCCCAAGTCCCCCGACCTGGGCCGTCAGCCGCCGGCGGCCGTGGCGGGTGCGCCGAGCCAGGGGCGGATGCGCTGCTCGACGAAGTCCCACGCGGTGGGCGCGAACTCCGGCGTGAAGTGCACGCCGTCGGCGCGGGCCACCACGCCGTCGACCTCGTCGAGCGGTCGCCCGCCCGGGCACACCAGCGGCCCCATGTCGACGACCATCGCCCGGCCGGCGTAGCGCCGCGCCACCTCGGCGGTGCGCTGGTTGATCCACCGGAGGTCGTCGGGATCGTTGCGGGCCGACCCCGGGCCCCCGAGCCGCGGGTCGACCTCGTGCATGCACGGCACGGTCACGAAGGCCACGCGGGTGTCGGGCGCCACCGCCACCAGCTCGTCGATGCTGGACGCCAGGGCCTGCTCGTACGCCGCCGCGAAAGCCGGCGTGCCGGCCCGGAGCAGCGTGGCGCCGTCGCGGTGGTCGAACACCTCCCACGCTCCCCACACGGCGACGACCACGTCGGGCTGCTGGTCGAACGCGGTCGCGGACCACACCTCACGCCAGTTGCGGCAGGCGTCGGCCAGCTGCTCGACGCCGTCGACGAGCACGACGCCCGGCGTGATCGTGCAGCCGAGGTCCGCGACCAGTCGCAGGTCGAGGTGGGCGGGGGGCTCGCCGCCCGCGGCCACCCACGGGTAGACGAGCGACCAGCCGACCGAGTCGCCGCCCACCATCACCCGCAGCGGGCGGTCGGCCGGGACCGCGGGCAGCGGGCGCCCCGGCGGCAGGACCGTCGTGGTGACCGGCTCGCTGGTCACCGGGACGGTGGTCGACGGGGCGTCGGCGAGGGGCACCGCAGCAGGGGCGCCGGCGCGGCCCGTGGTGACCACGACGACGGCGACGACGGTGGTGGCGAGCGCGGTGGCGAGGCCGACCGGCCGCACGTCGGGAAGTCCCGCGTGCCGCAGCCGTCGGGCCGCCCCCCGCAGGCCGTGCCGCCGGATCGGCTGCTCGATCGCGACGTACGACACGCCGGCCGCCGCGAACGTCGCCCCCACGCGCACCGCGGCCAGGGCCGGCCCGTCGAGCCCGACCCGGTCGGGTGTCAGCCACACGTAGAGCGGCCAGTGCCAGAGGTACAGGCCGTAGGAGATGCTGCCGATCGCCACCAGCGGCCGGCGGGCCAGCAGCCACCGGGCGGGCCCGGTCGCCCCGGGCAGGGCGACGCCGGCCACCACAGCCGCCGCCGCCAGCGCCACGACGAGGAAGCCGCCGTGGTAGAGCGATGCCCGCTCCCCCGGCACCGTGGCGAACAGCACCCCGAGGGCGACGAGCCCGGCCGTCCCGAGCGCGGGCAGCACCCGCGCGAACTGGCGGGTGAAGGCGGGCAGCCCGACCATCACGACGGCAAGGGCCGCGCCGACCAGCAGCGTCTGGGCCGCGTGTCGGTGCCGTAGTAGGCCCGGGACGGGTCCTGTCCGGGGTTCGACAGCACGGCCATCCACACCGCCGACGCGGCAGCCGCCCCCAGCAGGACGGCGAGCAGGGCCCCCGTGCGCCGCCGGAGCACCGCGAGCAGCGCGACCATCGCCGGCGGGAACACGAGGTACCACTGCTCCTCGAGCGACAGCGACCAGAGGTGCCGGAAGGGCGACGGCAACCCGAACGAGGCGAAGTACGACTGGTCCGACACGACGAACCGCCAGTTGGCCACGTAGGCCAGCGCGGCGAGGGCGTCGCCGCGCAGGGTCGCACCGTCGACGGGCAGGCCGGCGAGCGCGACCAGCAGGCAGGTCACCGGGACCATGAGCCCGACGGCGGGCAGGAGCCGCCGCGCCCGCCGCACCCAGAACGCCCGCAGGTCGATCCGGCCCGTGCGCTGGCGCTCGAGCAGGAGCAGCGACGTGATCAGGAAGCCGGAGACGACGAGGAAGACGTCGACCCCGAGGAACCCCCCGGGCACCAGCGGTCGGTCGGACCCGGGCACGGTGAGGCCCCCGTGCTCGGCCATGACCGCCAGGACCGCGACCGCCCGCAGCCCGTCGAGCGCCGGCCGGTAGCGGAGCCCGGGCGGCAGCGGACGGCGGCGACGGGTGTCCGGTGCCGGCGGGATCGGCGGCGCCGACGACCGCGGCTGTTCCGGAGGTGGCCAGGCGCGGGGCCGTGCGCGCTCGTGATCGACGACGACCCCCGCCATGCATCCCTCCCCCGGCGAGCCTTCCCGGGCGGGATTATCACACAGAGCGTGCTGTTGACGCTCGGGTCACCATGACCCTCGCGGGGTGACCGGCGGGGTCAGGTGGCGAGGGCGTGATCGCCGCCCTCGCTCATGTCGACCACCTCGACCGGGCGGGTGAAGCCGCGGATGGCGTGCGGGCCGAGGCGGCGGTGCGCCAGCCCCTCGCCCGACATGTCGAACAGCGACGCCGTGACCAGCAGCTGGTGGGGCTCGGCCTCGTCGCAGAGGCGCGCCGCCAGGTTCACCGGCCGGCCGATGTAGTCGTCGCCCTCGAAGAGGATGACGCGACCGGCGGCCACACCGCCGCGCAGGGGGAGCGCGCACCCCCGGGCGTCGAGTGCCTGTTCCATCCGCAGCACCGCGTCGAGCAGCGGGCGGGGCTCGGTGGCGACGAGCATCGCCCCGTCGCCCAGCCACTTGGCCACGCGCACGCCCCGCCACCCGGCCCGCTCGCGCACGACCGCCCGGAACGTCGACAGGGCGGCCACCGCGGCGCCGACGCCCTCCTCGTCGGTGAGGAGCGTGAAGCCGCACAGGTCGATGAAGGCGAAGTTGCGGCGGACGAGGGCGTCGAGGTTCTCGTCGTCGGGGACCGTCTGCACGGTCGACGATGCTACTGGGCGCCCCCTCCGCGACCTGACGCCGGAGCCCCGTTCGTCCCGAGCCCGTCCACGGCGCGGGCCGGCCGCCGGCCCCGCGGCCGGTACGTTCGCCGTGGATGGCCTCCGCACCGCCCCTCGCCGCTCTCGACCGCTGGCCCGTCGGCACCGCGGCCGGCGCCGTGGTCACGGCGGCGGGACCCGTCGAGGCCTCCGGGCCCACCGGATGGCGGACGCGCATCGCGTCGGTCACCAAGCCGCTCGTGGCGTACGCGTGCCTCGTCGCGGTCGAGGAGGGGTCGCTCGACCTCGAGGCGCCGGCGGGCCCGCCGGGTTCGACGGTCCGGCACCTGCTCGCCCACGCGTCGGGCCTGCCGTTCGACGGTTCCGTGCCGGTCGCGCCGCCCGGGCGGCGGCGGGTGTACTCCAACACCGGGTTCGACGTCCTCGGTGCGGAGCTCGCCGCCCGCACGGGCATGCCCGCCGACCGCTACCTGGCGGAGGCCGTGCTCGAGCCGTTGGGCATGGGCGCGACCGCCCTGCTGGGTTCGGTGGCCAAGGACGGCTGGTCGACGGTCGACGACCTCGTGGCGTTCGCCACCGAGCTGCTCGCCCCCACCCTGCTCGCGCCCGGGACCCTGGCCGACGCCGTGACCGAGCAGTTCCCCGGCCTGGCCGGCGTCGTCCCGGGGCTCGGCAGCTTCGACCCGAACCCGTGGGGGCTGGGGTTCGAGATCAAGGGGGCGAAGTCCCCGCACTGGACGGCCCCCGGCGGCTCGCCGCGGACCTACGGCCACTTCGGGGGATCGGGCACGTTCCTCTGGGTCGACCCCGACGCCCGCGTCGCGTGCGTCGTGCTCACCGACCGCGAGTTCGGCGACTGGGCGCCGCCGCGGTGGGCGGCGCTGTCGGCCGAGGTGCTCGTCTCCCACGGCCCCTGACCCGGGACGTCGGCGCGCCCCCGACGGGCGGTGCGCGGCCCACCCTCACCGTCCGTCACCGTCCGCCGCCGTCTGCCACACTGCGGCGGGATGGGCGACGACGAAGGGACGACCGCGGCGTTGGTCGACCGCCTCTCGCCCGCGTCCCGGGAGCGACTGCTGTCCGCGGGCACGGCCCGGCACTACCGGTCGGGCGAGGTGCTGTTCCACGCCGGCGATCCCGCCTCGTTCGTCATCGTCATCGTCGACGGTCGCGCCAAGGTGACCGCGCCCGGCCCCGAGGGGACCGAGACCGTGCTCAGCCTCCGCGGCCCCGGCGACCTCGTGGGCGAGCTGGCCGCCATCGACGGCGAGGGGGCGCAGCGCACGGCGGGCGTCCGGGCGCTCGAGCCGATCCGCTGCCGGGTCGTGCGGGCGACCGAGTTCCGCGACCTGCTCGGCGAGCACCCCGACGTCGCCGTCGAGCTGCTCCGCATGGTCTCGGCCCGCCTGCGGGCGGCAGACCGGCGCATCGTCGAGTTCGGCACCTACGACACGACGCGCCGCGTCGCCCGGCTGCTGGCCGACATGGCCGGGCAGGGCGACCGGCCGGGCCGGCCCCGACCGATCGCCCTCACCCAGGACGACCTGGCGGGGATGGTCGGGGCGTCACGCGAGTCGGTCGTCCGGGCGCTCGCCACCCTGCGCTCGCTCGGACTGGTGACGACGGGGCGCCGCAAGGTCGGCGTCGTCGACCTGCCCGGCCTCGTCGGCTTCGGCGGCTGACGGCCGGGTCCTCCGGCTCCCGGCGGTCGCGCCCGCGCCGCGCCGCGCACGCCGCGTGACATCGGTCGATGACCGACGTCACCGTCCGTGTGCGTCGTGCGGAGCGGTGCCCGCGCCCGGACGGGCGCACGCTCGGGTCATCGGACGGCAGGCGTCCGAGACGAGGGAGGCAGGACAATGGGACATCTCACGAAGCGGGCACTGCGATGGTCGGCACCGCTGGCGCTCGTCGCCGCGGCCGGGCTGGCCGCATGCGGCGACGACGGCGGCTCGAGCACCGAGACCGCAGGCGTCGCGACCGGCACGGTCGGCAGCGACGTCCACCTCGAGAACCAGGCGACGGAAATCGCCACGCTGGCGTCGACCGGCACCGGCAGCGACGTCCACCTGGCCAACCAGGCGGCCGAGATCGCCGACCGGGCCTCGGCGGGCGCCGGCAGCGACGTCCACCTGGCCAACCAGGCGGCCGAGGCCGCCGAGCGGCAGGCGCACCTCGACGGCAACGCCACGACGCACTCCGCCCCGCAGCCGGACACGGCCTCGTCGAGCGACGAGTTCGTCCCGGGCACCCGGCACATGCCGGTGCGGTAGGGCGGCCTTCCGGGAGCCGTCGACCACCGCGGCGGACGGCGACGACCTCCCCGCCGGGACGGTGGGGCCGGAGGTGAGGCGACAGGTCCCGCCTCCGGCCCCACCCCCGGTGCTCCGGCAGGGCGATCGTCGCCCGCCCCCCACGATCCCGCTTCGCCGGCCCGGCTCCCCGCCGGGCCGGCGCCGCGCGGGGCTGCGGCCCGCCTCAGGCGAGGTCGTAGGCGGTGACGCGGTGGTTGCGGGCCCGCCCGAGCAGGGCGTTCGCCGCCTGCAGACCCGACAGGGTCGCGGCCTCGATGCAGCCGGCGTTGAGCCCCGAGTCGGTCCAGTCGCCCGCCAGCACCACGTTGTCGTAGCCGCTCTCGTCGGGGCGCAGCCGCACCCGCCCCGAACCGGGCCGCGACTGCACGTAGCGGTCGGACGCATCGACGTTGGCCGCCACGTGCTGCGTGGCCACCGCCTCGACGCCGGACAGACCGTGCGCCCCGCACAGCAGGTCGTCGCGGAACCTCCCGGCGTCGTGCGCACCCGGCAGCAGGTGGGCGACGTCCCGGTCGAGGAACCGCACCACGTTCGACCGCACCCGCGCCCGGGCGTCCGCCGCGGCCGCCGCATCCACCTCGGCGGGCGGGCAGGCGCCGGCGGCCGCGTCCTCCAGGACGCTGCACAGGTACGCCACGGTGGCGGGCCGGTCGCCCGCGGGCCACCGCTCCACCGCCGGCAGGTGCGGCATCGAGGCCCACGTGTCGAACGGCGTGGTGTACCCGCTGACGACCGCCCCCGGGGAGGACCACCCGAGGGCCCGCTCGTCCTCGGCCAGCCACAGCTGCGCCGACTGGGTCGCCACCGTGGTCAACCCCGCCACCATCTCGGCCCACTCGGGCCGGTCCGCCACGAGCTCGGCGCACACCGTCGGCGCCGCACCCACCGGGATGGCCAGCACCAGCGCGTCGTAGTCGGCGCCGTCGCGGAGGACGCGGCGCTCGGCGTCCGGCCACGTGCACCACTGCGCCTCGAGCGGCTCGGCGGCCACCGCGGCGGGGGCGTCGAGCTGGTCGACGAGCGGGGCCGCGGGGTAGCACGGCAGCCCTCCGACGCGGATCAGCGGGTCGTAGGCGTCGCGGCCGGGCCGGAGCGGCACCTGACGTCCGACCGTGACCGCTCCGACCCGGCGCCCGGCCGGGTCGACGTGCAGGGCGTCGACCCGGCTGAAGTACTCGATCCGGACGCCCCGGGCCACCAGCGCCTGGTGGAGGGGGGCGAAGACGACGTCGCCCATGCCCGCGGCCATCTTCCAGAAGACGGCGCCGTCGTGCTCGAGGAGCATCTTGAGCGTGACGAGCACCGCGGTGCCGGCCGAGAAGGCCGGGCGCGCGGGATCGCCGTCCTCGTAGGCGAGCACGAGGTCGTACATGCCCCGCAGGAAGGCGCCGTCGACCGCCGCCGGATCGGCCCGGTGGCGGCGCATCCAGGCGAGGAAGTCCTCGTCGTCGAGGGCGCGGAGGCGCCGGGGGTCGGCGACGACGCCGTCGGCCACGAGCCCCCGCACCAGGGCGATCGACAGCGAGACGTGCTGCCAGGCGCGACGCAGGCCGGCGTCGCCCGCGACGATGGCAGCCAGGTCCGCCTGGAGGGCCGCGAGCGCGGCGACGACGGCGGCGCGGTCCGCGCCGCCGTCACCGTTCCCGTCGCCGTCGCCCTTGCCGTCGCCGGCCGCCTCGCCGCCGAGCCGCGCCGCCTCGAGCAGGACGGCGGGCAGCAGGACGCGGGCGCCCCGGGCCAGCGTGGCCACCACGGGCGACCGGGGCGCGACGGCCGAGGTCGTCAGCACGACGCCCCCGGCGCCGTCGGCCCCGGGCAGCGCCTCGACGAAGTCGAGCACCATCCGCAGGGCCCGCTGCACGTAGTCGGCGACGGTCGGGCGGCGCCGGGCGTCCAGCGGGTCGCCGGGGGCTCGGACGTTCCCCGTGAAGGTCGCCAGCCAGTGCTCCCAGGACCCGTCGTGGCGGTCCTCGAGGCCGATCGTGCCCCACGGCAGGAACGCCTCGTCCCACCGGCGGATCGGCGCCCCCGGATCGGTCACCGGACGATCGACCTCGTCGTAGACCTCCCGCACGAGGCGGAAGGCGTTGTCGTAGAACCCCAGCCACAGGTGGAGGCCGTGCTCCTCGATGCGGCCGTGGACGCCTCGGCTGCTGGCGCCCTTGCCGCCCAGGCGCCACCCGCGCTGGTGCACGGTGATGCTCTCGAAGCGGTCGCGCCATCCGGGCTCGCTCAGCCGCCACGCGGCCGCGAGCCCGGCCATCCCCCCGCCGAGCACGGCGACGCGCGGCCGCCGGCGGCTCATGCGGGGCGGTGGGCCGCGAGGTCGCCGGCGATGCGCCGCTCGAACACCGTCGCCCCCTGCGAGCGGGCGAGGTCGAGCGCCGGACCGAGCGGGCCCCCGGCGCGGAGGTCGACGACGCCGTCGCTGCTGGCGGGACCCCAGGTGCCCCGGAGGCGCAGGAGCTCGGCGTCGTAGAAGTGCATGCCGGTCTGGGAGGCGAAGGCGAGCGCCTCGTCCACCCGTGCCAGCGCCGCCGGCACGTCGCCCGACGCCGCCCGCAGCCGCCCGGACAACGCCAGGTAGAAGGGCACGAACACGGCGATGCCGAGCATCCGCCAGGTCGCCACCATCCCGTCGAGCGCGTGGTCGCAGCGGGCGAGGACGTCGGAGGGCGCTCCGGCGGCGAGGGCGTCCACGCCGTCGACGGCGGCCGACTGGAGCGCCGCCGCCACCGCCCAGATGTCGAAGCCGTGCCGGTCGGCGAGCTCGGCGGTCCCCTCGACGGCCTGGCGGGCCGCGGCCAGGTCGCCACGCTCGACGTCGACGAACACCCGGTAGGCCAGCACCGACGCCGCCGTGTACGGGCCGAGCGGGAACTCGAGGTCCCGACAGCGGGCCAGCGCCGCCTCGATCTGCTCGTCGGCCCCGGTGCCGTCGTCGCGCACGAACCTCGCCAGGGCGAGGAACACGTGCGTCGACGCCACGGCGTCGGTGGGGATGAACCACGTCCCCTCGTAGTGGCGGTCGCTGGCGCGGGCCCGGAGCCCCTCGACCGCCCGCTCGAGCAGGTCGTGCGCCGCGGCGAAGTCGCCCCCGTACCACCGCACGACGCCGAAGCTGGCCTGGTTCTCGGGCTCGTAGTCGGGATGGTCGACCAGCCCGGTGCGCATCATCTCCGTGACCTGCTCGGCTCGGGAGAGCTCGCCGCGGATGACCGCCCGCCCCCACAGCGCGATGAGCGTCCCGAACATCTCGTCGCTCGCCGGGTCGGCCAGCGCGATCTCGAGGCAGCGCTCGTAGTCGTGCAACGCGTCCAACGAGTTGTTGCCCTCGGCGGACACCGCCAGGAAGCCGCGCCGCAGCCGCACGCCGACCTCGCGGCGCCACCGGTCGGCGCCCTCGGGAAGGTCGTCGGCCAGACCGACGGCGCGGTCCAGCAGGGCGCGTGCCTCGGCGAGCTCGCCGCGGCGCTGGGCGGCGTCGGCGGCGGACCGGTAGCCGTCGAGGGCGGCGGCGACCTCGCCGGCTCGCTCGTGGTGGCCGGCGACGAGGCGCCAGTCGACACCCTCGCTCCCGCCCGCCCGCCGCCTGATGGCGGCCGCCGCCCGTGCGTGCAGCACGCGGCGACGCGACGGCGGCGCCAGTTCGTACGCGACCTCGCGGAGCAGCTCGTGCCGGAACCGGACGGTGGCCCCGTCGGGGTCGACGACCAGCACCCGGGCATCGAGCAGCGGCGCGACCGCGACCTCGACCTCGGCGTCGGACATGTCCGCCACCTCGGCCAGCAGCGACCGGTCGACGTCGCGCCCGACGGCGGCGGCCGCTCCGGCCAGGCGGGCGGCTCCCCTCGTGGCGTAGAGCCGGCTGACGAGCAGCTCGTACAGCGCGTCCGGCACGGCCCCCGCCTCGGGCGCGGACGGGCGCGATGCCCGCCACGGTCCCCGTGCCGCCGACGAGGGCGCGGCCCCGGCATCCCGGGCCGCGGCCCGCCCGAGCTCCTCGACGAAGAGCGGGACGCCGTCGGACCGGGCGACGACCGCCCGGCAGACGTCCTCGGGCACCTCCGGGGCGAGCGCGCCGACGAGCTCGGCCGCCACCTCGGGCGAGAACGGGTGCAGCGCCACCTCGTCGAGCCCCGACAGCCCCGGAGGGAGGCCGTCGCGCGACGCCGTGAGCACCAGGAGGTCCGCGGGCCCGTCCCGCAGGACCCGGGCCACCAGCTCCACCGTCGACGCATCGCACCAGTGCAGGTCGTCGACCACCAGGACCGAGGGGCCCGGCCGCGACGCCGCCACGACGTACCGGAACGCGGCATCGGCGATGGCCTCGCGCAGCTTGCGCCCGTCGAGCGTGGTCGCGGGGTAGCCACCCCGCGGCAGGTCGGACACCGCCGCCAGCAGGGGCACGAGGTCGTCCGGCTCGAGCCCGACGGCCGCCACGGCGGCGGCGAGGCCCCCGCCCCCGGCGCCGGACGCGAGCCGCCGACCGTGCTCCTCGAGCAGCGTCCGGACGGGGTGGAACCCCGAGTCGGCGTGGAACGGCGACCCCCGCAGGTCGACCCGGGCCCGGGGCGGGGGCGCGATGCCCGCGAGGAACGCGGTGCACAGGCGGGACTTGCCCATGCCCGCCTCGCCCGTCACGTGGACCCCGACCGGCCGGGCGGCGCCCCCGGCCGTCACCGCGCCCCAGGCGGCCGCGAGGGCGGCGAGCTCGGTGGCCCGTCCGACGAAGGGCCCGTCGAACGACCGCGGGACGCTCCCCGCGGCGGGGGACGGGCCGACCACGCGATACGGAGAGATCGGCTCGGACACGCCCTTCACACGCTGCGCCGGGAGGGCCTCGATCTCGAAGAGCTCACCGACGATGTCGCACACGGCGTCCGAGATCAGCACCTCGCCGGGGGCGGCGAGCCCGTGGATGCGGGACGCCACGTTCGCCGCCAGGCCGTAGATCTCGTCGTCGTCGACGTCGATGTAGACGAGGCCCTTGTGCACGCCGGCCCGGGCCCGGAGGGGCTCGCCGACCGCCGCCTCGACCTCGGCCGACAGCACGGCCAGCTCGGCGGCGATGTCGATGGCGGCCATCACCGCCCGCTCGACGTCGTTCTCGTGCGGTGTCGGCGCCCCGAACACGGCCAGCAGCCCGTCGCCGGCGACGTGCGACACGTGCCCGCCGTAGCGGGCCTCGATGACGTCGCGGCACAGCGACGTGTAGCGCCGCACGACCCCGCGGTAGAGCTCGGGTTCGTGGCGCTCGGACAGCGCGGTCGACCCCACCAGGTCGGCGAACAGCAGGGTGGCCCGCCGCAGCTCGCCGGTCGGGGTGGACTCGGCCAGCAGGTCAGCGGCGTCCCGGTTCGACGCGTCCCCGGCCAGCGCGGTCGCGGCCAGCTCGTGCGCGGTCGCGACGTCGCCTCTGTTCATCGCCAGGACCGCGCGGTCGAGCAGCCTCTCGACCGCGCTCGGCTCGTCGGTGCTGGTCTCCGGCGCGGTGCCCGCCTCGCCGCTCATCGGACCGTGGCGACCGCCACGCGTCTCGCCCCCGGTCGAGGGCCCGATCGCCTCATGTCGGCGAGCCGCCGGCCTCGCCGGCGCTCGTGGGATCGGGGGCGGGCTCGGGGACGTGGGCCGCCAGAGCCCTGGCGACGAGCGCGACGTCGGTGGCGACCCGCGCCCCGTCGCGCACGGTGCGGGCCCAGAACGCGGCGACGTCCTTGGCGAACAGCTCCGCGTCGTACTTCTTGTCCAGCGCCGTCTCGAACGACCCCTTGATCGCGTCGAGCCACTCGCGCGCCGACTCGGAGGCGTGCTTCGCCGCCAGGTCCAGGGCGTCGTCGACGTCGGAGTGCGGGGGCTCCGGCGGCGGGGCCGCGGGGTCGTCCGCGGGCTCGCCTGACGCGTCGGCCTTGCTCATGGCGCCACCTCCGGTCGCTGCCGGTCCGCCACGCAGGGTACTCCGAGCCTGCGGGCGGTGCTCACGGGATCTGCACGTCCACGTCGACCTCGTGGATCGCTCCGGTCTGCTCGACGGTCACGACCACCTTGCCGAGATACGTCCCGCCGCGCAGGCCGCGAGGGTCGACGCTAAGCGTGAACGGCGTGGTGACGTTGTCGAGACGTGCGGGGAGCAACGTGACCCGGTCGGGCGGCATCACGAACGCGTTCAACGACCGGAGCTCTCCGGCCGGCCGCAGACCGCACGGACCGGTCCGGACGTTCGGGTCCCGCTCCGCGCAGAACGACCCCGTGACGACCGGGGCCTGCCGCCCCGACCCGCCGGCCACGATCACCACGTCGACCGCCTGCACCCAGGCGCGCAACGCACGGCCGACCGCCTGTCCCACGTCCGCCACCAGGGTGTCGGCCGTGTAGCCGTCGACGAGCGCCCGCCTCGCCGCGTCGCGGGCGGCGCCGATGCAGTCGTCCGCCGTCCCCATGAGGCGCGCCACCGACCCGCCGAGGGCGTCGGCGCCGGCGTCGCCGAACGTCCGGGACGTGGCGTCCGCCACGCAGGTCACCTCGCGCGCCTTCCCGGCGGTGCCCCGGACGACGAAGTCGGCGGCGAGGGCGCCGTACCCCAGCGCGCACGACAGCACAGCGAGGACGGGCTCGTCGATCAGCGGCGACGTGAAGCGCACGCGCTTGGTCGTGGTCACGCGGAGGTGGCCGTCCTCCTCGGCCACCTTGATCGTGCCCTCGTCCACGTCGACCGCCCCGTTGGCCGTGGGCATCGCCGGCAGGAGGCCGACCGGCGTCATGGAGTAGTCGCGCACGACCGCCCCCGGGATCTGCTGGAGCCGGCTGAAGTCCAGCCAGACCGAGACCGGGAACAGCTTGTCGTCGTCCTTCGGCGCGCAGACGAGCGCCACCTCCTCGAACAGGCGCTGGGGATCGGTGAACGGCAGAGGAGAGCCGCCCTCGTCCACCATGCGGCACCAGTACGAGTAGTTCGCCCACTGGGCGGGGTTGAGGAACTTCCCGGGATCCGCGGCGAGGTCGGCGAGCGAGACGCCCTCGACGCACACCCGCGTGATCAGGGCCAGCGCCGGCTCGGCGCCGTCGCCGCCGGGCACCCGGGCGAGCAGGGTGGTGCAGGGCCCCGGCACCCGGAACAGGTCGGCGCTGATGAGCTTGCGGGCGTCCGCCTCCTCGAGGAACCGCTGGTACGCCGAGACGTCGGGGAGCGCCTGCCGGTCGCGCAGCATGTCGAGCAGCTGGAGCGCGAGCTGGCGCCGGTGGTCGTCGTCGTCGCCGAGTGCCGGCCCGGTGCCGGTGTCGCCGAGCGCCCGCTCGATGCCGCCGCCCACCGGCCCGGCCCCCGTGTCGGTGTCGTCGTGCTCGGGATCGGGGTCGAGCGGTGTGAACACCGACGGGGTGGTGGCCAGGATGCCGTCGCCCTGCAACGCGACGAGCACGGCCTCGATCGCCGCGTCCCTGTCGCTCCCGGGCGGGAAGGACTCGAGCGCCCTCGCCACCGCGGCCACCACGATGAGGCGGCGGGAGATGACCTCGGGGGCGGCGGGTCGTCGCCGCAGCGCGACGGTCGCCTCGGGCAGGCCCTCGGCATCGGGGTCGAAGCCCGTCGCCTCGACGAAGCGGTCGTACCACCCGATCGTGCCGGGGTCGGCGAGCGGCGGGATCAGCTCGCCCGCAGCGGCGCGGGCGGCCTGCGCGGCGCCGGGGTCGTGGACGGCCAGCTCCGCCACCGCCCGCTCGAGCTGGCCCAGCACCACCACGAGGTCGCTGATCTCGCTCATGGCCACCCCACCCGTGTCGTCCACTGTCCGCGCCGCGTAGCCTACGGCCCGTGACTCAGGGCGGCGAGGGGTCCCCAGCGGGTGGGCGCGACGGCGCCGACGGAGCGCGGTTCGACGGTGCCCGCCCCGGGGCGCTGGGCGTCGAGGCCCTGCTCGAGGTCCAGCGGCGCGGCCTGCGCGCCGCCGGCGAGCTGGTCGACCGGCTCATCCGGGCCGTCGACGGACCGCACGACGGACACCTCGGCGGTGACGGCGCCGGGGGTCCGCCCGGCTCCCCCGCCGCCGGGGCCCCGGGTCGAAGCCGGTCGGGCTCGTCCGGCGACCCGCTCGCCGACCTCGTCGACCTGTGGGCCGACGTGACCCGCCGGGGCCTGGAGATGGTCGGGCAGGCCGGCGGGGCAGCCGCGGCTCCGTCGGCGGCGGCCGACGACGTCACGGGAGGCCTGACGCTCGCGGCCACGGGACCCACCGCGGTCGTGCGGGTCGGCGCCCGCCGTCGGCGGCCGGGCTCCACGGCGGACGACGGTGCCGCGCCGCCGGCCACCGAGGTCTGGCTCCACAACCGCGGCGGGGACGGCCGGGGCCCGATCGCGCTGCGGTGCGGGCCGCTCGTCGCCCCCGACGGCTCGGTGCTGCCCGCGGCGGCGGTCGAGTTCTCGCCCGCCGTGGTCGACCTGCCCGCGCGGTCCAGCCGGGGCGTGACCGTCTCCGTGCGGGCCGACGTCGACGCCCCGGCCGGCCTGTACCGGGGCGTCGTCGTGGCGTCGTCCGAGCCCGACGCCTGGGTGGCCCTGGAGGTCCGGGTCGGCGGCGAGGTCGGGGGGACGGACCATGGCGACGACGGTCGCTGACGCCCTCCCGCCCGACCCCGGGTCGTCGGCGGGGGCCGCCCCGGCGGCGGCCGGGACCGCCGACGTCGAGCGCCACCTGCGGGCGGTGGCCCGCACGGTCCGCCGGGCGCTCCTCGCCGAGGTGCCCGACGCGGAGCCGCACGACTGGCTCTACCGCCTCGTCCGCTCGTACCCGAGCCGGCCCGGGAAGGCCATCCGGCCGGCGCTGTGCCTGGCCACCTGCCGGGCCTTCGGGGGCACCGACGCCGACGCGCTGGGCCCGGCGGTCGCCATCGAGATGCTGCACAACGCCTTCCTCGTCCACGACGACGTCGCCGACGGCAGCGAGCAGCGCCGGGGCCGGCCGACGTTGCCCGCGGAGTACGGGGTGGGCCTGGCCGTGAACGCCGGCGACGCCCTGGCGATCCTGGCCAACCGCCTGCTCCGTCGCCACGCCCGGTCGCTCGACCGCGACCTGGCCGACCGGCTGCTGGACGAGTTCGACACCATGACGCTGCGCACCCTCGAGGGCCAGGCGACCGAGCTCGGGTGGCAGCGCGACGTGACGCCCGGCCTGCGCCCCGAGGACTACCTGGCGCTGATCATGCACAAGACCTGCTGGTACACCACGATCCACCCCCTGCGCGTCGGGGCGCTGCTGGGCGGGCGGGGGGCGGTCGACCTGCGGCCGATGGTGCGGTTCGGGTTCCACCTCGGCGCCGCCTTCCAGATCCGGGACGACCTGCTCAACCTGGTCGGCGACGAGGCGCTGTACGGCAAGGAGATCAACGGCGACCTGCGCGAGGGCAAGCGCACCCTGGTGCTCGTCCACCTCGCCCAGCACGCGCGCGGCGCCGACCGCGACGTGGTCGACCGGTACCTGCGCCTGACGCCCGCCGAGCGGACCGCGGACGTCATCGCCGAGGTCCGGGGGCTCATCGACGACTACGGCAGCATCGAGTTCACGCGCGCCTACGCCGCCGGCATCGCCGGCGCGGCCACGGTCGCGTTCGAGGCGGCGTTCGCGGGGGCCGCCCCGGGGCCCGACACCGACTTCGTGCGGGCCCTCGTGCCGTACATGCTCGACCGGGGTCGCTGACCGGCCCCGGAGGGCCGGTCACGCGGCGGTCAGAAGGCGGCGGCCTGCAGGTCGGCCGGGCCGGCGGTCACCGACGAGGCGAGCCCGGCGGCCTGCGGCAGGATCTGCTCCGCGTAGAACTTCGCGGTCACGAGCTTCTGCTCGAGGAACGCGGCGTCGCCGGCGCCGGCGTCGAGCAGGCGCCGGGCCGCCTGGGCCGACCGGGCCAGCAGCCAACCACCGGTGACGATGCCGCACATCCGCAGGTAGGGCGTGGCGCCGGCGAGCGCGTTGGTGGGATCGGCCAGGCCGTTGGCCAGCAGCCAGTCGGTCGTCGCCTTCAGCGTGGCGTGGGCGTCGGCGAGCTGCTTGCCGATGCTCGACAGCGCACCCTCGGCCGCCGACAGCTCGCCCGCCGTGGCCTCGATGGCCGCGAGGTGGTCGGCCATCACGCCGCCGGCGCGCATCGGCAGCTTGCGGCCGACGAGGTCCATGGCCTGGATGCCGTTCGTCCCCTCGTAGACGGGGGCGATGCGGATGTCGCGGTAGTGCTGCGCCACCCCGGTCTCCTCGATGTAGCCCATGCCCCCGTGGACCTGGAGGGCGAGCGAGGTCAGCTCGACGCCGAGGTCGGTGCCCCACCCCTTCGTCATGGGCGTGAGCAGGTCGGCCATCTCGCTGCGCGCGGTGCGGACGGCCTCGTCGGGGTGGTGCTCGGCCAGGTCGATGCTCTCGGCGTTGAGGTACGCCAGGCACCGCAGGGCCTCGATCTGCGCCCGCATGGTGAGCAGCATGCGGCGCACGTCGGGGTGGTCGACGATCGGCGACGACTCGCCCGCCGGGGCCCCGGGGGCCCGCCCCTGCCGGCGCTCGTGGGCGTACTCGACGGCGGCCTGGTAGGCCCGCTCGCCGAGCGACAGCCCCGACACGCCGACCGACACGCGGGCGTTGTTCATCATCTTGAACATGTACCGCATGCCCTGGTTGGCCTCGCCGATCAGGTAGCCGACGGCGCCGTCGTAGGCCATCACGCACGTGGGGCTGGCGTTGATGCCCATCTTCTGCTCGATCGAGACGCACTCGAGGCTGTTGCGCTCGCCCAGGGCCCCGTCGTCGTCCACCAGGACCTTCGGGACGATGAAGCACGAGATGCCCTTGGTGCCCGGAGGGGCGTCGGGCACGCGGGCCAGCACGAGGTGGACGATGTTGTCGGCCATGTCGTGCTCGCCGTAGGTGATGAAGATCTTCTGGCCGGTGATGCGCCACGTGCCGTCGTCCGCCGGCACCGCCCTGGTCGTGAGCGCCCCGACGTCGGACCCCGCCTGGGGCTCGGTCAGGTTCATCGTCCCCGTCCACTCGCCGGTGACCATCTTCGGCAGGAAGACCTCGCGCTGCTCCTCGGAGCCGTAGTGCAGCAGCATGTCGATGGCGCCCTGCGTGAGCAGCGGGCACAGCGAGAAGCCCATGTTGGCGGCGGTCAGCATCTCCTGCATGGCGATGGCCACGAGCCAGGGGAACCCGCCGCCGCCGTACTCGGCGGGGAAGGGCACGCCCGCCCATCCGGCGTCGACGTAGCGCCGGTAGGCCCGCGCGAACCCCTCGGGAGTGGTGACCGACCCGTCGTCGTTGCGGCGGCTGTGCTGCACGTCGCCGATGCGGTTGAGGGGGCTGAACTCCTGCGAGAAGAAGCGACCCGACTCCTCGAGCACGCCGTACACCATCTCGGGCTCGGCGTGCTCGAAGCCGGCGAGGGCCGAGAGCGCGGGCAGGTCCACCAGGTGCTCGAGGACGAACCGCATGTCCGCGAGCGGTGCCGAGTAGTCGGTCATGCGAAAACGCTATGCGTACGCCCCCACCTGCCGAAAGGTGATGCCGGCGTCACGTCGGGAGCGGGGCGGGCGACGCTCAGCGGTGGACGCCGCCGACCATCGTCGTGAGCCCGGCGGCGGCCTCGACCACCCGAGCGGCGAGGGCGCGCACCTCGGCGGCAGGGCGGGCCCGGTCGTCGCTGGCGGTGACGGAGAGGCTCAGGGCGACCTCGCCCTCGGCACCGAACACCGGGGCGGCGACGTCGGCGATGCGCACCGGACCGTCGCCGGAGGCGCTCGCCAGCAGGGGCTGGTGGGCGATGGCGTGCAGCAGGGCCCGCGACGTGGCCCCGTCGGCGTCGGGCCCGGACCGCACCGACGACTCCGCCAGGCTGCGCCACTCGGGAGACGCCAGCGTGACCGCGTACCCCTGGCCGCGGATCACCGGCAGGGCCTCGGCCGCGTGCCGGGCGCCGGCGGACGCCGGGGCGCGCGCCAGCCAGGTCTCGACCGACAGCTCGTCGGCGTACGCCATCATCAGGGCCCCCACCGGCGGCACGAGCGGCAGGCGCGCCGCCGGCCGGCCGGTCAGCGCCGGGGGCCGTCCGGCCTCGGCCACCACGGCGAGGTGGTCGTCCTGGGTCACCCACGCCCGGGCCCACAGCCCGGTCTCGGTGGCCAGGCGGTGCAGGGTCGGCCCCGCGAAGTCGACGGCGGAGTACCCACGCCGTGCGGCCTCGCCGATCGACACCAGCACCGGCCCGAGCGAGTAGCGCTTCTCCTCGGGGTGGCGCAGCAGGACACCCCGGTCGCTGAGCGCGCTGAGCAGGGCGTGGGCGGTCGCCTTGTTCAGCTCGCACCGCCGGGCCACCTCGGAGAGCGTGAACCGCTCGTCGGGGTGGGCGGCGAGCAGCTCGAGCACCGCCACCGATCGCTCGGCACCGGGGGCCGGGCGGGCCACCGTCAGCGCCCCCGCCCGCGGCGCCAGGGCGCCGCACCGCCGGGGGTGGCCGCCACTCGGGGCGCGTTCCGGGTCACCGCGTGCTCGATCATGCCCGCCCTGTCGCCTTTCGCCGTGCCGCCGGCCGTCTCTGCCTCACCGACGTACCTGCCGTCCGTCCGTCACCCTAGCGCCGCCGCCCGTGGTGACCCAGCGTGGTCCCCGACCACGACGCAGGTCACGGGGACGTGCCGACCTCGTTACCCTGCGGGCCGGTGCCCCTCGCTCCCCTCGCTCCCGGCGTGCTCGTGTGGCTGCAGGAGCCGCCGGGCCGCGGCCGACCCAACGCCGGCGTGGTCGTCGACCCCGACGGCGTCACCGTCGTCGACACGCTCATGACGCCCGACCAGTACGAGCCGTTCGCCACCGAGGTCGAGCAGATCGGGCTGCCGATCCGCCGCATCGTGCTGACCGGCAGCAGCGTCGAGCAGGCCGGCGGGACCGGCCGGCTCAAGCTCGCCGCCGTGTACGGCAGCCGGCAGGCCAGCGTGCACCTCGACCAGCCGCCGAACGTCGACAGCTGGCGCGCGCTCTACCCCGCCGACGCCGACGCCTTCGACGACGTGACCACGCGGCCGGTGAGCCACGTCGTGGCGGCCGACGTGCAGCTCACCGATGCGGTCGCCGTGCTGGCCACGGGGGGCCAGATGGCGGAGAACGTGGTGGCGGTGGTGCCGGGGGCGCAGATCCTGTTCGCGGGGGCGATGTGCAGCTTCGGCGCCGCTCCCCTGTGCTGGCAGGGCGACCCGGCCCGGTGGGCCGACGAGCTCGACCGCCTGGCGGACCTCGCCCCGATCGTCGTGCCGGGCCACGGCCCGATCGGCGGGGAGGAGGAGGTCCGCGACCTCCAGGCCTACCTCCGCGCCTGTGTGGGCGCCGCCGGCGACCCGGCCCGCATCGGACCGGGCCCCTGGGACGACTGGGCCGACCGCGAGCACGACGTCGTCAACGTCGAGCGGGCGGCGATGCTGGCGTCCGGCGACGACGGCGTGCCCCCGTCGATGCTGCGCCTCGCCGGCCTGGCCTGAGGCACGGACCCGCTCGGGGTCGGGGCGGCCGGCGGCCGGCGACCGTGCGGACTCGACCGGTCAGCGACTGCGGACGTCGTAGAAGCGCGACGACTCGGGCCGGTACAGGAACCACAGGATCACGGCCGCCAGCGCGATGCCGACCAGGCTGAGCACGAGCGACAGCGCGGTCGTGCTCCCCTGGGCGAGGCCCGACAGCGTGCTGAGCACGCTGAGGCCGCCGAGCACGGTCGCCACCACGCGGGCCCAGCTGCGGCCCTGGCCGTTCTTCACCGCCATCCAGATCCACAGGCCCACGCCGACGAGCCCGAAGAAGATGATCGAGCCGACCGTCACGTTCACCGTGGTGTCCACGTCGGCGGCCTTGATCGAGTCGTTGTCCTCGATGGCGTCGCGGATCGCGTCGAGCTGGAAGGGCACGAGCAGCAGCCCCAGCAGGCTGAACGCCGCGCCCACGTACATGAGGCGGACCGCGGTGCGGATCGACTGCGGCTGCTCGACCACGACCGGCGGATGGGCCGCCATCGGGTGCTGGGGCAGGTTGTCGGATGCCCAGGGGCCGGGCGCCGGCGGCGGCGCGGCGTCCCCCTCGGACGGACCGGACGGTGGCGTGCTCACATGTTCCTCCAGCGTTGGAAACGGACACCTCCACCATGCCCGCACGTGACACACGGCACACGGCCGCCGGTGCGGGCGAGCCGACCGGCGGAGCGCCGCGGCGCGGGGCGGTGGGGCGCCGTCATCCTGCCCCACGGCCCCGCCGAGGTGACGCGGCCTCTACCGTCCGGGCGTGGACCCGACGCCGTCTCCGCCGCCCGCCCGGCTCGACGTGCCGGCGTGGGTCGACGAGATCTCGGTCGCACCGGGCCCGCCCTTCCTGTCGATGGGCGTCCGGGCGTCGGGCGGGCCGGGGCCCTGGCTGACCCCGGCGTCGGGACCGATGGCCGCGGCCCGGGCGCGCGTGGTCGCCGAGCACGGCGACGAGGTGGTGGTCGTCGACCCGGGGGCGCCCGCGGCGGCGGCGGTGACCGAGCTGGCCGGCATCGTCGCCACGGACCAGGGCCTCGACGCCGCCGACGTCGGTCCCGCCGGCGGCGACCCGGGGGCCGCGCTCGGCGGGCTGGCGCGCATCGTCGCCGACGACCTGTGCGTCCTCGTCCGGGCCGACGACCGCTGGATCCTCGCCGCGGGGTGCGTCTGCTTCCCGTCGCACTGGCGCCTGGCCGAGAAGGTCGGGCGACCGATCGCCGGGGTCCACGACCGGGTGCCCCGCTACGCCGACGAGCTCGCCGCCAAGGTCGACCGCTTCATCGACCGCCTGGCCCCCGACCGCCCGGCGTGGCGGCGCAACTGGCTCGTCCACGTCGACGACCGCCTCTTCGCGCCCGAGCCCGCCGCTCCGCCGCAGCCGCCGGTGACCGCCGACGACGCCGGCGCCCGCCTGTGGCTGCGCAGCGAGCGCCAGACCCTCCGACGGTTGCCCGGGACGGCGGCGGTCGCCTTCTCGATCCTCACGCAGCAGGTCCCGCTGGCGGTCGTGGCGCAGCGTCCCGACCTCGCGGCCCGCATGGCGAGCGCGGTCTCCTCGTGGCCCGCCGACCTGGTCGACTACCGGGGCGGCCCGGCTCTCTGGGGCCCGATCCTCGGCTGGTTGCAGCGCGTCGCCGGGTGACGGGCCGCTCGCGGCCGGAAACGCCTCGAACCGCAGGTCACAGGGCCTGTCCGGCCCGCCGGAAGCCGGCGTTCGCCGGTAGCCTGGAGCCATGATCTTCGGCCGTGACAAGCAGCGCATGATCGAGCCCGACGCGGCGCTGCGGGGGCGCGACGAGCGCATCTTCTCCGTCCCCGCCACCCACGCCGTGCTGGGCACCCCGCTCGAGCCGCCCTTCCCCGAGGGCCTCGAGCGCCTGGTCGTCGGGATGGGGTGCTTCTGGGGCGCCGAGCGCCTGTTCTGGCAGACCGAGGGCGTCTACACCACCGCGGTCGGGTACGCGGGCGGGTACACGCCCAACCCCACGTACGAAGAGGTGTGCTCGGGCCGCACCGGGCACGCCGAGGTCGTGCTCGTCGTGTTCGACCCCAACGTGGTCGGCGTCGACGAGCTGCTGCGCGTGTTCTGGGAGGGTCACGACCCCACCCAGGGCATGCGCCAGGGCAACGACGTGGGCACCCAGTACCGCTCGTGCATCCAGGTCAGCGACGACCGGCAGCGCAAGATCGCCGAGGTCAGCCGCGACGCCTACCAGCGCGAGCTCACGGCCGCCGGCCACGGCGCGATCACCACCGAGATCGTCGACGCCCCCGAGTTCTTCTACGCCGAGGACTACCACCAGCAGTACCTCCACAAGAACCCGATGGGCTACTGCGGCATCGGCGGCACGGGCGTCAGCTGCCCGGTCGGGCTCACCTGAGTCCCGCAGCACCATGGCGGGTGAGCCGCTCGACGAC
>Ga0111538_10003031_pt1 | contig 23544 bp, 18 predicted proteins | sample SoiMethybrSBSTD1_FD_79669 | JGI IMG/M metagenome (GOLD analysis project Ga0111538, IMG submission 79669) | Bulk soil microbial communities from a Populus tree surrounding site in Tennessee, USA - Soil MetaG P. TD hybrid SBSTD1 (version 2)... | ecosystem: Environmental > Terrestrial > Soil >...
CGCCGGGTGCAGTAGCACGGGTAGAGCAGGCCGGCGGCGGCGAGGCGATCGAGCGCGGCCTCGTACAGCGGGAACCGGTCGGACTGGCGCACGACCGCACCGTCGCCCACGACCCCCAGCGCCGCGAGGTCGGCCAGATGGCTGCGCACGTGCTCCTCGCGCGACGCGGCGCGGTCGAGGTCGTCGATCCGCACCAGGAACGGTGAGCCGTCGACGCGGGCGAACAGCCACGCCAACACCGCCGTGCGCAGGTTGCCGACGTGCAGCGGGCCCGTGGGGCTGGGCGCGAAGCGGCCGGTGGGCACGACGCAGGGACGTCAGGCGTCCAGCGACACCAGGCTCCAGACGGCCACCGGCTCGTCGAAGCCCTTGAGCATGCGCCGGCCCGCCGGCTCGAACACCTGGTCGTCGTCCTTCAGCGCCTCGACCACCGACCGGTCGACCAGCGCCTCGCCCGGGATGGCCGCGTCGACCAGCCGGGCCGCGAGGTTGACGATCGGGCCGTAGTAGTCGCCGTGGCGGAACAGCACCTCGCCGAACACGAGGCCACCCCGCGGCTGGGTGCCGTCGTCGGTGAACGCCGCCACGAGGTCGGCGACGATGCGCACCCCCGCCGCGGGCTCGACCGCGGCCACCATGATCTCGTCGCCGATCACCTTGACCAGGCGCCCGCCCCCCGCGGCGATCACGTCGAACGCCCGCGCCTCGAACCGGCTGACCTGCGCGCCCAGCTCGGCCGGGTCGAGACGGGCCTGCAGCGCGGTCGAGCCGACGAGGTCGACGAACCCGATGGCCACCCGGGCCAGCTCGCGCCGCGACACGCCCTCCTGGATGACCCGCTGGCGGGCGATCGCCTGGCGCATGTGGTGGCGGAACACGGCGTTGAGGCCCGCGCCCAGGTCGAGCGACAGCTCGGTCGCCTCGACGTTGGACCGTGCACAGTCGAACACGGTGGCCCAGCGGCGCCGCAGGTCTTCTTCGGGGCCCTGCACGTAGACCGCCACCGCCGCCTCGGCGATGCGCTCCATGGCCCCCGCCACCACGTGCAGCAGGGCGTCGCCCTGACCGATGCCGATGGAGCCCGCGCGCGCCAACCCCTGGACGAACGCGACGTCGATGGGCGTGAACAGCGGCGTCTCGGCGTCGGGCACCGCCACACCGAGGTCGTGGAACATCCCGAGCGCCTTGTCGAGCGGCACCCCCGCCCGGTCGGCCACCTCGCGCAGGGTGAGGTCGGCGCCTCGGGCGAGCACCAGGTCGCTGCCCAACCCCGCGAACCCGGCCTCGAAGTCGACCGTGTCGTGGCTCACCGGGTCGGCCCCGTGCTCGACGAGCCAGGCCCGGAGCTCGTCGTCCTGCACGCTCCCACGCGGGTTCATCACCGGGAACGCTACCGGCGCCCGAGGCCCGCCGTCGGAGGGGTGCGCGGTTCGTCGTCAGTCGGCGAGAAGGTCGTCGCGCGCACCGCGGCTGAGCGGGTCGGACGGCGCCCCCGCGGGGCCCGACACGGTGTCGGCGCCGCGGAACGGATCGGGGTCGAGCCACGGGTGCAGCTCGGTGATGGCTCGACGGGCCTGGGCCGGTCGGTCACCCGTGTGGGTCACCGTGCGCAGCATCGATTCACCGTGGACGCGGTAGCGGGCCAGCTCCTCGGGAACCCGTAGACCGTAGAGCCCGGCTTCGGCGAAGGAGCACCAGAGGTCCCAGTCCTCCCACCCCAGGAGGTTCACCCGGTAGCCGCCGACCTCGCGCCACGCGGCGCGCCGCACGAGCGCCATGGCGTCGAGGTAGTTCATCGCCGCCAGGCGGCCCGGCGAGTAGTCGACACGGCCCATGAGCCAGCGGTCGTCGTCGGGATCGTCGATCTCGGGCCCGAACTGGCGGATGTGCGGGTACGCGAACGCCGCGCCCGAGCTGCGCAGCTCGTCGAGCAGCCGGACGACGCAGTCGGGCAGCAGCACGTTGTCGGCGTCGAGGGGCAGGACGAACGGCGTGCACGCTTCCTGGAACCCTCGATTGCGCGAACACGCAAGCCCGGCGTTGGCGATGTGCGACAGCACGATGAGTCGGTTGAAGCGCTCGGCGTTCTGCTCGGCCCACGCGCGCACGACGTCGAGCGAGTCGTCCGGGGAGTCGTCCTCGACGACGATCAGGTCGAGATCCTCGATCGTCTGGGCCCGGACCGAATCGAGGGCCTCGACCACCGTGCCGGCGTAGTTGTACACGGGGATCACCACGGTCACCTGCGACGCCCGGCCCCGGTCGTGCTCGAACACGGTGCGCACCGGGGCCAGCGACGGGGTGGCGGTGGACCGCCGGTCGCGGGCGACCTCGAGCGCGAAGGCGTCGGCGCCACCCGCACCGGACCCCATGACCTGGTCGAGCACCGACTTGATGCGCTGGGCCCGGCGCTCGGTGCCGTAGGTGAAGAGCACGTCCTCGCGTGCCGCGCGGGCCACGTCGCGGCGCAGATCGTCGTCGACGACGAGCTTCTCGAGCGTCGACCGCCACTCGTCGACACCCTCCGCCAGGAAGCCCGTCACCCCCGGGTCGATCGCCCGGCGGAACGGCCCCGTCGGCGAGGCGACGGTGACCACGTCGACGAGTGCGGCCTCGAAGTACTTGAGCTCGCTCTTCGCCTCGCAGAAGGGGTTCCCGACCTCGAGCGGCGCGAGGTTGACGTCGAAGCGGGCCACCTCGTCGGGCAGGTCGTCGAGATCGACCATGTCGCGCCACTCGACCTGGTCGCGCAGGTCGTCGAACGCGGGGAACTCGTCGAGCTCGAACGCGCGCCGGAACACGACGAGCCGTGTGTGCGGGTGGGCGCGCAGCACGTCCGCGAGGGGCTCGGCCAGCACGGCGAAGTCGCGCTGGTGGGTGCGGGAGCCGGAGGCGTAGCCGATGCGGCACAACCCGTCGGACGCGGCCTGGCTGCGCAGGTGCGCGGCGCGGGAGCGGACGACGGTGTCGTCGTCGAACCCGTTCGGCACGACGTGGGTGACCTTGCCGAGGTGCCGGAGGGGCCGGGCCAGCTCGCGGGTCGTGCACGTGCACGCGTCGGCCGCGGCCGCGGTCTGCCGGATGCGGCGGTACATGTCTCGGACCACGTCCTCGTCGAGCCCCATCGTGCGGATGCCGTCGATGGTGTCGAGGGTCGCGAGGTCGGGATCGACCATGAGGTCGTCGAGGTCGAACACGACGCGCGCTCCGACCACCGACGCCTGCCGCAGGATCTGCCGCACGTCGGCGTTCCAGGGCGTCCGCCACAGGATCACCACGTCGACGTCGAGCAGCTCCGACGCCCGGGGTCCCGCCGCCTCGGGCTCGGTGAACACGGTGGCGGACCCGCCCATGTGCCGGATGGCGTCGGCGAGGCGCACGACCCGGTAGTGGTGGCCCGGGGTGTGCGGCTCTCCGGACACGACCGCGACCTTGGCCCCGAGCGCGGCGGCCGCACGCGACGGGCGGGGCTGGCGGCCCTCGTCGCGCCCGCACAGCAGGTAGTGCGCCAGCGGGTTGATCCCCGCGTCGGCGACGTCGGGGTACGCCGACGTGTACCAGGACGTCTGGAACCGGGGCCCGGGGTCACGCCCCGCCGCCGCGCCGCCGTCGAGGTAGTCGAACACGGGATGGGCGACGTCGGCCATCTGCCCGGCGTACGTCAGGCGGTACCAGGGCGTGTCGAAGATCTCGTTGGGGTTGCGGCCCTGCCCGGCGCCGAGGGCGACGAAGTGCGCCAGCGGGTCGAGGCCCGACGTCTCGACGTCGGGGTAGGCCGCGACGTACCACGCGGCGTCGAACAGGCCGGCGCCGACGAGCCGCTCCCACTTGGAGCCGGGGCCCCACTCGGCCTTGTGGCGCTCGGCGAGCTTCACCTCGACCTTGCGCCGTACCTCTCGGGCGGCGCGCACCGCCCGCGAACGAACTGTCGTCGAAGCTCCGCCGGGAGGACTCACCGCGGGAAGGTTAGCGAAGCCGCGGAGGGTGGCTGCACCCCGACGGAACAGAGGGGTCGTGCGAGAGCCCGACGGAACAGGGGGGTCGTGCGAGACCTACTTGCGCAGGGCGCTGATCAGCTCGCTCTTCGACATCGACGATCGACCCGAGATGTCGCGCCGGCGCGCCCGGGCCATCAGCTGGTCCTTGCTCATGTCCTCGTAGTCGGACGCCCGGCCGCCCTTCCTGGCGGCCGACCGGCCCGCGTTGGAGATGCGGGCGGCCTTCGCCTTGCTCATGCCCTCGTCGCGCATCGCCTCGTACTGCCTCGGGTTCTTGATGCTGGGGCCGGGGCGCTTCCCTCTCGGCATGACGGCCACCTCCTGTGACGGGTCTGCGTCGGCCGGATACCCCGTCGGCCGGGCGCGCAACCGCCCGGCGCACGGCCGGGCGGTGTGGCGGAGAGGGTGGGATTTGAACCCACGGAGGGCGTGAACCCTCACCTCCTTAGCAGGGAGGCACGATCGACCTGACTCTGTCACCTCTCCAGATGTGAGACGCCGACTCTAGCCGTGCGCCCGTGGCGTCCACCACGGCGAGCGGCGAGGCAGCACCGGGGTCTGAGCGCCCCGCGACCGCGACGCGCCGCGGGTGTGACGGACCCCCGTCGGCTCCACCCGAGACCTCGGAACCTCCACGGCGGCGGTGCCGTCCTCCCGGTACGGTCGGGCGTGACCTACGTGCTGAAGGGACTCGTCGGCCGGGGCGCGACCTGGACGTCAGCGTTCGATGCCCTCTCGTTGCCGTGCCGTCGGCTCCCGATCGACGCCGCCGGCGAGCCGCTGTTCCTGGTCCGACCCCGGGCCCTGAGCGAGGTCGACACGATGCAGATGCTCGACCAGATGGCGCGGGACGATCCGGAGCTCCCGTCGCCCTTCCCGGAGCTGGCGGCGTCGGCCACCGACGACCGCCCCCTCGCGGTGGCGGGTGCCGAGTTCACGGGTGGGACCGGGTTCCAGTGGTCTGCGGCGTGGAGCCGGGACCGGCTGCTCTTCGGTCCGCTGATCACCGCCACCGACCCGGCGGAGGCGGAGGACGAGCGTTTCGTCGTCGTCCCGCCCGAGGGGATGGCGATCAACCGGCTCCTCCGTTGGCTGGGCGCCCGGGCGCGGCCCGGCGCGGACGAGTTCGACACGGCGGGGCTCGGTCGGTCGCGCGGGGAGCGCGACGATCCGCCCGTTCGGTGACCCGAGCGGGAGCGCCGGGAGCCCGGACCGGTCGGCGGCACGGATGGGATTCGGTCTCGTCGACAGCGCCCGGTCGAATCGTCTGGGCGCGGAGACGCGCTATCGCAGGGAGGCGAACGCGGCGCGCAGCTCCTCGGAGAAGAGCTGCGGTACTTCCCAGGCGGCGAAGTGGCCGCCGTCGTCGACCTCGTTGAAGTACGCGACGCCGGGGTAGACCGCTTCGACCCAGCTGCGCGGAGCAGCGAAGAGCTCGCCGGGGAACGTCGTGAAGCCGACCGGCACCGACACCGGCGGGGGCGCCTGGCCGGCCGCCTGGGCTGCGGCCACGAACCGTCCGAACTCCCAGTACCACCGGGCGGCCGAGGTGCCGGTGCCCGTCAGCCAGTACAGCGTGATGTTGTCGAGGATGTTGTCCCGGGTGAGGTTGCCCGCCGGCTCGCCGTCCACGAACGCCCGGGAGATCTTGAGGTAGCTGTCCGTGTCGTGGTCGAGCATCCACGCCGCCAGCCCGACGGGTGAGTCCAACAGGGAGTAGCCGATCGTCTGCGGCCGCGTGGACTGCTCCAGGAAGTAGCCGAAGCCGTCCGTCGTGAACGTGCCGAGGGCGTCGTGCGCGGCACGTTCCTGGTCGGACTCCGCCGGCAGTTGGTCCTTGAGCGCGATGGCCAGGGCGAGCAGGTTGACGTGGATGCCGAGCAGCCCCTCGGGTGCCTGGCGGCCCAGCGCGTCCGTCACGGCGGCCCCCACGTCACCCCCTTGGGCGACGTAGCGCGTGTAGCCGAGGCGGTTCATCAGCTCGGCCCACGCGGCGGCGATGCGGCCGTTCTCCCAGCCGAGCTCGGTCGGCTCCCCCGAGAAGCCGTACCCGGGCAAGGACGGCAGCACCAGGTGGAACGCGTCCTCGGGCCTGCCGCCGTGAGCGGTCGGGTCGGTCAGAGGGCCGACGGTCTCCAGCAGCTCGACGACCGAGCCGGGCCAGCCGTGCGTCATGATCAGCGGCAACGCATCCTCGTGCGGCGACCGCACGTGGACGAAGTGGATCTCGACCCCGTCGATCTCGGTCGTGGACTGCGGCAACGCGTTCAGTCTCGCCTCGCACCTGCGCCAGTCGTACTCGGTCGTCCAGTAGCGGGCGAGCTCCTGCACCGTCGCCGACTGCACGCCCTGCGACCGATCGGCGACGAGCTCGGCGGAGGGCCAGCGCGTCGACGCGATGCGCCGACGCAGATCCTCGATCGCCTCGTCCGGGACGTCGACGTGAAAGGGTCGGACGCTGGTGTCATCGGTCGCGGCACCGGGCCGCGCCTCGGTTGCTCTCGTTTCCGTCACGGGGGACTCCTCTACGCAGGGGCTTTCGACACTGCGCCCGAGCGGAGGTCGTGGCATCACCCCCACCGCATGATCGCACGCTCCCCCGTGTCGGCGGGGGGTGGCCGAGACGTCGTCTCGAGACGGCGATGGGCACGCCTCGCCGACGACCACGGACCCGGTGCAGCTGACGGAGACGGGTCCGATCGACGACCACGGAACGGTCGATCACGAGGGCCGCCGGGTCGCGGGTCGAGACGCAGCGGAGGTCGACGTCGGACTGCTCTTCGCCGAAGACCCGCGCCCGGGACCAGCCGTGCTGCGGTTCTCACCGATCACCTCGCCCTCGACGTGCATCGCGAGCACCAGCCTCCAGGTCACGATCGCCGTCGGGGACACCAGCACCCCGATCGCCGTCTATCCAGGCGACCCGACGATCGTGGCCGGCGCCGACGGTGAGGAACTGCCGCCCTGGCAGACACTGCTCGGCAACCGGCCCCGAACTGCTGATCGCCGCGCTGCGGGCCGACGAGGAACGCACCGGCACCGTCACTGACACGGAAGTTGTCTGACGGGTCACGCTCGAAGAGAGGCGAACGCCGCCGCTGCCCACGGCGCACAGTCCACATCGACACGTTCGTCCGGGACGCTCGGCGGCTGGCTGTCGCTCCCGCTGCTGTACAAGCCGACCTGGAGTCCAGGTTCGGTTCCGTCGATGTCGCGAGCTGCGACTTCGATGGTCGCGGTCACCACTTCGTGTCCCACGGTGACGTCCTTCAATCCTCGGAAGGTCACATGGGATCGGCTGCAGGACAGGGCCCACCATGTCACGCCCGATGCACCCACGTCCTCGACGGCCGCCAACAGCACGTTCTGCCAATCGGCGCTCTCCAACCTCCACTGCCTGTCGGCCCTGCTCGTGCCGTTCGCCAGCCCCGCCGCGATGCCGCCCTCACGGCCCGTGCTCGCGTAGATCTCCCCGGGAACCGCGTCACCGACCTCGATGTGAAGGACCGGGTCCTGGGCCATCTCATCGGCATCCGGGCCGACCTCGGAGCCCTGGATGCCTCGAGAGAACGCGGCGAGCACCGCCGCTCCGCCGCTGACCACCACCACCAGCACCGCGACCCACACCACGCCAAGCCCACGCTGCCTTCGCTCACCTGCCGGCGTCCCTCCGCCGTTCACCATCCCCAACCCCCGTTCGGCCAGTCGAGCAACCTCGGAACGAAGCATCGACGGTGACACCGACGGTGGACACCCGGTCAGCCCCCTACCAAGCTCTGGGGACGTCCGGGACTCACCGCAGGTTCGCTGGGAGGCGGATGCCCGCCAGCGGGACGCCGAGGGCTCGGGCGATCCTGTAGCTGCCAGACCCGCCGGGCGTGAGCGACATCGATCGGGCCATCGACCGCCTTCGTGACCGGCGACGGAGAGTCGTTGGCCGCGACCTCGACGAGCCGAGCACCGCGGCCGAAGGCCGCTGGGCGGCGAGTGCGACGACCGCCGGCGCCGGCGAAGCCGTCGCTCTCGACCTCCTGCGGAGCGGGTGGGATTCGGGAACCGCCCAGGTCAGCCGGAGTGTCGACAGCAACCCTGTCAGCAACCAATGGGTGCCCGCACTCGACCGGGCAGCGATTCAGCCCGTACCCGAACTGCCGAGATCGGGCAGCCCATACCGGACCCCTGGGCCGCCGCGCGCCTCGCCGATCTTGGCGATCAGGCCGCGTGCGCGCATGTCGGCGAGCAGGTTCCTCGCTCGGTAGACGTCGACGTCGAACATCCGCTGCACCGTGCGGTTCGTGATGTACCCGTACTCCCGGATGTGCTCGAGGACCTTGTCGTCGGCCGCGTCGAGCTGGCGACGGTGGTATGTCAACGCCCGCCCCAGACCAGCGATCGCGTCAGGGTGGAGCCGATAGGTCGGGAAAGGATGGTGTGCGGACCGGCGCGTCGGCTCGGTGATGTGCGCCTCCGTCATCCGCTGGAGGACCTGTTGAGCATCAGCCGGCGATCGCTGGATCACACCTGCGAGCGCGAGGGCGTCGACGGTCCGCTTCTGGCGGAGCACCGACAACGCCAGGAGCACGTCCACGTCTCGGTCGAGGGGATCGGAAAGATCCGCCACGAATCGGACGAACGACATGTTGCCCTGCCCGCCGACAAGTGTCGCCTGGACGAGCTGGTCGGCAGACCGGAACCTCGGCGGTTCCTTCCCGCTCCTGAGCATCTCGCGGTAGGCACGGTCAACCCCCTGCCCCGTGCGCTCAGCGAGCTGGAGAACGGCCACCGTCTCGGTCAACAGCCGGTTCCTCGGTGTCGACGGGTACGTGAGGATGTTCTCGGGCGTCACTCCCGCCACGAAGCCGCCGGGACTCGAGATGACGAGTTGATCGCCGGTGTGTTCGACGTCGACGGTGCCGTGGGTTTCATAGGAGCGGTGGATGAGGCCGTTCACGATCAGCTCCCGGACGGCGTCCGCTGGGTAATCGTGCAACGAGAGCTGGACGCCACCGGGGAGGTTGAGCGGTTCGATCTCCGTACGACGCTCAACGGTCTCGATGAGGAGTTCTATCGCCGCCAGCAGGGGCTCGCGCCCGCGCAGACGGTTGGTGGCCTCGACGCCGGCAGCGGGCCGGTACTGGTACGAGTAGCCGTACTCCGGAATCTCCGATGCGAGCACCTCTGCGGGCGCTACGAGAAGCACGCCCGTCCGATTGACCGTGTTCTCGCTCGTCATGAGCCGGAGATCGGCGAGCATCCGACGAGTGTCGAGCGCAGCCAGATCTTCACGGCCGGCACGGCGGAGCAGTTGACGCATCCGCTCGATCTCCAGCGGTGCCAGCTCGGCGAGGCCGACCGCCGTGGGCTCCGCCGACCAGTCGATCAAGCCGCGGGCAGCGAGTACCTCTCGCTGTTGATCGGGCGTGAACGGCCGACACTCCCTCCCGAGCCGGCGCGTTGCCAACCCTGAAGCGTTGGAGCACGGGCCGATGCCCTGGGGCACCGACACCACGACGAGGCGCTGGCCTTGCTCGATCCGCTCTCGCACGAAGCACGTGAGGCTCGGACGCGTCCGATCGAAGATCCCGCTACGGATGGCGTCAAGGGTGAGGTCGGACGGAACGCCGACGAAGGCGTCCGGCCCACTCGCACGGTCGATCACACCCAGAACGACGTCGCCGCCCCGGGCATTCGCGAAGCAGACCGCAGCATCGGCGAGTACCCGCAGCGTCTCCTTCGCACTCGGCGACGGCTGCTTGAAGTCGAGCGTGTCGGTCTCGAGGTCGGCAGCCGTTGCGCCGAGAGCAATGCTCGCCAGCGCCGCATCAACGGTGCCCCCGCTCGGACTCACGAACTGATGCTAACTGATAGAGGTGCAGCGTCCACGCGCCAATCAGTTAGCTGTCAGTTCGCACGGGGCTGCTGGGCACCCTCTCCTACGAGAGGCTCGAATATCACGACACTGATTGAAAAACGCGGAGCGGGTGGGATTCGAACCCACGGACCCTTGCGGGTCGACGGTTTTCAAGACCGTTGCCTTCGTCCACTCGGCCACCGCTCCCTCGACAAACCCTCCCACAGGTCCTCCACGGGCGGACAGACCGTCCGCTCGACGGGCGGCCGCCCTCGCCTACGAATCGGCGTCGGACCGCCGCGAACCGTGCGCGTCCGGCGGTGGCGGTCTAGGGTCCGGCGGCGCGGCCGAGGGGGCAACGCGCCGAAAGGGTGAGGGGTGGACACCATGGGATCTCGTGACGACGATGCGACGGCAACGGTGCACCGGCGGCGGAACCGCCGGCGCATGCGGGCGACGGGGGCGCCGCTGACACTGGCCGCGGTCGTGGGCGTGGCGGCGCTGTCCGCCTGCGAACCCGCCGTCGACACTGACGGCGACGGCATCCCGGACAACATCGAGGTCGCGATCGGGCTCGACCCCGGCAACGCCGACAGCGACGGCGACGGCACCGGCGACGGCGTCGCCGACACCGACGGCGACAGCTCCGTCGACTGGATCGAGCTGGTGATCGGCACCGATCCGACCGCCTACGACACCGACGGCGACGGGCTCGGCGACGGCGAGGAGCTCACGCAGGGGACAGACCCCCTCGACATCGACGACCCGACCTGGCTCGACGTCGACGGCGACGGGCTCACCGGAGACCAGGAGCTGTCGTACGGCACCGATCGGCACAACGCCGACACCGACGGCGACGGCTACGGCGACGGCGAGGAGGTCGCCAACGGGTGGGGCCCGCTCGACGCCCAGAGCCCGCTGTACTACTTCGACGCCGACGGCGACGGCATGAGCTACGGCGAGGAGATCGGGTACGGCACCGACCCGCAGAACCCCGACACCGACGGCGACGGGCTCGGTGACGGGTACGAGGTGTACACGCTGGGCAGCGATCCGCTCGACCCCGACAGCCCCGTCCAGGGCGGGGCCGACCGCGACGCCGACGGCCTGTCGAACGCCGACGAGGCGGTCCACGGCACCGATCCCGACGACCCCGACTCGGACGACGACGGCTACGGCGACGGCGACGAGGTCGTCAACGGCTGGAACCCGCTCGACGCCTTCAGCCCCGGGGGCTGACCAGGCGCCGCGGTCAGAGGATCTCGCCGCGCAGGCGGTCGACCCACTCGCTCGCCTCGCGCCAGGCGGCTTCGGCCTGGCGCCGGCGGGCGGGGCCGTGCTCGCCGGCCGCGGGGTACGACCCCAGGAACTTCACGTCCTCGACCTTCGACTTGAGGTCGCGGAGGCAGTCGGCGATGAGCTCGTCGCCGATGTGGCCCTCGAGGTCGATGAGGAAGCAGTAGTGCCCGAGCCCCTTCTTGGTGGGGCGCGACTCGAGCTTGGTCAGGTTGATCGACCGGGCCGAGAACTCCTGCAGGATCGTGAGCAGCGAACCAGGTCGGTCGGTGCGCTGGAAGATCACGACCGACGTCTTGTCGTGGCCCGTCGGCGGCTGGATGCCCCGCCGCGACACGACGACGAACCGGGTGGCGTTGTCGGGGTGGTCCTCGATGTCGGTGGCCAGCACCTCGAGGCCGTAGACCTTGGCGGCCACCGACGGGGCGATGGCCGCCGTGTGGCCGTCGTGCTCGGCGCCCGCCACCAGCTGCGCGGCCTCGGCGGTGGACGACGTCGCCACCGACACGACCTCGGGCAGCTCGCGGCGCAGGAACGCCCGGCACTGGGCCGTGGCCACCGGGATCGACAGCACGCGGCGGATGTCGGCCACGTCGACGCCGCTGGGGGCGAGCAGGTTCATCTGCACGCCCATCACGACCTCGCGCTGGATGAGGAGGTCGGTCTCGAACGCCAGGTTGTCGACGGTGACGGTGACCGCGCCCTCGATCGAGTTCTCGACCGCCACGAACCCGAGGTCGACGCGTCCGTGCTCGACGGCGTGCAGCACCTCGGGGATGGACGGGAGGGCGACGAGCTCGTGGGCGGCGAGGTCGTCCTGCGACAGCAGCGCCTGCTCGGTGAACGTGCCCTCGGGCCCCAGGAAGCCGACGCGGGGCCTGCCGACGGCGGGATCGACGTGAGACATGCGGCACGATGCTACCGCCGGGCCCGTGGCGGGCCGCTGTCGGCCCGCCACCTCCGGGGTCAGATGCCCTGCCAGGACGGCTTGTGGGCCCACGTCTCGCGGTAGTAGCCGGCGAGCTCGAGCCCGGCGGCGGCCGCGTCGTCGACCACCACCGTGGCGTGCGGGTGCAGCTGGAGGGCCGACGCGGGGACCATCGCGGTGACCGGGCCCTCGACGGCCCGGGCCACGGCGTCGGCCTTGGCGGTGCCGAAGGCGAGCAGCACGAGGTGGCGGGCCTCGAGGATCGTGCCCACCCCTTGCGTGATCACGTGGCGGGGCACCTCGCCGGGAGCGGCGAAGAACCGGGCGTTGTCGCCGCGCGTGCGGTCGGTCAGGGTCTTGAGCCGGGTGCGCGACGCCAGCGACGAGCCGGGCTCGTTGAAGCCGATGTGGCCGTCGCCGCCGACGCCGAGCAGCTGGAGGTCGACGCCCCCGGCCGCGGCGATGGCGGCCTCGTAGGCGGCGCAGGCGGAGAGCAGCGGCGGGCCGTCGCCGGCGTCGACGTCGGGGCCCGAGATCGCCCCGGGCGCCAGGTCGACGTGCTGCTCGAGCTCGCGGGCGACGAACGCCCGGTAACGCTCGGGATGGTCGGCCGCCAGCCCCACGTACTCGTCGAGCAGGAACGCACGGGCTCGGGCCAGCGAGAGCCCGCCCGTGGCGTGCCTCCGGGCCAGGTCGCGGTACACCGCCAGCGGTGACGACCCGGTGGCGAGGCCGATCACGGCGTCGGGGCGCGCCGCCACCAGCGCCGCGATCGTGCCGCCCACGAGGCGCCCGGCCGCCTCGGGCGAGTCGACGATCACGACCTCCACGACGGCGGCTCCTCGGTCACGTCCCGGTCCGCACGTCGTGGACGACGCGGCCGCCGATCACCGTCGCCACCACCTCGCCGGCGGGCGTGAGCAGCACGAGGTCGCCCACCGCCCCCGGCGCGACGACGCCGCGGTCGGCCAGGCCCAGCAGCGCCGCCGGGGCGGCCGTGGCCGCGTGGACGGCGCCCGCCAGGTCGACCCCGGCGAACGCCATCAGGTTGCGCACGGCCCTGTCGAGCGACAGCGTGCTGCCGGCCAGCGTGCCGTCGGCCAGGCGCACCGCCCCGTCGTCCGCCGACACGGTCACGTCGAGCGACGCCACCCGCTGCCGCCCCGGAGCCACGCCCAGGGCGGCCACGGCGTCGGTGACGAGGGTCAGCCGGTCGCCGACGGCGGCGGCCGCCACCGAGACGAGGGCGGGGTCGACGTGCAGCCCGTCGGCGATCAGGCCCACCCGCACCCGCTCGTCGGTGAGCGCGATCCCCGGCAGCCCCGGCGCCCGGTGGTGCAGGCCGACCATGGCGTTGAACAGGTGCGTCACCCACGTGACCCCGGCGTCGAGCGCGGCCCGCGCCTCGGCGGCCGACGCCGACGAGTGCCCCGCCGAGACGACAACGCCGCGGTCGACGAGCTCCCGGACCACGGCGAGCGCGCCCGGCAGCTCGGGGGCCAGCGTCACGAGGGCGACGCCCGCCGCGGCCGACCAGTCCTCGTCGCGCACGAGCTCGGACGACGGGCCCACCAGCAGGGCGGGGTCGTGGGCGCCACAGCGCTCGGGTGCCAGGAACGGCCCCTCGAGGTGCAGGCCGAGCGGGGTGGCCCCGGCCGGGTCCTCGTGGACCGCGAGGGCCGCCCGCGCCCGGGCGCGGGCGGACGGCGGCGCGGTGACGATCGTCGGCAGCCACGACGTCACCCCCCAGCGCGGCAGGGCGGCGGCCACCTCTCCGAGCCGTCCGGGCTCGGACGTCAGGTCGACCCCGAGCGCGCCGTTGCACTGCAGGTCGACGTACCCCGGCGCGACCACGAGGCCCGTGGCGTCGAGCCAGGCGTCGGGGCGGGGACCGGCGGTACCGGCGCCAGGCACGCCGCCGGCCACCGGGGAACCTCCCCCGGCGGCCGGGACGGCGTCGTCCTGGACGGGCGCATCGACCACAGAACGCTCGGCCCCGGCACCGACCGTGCCGTCTTCGATGCGACCGCCGGGCCCGCCGTGTCCTGTCCCCGTAGTGCCAACGCCCCGGAGGACGTTGACGATGCGGCCTGCGGTGATGAACACGTCGGACCGTTCGGGTCCGCCCGGTGCGAGGACCGTACCGCCTCGCACCCCGAGTGTGCTCACGACGTGTCGGACGCCACGGCGTCCGATGCTGTGACCTGCGGTTCGGGCGCCGGCGACGCCGCGCCCGGGGCGGCCTGCCGCCGGGCGAGGACCGCGGCGCCGACCGCGCCCGCCGGGATCCCCCGCGGGACGAGGGCAACCCGGTCGGCCAGGTGGATGGCGGCGAGGACGGGCGACCGGGCGGCGCGTGACCGCAGCGCGTCCCGGACCGCCGTCAGGAGGCTCGGCCCGGCCTCGGCCACGCCCCCGCCGAGCACGACGATCGCCGGATCGACCGTCTGCGCCAGCAGCGCCACGGCGCCCGCGAGGTGGCCGCCGACCTCGGCCAGGACGACCAGCGCGTCGGGGTCGCCGGCAGCGGCCGCCGCCAGCAGCGACGACGCCGCGGTGAGCGGCCCGTCGTCAGACGGCCACCGGGCGGCGATGGCGGTGCCCGAGGCGACCGCCTCGAGGCACCCCCGCTGACCGCACTCGCAGACCGGCCCGTGCGGATCGATCGGCAGGTGCCCGATCTCGCCGGCGGCGCCGTGGGCACCGTGGCGGATCCTGCCGTCGAGGACGAGGCCGGCGGCCAGGCCGGTGCCGATGCTGAGGTAGGCGAGATCGCCGCGGCAGCCGAGCGCCACGGCGGCGCCGACGGCGGCGAGGTTGACGTCGTTGTCGACGACCACCGGCGCCCGGGCCACGGCGTGCAGGTGGCCGGCGATCGGCACCGGGGTGTCGTCGAGCGCGAGGTTGACGGCGTGGCGGACCGTTCCCGCCGTGCGGTCGACCAGGCCCGGGACCCCGACGCCCACGGCGGCGAACCCGTCGACCGTGGTGCCGGCCGCCCGGGCCAGGGCCCGGAGGGCGTCGACCGTCGACGCCAGCAGGCGCTCCCCGCCACCCACCCCGGTGGGTCGGCGCACCGTGGCGACGATGCCGGGCACCCCGGTGGCCGCGGCGTCGCCGTCGCCGACCTCGGGCCCCTCGGGCACCTCGGGCCAGGCGGTGCCGGCGGCGGCATCGAGCGCGGCCGGGTCGACCGCGACCGCCAGCGTCTTGGTGCCCCCGACGTCGAGGCCCGCGACGAGGGTGCGAGCGTCACCCATCGGTCGCGGCCCGCAGCGACGCGCCGGTGCCGGCGTCGAACAGGTGCACGGCCGCGGGGTCGACGACCAGCTTGAGCACCTCGCCCGCGGCCGGGCGGCGGCGGGGCGACAGCCGGGCCACCGCCCGCCCGCGCCGGGCCACGACCTGCCGCCAGGCCTCGGACGGGCCGGAGCCCGCCGCCGCGCCGGCGGGGGGACCGTCGTCGAGCGCCGGCGCGTCAGAGACCACCGTGTGGACGATCAGCTCGGCGCCCAGCGACTCGACGAGGTCGACCGTCGCCTCGATCACCCGCTCGGCCGGAGCACCCGGCTCCACCGCCACGTCGCCCAGTCCCTCGGGCCGGATCCCCAGCACGACCATCTCGCCCACCCGGCCCCGCACGCCGGGGTGGGCGGCGACGACCTCGGGGCCGAGCACCAGGCGCTGCCCGCCCACCTGCGCCGCGACCGTGCCGTCCCCGTCGTCGTCGAGGCGGGCCGCGAAGACGTTCATCGCCGGCGAGCCCATGAACGTGGCCACGAACAGGTTCACCGGTTCGTCGTAGAGCCGCTGCGGCGTGGCGACCTGCTGCACCCGCCCGTCGCGGAGCACGGCCACCCGGGTGCCCATGGTCATCGCCTCGGTCTGGTCGTGGGTGACGTACACGGTGGTCACCTCGAGCTCGCGCTGGAGGCGGGCGATCTCGGCCCGCATCTCGACCCGCAGCTTGGCATCGAGGTTCGACAGCGGCTCGTCCATCAGGAACGCCCGCGGGTGGCGGACGATGGCCCGGCCCATCGCCACGCGCTGCCGCTGACCCCCCGACAGCTGCGAGGGGAGCCGGTCGAGCACGTCGGTGAGCTGCAGCACCTCGGCCACCTCGGCGACGCGGCGGTCGATCTCGGGGCGGGGGGCCTTGGCCAGCTTGAGCGGGTAGCCGATGTTCCGCGCCACCGACATGTGCGGGTAGAGCGCGTAGCTCTGGAAGACCATGGCGACGTCGCGGTCCTTGGGTTGCGCCCGGGTCACGTCGCGGTCGCCGATGTGGATCGACCCCTCGGTCACCTCCTCGAGGCCGGCGATCATGCGCAGCAGCGTCGACTTCCCGCAGCCGGACGGGCCGACGAGCACCAGCAGCTCGCCGTCGGCGATGTCGAGGTCGACGGCGTCGACGGCACGCACGCGCCCGTCGTAGGTCTTGGAGACGCCGCGGACGGCGATGTCAGCCACGGGAGGTCCTTCCTGCGGGGGCGAGCGGGTGGGCGGTGGGAGCGCCCGCCAGCAGGCGGGCGACGGCCTCGCCGCTGGCGCGGGAGGCGCCGTACGTCGTGATCCGGGCGGCGGTCGTCGCCGGGCCGGCCGGGGCGGCGGGCCACCCCATGTCGACCACGACGGCGTCGGGACGGGCGCCCGTCAGCGTGGCGAGCGCCGCCGCCTGGGCCGGGCGGCGGTGGGCGTCGCGCACGACGACCACCACGGGACGGCCGGCGGCGGCCACCAGGGCCGACGCCAGCGCGCGGTCGTCGCCGTCGGCGACGCGGGCGGACGAGGCCGTGGGGTCGAGGGCCCGCAGCGGGGCGCCCACGCCCCACGGAACCGCCCCGGCGGCGATGTTCGCCGGGCGCTCGAGCTCGACGACGTGGGCGCCGACGAGCGGCGACGGGACCGCGCCGTCGACGCGGAGCGCCCGCTCGGCCGCCGCGCCGCCGACGCCCGCGAGCGCGGCGAGGGCGATCGCGCGCCGGGCCGTCGAGCCGTCGTGCGCCCCGTCGGAGCCCGCGCCCTGCCAGCGTTCCGGTTCCCGAGCCGCGGCGGACGGCGCAGCGTCCGACGCCCTGGCGCGGTCCCGGGCACCGTCCGGCCGACGACCGGGGCGGGACCGCAGTGCGGCGACCGCGGCAGCCGCGCCCGCCAGCCGCTCGACCGGGAGCGCCCCCGACCCCACGGCGGCGATCACGGCGGCGACGCACGCCTCGACCAGGTCCTCGTCGTTGTCGGGGCCGAGGCAGCACAGGTCGGCGCCCGCGGCCAGGGCCCGCGGCACGGTGAGGGGGATGGCCGACGGCCCTCCCGCACCACCCATGTCGAGGGCGTCGGTGACGACGAGGCCGTCGAACCCCAGATCGCCGCGCAGCAGGTCGGTGACGATGCGGCGGCTCACGGTCGCGGGCGCGTCGTCGAGGGCGGGCACGAGCAGGTGCCCGGGCATGACCGCCTGGACGCCGACGTCGACCGCGGCCCGGAACGGCACCAGCTCGCGCCAGCGCACGACCTCGCCCGGGGCGTCCACGGTGGGCAGGGCCAGGTGCGAGTCGACGGCCACGGCGCCGTGCCCGGGGAAGTGCTTGGCGCACGCCGCCACGCCGGCTTCCTGCAACCCGGCCACGAAGGCCGCCGTGTGCACGGCGACCAGGTCGGGGTCGGCGCCGAACGAGCGCACGCCGATCACCGGGTTGTCGGGGTCGCTGTTGACGTCGGCGCAGGGGGCCAGGTCGAGGTCGACGCCCGTGGCCGCCAGCAGCCCGCCCAGGGCCAGCCCGACCTCGTGGGTCAGGCGCTCGTCGTCGATCGCGCCCAGGGCGGCGTTGCCGGGCACGGAGCTGCCGGTGGCCGCCTCGAGGCGGGTGACGTCGCCGCCCTCCTCGTCGAGGGCGACGACCAGCTCGGGGCGCAGGGCGTGCAGCTCGGCGGCGACGGCCCCCACGTCGACCCCGCGGTTCGATCCGTAGAGGCACACGCCGCCCAGGCCGGTGGCGGCCGCTCGCTGCAGCCACGGCGGCACGTCCGCTCCCGGGAACGACGAGAGCAGCGTGCCGAGGGCCAGGCGCCGCAGGTCGTGGCGGTCGCGGGCGCTCACCCCTTCACCGCCCCGGCCGTCAGCCCGGCGGCCACCCGGCGGTGGACGAACAGGAAGAACACGATCACGGGGACGGTGATCAGCGTCGAGCCGGCCATCACGCCGCCCCAGTCGGTGCCGCGGGCGCCGAAGTTGAACGCCTGCAACCACACCGGGAGGGTCTCCTTGTCGGGCCGGTCCATGATCACGAGGGCGAACGTGAACTCGTTCCACGCCTGGATGAAGGCGAAGATGCCGGTCGCCACGAGCCCCGGCGCCACCAGCGGGAGCGTGACGGTGAAGAACGCCCGCAGCCGGCTCGACCCGTCGACCATCGCCGCCTCCTCGAGCTCGCGGGGCACGCCCGCCACGAACCCGCGCAGCGTCCACACGGTGAAGGGCAGCACGAAGGCGACGTAGGTGATCGTCAGGCCGGCGATCGAGTTGCGCAGGTTCCAGCCGTCGAGGGTCTTCACGACCGAGATCATCAGGGCCTCGGCCGGCACCATCTGCACGAGCAGGATCAGCACGAGGAACCCGACCCGCCCCCGGAACCGGAACCGCGACACGGCCACCGCGGCCAGGAAGGCGGTGGCGAGGGCGAACAGCACGGTGAGCAGGGTCACCTGCAGGCTGTTGCCGAACGACGACCAGAAGTTGTCGCGCTCGAACACCGCCCGGTAGTTCTCGAGCGTGCCGACGGGCAGGAACTGCGGTGCCGACCGGATCTCGCTGTTCGGCCGGAACGACGTGACCACCATCCAGTACACGGGGAAGGCGACGACCACGATCACGGCCAGCGCCACGCCGTTCCACAGCCCGCGGTGGCGGCGCATCACACCTCCTCCTGGCGGAACATCGTGCGCAGGTGGACGAGCGTGAGCAGCAGCGTGATCGCCACCATCACGACGGCCACCGCCGCCCCGAGGCCGTAGTTGCCGCTGCCGCCCTGGCGGAACGCGTAGACGCCCAGCGTGTTGGTCTCCCGCACGATGCCGCCCGCCTGCTGCAGCACGAACACCTGGGTGAAGACCCGCAGGTCCCACAGCGTGCTGAGCGCGGCGAGCACGACGAAGATCGGCTTGAGCGCGGGCCACGTGACGTCGCGGAAGCGGTCGCGGGCCGAGGCGCCGTCGATGGCGGCCGCCTCCAGCACCTCGGGCGAGATCTGCGTCATGCCGGCGTAGACCGTGAACGCGACGAACGGCACGCCCATCCACACGACCACGAGCGTCGCCACGAAGAAGAACGAGAGCTGGCTCGAGAGCCACGAGTGCCCCTCGTAGTCGGCACCCACCCGGGTGAGCAGCCAGTTCACGACGCCGTAGCGGGCGTCGAAGATCCACTGCCACACGATCGTGGCGGTGAGCGCCGGCGTCGCCCAGGCCAGCAGCAGGGCGACGCTCAGCGCGGTGCGCATGGCGGTGCCCAGCCGCTCGAGGAGCAGGGCGAGCAGCGTGCCCAGCACCAGCGTGAGCACCACGTTCACGCCGCAGAAGAGCAGCGAGCGCCACAGCACCGACCAGAAGTAGGAGCTGCCGAAGATCTCGCCGAAGTTGGCGGTGCCGACGAACTCGGCGGGGGCACCGAACTGCTGGCGGCGCCCGTACTCCTGGGTCGACAGCACCAGCAGCCGCACCAGCGGGTACCCGAGCCCGGCGCCCAGCGCCACGAGCGTGGGGACGAGCAAGACGTACGGCAGGAGCCCGGCCCGGCGGCGCCCGCCGGGCCCGGCGCCGGGCCGGGGACGGCGGGAGCGCCACGGTCGTCGCCCGGCCGGGAGGGACGGCAGCGGTGCCGTGCCCTCCTCGGACATCACGACGGACATGGCGCTCCCCTCGTCAGTCCTCTCGTCACTTCCCTCGTCAGTGCGGCTGCGGGCCCGCCGGCTGCGGGCCCGGCGGCGAGGGGGGACGGACGGGCGGAGCCCGGGCCGTGTGGTCGCGGTCGCACGTCCATCCCCCTCGCCTCCCTCAGCCGTTCAGGATCTCGACGATGGACTCGTCGGCGCGTGACGCCTCGTCCTCGACGCTGGCGCCGCCCGAGATGGCCGTGCCCATGTCCTGCAGGATGTTGCCGCCCTCGACGTCGGCCCAGTACTCGCTCGACGGGACGAACCGGGTGACCTCGGCCGCCCGGGCCTGCGCCTGGACCGCCTCGTCGCCCTGCACCTCGCCCAGCAGCGACTTGCGCACCGGGATGAGGCCGATCGCCGCGAACTCGGTCTGGTACGTCTCGCTGGTGAGCACCTTGAGGAACTCGAGGGCCAGGCCCTGGTTCTCGCTCTGCGACGAGATGCCCAGGTTCGACCCGCCGAGGAACGACGGGGCAACCCCGCCGTCGCTGCTCGGCAGGGCGAAGGCGCCGAGCACCGCGTCGTACTTGCCCGGGCACCCGTCCTCGCTCGTGATCTGCCCCATCTTCCAGCCCGGGCCCATCAGCATGCCGACCTCGCCATTGCAGAAGGCGAGGTAGTCCTCGGCGTCGTCGCTGTCGGCCGGCGCCGCGTTGGCGTTCTGCATGATGTCCTGCACCGTCGTCAGGCCGGCCACCGACTCGTCCGAGCTCAGCTCGCCGACCCACTCACCGGAGTCGTCGACCGCGATGTCGCCGCCGGCGTCCCAGATGAACGACAGCGTGGCCTGCCAGTTCCGGCCCGGGAAGTAGATGCCGGAGAAGTTGGGCGTGGCGGCGTTGTCGGCCTGCAGCTTCTTCCCCGCCTCGACGAACTCGTCGAGCGTGGTCGGCACCTGCAGCCCCGACGCCGCGAACAGGTCCTTGCGGTACACGACGACGCGGGCCCCGCCGTAGTAGGGCACGCCGTAGAACCGGCCGTCGTACGTCCCCGCCTCCACGAGGCTCTCGACCAGGTCGTCGCCGCCGAGGTCCTCCTTGGCCTCGGTCAGGTCGACCATCGCCCCCGCAGCCTCGTACGACTGCGCCTGGGTGTTGCCCACCTCGAAGATGTCGGGGCTGTCCTCGGTGGGCAGCACCGTGTCGAGACGGTTCACGAGGCCGTCCCACTCCTGGCGCTCGACCTCGACCGTGACGTTCGGGTACTGCTCCGCGAACTCGGCCTTCGCCAGGTCGATCATCTCGTCGGGCGTGTCCGGCCCGTTGAGCCAGACGCGCAGCGTGGCCTCGGTGTCAGCCGCCGGCGCCTCGAGCGACGCCCCGTCGCCCGACGTGTCGGTGGCGGCGTCGCCATCGTCGTCGGAGCCGCAGGCGGCCAGTGCGAGCACGCCGGCGAGCCCCAGGGCTGCCAGCTTCTTGGTCTTCACGTCGTCCTCCCAGACGTCGGGCGACGAGCCCCCGGACCCGTCGCGCTTGTCATGCGACGCCCAGTTCCCGGTCGAGAACGAGCATCGCGGCGCCGAGGAGGACATCGTCCTCCCCGAGCGAGCTGAACCGCAGGTCGACGTGGTCGCCGATCGCGGGCATGGTGCGGGCGCGCACGGCGTCGAGCGCCGCGGCCCGGAAGGTCTCGTCGAGCACGTCGAGCGGGCCCGACAGCACGACCTCGCGCAGGTTGAGCGTGCTGATGACCGGCGCCAGCGCCTCGCCCAGGCGCAGGCCGGCGGCCGTGCGCTCGGCGGCGGCGTCGCCGGCGCGCGAGCGGCGGCGCAGGCGGGGGGCGGCGATCACGGTCTCGAGGCAGCCGGTGCGGCCGCAGGCGCAGACCTCGCCGTCGGGATCGACGACGACGTGGCCGATCTCGCCGGCCGCGAACCGGTCGCCCACCACGAGGTGGCCGTCGAGCACCAGGCCGGCACCCACGCCCTGGCCGACCTTGACCAGCAGCAGGCTGCGGTCGGCCTCGCCACCGAGCCCGAGCTCGCCGAGCACGGCGGCGTTGGCGTCGTTGGCGACGTGCACCGGCACGTCGAGCCGCTCGTGCACCTCGGCGGCCAGGTCGCGATCGAACCACCCGAGGTTGGGCGCCTCGACCACCACGCCGCGGGGGTCGACCACGCCGGGGCTGCCGATGCCGACGCCGAGCAGCGGCCGGTCGGCGGCCGCCGCGAGGTCGGCGCACAGGGCGCGCACCAGCTCGACCGCGGCGTCGCCCGTGCGCCCGTCCCGCTCGGTGACCCGGCGGTCGAGCACCTTGCCGGCCAGGTCGACGAGGGCGGCGAGGAAGCGCTCGTCGTCGCTGAGATCGAGCGTCAGCGAGAACCGGGCGTCGGGGACGACGCCGAGCAGCGTGGCGGGCTTGCCGACCCGGCCGCTGCCCTCGCGGGTGCCCAGCTCCTCGATCAGGCCCTCGGCCAGCAGCTCGGCGGCGAGGTCGCTGGTCGTGACACGGGTGAGGTTGGTGGTCCGGGCCAGGTCGGCCCGGCTCACGGGGCCTTCTCGGAACATCGTGCGCAGGACCAGGGCACGGTTGTGCCGACGAGCGTCGCCCGGCACGGCCTTGCGCCGCGGTTCGCCCCGCCGGGCGAACGGTCCACCGGAGGGAGCGCCGGTGGCACCCGAGGCGTCGCTCGTCGTCATGGTTTGTTTGTCTAGGTTACAAACCAATGGGGTGTCAACCGTCACGGCGAATGGCAACGCGCCCGCAACACGGGGTGTGCCGTCGGCTCTCCCGCCGCGCTCTCCCGGCGGGGCGGGGCTCGCTCGCCACACGTGTTCTGCGTGACGTTGTGGTTGTCCGGCCACCACAACGTCACGGAGAAGCCGGAACCCCACACGGCCCCCTCCCGGCCCGGAGGCACCCACGCCGGCACCCCGAACCCCGCCAGCCACGACGATCCGCGTCACGAAACGGCTGCCCAGCAACCACAACGTCACCGAGATGCCGGAAGCCACGCAACCCGCTCCCGCGACCGGAGGCACCCCCGGCGCACGCCGAGCCCCGATAGCGACCACGTTCTCCGTGACGAAACGGTTGCCCAGCAACCACATCGTCACGGAGAAGCCAGGACGCACGCGACCAGCCCCCCACCCCCCCCCGGCGACCGGCTCACGAGTCCGGCTCGCGAGCCCGGATCGACATCCGCACGCGCGGCACGCGTCGACCGCACCCGACGAACGAGCCGGCCGTACCCGCTCCGCGTGACGAACGGGTGCCCGCCCACGCATCACGACGGCGCCCACAGGAGCTGATGTGGCCGGGCACCGTCGCCGGCCGGGCGCGGCGGCCGAGCCGGTTCGGTGCCGGTGGGGTCGAGGGGCCATGCTGGCGCCGTGGACGAGGGTTCCCTCCGCCGGTTGCTCGAGGCCGTGCAGGTGGGCGCGGTCACCACCGACGACGCCGTCGACCGGCTGCGCCACCTGCCCTACGCCGACCTGGGCTTCGCTCGCGTCGACCACCACCGGGCGCTGCGCCAGGGCATGGCCGAGGCGGTCTACGGACCCGGCAAGACACCCGAGCAGGCGGCGGCCATCGTCGCCG
>Ga0111538_10003032_pt1 | contig 23539 bp, 19 predicted proteins | sample SoiMethybrSBSTD1_FD_79669 | JGI IMG/M metagenome (GOLD analysis project Ga0111538, IMG submission 79669) | Bulk soil microbial communities from a Populus tree surrounding site in Tennessee, USA - Soil MetaG P. TD hybrid SBSTD1 (version 2)... | ecosystem: Environmental > Terrestrial > Soil >...
CGTCGGTGGCCACCGTGACCACGGCGTCTTTCGGCCCCAGCCCGTAGAAGCGGGCGGTCTTGATCGCGCCCAGCACGTTGCACACGCCGCTGATCCCGAACACGTCGGACCAGCTCTCGGCCACCTTGGGATCGACGCCCTCCGAGGCCAGGAGCTCGGAGCCCTGGTGGAGGAGCTGGAGCCCTTCGAGGCAGTCCTGGTCGTCGATGCCGACGAGGAGGTCCGTGGCCCAGACGTTGTGGATCCAGGTGACGTGTTTGTCCCCGATGCCTTCGATGCGATGCGCGCCGAAGCCGACGTTGTACAGGGTCGGGCATTGCACGGGCTCGACGGCCACGGTCGCGCATCCGGGATGGCGGAGCTTGATGGCCTCCCCGGCCGCGATGGTGCCCGCCGATCCCATGGCCGACACGAAGCCCCCGCACCCGAGGCCCAGTTCCTGGAGGACCTCGAGCGCGGCCGTGGCCGTGCAGTGGAAATGGAAACGGTAGTTGCCGAACTCCTCGAACTGGTTCAGCACGCGGTTGCCGGTGACGGCACGCAGCTCACGGACCTTGTCGTAGATCTCCTTGACGTTCGACTCGGAGCCGGGCGTGGGCAGGACCTCCGCCCCGTACTCGCGGATCTTGGTGAAGCGCTCCTCGCTCATGTCCTCCGGCAGGACGACGAGCGACCGGTACCCCATGCGCGGACCGACCCAGGCCCCCCCGATGCCGAAGTTGCCGGTGGAAGGAAACACGAGGGTGTGGTCGCCGGGCACGCACTGCCCTTCCACCTGCTTCTCGGCCAGGATCGAATAGGCCGGGCCGACCTTGTGCGACCCGGTCGGGAAATTCCGGCCGGAGAGGACGACGATGGGGGCCCAGACACCGGTCAGGGCTTCGGGCAGGACGGTGAACGGCACGCGGCCGTCCGCCTTCCAGGAGAGGTTGTAGAGGTTCAGCGGATCGAGCGGGCGGGAGCGCGCGGCGCGCGCCTTCTCGCGGATGTCGGCGGGGATCCGCGACGGATCGCGCATCTCCGCGAACGTCGGTCCGAACATCATCGGCTCTTCTCCGTGGCCGCGGCGGCGCAGGTGGTCGCCGGCTCCGCCAGGAGCGCCTCGATGTGCGCCTCGACCTGGCGTCCGCTGTCCTCGCCGGAATGCACCTCGCCGATGTGACGGTCGCGCAGGCGGCCGCAGCGGTCGACCAGGTACACCGTCGGCCAATACTGGGTGCCGAGCGCGTTCCAGTAGGCGGAGTCGTTGTCGAGCAGGTGCGGATAGTCGAGACCCTGGCGCTTCACTTCCGCTTCCACTTTCGGCCGCTCCCGCTCGAAGATCATCTCCGGGGTGTGGACGCCGACGAGCGACAACCCCTTGGCCGCATACTTCTGCCGTACTTCCTTCAGCCACGGCATCGTGGCCCGGCAGTTGCTGCAGGCGAACGTCCAGACGTCGAGGAGGACGACGCGGCCGCGCAGGCTCTCCCAGGATGCGGGGGTGCCGATCCAGTCTGCCGCGCGCGCGGACGGGAAGGGCGGGGCGGGCGGCGGCGCCTTTTCGGCGGCGCCCAGGGCGCAAGGCAGGCCCGCGGCCAGGACGGCGGCCAGGACGATGCGGCGGGGCACGAGTCGGAGGGGGGGCATGAAGGCTCCTCGGTTGCCGGCAGCATAACAATTGTCTCCGATAATGGAGTGAGCCTCCGCATGGCCGACCCTCGCCTCCGCCATCCCGCGAATGTCCCCGGACCGTGGTTCGTGGATACCACCTGCATCGACTGCGATGCCTGCCGGCAGCTCGCGCCCGCCGTGTTCGCGGAGAGCGCGGGCCATGGCCAGTCCACCGTGTGGCGCCAGCCCGCGTCCGCCGAGGACGAGGAGGCCGCGGCGCGCGCCCTCGTGGCCTGCCCAACCGCTTCCATCGGGGCGCAGGGCCGGACGATCGACGCGGACGGCCTCTTTCCCCAGGAGATCGCGGACGGCGTGTTCTACTGCGGCTTCAACTCCGAGCAGTCGTTCGGCGCGAACGCGTTCCTGGCCGTCCGGCCCGAGGGCAACCTGCTCGTGGACTCGCCGCGCTTCACGACGCCCCTGGTGCGCGAGATCGAGCGCCGCGGCGGCCTCACCCACGTCCTCCTCACCCACCAGGACGACGTGGCCGACGCCGATCGCTACGCGCGCCACTTCGGGGCCGAGGTGTGGATCCACGAGGCCGACCGTTCCGCCGCCCCCTTCGCGACGCAGATCATCCGAGGCCTCGACGCCGCGACCCTCCGGCCCGGCCTGCTCGCCATTCCCCTCCCCGGCCATACGCGGGGCAGCGCGGCCTTCCTGCTCGAGTCACGCTTCCTCTTCAGCGGCGACTCGCTGCACTGGAGCCGCCGCCGCCGCGACCTCGGGGCCTTCCGCGATGCCTGCTGGTTTTCGTGGGAAGCGCAGGCGGATTCGCTGGAGCGGCTGGCCGCATATCCGTTCGAATGGGTCCTGGCCGGGCACGGCGATCGGCACCGGGCGCCCCCGGACGAGATGCAGCGGCGCCTGCGCGCCCTCGTCGGGCGGATGCGCGGCCCGCGGGCGGAGGCCCAACCGTGACCGCGCTCCCGAAGACGATGACGGCGGTGGAGATCGCGCAGCCCGGCGGTCCCGACGTGTTGCGTCCGGTCACGCGGCCGACGCCGGCGCCCGGTCCGCGGGACGTGCTGATCGCGGTGGCGGCGGCGGGCGTCAACCGGCCGGACCTCATGCAGCGCCAGGGCCGATACGCGCCGCCGCCCGGCGCCTCCGACATTCCCGGTCTCGAAGTCGCAGGACGCGTGGTGGCCCGGGGCAAGGACGTCGAGGAATGGAAGGAGGGCGACGAGGTCTGCGCGCTCGTGGCCGGCGGCGGCTACGCGGAATATTGCGCGGCGCCCGCCCCCCAGTGCCTGCCCGCGCCCAAGGGACTCGACTTCGTGCAGGCGGCGGCCCTCCCCGAGACGGTGTTCACGGTCTGGACGAACGTGTTCGACCGGGGCCGGCTCTCCGCGGGGGAGACGCTCCTCGTGCACGGCGGTGCGAGCGGTATCGGCACCACGGCCATCCAGATGGCTCGCGCGCGCGGCGCGCGCGTCTTCGCCACCGCGGGCACGCGCGAGAAGTGCGCCGCCTGCGAGAAGCTCGGCGCCGAGCGCGCGATCGACTACGCGCGCGAGGACTTCGCCGCCGTCGTCGCCGAGATGACGGCGGGGCGGGGCGTGGACGTGATCCTGGACATGGTGGGCGGCGATTACCTGCCGCGGAACCTCGCGTCGCTGGCCACGGACGGACGGCTGGTGCAGATCGCGTTCCTCAAGGGGCCGCGGGCCGAGATCGACCTCATGGCCGTGATGCAGCGCCGCCTCACCCTGACCGGGTCCACCCTGCGCCCGCGCTCGATCGAGGAGAAGGGGCGGATCGCGCGCGCCGTCCGCGAGAACGTGTGGCCGCTCGTCGAGAAGGGCGACGTGCGGCCGGTCCTCCACGCCACCTTCCCGTTGGCCGCGGCCGCGGAGGCGCACCGCGCCCTGGAGGCGGGCACGCACGTCGGCAAGATCGTGCTGATCGTCGGACCGTAGCCGCGGTCAGTCCCGGGCCGCGGGCGCGAGGGCACACGCCTGCGCGGCGTGCTCGTCCATCCTGAACTCGTCGTGGAAGGCGAGGCGGACGCGCTGATCGCGGCCGATCAGGTAGGTCACGCGCTTGGAGCGGCCGATGAGCGGCCAGCTCACCTTGTAGCCCTCGCAGATCTTCCCGTCCGGATCCCCCACCAGCGGGTAGGGCAGGGAGAGCGACTCGCGGAACCGGTCGTTGGTCGCCTGGTCGTCGCGCGAGACGCCGATCACGTCGCAGCCGGACTCCCTGAGCTTCTCGTATTCGCGGCGGAAGGTGCTCGCCTCCTTGGTGCAGCCGGGGGTGAACGCCTTCGGGTAGAAGAAGACGACGACCGCGCGCTCGGCCAGCGTCTGGTAGAGCGACCCCTCGCCCACCTTGAAGTCCGGCGCGACGTCTTTCCTCTGCAGCATCTCAGGCCTCCGCCACGCGGCGCACGGCGCGCTCGAGGAGCACCGCGGCCATCTCCCGGCGATAGTCCGCGGTCGAGCGCAGGTCGTCGATCGGCCGCACTTCCGCCCGCACGGCATCCTTGGCGCGCTGCAGCGCGTCCCACCCGCCGCCCATGAGCGCCTTCTCCGTCTCCCGCGCACGCAGGACGGTGGGTGCGACCGCTCCCAGGGCCACCCGCACCCAGTCCGGCCGTCCGTCCCGGAAGATGATGGCCACCGCGATCGAGACCTTCGAGATCGCCTGCGCCTGGCGCTGGCCCAGGCGGAGGAAGGTTCCGCGCACGCCCGCCCGCTTGGGCACGCGCACGCCCAGGATGAGCTCGTCGCGCGCGAGCACGCTCTGGCGCGGACCGGGGAAGAACTCCAGGATGGGGACGTCGCGCCGCGCGGATACCGAAGCCACCTCCACGATCGCGTCCGCGACGAAGAGGGGCGGCACCGTGTCCGCGGCCGGCGAGGCGTTGGCGAGGTTCCCGCCGAGCGTCCCTCGATTGCGGATCTGCGGTCCGCCGATGACCGCGCAGGCCAGGGGCAACGCGGGGGCGGCGGACGCGACCAGCGCGGAGCGCATCATCTCCGTGTGCGTGGTCGCGGCCCCGATCCACACGTGGCCGTCCTTCTCCTCGATGCCCTTGATCTCGGGAACGCCGGTGAGGTCGAAGAGGGCGGCCCGGTTCTCCGTGCCGTCCTTCGCCTTCACCAGGATGTCGGTGCCCCCGGCCAGCGGCCGCATTTCCTCCGCGCGCGCGGCCAGGATCTCCAGCGCCTCTTCCAGGGAGCGCGGGCGGAAGTAGCGGGGCGCCGCCGCCGCGATCATGAACCGCCGCGGCTTCGTCAGCCGCGGCGACGTGGCGGCGCGGGCGACGGCCGTCAAGATCTTGGTGTAGCCCGTGCAACGGCAGAGGTTGCCGGCCAGCCCCTGGCGCACGTCTTCGGCCGTCGCCTCCGGCCTCTCGTCCACGAGCGCCTTCGCGGCCATGATCATCCCGGGGATGCAGATCCCGCATTGCACGCCGCCCTGGTCGATGAACGACTCCTGCAGGGGATGCAGGGCGCCGTCGGACAGGCCCTCGATCGTCTCGATGGCGGCGCCGTCGGCCTGGTAGGCCATCATCAGGCACGAGTCGACGGCGTGGCCGTCCACCAGCACCGTGCAGGCCCCGCATTCGCCCTTGCCGCAGCCCTCCTTGGCCCCGGTGAGGCGGAGGTCCTCGCGCAGCACGTCGAGCAGGCGCTGGTCGGTCCGCACCTTGCGCCGGATGGCCTTGCGGTTCACGGAGAGCGCGACGTCGACGAGCTCAGCCACGCGGGGCGCTCCGCGCGCGCAGGGCCGCCCACACGCGCTCGGGAGTGGCCGGGATGCGATCGAGGCGCACGCCCGCGGCGTGGTGGATGGCGGCCGTCACCGCCGGAGCCACGGCGATGATCGGCGTCTCCCCCAGGCCCTTCGCGCCGAAGGGCCCCCACGGGAACTCGTGCTCGACGAGGATGGCCTTGATCTCCGGCGTATCCAGGGTGGTCGGGATGATGTAGGTCGAGAACTGATCGTTGAGGATGCGCCCATCACGGAGGGCGTGCTCCTCCACGAGCGCGTAGCCCAGGCCCTGGAGCACGCCGCCTTCCACCTGTCCTTCACCGGTCGTCGGGTTGATCACGCGCCCGGTGTCGTGGGCCGACCAGACTTTGGTGACGCGCGTCTCTCCCGTCTCCATGTCGACTTCGACCTCGACCACGTTCGCGGACCAGGAGTAGCAGATGTAGGCCTCGCCCTGCCCGGTCTCGAGGTCGAACGTGGTCGTCGGCGGCACGGACCAGCCGTGCGCGGCCAGGCCGACCTGCCGGGTGACGCACAGGTGAACGGCCTCGCGCCAGCTCAGCCCGCTGTCCGCGATGACGGGCTCCATGGCCGCGCGGATCTTCGCCGCCGCGTCGCGGATCGCGTTACCGCTCATGACGGTGGTGCGGCTGGCCACGGTGGGGCCGCTGTCCGGGACGCGCGAGGTGTCGGGGTCCATCACCTTCACCAGCTCGACCGGGCACCCGAGCGCCTCCGCCGTGATCTGGCTGAGCACGGTGATCATCCCCTGGCCGATCTCGGTGGTGCCGACGGCGACGGTCACGCTCCCGTCCGCGGCCACGACCACATTGGCCCCTGCCGGGTTCAGGTGCTTGCCCATGGCCCCCAGCCCGACGCCGTAGTAGCAGGCGGCGAGGCCGATGCCGCGGCGGACCAGCGCGCTGTGGCCACGGAAGGACTCGCGCTTCTTCGCCCAGTCCGAGGCCTCGGCGACCTTGTCGAGGACTTCCTCGAAGCCGACGCTCGTCGTGAGCTTGTGTCCGGTGATGGTCTCGTCCCCGGGACGGAGCGCGTTGATTCGCCGCAGGGCGAGGGGGTCCATCTCCAGGCGCTCGGCCAGCCGGTCCATCTGGCTCTCGCAGGCGAAGACGACCTGCGGCTCACCGAAACCGCGGAACGCGCCGGAGGGAACCGTGTTCGTGCGCACCGCGCGCGCGTCCACCTTCACGTTGGGGACGCGGTAGGGACCGCAGGCATGGACCGTGCCGCGAAAGAGGACGACGGGGGAAAGCGTCGCGTAGGCCCCGCCGTCGAGGAGGTAGTCCACTTCGCAAGCCACGAGGTGCCCGTCGCGCGTGGCCGCGGTGCGCATCCGTATGCGCCCGGGGTGGCGCTTCGACATCACGGCCATGTCCTCTTCGCGGGTCAGGATGAGGCGGACGGGCCGTCCGGTGGCCCGCGCGAGGAGCGCGACCTGCGCGCCGGGCGCGGAGGGCGCGTCTTCCTTGCCGCCGAAGCCACCGCCCGTCACCGTTTGCACGATGCGCGCGTGGCTGAGGTCGCAGCCGAGCGCGGAGGCAACTGCCTTCTGCACGTAGAACGGGCACTGCATGGAGCCGTGGACGACCACTCCCGGACCCTCCGGGATGGCGACCATCCCGTTGGTCTCGATGTACGCATGCTCCTGGTACGGCGTGTGGTAGGTGCCCTCGACCACCACGAGGTCCGGCCTCGCCAGCGCCACCTCCGCTTCGCCGCGGCGGACCTTCCACTGCGCGAGGATCTCGCCCGCGGCCAGCGCCTCCTCCATGTCCAGCCGGGGCGGCAGCTTCTCGTATTCGACCTTGATCGCGGCCAGGCCGGCCGCCAGCGCCTCGCGGTCCTCCGCGGCCACGAGCGCGACCGCTTCCCCCACGTGGCGCACCACGCCCTCGGCGAGGACGGGCCAGTCGTTCTGGATCATGGGGATGAGGTTCTTCCCGGGGATGTCGGCGGCGGTGAGCACGGCCTGGACGCCGGGGAGGGTGCGCGCCGCGAACACGTCGAGGCGCGTGATGCGGGCGTGCGCGTGCGGCGAGCGCAACACGCCGGCCACGAGCGCTCCGGCGACCGCCACGTCCTCGATGTAGAGGGCACTGCCCTTGACCTTGTCGAGGGCGTCGGGCCGGCGGATGCGCTGCCCGACGATCATCGGCGCGGCTGCGGCCTCATGCGAGCAGAGCATGAACGAGGGCCCCGGGGGATTCAAGTTAGACTCGACCGATGCGATCCGCGGTCCTCGTCCTCGGCGCCCTGGTGGCGGCGGCGCCCTCCACCCCGTCCGTCGCGCCCGGTTACGTGCAGGAGATCGAGCAGTGGCGCGCCAAGCGCGCAGAAGGCCTCCGCGCTCCGGACGGGTGGCTGACCGTCGTCGGCCTGACGTGGCTGCGCGAGGGCACGAGCACCATCGGCAGCGCCAAGGGGAGCGACATCCCGCTCCCCCTGGCCGCGCCGCCCCGCGTGGGCACTCTCGAGTTCTCGCACGGGCGCGCCGTCATCCAAGTCGCCCCGGGCGTCGTCGTGAAGGCGCAGGACAAGCCGGTCGCCGAGCAGGAGCTGCATTCCGACAAGGAGGGGAAACCCGACGTGCTGACGGTGGGTTCCGTCAGCCTGTACGTGATCGAGCGGGGCGGCCGCCACGCCGTTCGCGTCAAGGACACGGACAGCGCGCCGCGCCGCGCCTTCCGCGGGCTCGACTGGTATCCGGTGAACGAGAGCTACCGGATCGAGGCGCGGTTCACGCCCTACGACCCGCCGAAGCAGATCCCCATCGCCAACGTCGTCGGCACGGTCCAGCCGATGCCGAGCCCCGGCTACGTGACCTTCCAGATCGGCGGCCGTGAGCTGCGCCTCGATCCCGTGCTGGAAGAGCCGGACGCGAAGGAGCTGTTCTACATCTTCCGAGACCCGACGGCCGGGAAGGAGACCTACCCGGCGGGGCGGTTCCTGTACTCCGAGATGCCCAAGGACGGCACGGTCGTCCTCGATTTCAACAAGGCCTATTCGCCGCCCTGCGCCTTCACCTCCTTCGCGACCTGCCCCCTGCCCCCTCGCCAGAATCGCCTCGACGTGCGCATCGAGGCCGGAGAGAAGAAGCCCGCCGGGCATTGATTGGCACCGGGCTTGCAGTCTCCTCTCCGAGGAGGTGCGGATGCCCCGCGTCATCATGATCGCCGCCGTCGCCGTGCTGGCCGCGTGTAGCAGCGGCCGCTCGGAGCCGGCCGCCACCAGCACGACCACTTCGTTCACCACGACGACCACGAGCACGACCCTGGCCGCGATGACGCCGCCGGAGACACTTGCCTCAGGGCTCGCCGGGACGGAATCACCGGATCCGTATGCGAGCGCATCCGCGGCTCCGCTGGGCGAGGCGCAGTCCTCGCCGTCGCCCGCTGCCTCGGATCCCTCTCCGAACCCCGACACCGCGACCCCGCCTGCGGACCAGGTGCTCCGCCAGCAGGTCCTGCTCGACCGCGCCCACTTCTCGCCCGGAGAGATCGACGGCCGCGGCGGCTCGAACACGCGCCTCGCACTGGCCGCCTTCGCGAAGGCCCGCGGTGCGGCGGGCGCGAGCGGGGCGGCCGCGCTCGACGCGGACGCGGCTCCGCCGCTCGTCGCCTACACGATCGCACCCGCGGACGTGGCCGGCCCGTTCGCGCGCATCCCCACCGACATGGAAGAGAAGGCCAAGCTGCCGGCGCTCGGCTATGCAACGGCGCTAGAAGCGCTGGGCGAGAAGTTCCACTCCAAGCCGGACCTGCTGAAACGCCTGAACCCCGGCGCCGCCTTCCGCGCCGGCGAATCGATCCAGGTTCCCGCCGTCACCCGGACGCCGCCCGGGAAGGCGGCGAAGGTCGTGGTCGACAAGTCCGACATGTCGGTGACCGCGCTCGACGCGCAAGGGCGCGTCCTCGCCCGCTACCCGGCCACGATGGGCTCCGAGCACGATCCCCTGCCCCTCGGGACGTGGAAGATCACGGGCGTGCAACGCAACCCGACGTTCTTCTACAACCCGGACCTCTTCTGGGACGCGAAGGGCGAGCACTCGAAAGCCAAGATCGCGCCGGGCCCCAACAGTCCGGTCGGCGTCGTCTGGATCGACCTGTCGAAAGAGCACTACGGGATCCACGGCACGCCCGAGCCCGGCACCATCGGCAAGACGGAGTCGCACGGGTGCATCCGCTTGACGAACTGGGACGCGCTCGAGCTCGCGGACATGGTGGGCCCGGGGACCCCGGCCATCCTCCAGGAATGACGCGCGCTTGAGAACGGGCGCCGCCTTCCTGGCCGGGCTCGTGCTGGGCGCGGCCGGAGCCTGGCTCGTGGCCAGTCGACCGCCGTCTGCGGTCGTCGTGCCGCCGGCAGCGCCATCCCTCGCTCCCGCATCCGCGACGCCCGCCGTCACCTTCCCCACGCCGCCCTCGCCTTCCGGGCCGGCCCTCGGAGGTGAGACCGAAGCCCCGTCCGAGCCCGCATCCGAAGCCGGCCCGTGGACGGCATCGCCGGAGACGGAGACCCCGCTCGGCACTCCGGCCTCCTCGATCCCCGGCGACAGCACGGACGGGCTCCTGACGCCGAAGTCGCTGGTGGCTCCCGCGGACGCGCCGGCCGTGCCGTCCGTCGGAGACCTGGACCGCCTGCGCACCCGCCAGCTGCTGCTGCCCGTCCAGGGCTACGACCTGCGCCAGCTCCGCGACAACTTCGCGGAGAAGCGAGGCGGGCGCGTCCACGAGGCCATCGACATGGCCGCCACGCGCGGCACTCCCGTCCTGGCCGTGGACGACGGCGTGGTCAAGAAGCTCTTCGCCAGCGCGGCCGGCGGCCTGACGGTGTACGAGTTCGACGGCGACGCGAGCTACGCGTATTACTACGCGCACCTGGATCGCTACGCCGAAGGCCTCCACGAGGGGCAGCCGGTCAGGAAGGGAGACCGCCTCGGGTACGTGGGAACGAGCGGCAATGCTCCGCCGAACACGCCCCATCTCCATTTCACGATCTTCAAGCTCCTGCCCAACAAGCACTGGTGGGAGGGAACAGCGATCAATCCGTATCCGCTGTGGGCTCTTCGGCGCTGATCGCGTCCGCGAAATCGGAAACGTCGGCGAAGTCGGATGCGACCCGGTCTTCCAGGGGCAGGCCGGCGTGGACGAGGCGCTGCAGGAGCCGCGCGCGATCGTCGAGGGCCCCGAAGATCGTGACGGTGTCGAGACCCGCGCGCTCGACGCGCAGAACGGGTGTGAAGACGACGCCCGCGCGCTCCGCCCGGCCGGGATCCCGCGAGACGTCGCAGACCTCCACGGAGATGCGGTCGCCCAGGCGCCTCACGACGTCCTGGACCGTCGCCAGCGCGCGCAGGCTCGGGCCGGACCGGGAGACGAACAGCGTGAGCCGGACGAGCGGCCCGGCATAGGGCGAGATCGAGCCTCCACCGCCCGGCGAGGCCAGGCGTCCGACGGTGCTGGTCGCGTTCTGGATGGCCTTCCACGCGTCCGCGCTCGGGATGCGCTTGGCGATCTCGAGCTGCGCGTAGGCCTCGTCGACACTCGCCTGCGCGAGCACATCACCCCGCCCGTCTTCGCGGCCGGGAGGCTCGGAGGCAAGCGAGGACAAGCGCGCCTGGACCTCGTCGAGGAGGTTCTGCAGCCGCTGGATCTCGCCGACGATCTCGTCCGTTTCCGAAGCGCTCATGGCCAGGCCGGCGGGCCGACGATTGCCGCCCGCGCGCCTTCGTCACGATCGTACCAGCCGCGGCCCGAGTCAGGTGGGCGGGCGCGCGCTATACTCGCGCGGGATGAACGCACTGCCCCTCATCCTGTTTTTCCTGGCCGTGGCCTCGCTCGGCTACCGCTACTACTCCGCGTTCCTGGCCGCGCGGGTGGCCGCCCTCGACGACGCGCGCGTGACCCCCGCCCACCGCTTCACCGACGGCAACAACTACGTGCCCACGAACAAGTGGGTCCTCTTCGGCCATCACTTCGCGGCCATCTCGGGGGCGGGACCCCTGATCGGGCCCGTCCTGGCCGCGCAGTTCGGGTTCCTGCCCGGCCTGCTGTGGATCACGCTGGGCGTCGTGTTCGCGGGCGCCACGCACGACTTCATCATCCTGGCCTCGTCCGTACGCCGCGGCGGCAAGTCGCTGGCCGACATCGCGCGCAGCGAGATCTCGCCCGTGGCGGGGGCGACGGCGATGGTGGCCATCCTGTTCATCGTGGTCATCGCCCTCGCCGGCCTCGGCATCGCCGTGGTCAACGCCCTCGCCGAGTCGTCGTGGGGCACGTTCACCATCGCCATGACCATCCCCATCGCCCTGGTAGTGGGGCTCTACATGCACGGCGGCCATCCCCGCGCCATCCAGCGCGGCTCCGTCTTCGGGGTGGTGGCGGTGCTGCTGGCCGTCATCGCGGGACGGTGGGTCCCCGGCTCCTTCCTCGAGCCCTGGTTCACGCTGAGCCGCACCCAGATCACGTTGGCCATGGCCGTCTACGGGTTCGTCGCCTCCGTGCTCCCGGTCTGGATGCTCCTCTGCCCGCGCGACTACCTCTCGTCGTACATGAAGCTCGGGACCATCTTCGCGCTCGTCGTCACCACGATCCTCGTGGCGCCGCCCATTCACGCGCCCGCGCTCTCCACGTTCATCCACGGCGGCGGCCCCATCGTACCGGGCAAGCTGTACCCGTTCGTGTTCATCACCATCGCCTGCGGCGCGATCTCCGGCTTCCATTCCCTGGTGGCATCGGGGACCACGCCGAAGATGGTGGACAAGGAGACGGACGCCCGCATGATCGGGTACGGCGCCATGCTGTGCGAAGGCCTGGTGGGCGTGGTCGCGCTCATCGCGGTGTGCGCGCTCCAGCCCGCCGACTACTACGCGATCAACGTGCCCCCCGCCGTCTACGCGACCCTGGGGATGTCGCCCGTCAACCTGGCCGAGCTCTCGCGCGAAGTGGGTGAGAACGTCACCGGGCGCACGGGCGGAGCGGTGTCGCTCGCCGTCGGGTTCGCCCAGATCTTCTCCGGCCTCCCCGCCCTCCGGAGCCTCATGTCGTACTGGTACCACTTCGCGATCATGTTCGAGGCTCTCTTCATCCTCACCACGATCGACACGGGCACGCGCGTGGCCCGCTTCATGGTGCAGGAGTTCCTGGGCGGGATCTGGAAGCCGCTCGAGCGCACGGACTGGGTGCCGGGCACGATCCTCTCCACGGGCGTCGTCGTCACCGCCTGGTCGTATTTCATCCTGACCGGGTCCATCTCGCAGATCTGGCCCATGTTCGGGATCGCGAACCAGCTCCTGGCCTCGGTCGCCCTTTGCGTGGGCACGACCGTCATCATCAATGGCGGTCGCGCGCGCTACGCCTGGGCCACCATGGTCCCGCTCGCCTTCGTCTCCACCACGACGCTTTACGCGGGCTATCGGTCGGTGATGGACAATTTCCTGCCCATGACGAACGTGCCCGGCCGGGCCTTCACCGGATATCTCGACGCGTCGCTCACCGTCCTGCTGATGGCCTGTGTCCTCTTGATCCTCGCCTCGTCCGGCCGCGCCTGGCTGCGCGCTCTGCGCGGCGAGCGCCTTCCCATGGTCGCGGCGCCCGCCGGACCGGAAGGTGCCTCCGGTCCCGACGGCTGCTGCTGAGACCCGTCGTTCACACGGTTCTTACAAATCACTGACCGGAATCGGACACCGCGGACACTCAGACGTCACTAACCTGTTCTTAACGCAACCTTTTGAAGGTGGGATCCGTCTCAATCGGAAAGATCGGAGAGCTCGCCCGGGGGCAACCGGCGGGTTCGATGACGACCCTAAGGAGTAGACCGGATGAGCGAAGTGGCCCTGAAGAACGTGAACGGAAGCCTCAAGGACATGGTCAGGGAATTCGAGCGCCAGCTCATCGAAGCGGCCCTGGCGGCATCCGCCGGCAACCAGAGACGGGCCGCCGCCACGCTGGGCCTCCTGCCCACGACGCTGCACGAGAAGATGAAGCGTCTGGGCCTGCTTCGCCGCGGCGTCACGCCCGGGATGGAGCAGGAAGGTGCCGGCGCCGCGATGCGGATGTAGGAGGGCGGCCGCCGATCAGGCCGGCCCTTCGCGCGGTCCGGCGGCACGCCGGGCCTCGTCGAGGCGCCGGCATCCCTCCAGCACGAGCTCCGCGAAGCTCGGGCCGATCCGTTCACCGCGCTGGTCTCCGCGCGAGAAATTGAAGCGGCCTTCTTCCCAGGCCAGGAAGGCGTAGACGGCGTCCGCGCCCTGCTCGTCTTCGTCGCCGCTGGCGCCGACGATCTCTCCTTCCCGGAAGCGGATCGTCATCCATCGTGTCCCCGACTCCACCATGAGGACGCCGGTCAGCCGCGTCAGGTGGCACATCTGCAGCACCCCGGGCGCTCCCATGACCTCGAGCTGCCCTTCCATCCCCGGGCCGGGTGCACCCCGGCGGCCCATCCCCATGTGCCGCTTGAGCGTGAGCTGGATTCGGATGAGCAATTCGCGGACCGGCGTCTCCTTGGAGACGAAGTCGTCGGCGCCCAGCTCCATCCCCTGGTAGCGCGCCTTCGAGTCATCCCAGCCCGACAGGAACAGGAGCGGCGTCTGCCGGATCAGGGAATGGCTGCGTACCTTCCGGCAGAACTCGAACCCGTCGTCGCCCGGCATCAGGATGTCCGTGAGGATGAGCCACGGCCGCTTCTCGAGGGCCAGGGTCAACCCCGCGGCCCCGTGGCTGGCCTCGTAGACCGTGAATCCCTGGCCTTCGAGAAGGCTGCGCAGGAACCCGCGGAACACCGCGTTGTCGTCCACGATCAGGACCTGGCGCAGCACTTCCGGGATGTCGTCGAAGCTGGGGAGGGCGGACCGCGACGACGCGGGCAGGTCGGGAGGATCGTACGGATCCGGAGGCGGTCCCTGCTCTTGATTGTCCATGTGCCGGGTCTTGGAGGGGGCGGATCATTATGCCCCAAGGCTGTGCTACCTTCCCGCGCCCTCATGGAGCAGCGCAAGACCCGCCAGCGCCGCGTCGAGATCCTGAAGAGCGCGGCCGCCGCCTTCCGGCGCCGCGGATACCACGGGGCCAGCATGGGCGAGATTGCCCGGGCCCTGCGCATGACCAAGGGCAGCCTCTACTACTACTTCAAGAACAAGGAAGAGATCCTCTTCTTCTGTCACGACTACTCCCTCGACATCCTCCTCGAGGTGCTCGAGAACGTGGAGGCGGCCGGAGGCGCGCCGCCCCAGAAGCTGCGGAGCCTCATCGAGTCGTTCGTGCACCACATCCTGGACGACCTCCGCGGGACGGCCATGACCCTGGACTTCCAGGCCCTCTCCGCTCCCTTGCTGCGCCGCGTCATCGCCAAGCGCGACCGCTTCGACCGCGGGATGCGCCGCGTGCTCCAGGAAGGGATGGACGCCGGTGCCTTCGCGCCGGGCGACCCGAAGCTCCTGACCTTCGCGATCCTGGGCGCCGTGAACTGGATCCCGCGCTGGTTCGACCCCACCGGACCCGCGACGTCGGAGGAGATCGGACGCGTGTTCGCGGAGTATCTCGTCTCCGGGTTGCAGCGCCGTAGGCCGTAGTCCCGGCCACTTACGCGTAACATGGCCCCGATGCCCGTCACCGACGCGCACATCCACGTCCAGCCGTGGTGGGAGCTCAAGCCCGAGGTGCTCGAGGTCATCCGCCGCGGGCGCGCCGACCTCGACGAGATCGAGAAGATCAACCGCAGCCCCGCCCATCTCCTGCGCCGGCTCGACGCGGACGGCATCGAGCGCGCCGTGCTCGTCAACTACCCGAGCCCGGATCTCATGGGATTCACGTCGCGGGTGAATGAATACGTCGCGGAGTATTGCGCGGCCGCGCCCGACCGCCTCATCGCGATGGGGGGCGTGCACCCGCGATTCACGGACGACGCGGCGGCGGAGGTCCGGCGCGCGGCCGATATGGGAGTCCGTGCGCTCAAGCTGCATCCCCCGCACATGGCCGTGGAGCCGAACGCCTACCTGCACGGGCTGGACGCGCTGCGGGCGCTGTACGAAGAAGCCCAGCGGCTGAAGCTGCCGGTGATGATCCACACCGGCACTTCCATCTTCCCGGGCGCGCGCAGCCGCACGGGCGAGCCGATGCCGATCGACGACGTGGCGGTGGACTTTCCCGACCTCACCCTGATCCTCGCTCACGGCGGCCGCCCGCTCTGGATGGAGCAGGCCTTCTTCCTGGTGCGCCGCTTTCCGCGCGTCTACATGGACGTGTCGAGCATCCCGCCGCGCTCGATCCTGCGCTACTGGCCGCGGCTGGCGGAGGTGGCGGACAAGGTGCTCTACGGGAGCGACTGGCCCGCCCCCGGCGTCAGGAGCATGGCCGACAACCTGCGCGCGTTCCGCGAGCTCGGCCTGCCCGCGGAAGCGGAGGCGAAGATCCTGGACGGCAACGCAAGGAAGCTGTGGCCGTGAGGAATGTTGTGGCCGTGAAGTATTAAGTCAGGGGGGCACTCACGCCTGATTCGCGATGGGCGTTCGCGACCCCCCTGAAACCCCCTCGCACGTCGCCGCTGCTGCGCAGCGCCGCCGTGCTCTACGTGCACCTCGACCGAGGCGCTTCAGACGCCTCAGGTCCCGCCGTGGCCGACGGTGACCTTGCCGCCCTCGACGATGACGGGGACCCGGCGCCCGCCGCTCGTGTGCACGAGCATCTCGTCGAGGAAGGGGCGGGACTTCTTGACGTTGCGATACTCGACGGAATATCCCTTGCCGGCGTAGGCCTCCCGGGCCTCGCTCGTGTAAGGTCAGCCGTCCTTGCCGTAGATGACGACGGTTCGCTCGCTCATATCTTCTAATTATAGGGAGCGGTTCCCGGCCGGCGGGCGAGGCCGGCGCACGGGCCGAATCGCGCGAAGGCGCGGACTCGGGCATAATCGGCGCCCATCGGTCATGTCTGTGCCTTATGCCGTCCCTGACGGCTTCGATCCCCGGTTGCGGGGGCCGCAGATCGCTGCGCCTCCGCCCGCCTCGCTGCCCGCCTGGGTCGAGCAGCTCCTCGCCGGCTCCCCTGTCGTTCCCTTGCGAGGCCGCGGCGGACGTCCGGACGTGTGCCGCCGCGATGCGAACGGATGGCGCCAGATCTCCACCGCGGTCCCGAACGTACGCGGGCTCGACGTCCTCACGTTCCAGCAGGCGGTCATGGACGCCTTCGCCGCCATCTTCGACCAGCTCGGACCGACGGGCTCCGTTCACCCCGTGCGCTTCTGGGCGTTCGTGCCGGAGATCCACGCCCAGCTCGAGCCGGACCTGGACCGGTACATGGTGTTCAACGCCGCCCGCTTCGCGGCGTTCTCCGCCTGGTACGGCGGACGCGATGCGTTCCCACGGGCGCTGGCCACCGCGTCCGCGGTCGGTACGTCCGGCTCCGACCTCGTCCTTCATTGCCTGGCCGCGGACTCCGCCGGCCAGCCGGTGGAGAACCCGCGCCAGGTTCCGGCGTACCGGTACTCGCGCCGGTTCGGTCCCATGCCTCCCTGCTTCGCCCGCGCGACGGTCGTACGGCCTCGCGGCGGAACGTGCCTCCTGATGGTCGGTGGCACCGCGAGCATCCGCGGGGAGGAGTCGATGCACGAGACCGACCTGGGCGCGCAGATGGACGAGACGCTGGCCAACCTCGCAAGCGTGGTCGGCGCCGCCTGGTCCGGATGCACCGAAGGGCGCGCGGCGCTCGGCCGCTACCGACAGCTCCGCGCCTACCACCGCCGGGAAGCCGACCGCCGTGAGGTGGAGGCGCGGATGCAGTCCGCCTTCCCCAACCTCGATCGGCTGGAGCTTCTCTCCGCGGAGCTGTGCCGGGCGGAGCTGCTGGTCGAGGTCGAGGGCCTGGCGGAGGGACCGCCCGCCTAGTCCGGCTTGACGGTCAGCAGGATCCGGAGCTTCCGCGCACGCGCGAGCCCGTAGCGCAGCGTGGTGACGGTGCCCCCCGCGCGGCTGAAGTCCTTCTTCTCCTCCAGCTCGTGGCTGCCGTTGTAGCCGTCGATGGTCTCGCCGCTCTCGTCCACCCAGGAGATGCGGAACACGCCCCGCCAGTCCGAGCTGGCGGCGTTCGAATACTCGATCTCGACCTTGACCGGCACGCGATATTCGGTCTCGCCGCCCGTCACGTGCGCCTTGAGCCCGCCGCCGACGCGCTCGAGGTGTATGCGGTGGAGAGTGACCGGACCCTCCTTGACGTTGAGCTCGAACCACTTGTCGAGCTCGAAGGGCACGGTCCTGTCCACCGACGTCTGGGCCGACGCGGGCACGGCCAGGACCGTCGCCGCCAGAACGCTGAGCATCCACGAGGTGCGCGTCATCACGCCTCCTTTTTCGAGGGCGGATCGTAACCCGTTTGACACGTTTGCGTCGCGTTTCCCGCGTCTCTGGTACGGGCTTCCCCGCTCGCCGGGGCCGGGCGCGGATGCTATCATCCGTTGCTTTGCGCGGCCCCGGGAGAGACGCGACGTGACACTCGTTTCCGGCTCCACGTTCGGGGTGTACCAGATCCTCGACCCTCTCGGACGCGGCGGCATGGCCACCGTGTACAAGGCCTACGAGCCCGGCCTCGACCGGTACGTCGCGCTCAAGGTCCTGCCCCGCGAGTTCCTGCACGACGAGGGGTTCGCCGAGCGCTTCAAGCGCGAGGCGAAGGTGATCGCGCGCCTCGAGCATCCCAACATCATCCCCATCCACAACTTCGGCATCGAGGAGCAGAGCCGCACGCCGTGGATGGCGATGCGGCTCATCTCGGGCGGCGCCCTCTCCGGCGTCATGAAGAAGTCCCGGCTGTCCGCGGACCGCACGATCGAGATCCTGCGCGGCGTGGCCCAGGCCCTCGACTACGCGCACGGCAAGGGTGTCATCCATCGCGACATCAAGCCCCAGAACATCCTCCTCGACGAGGCCGAGCGCGTGTACCTCGCGGACTTCGGCATCGCGAAGATGGTGGAGGGCTCGTCGGGACTCACCGCGACGGGCATGATCAGCGGCACTCCGCAGTACATGGCGCCGGAGCAGGCCATGGCGGGCGTGGTGGACAACCGCGCAGACATCTACGCGCTCGGGATCGTGGCCTACGAGATGCTGACGGGCCGCGTGCCCTTCGCCGCGGACACGCCGGTGGCCGTGCTGATGAAGCACGTGCAGGACCCGATCCCCGTCCCGTCCACGCGTGACGTGCCGGAGCCCCTCATGCGCGCGCTGCTGAAATCGCTCGCCAAGCGGCCCGAAGATCGCTGGCCGACGGCCATCGCGTTCGTGAAGGCGCTCGGGGACGGACTGAGCCAGTCCACGACGGCAAACGCGATGCCCTCCGCGGCGCCCACGGGCTTCCTCCCCACGGAAGCGACGCCCATGGCCCGGCCCGGTACGCCTGCCCGCGGCACGGTGCCTCCGAGCCGGGGCACGGCGCCGGGAATGCCCGCCGTGGCCACACCCACCCCCGCTCCGGGCACGCCATACCCCGGCAGTCCGCATCCAGGGACGCCGTACCCGGGCACGCCCTATCCGCCGCCGTATTCCGGCACTCCGGGGGCGGGCACGCCCTATCCGCAGGCCGTCGGCGCCCCCTATCCGGGGACTCCGGCCGGAGGCACGCCGTATCCGCCGCCGCCGGGCTACCCGCCGGCCGGATATCCCACCCAGCCGCCTTACGCAGGCCAGCCGCCCTATTCGACCGGAGGCTATCCCGCCGCCTATCCGACGGCGCCGCCCCACCCCGCACCGTCAGGCGGACCCGGGCGCGGGCTGGTGATCGCTCTCGTGGCCGCCGTCGTCGTGGCCGGCGTGATCGGCACCGGCGTGCTGATCCTCCTGCTGCGGCCCAACACGTCCACGGTGCCGCCGGAACGGACGCCGGTGACGCTGCGCTCCCCGGAGACCGCGGCCAATACCGTGACCACGACGCCGGTGACTCCCGTCGAGACGGTGGCCGCCGCACCGAGCACCACGCTGCCGCAGCCAGCGGTCGCCACGGCCCCGGCCGCGCGTCCCGGCCCGTCTCCCGTGTCGCGCCGGACGGTCTCGCCCGCGGCCACGCCGGCGCAGGTCGCCGAAGGGACCGCGCCTCCGGTCCCGCCTTCGACGACGCTGCCTGCCGTCGCCGAGCCCGCGCGCCCGGCGGCCCCCCCGTTCCCGGGAGCGGGCCGAGTCGAGCTCGGCGAGAAGTTCTACGAGAAGACACTGGCCTACGAAGAGGGCCAGCCCCTCAGCTTCGAGGGCCACGTCGGCCCGCTCAAGGCGGACAAGGTCCAGTTCTCGGTCGGGGAGAAGAAGGGTCGGTTCGGCAAGGTCGACGACCTCAAGACGGAAATGCGGGCGGTGGTCCCGGTCCTGGACTGTCCCAAGGGTGCCGGAGAGTGGGACTACAAGCTGATCGTCGAGCTGCTCGACGAGAGCGGCCGGCGCCTGGACAAGCTCGAGGGCGGCGGGAGCTGCGAGAACGAGATCAAGACCATCGCCGCCTCCCGGGGAGTGCTCAAGTCACTCGTCGGCGCGATTCGCGGAGTGAAGGTCCGACTCGAAGCCGCGAAGGACTGATTCCTTCGTCCCGGAGACCCCACAAGCCGATGCCTCTCGCCCTCTTCCTGGCTCTCGCTCTCGCCCCCGCCGCCTCCGGAGCCGCGCCCGCCGCCGCCGGCGTGCGCGGGGTCGGCGTCGAGGAGTCGCTGGAGGCGGGGCCCGTCCTCGCTCCCGCGCTGGACGCGGCGCGGCCCGCGACGGGAGTGCCGACGTTCGTCCGCCTGTCGGTATCGCCGGCCGACGTCACGGGCGACACCGCGACGCGGTGGCCGGCCCTCGACGAGCGCCTCTCTCTCTACGCCGGGCGCAAGGTGCCCGTGGTGCTCGCCCTGGGCGCGCTGCCCGCCGCGGAGCTGGCTGACCCGTGGAAGGCGCGTCTGCGTGAGCTCGCGGGCAAGGCACGCGGACGCGTGCGCGCGTACGAGTTCGCGATCCCCCCCGTCGGCTCCGCCAGCGCGGCGTCATTCATCCTCAAGCTCACGACGGTCCAGGTGCGCGCGGCCGACCCCGACGCGCTCGTGATCGCGGGCGGCCTCGCCGCCTCCGACAGCGCGTGGCTGGAATCTCTGTATCGCGAGGACATCGCGGCGTACGACGACGCGGTGGCGGTGGAGGCGCCGGCGCCCGACGCCCTCGACGGGGCGAGCGCTCTCGCTCCCCTCCTGTCCCTCGTGGAGAAGGAGGACTCGACGGCGGTGGTCGCCGTGACCGGCATCGCGCTCGAAGACGAGGCGCAGGCCCCGCGGCGACTGGGAGACTGGGAGCTGCGCCTGCTCGGCACCAAGGCCTTCGCGCACGCCTACAAGACGACGGCCGGCGCCTTCGCGCCCGCGCTCGACGTGGCCACGGCCCTCAAGGACCTGCTCACCGCGGAGGTGGTCACTCTCGACGAGAAGGGCAGCAGCCTCAAGCTCGCGCGCGCCGGCCAGGACGTCACGACGTCCTTCCCCCATCGGCTGCTCTACAACGTCGGCACCTTCTCGACCTATTTCGTCTACTGGGGCGGCCCGGACGCGGCCGGCGAGACGCTGCAGATCGAGCTGCGCGAATCCGCGGGCAAGCCGCCGCTGATCCGCGATCCCCTGAAGGGCCGGCAGGGCACGGCCCGCGAGTTCCTGCGCGATCCCCACACCAAGACCTCGCGCGTCAACGTCGTTCCCGTCCCGGACCGTCCGCTCCTCCTGGACTTCAACGGCGGGAGCGACGCCTACGTCTCGCGGGCCGAGGTCACGGAGGGCGTGCTGCCCAGCGTGGCCGAGATCATCGCCCGCCACCAGGAGGCGCAGGCCGCGCAGGATGCGCTCGTCGAGACCTACGTGGCCGACGCGCGCATGGAGCAGCACTTCCGTCCCAGCGCCACCGATCCCGGGTTCGACGTCGTCACCGACAACCGCTTCTACTTCGACCGCGAGGGCACGGAGTGGGAGGAGCTGAGCTTCACCCTCAACGGCTCCAAGTGGGGCGCGAACCGTCCGCCCTTCCCGCTGCTGCAGCCGGAGAAGGTCCTGTCCCTGCCCCTGGACCTGCGGCTGAACAAGGACTACGCGTACAAGCTCGAGGGCCTCGACAAGGTCGGGGACCGGCGCGCCTACGCGGTGCAGTTCCATCCCGTCGACGGGGCGCGGTCGCTCTACCGGGGGACGGTCTGGATCGACGCCGAGAGCTTCCTGAAGCTGAAGGTGCAGTCGGTGCAGACGCAGCTGAGCCCGCCTGTGGCCTCCAGCGAGGAGATCCAGTACTTCACGCCGGCGGCGAACATCGACGGACGGCCCCTGTCGATGTTCACGCGGCTGGTCGGCCGCCAGATCATGCTCGTGGCCGGCCGCAACCTCCTCGTCGAGCGCGAGGTCAACTTCTCGAACTTCCGCGTGAACGCGCCCGACTTCGCTTCCGCGCGCGCGGCCTCGCGCGGCACGAACCACGTGATGTACCGCGACACCGAGCGCGGGCTGCGCTACTACGTGAAGAAGGGCGAGGAGCGCGTGGTCGAGGAGAACCCCACCACGACCGCGAAGGCCCTCGCCTTCGGCGTGACCTACGACCCTTCCTACGACTACCCCCTGCCCATCGTCGGCATCAACTACCTCGACTTCGAGTTCCTGGGCAAGAAGCAGCAGCTCGCGCTGCTCTTCGGGGGCGTGCTGGCCCTCGCGAACGTGCAGCACCCGAAGATCCTCGGCCCCCGGGTGGACGCGAGCGTCGACCTCTTCGCGATCGCGGTGCCGGTGAACGACCAGGTCTACGACACGGCCGGCGAGCTGCGCGGGGAGCGCCTGCGCGATCACCCGTTCTCCACGGGCGCCAACCTGGGCTGGCAGTTCACGGACTTCCAGAAGCTCACCGCCAGCTACCAGTTCCGCTACGACCACTACTCCGCGGACGACCTCACCGCACCCGTCTTCACGGTTCCCGCGAGCACGGCCACCAACGGCTTCGGCCTGGCCTACGAATACAAGCGGAAGGGCTACTCGCTCGGCGGCAACGCGTTCACCTATCGGCGCGGCTCCTGGGAGAGCTGGGGCACGGGCGAGGGGTTCGATCCCGAGCAGCAGTCGTACCAGAAGTACAGCGCCAGCCTCTCGAAGGACTTCTTCTTCGGGCTGCACAAGATCCATCTGAACGCCGCCTATTACGGCGGGCGCCACCTGGACCGGTTCAGCATGTACCAGTTCGGGTTCTTCGACGAGAACCGGATCCACGGCGTGCCGTCGGCGGGCGTGCGCTTCGGCGAGCTCGCCATGTTGCGCACGGGCTACTCCTTCAACCTGTTCGATCTCTACCGGGTGGACCTCTTCTTCGAGCAGGCCATCGGCAAGGACCCGACGATCGACAACACCTGGCGCAACGTGACCGGGCTGGGCCTGGGCCTCAACCTGCGCACGCCCTTCGGGACCCTGCTCCGCGCCGACCTCGGGAAGAGCTTCCTTCCCAAGATGTATTCCGGCTCCGGATCGTTCGTGGCCCAGATCATGATCCTCAAGCCGATATGAGCCTCGCCCCGCATCCGACGATCGAGGGCCACTACCGCGAAGCCGCGAAGCGGCAGGAGTACGTGGACTCGCTGTTCGACAACGCGGCGCCCCACTACGACTGGATCTGCCGGGTGATGTCGTTCGGATCGGGCGCGCTCTACCGAAGGCAGGCTCTGCAGCGCCTCGGGGTCCGGCCGGGCATGTCCGTCCTCGACGTCGCCACCGGCACCGGGCTCGTCGCGCGCGAAGCGGCCCTTCTCGCGGGCGGATCGGGCGTCGTCGGCCTCGACCCCAGCCGCGGCATGCTGGACGAAGCGCGCCGGACCGCCGCCGCGCCGCTGGTGCAGGCCCGCGGGGAGGCGCTGCCGTTCGCGGACGCGCGCTTCGACGCCCTCAGCATGGGCTACGCCCTGCGGCACGTCTCCGACCTCTTCGCGGCGTTCCGGGAGTACCACCGCGTGCTGCGACCCGGCGGGCGCGTCCTCATCCTCGAGATCTCACGGCCGGCCTCCCGCCTTGGACTGGGACTGGCTCGGCTGTACCTCAAGCGGCTCGTCCCCCTCGTCACGCGCGTGGGCACGGGCAGCGCGGACGCGCAGCGGCTCATGGACTACTACTGGGACACCATCGAGCACTGCGTGCC
>Ga0111538_10003033_pt1 | contig 23528 bp, 19 predicted proteins | sample SoiMethybrSBSTD1_FD_79669 | JGI IMG/M metagenome (GOLD analysis project Ga0111538, IMG submission 79669) | Bulk soil microbial communities from a Populus tree surrounding site in Tennessee, USA - Soil MetaG P. TD hybrid SBSTD1 (version 2)... | ecosystem: Environmental > Terrestrial > Soil >...
GGCCGCAGCCTGCGCACGCGCTTCGCGAAGTCGCGCGGCGCCTCCCCGGTCCCTGTTTCGATGCCTTTCCGGGCGAGACTCCGGATGAAACGCCGGTAGGCCGCCACCACCGGGTCCGCGCGCCGGGGCCGGAACTCGTAGGCCAGCCACAGCGCGAGCAAAGTGACGGCGAGCGCGAGGCCGGTTGCGAGCGCGGTCGCGAATGCGGCCCAGCCCGGCTCCTTGAACCCGAGCCCGGAGAGAATCTCGTCCTGCGTCGCGCGGTCGAACCGCACGACCCAGTCGTTCCATTCGGCGTTCAGGTTGTCCCAAAGCATTCGCGCCTGCCAGGCGAACTCCGAATCGGACATCAGGCCACGCTCGAGGAGCTCCGACCCGGCCACCGATGCCTCGATGCCGCGCTCGATGCGGTCAGGCGCGACGGCCGCGGTGGGGTCGACGCGCGACCAGCCGCGGCCTGGCAGCCACACTTCGGACCAGGCGTGCGCGTGCGACTGGCGCACGATCAGGTAGCCGCCGACGGGATTCCAGTCGCCGCCCTGGTAGCCGCCGACGACGCGGGCGGGGATCCCGGCCGCACGCATGAGCGTCGTGAATGCCGAGGCGAAGTGACCGCAGAATCCGCGGCGCGTATTGAACAGGAAGTCATCCACGGAGTCGCGCGCGAGCCCGGGCGGGCTCAGCGTGTAGTAGAACGCCTGTCTGCGGAACAGGTCGAGCACGGCCTGGATGTATTCCGCGTCGCTTCGGGCGGAGGCGCGCAGGATCCCTGCGAGTTCGAGCGTGCGCGGGTTGCGGCCAGGCGGCAGCCGCAGATTGAGGTTGCGCAGGCCCGCCGTGATTTGCTCCCCGGCGCGGTATCGCGGAAAGGACCGGGCCTCGTAGCGCAGCACCGCATTGACCGGTTTTGCGGCCCTCAAGGAAAAGTCCCAGGACTGCCGGGCGATTCCGGGCGTCCAACGATCCACCATGTCGAGCGCGAAAAGCATGTGCTGACCGGTGGGCTCGAGCGTGACGGTGTAGTCGATCGGCGTGTCCAGGCGCGTCGTCGGCTCGCGGTAGAAGGCCTGCACGTCGCCGCGCGACCAGGTATATCCGTCGAACTGCGAGAACACGAGCCCGCGCCAGTAGCGATCGCGGCGCAGCGGGAGCGCGCCTTCGAACCGTACGCGGAAAGCGACGACGTCGTTCAGCGTCAGGTCCGAGATGTCTCCGGGCGACATCTCCTCCGTCAAGCCGGTCACCGCGCGCTCGCTCGAAGGCGCGCCCCAGAATCCACCGGCAAGGCGCGGGAAAAACGAAAACAGGATGAGCGCGATCGGCGCGCCCTTGAGCAGCATTGCGCCCGTCGTTCGGAACGGCCGCAGCGGAGGACCGTCGTCGCCGCGCCGCGAGACGACGAGGAGCGCCGCAGCGAGGAGCCAGACCGTCGGCAGCACCCAGGCCGCCGTCCGCACATCCTGCGCGTACAGGAACGAGGCGAGGCAGAGGAACCATCCGATGAATATCAGGACAGTCTGGTCGCGGGCGTTTCGCGCCTCCAGAAGCTTCAGCGCGGACATGAGCGCCAGCAGCGCCGTGCCGCCGTCGAGGCCCGTGATCGTCGAATAGCTGAGGAACACGCCAGCGGTGACGGTGCCCGCGATCATTCCGCGCAGGAGCGGCGGCGGCAGGCGCCAGCCGCGCAGCTCCGCGAGCAGCCGCCAGGCGCAGGCGGCGAGCACGAACCCGCTGACCCAGGGCTTCAGGCGAAGGAGATGCGGGCCGAGCGCGGCGACGAGGCCGCCCGTCGTCCAGGCGAGTCGGCGGAAGCCCGCGGCCTGCTCAGGCGACATCGGGTTCGGGCGCGTCAAAGCGCGCGAGCGCGCCGAGGCAACGCCGGCGCTGGGCGTCGCCGGGCTCGGGTGCGATGTCCTCGCCGGGCAGGCGCAGGCCGAAGGCGAGCCCGCGCGCGTGCGCGTCGAGGACCCATCGCGCCAGCACGGAAAGCCGCGCCTCGAGGTCCGATCCCGGAGCGTCGTCGAGGCTGAAGACCGGCGTCACCTCGGCTTCGCCGCTGAATTCCTTCACCAGCAGCTCGCCTGCACGGGCATAGGCCTTCCAGGCGATGTGCCGGGGAGGGTCGCCCGGGTGATAGTCCTTGAGTCCCGCAAAATCGTCCTCGCCGCGGCGTGCGGCGCCGCCGCCCGCGGCCCCGGGTTCCTGTGGCGGCGGCGGTGCGTCGCGCGCCGGCTGCGGATACACGAGGCAATGGGTACCGGGATGCAGCACGGCCCAGGCGCGGAACAGGCCATAGGGGAAGCGCGTCGCGATCTCGACGCGCTCCAGCACGATGCTGCCGCGCCGCCGCGTCGGCACGCGCAGCGTGAAGGAAGACTCGCTGCCGGCGGCGACTGAAACCGTCGACTCCGGTGCGCCGGTCGCAACGGCCTCGAGGTCGCAGCGCGGCACGCGCCCGGGATTCGCGACGGCGATGTGAAACAGCGCCTCGTGTCCGGCGAACGGCGGGTCGGCGTCCATCGCGCGCGCGACGAGTGCCTCCAGGTTGCGGTGACAGGCGTGCATGGCGACGACGCCGAGTGCGCTGAGGAAAAAAGTCAATGCGAGCCCGAGGTTGTTGCCGTAGTTCAGCGAGCCGAGGAGCATCGCGAACAGCATCAGGCCGAAAGCGCTGCCGAGGCTCGTCGGCAGGATGTAGATCCGCCCGCTTCTCAGGGTCACCGCAGCCTGGTCGGGGCCCTGGCGTCGCCGGATCCAGTCGTGTGCCCAAACGCGCAGCGCGCGCTTGACGGAATACGCGACGGAGTGGCGGGCTACCCTCAGGGGATCGGCACCGAACCGATGAGGGCCGCGGCGACCTCGTTGGGCGTCCTGCGGTCAGACGGGTCGCGCGGGCGGAGCCGATGGCCGACCACCGCCGGCAGCACTGCCTGCAGGTCCTCCGGCAGCACGCCCGCGTGGCCGTGCAGGAAGGCCCAGGCCTGCGCCGAGCGCAGCAAGGAGATCACGGCGCGCGGCGAGAGACCCGCCTGGTGCCGGTTTCCGTCGCGCGAGGAGCGCGCGAGCGCCTGCACGTAGTCGAGCAGCGCATCGCTCGCGTGGATTTCGACGACGCGCCGCTGCAGCGCCGGGATCGAGGCGGGATCGAGCACCGCCGGCAGGTCGGCCAGCAGGTCGCGCCGGTCGCGGCCGCGCAGGAGCTGGCGTTCATGGCCCGGCGCCGGGTAGCCGAGCTCGATGCGCATCAGGAAGCGGTCGATCTGCGACTCCGGCAGCGGGAAAGTCCCGACCTGGAACGACGGGTTCTGCGTCGCCACGATGAAGAAGGGCTCCGGCAGCGGGTGCGACTCGCCGTCGATCGTGACCTGCCGCTCTTCCATCGCTTCGAGCAGCGCGCTCTGCGCCTTCGGCGTCGCGCGGTTGACCTCGTCCGCCATCACGAGCTGCGCGAACACCGGCCCGCGATGGAACTTGAAGCGGCCGCTCGCGCGGTCGTAGACGGAGATGCCGATGACGTCCGCGGGGAGGAGGTCGCTCGTGAACTGGATGCGCTGGTAGGAGAGGCCGAGCACGCGCGCGAGCGCGTGCGCAAGCGTCGTCTTGCCGACCCCCGGGATGTCCTCGATCAGGAGGTGCCCGCGTGCGAGCAGGCAGGCGAGGGCGAGTCGCACCTCGCGGTCCTTGCCGAGGAGCACCTGGTTGAGGCTCGCGAGCGCTGCCAGCAGCTGGATGCGGGCGGGGTCGGAGGGCTGCGTCTGCGCGTTCATCGGAGCGACGCTACCCGCTCATGTTGCTCGGCGAGTTGAGCCAGTTCACGCTTGAACCCCTCCAGCCGCTCTCGCTCCTGCGTAACCACCTCCGCGGGGGCATTCCGCACGAACTTCTCGTTGCCGAGCTTGGAATTCGCCCGCGCGAGCTCCTGCTCGAGCTTGACTATTCGCTTGGCCAGCCTAGCCAACTCGGCCTCCACGTCAATCTTCGTGGACCTTTGAACATAGATGGCCACATCGCTTCCGGTAATGGCAAGCCGCGCTGCGTCCGCGGAAATGCGCTTGTTGCCTAGCGGGGCAAATTCGTCGAGACCGGATAACTTGCTGACCGCCGATGCCGATGCCTCGAACAGTTCGCTTTCGGCTTCGGTGGCATTCTGATAGTTCACCTGCAGTCGTTCGCTCGGAGGCACATTCCAGTCGCTTCGCAAACTACGGACACCATTGCTCACTTCCTGGATTCGCAACATGTCTTGCTCAATTCCCGTGTTGCGCATCGATTCGTCAACGCTGGGAAACGATTGAAACATGATGGTTGCCGCCTTTCTCCCTGCCAAAGGTGCGATTCGCTGCCAGATTTCCTCTGTAACGAACGGCATGATCGGGTGAAGCAGGCGCAGGACGGTCTCGAGTGTTTCGACAAGCGTTCGCTGCGTGCCGCGGCGCGCCGCGATTGGCGTCGACTTCGGCTGGAGAACGGTCTTGCTCAATTCCAGATACCAATCGCAAAACTCGTACCAGGTAAATTCATAGACTGCTTGCGAGGCCAAATCGAATCGGTAGTCAGCAAAGCCTTCACGGACTCTCTCAATCGTCGATTGAAGTCGCGAACGTATCCAACGGTCATACCGCGAGAGTTCAATCGGGCCATCCAGCGAGGCACCGTCCGTCACCATGAGGACGTATCGGGCGGCATTCCATAGTTTGTTGCAGAAGCCACGGTAACCCTCGACGCGCCCGAGGTCGAAGCGCAGGTCGCGCGAGAGCGTTGCGAGCGAGGCGAAGGTGAAGCGGAGCGCATCGGTGCCGTAGGCCCGGATGCCTGCCGGGAACTGCTTGCGGGTCGCGAGCTCGATCGCCGGGGCGAGCTGCGGCTGCATGAGGCCGGTCGTGCGCTTCGCCACCAGCGCCTCGAGCCCGATGCCGTCCACGATGTCGAGCGGGTCGAGCACGTTGCCCTTCGATTTCGACATCTTCTGCCCGTCGTGGTCGCGGATGAGGCCGTGGATGTAGACCTCGCGGAACGGCACCTGGCCCGTGAAGTGCAGGCCGAACATCACCATGCGTGCGACCCAGAAGAAAATGATGTCGAATCCCGTCACGAGCACGCTCGTCGGGTAGAAGTTCTCGAGTTCCGTCGTTTTTTCCGGCCAGCCGAGAGTCGAGATCGGCCAGAGCGCCGAGGAGAACCAGGTATCCAGCACGTCCTCGTCCTGGCGGAGCGTGATGTTTGCCGGGATTCCGTGACGCTGGCGCACGTCGGCCTCGCTCGTGCCGACATAGAGGCTGCCATCCGGCATGTACCACGCCGGGATGCGGTGACCCCACCAGAGCTGGCGGCTGATGCACCAGTCCTTGATGTTGCGCATCCACTCGAAGTAGGTGCGGTCCCAGTTGGCGGGCACGAAGCGGATGCGGCCGTCCTCGACTGCGCGGATCGCAGGTTCCGCGAGCGGAGCGATGCGCACGTACCACTGGTCGGTGAGCCAGGGCTCGATCACTGCGCCGCTGCGGTCGCCGCGCGGGATCGTGAGGCGGTGTGGTTCGGCCTTCTCGAGGAGTCCCGCGGCCTCGAGGTCGGCGACGACGCGCTTGCGCGCCTCGAAGCGGTCGAGGCCGCGATAGGCGGTTGGAGCCTCGTCGTTGATCCTCGCGTCGGCGGTCAGGATATTGAGAAGCGGCAAGCCGCGCCGCTGCCCCACCTCGTAGTCGTTGAAATCGTGCGCGGGCGTCAGCTTCACGCACCCGGTGCCGAAGGCGGGATCCGCGAAGTCGTCGGCGATCAGCGGGATCTGCCGTCCCGTGAGCGGCAGCGCGAGCATCCGACCGTCGAGGCCCCGATAGCGCTCGTCGTCCGGATGAAAGGCGACCGCGACGTCGCCGAGCATCGTCTCGGGCCGCGTTGTCGCAACGGTCACATGGCCCTTGCCGTCCGCGAACGGATAGCGCACGTGCCACAGCGTGCCGTTCTCCTCCTCGGACTGGACTTCGAGGTCCGACACGGCCGTCTTCAGCACCGGGTCCCAGTTCACGAGCCGCTTGCCGCGGTAAATCAGGCCATCTGCGTAGAGACGAATGAAGGCGTGTTGCACCGCGCGCGACATGCCGGGATCCATGGTGAAGCGGTCGCGGCTCCAGTCGACGGACGCGCCGAGACGGCGCATCTGTCGCGCGATGGTCCCGCCGGACTCTTCCTTCCAACGCCACACGCGCTCGTTGAAAGCTTCTCGGCCGAGCGCGTGGCGCGTCTGGCCCTCGGCGAGGAGTTGGCGCTCGACGACCATCTGCGTCGCGATGCCGGCGTGGTCCGTGCCCGGCTGCCAAAGCGCGCGGTCGCCCTCCATGCGATGGAAACGCGTGAGCACGTCCATGATCGTGTCCTGGAACGCGTGGCCCATGTGGAGCGTCCCAGTCACGTTCGGCGGCGGGATGACGATGCAGAAGGGCGCGCCGCCGCCTGCGGGAGCGAAGTGGCCCTCCGTCTCCCAGCGTCGGTAGATTCGCTCCTCGATGTCTCCCGGCGAGTAGGTCTTTTCCATGCGTCAGGCCGGGCAGATCACTCCTCGCCCGGCGCGAGCTGCTCGCGGAGGGCAGCGGCGACCAGCTCCGGCAGCGCGCCGCGCAGCCGGTCGATCACGCGCTCGAACATGACCGCCTCGATCTCGCGCGCGGCCGCGTGCAGGAGCTCGTCCGTGAGGTTCAGGGTGCGGCTGACGAGGAGCGACTGGAGCGCCGCGACGTCATCTTCGGAGAGCAGGCCCGCCGCGTAGGGCGGCTCGGACGGCGCCGGCCGCTCGGGCTTCGGAAAGTTGCCGGTTGCGTGCAGCTCGACGACATCGGTCAGGATCGGCAATTCGCGCGACGATTCGCGGCTCATGACTCATTCCTCATCTCGTGCGTCGCAGGCTCGATTCCGCGCTCGCGATAGGCGCGAAAGCGCTCGCGGCCGCGCTGCCGGCGGCCTGGGTCGGAATCCACCACCTCGGCGACGCGCGTCCAGTCCTCGAAGGCCGGCGGCACGCCCGCCGCGAGATTGATGATGAAGTCGCCGTCGGCGGGATCGCCTTCGGCCGTGTCGGCGATGACGACCGGCGGCGGCGCGGGTGCCGGGGCGTCGTCCGGCGCGCCGGCGCGCCGGTGCGGAACGAAACTCCGATCGGAAAACGTCCAGAGCATCTGGTCGAAAGCCTCGAGCTCGCCGCCCGGCTCGAACTGCACGCGCACACGATGTCGCTGCATCCAGGCCTTTTCTGCCAGGCGGCATGCAAAGCGCAGCCGCGCCGCATGGTCGCTGCCCGGCAGCACGTAGAAGTCGACGCGCGGGGCGGCCAAGACCTCAGTCCCCGTGCAGGAGCCAATCGGTGAGGAGCGGCACGGGACGACCCGTGCTGCCCTTGTGCGAGCCCGTGAGGTAAGCGCTGCCCGCGATGTCGAGGTGCGCCCAACGCAGGCCCTCGGCGAATTTCCACAGGAAACAGGCCGCGGTGATCGCGCCACCCTCGCGGCCGGCGACGTTCGCCATGTCGGCGAAGTTGCTCTTCAGGAGCTCGGCATATTCCTCGGCTACCGGCAATCGCCAGGCGCGGTCGTCGGCGCGCTCGCCGGCCGCCGCGAGCGCCTTGGCCAGCGTGTCGTCGGGCGAGAAGAGTCCACAGTAATGCGCGCCGAGTGCGATGACGCAGGCGCCCGTCAGCGTCGCGATGTCGACGACGGCCTTCGGCTTGAAACGGCGCGAGTACGTGATCGCGTCGCAGAGGATGAGCCGGCCCTCGGCGTCCGTGTTCAGCACCTCGATCGTCTTGCCAGCCATCGACGTGACAATGTCGCCCGGCTTCGTCGCGCGGCCGCTCGGCATGTTCTCGCAGGTCGGGATGATGCCGACCACGTTGACCGTCGCGCCGATCGTCGCAAGAGCCTTGATGGTGCCGAAAACCGAGGCCGAACCCGACATGTCGAACTTCATCTCGTCCATGCCGGGCGGCTGCTTGAGCGAGATGCCGCCGGTGTCGAAGGTGATGCCCTTGCCGACGAGCGCGACCGGCGCGTCGCCTTTCCTTCCGCCGCCGTATTCGAGAACGATCAGGCGCGGCGGCTCCTCGGACCCGCGCGTCACCGAAAGGAAGGAGCCCATGCCGAGCTTCTTGATGTCGCCTTCCTTGAGGACCTGGACGCGCAGGGACTTGTGCTCCTTCGCGAGCGCCTCCGCGGCCTCGCCGAGGTAGCGCGGCGTGCAGACGTTCGCCGGCAGGTTCGCGAGGTCCTTCATGAGCGCCATGCCGGCCGCGATGCCGCGCCCGTCGCGCACGCCGCGCTCGGCGTCCGCGGCGGCGGCGTCCGGCACGACGATGCCGACGCGCGCGAGCTTCGGCCGCGGCGGCTTCTTCGCGGTCTTGAGATCGTTGATGCGATAGAGGGCGTTGTTGACGCTCTCGACCGCGTGGCGCGCGGCGTAATAGGCGTCGAGCCCGGGCACCGAGTCGGCCGCGAGGAAAGTCACGGCGTTCGAGGCGCCACTCTTCGCGAGCCACTGCGTCGCCACGTACACCGCGCGACGATAGGGCTTGCGCCCGAAGGCCGATTTCGCGCCGAGGCCAACCAGCAGCAGGCGCTCGGCCGGACCGCGCCGGATGCCCGCGAGCGGGTAGGTCTCGGCGCTCTTGCCGGAAAAATCCCCGCGCCGCAGCACACGGGAAATCGCGCCTCCAGTCGCGCGATCGAGGCGCCGCGCGGCTTCGGACATTCCCGCGCCTTCGTGGATGCCGACAACGGCGCAGGCGGTCCGTCGGCCTGCGCTGCCAGCCTTGACGACTTGAAACTGCATCGCTCGAACCCCTGCAACCCGCGCCGCCGGACGATGGCCCGTTGAGCGCGCTGGCGTGCTGGTTTACCGTGTCCGGTCAGTTTAATCGAAATCGGCGGGGGAACCGCGGGGAATCGGCCTTGTTTGCGACGATCGACCGCTATGTCCTGCGCGAAGTCGCGACCGCCCTCGCGGGCGTGACTATCGTGCTGCTCGCGATCCTCGTCAGCTACCAGCTCGCCCGCATACTCGGCATCGCGGCCGAGCGCGGATTTCCACACGACATCGTATTTGCGCTGATCGGTCTCACGACACTCGAGAACCTGATGGTGCTCGTACCGATCAGCATGCTGCTCGCGACGATGCTCGCGCTCGGCCGGCTCTACCACGAGAGCGAGATGGCCGCGGTCCGGGCCTGCGGCATCGGGCCCGAGCGGCTTTACCTGCCGGTGTACACTCTCGCGATCCCGGTCGCGATCGGCCTCGCCTGGCTAACGTTCGTCGTAGGACCCGACGCGCGCAACGGCGCCGAGGCACTGCGCAGCCAGGGACTCAGGGACGCGCAGTTCGGGCAGCTGGCGCCGGGGACCTTCCGCACCTATGCGGACGGCCGCGCCGTGTTCTACGCGGAGTCGAGCGGCGCCGACGGCCGCCTGATCCACGTCTTCATGCAGCACATGGCGGGCGATCGCGTAGAGATCGCGACCGCCGCCTGGGCCGAGCAGCGCGTGCTGCAGGGCGGGCGCACACAGATCGTCGTCCTGCACGACGGCGAGCGCATCGAGGGCGTGCCCGGGCAGTCCGTATTCCGCCGGATCCGTTTCGCCGAGCACGGCATCCCGGTCGTCGTGCCGGAGGCGGGCGCGGGGCGCACCGTGCCCGAGCGCAAGCCCAGCCGCGAGCTGTTCGGGTCGACGGCGCTGGTCGACGTCGCGGAGCTGCAGCGGCGCATCTCCCTGCCGATCATGGTGCTCGTGCTCGCATTCGTCGCGGTGCCGCTGTCGGCGCTCAGGCCGCGCGAGGGCCGGTACGCGCGCGTCGCGGTCGCGATCCTGCTGTACTTCATCTACGCGAACCTTGTCTCAGCGGCCCAGGTGTGGATCGAGAAGGGGCGCATCCCGCCCGCGGTCGGCACATGGTGGGTGCACGCGCTCTTCCTAGGCGCGGGTCTCGTGCTGATCCACCGGCAGAGCCCGGTGACGCGCTGGATGCGCCGCGTGCGCTACGCATGATGACGATCCTCGATCGCTACCTCGCGAGGACCGTGTTGCTGCATACGCTCATGGTCATGGCGGTACTGATCGCGCTCATGACGCTCGTGAACTTCATCGGCCAGCAGGACGACATCGGCCAGGGCAGCTACGACGTCTCGGGCGCCTTTCTCGTGACGCTTCTGCAGTTGCCGCAGCAGGTCTACCAGCTCCTGCCGATCGGCGCGCTCATCGGCGCGATCATGGGGCTCGGCGGACTTGCGCGGGACAGCGAGCTGACCGTCGTGCGTGCTGCGGGCGTCTCGGTCTGGCGAATCGCGGTTTCCGCCGCGCTCGCCGGGCTCGTGATAGCGGCGCTCCTCTGGGTGATCGGCGAATACTTCGCGCCGCCCGCGGACCAGTACGCGCGCCAGTACAAGATCTTCAGCCGCTACTCCCAGCTCGAGTTCACCGGCAGCCGCAGCGCCTGGGTGCGCCAGGGCCCGCTCTTCATCAACGTGCGCCGCCAGGCCGCCGAGAACCTGTATGGCGGCGTATACGTGTACCGGCTCGACGACGACCGGCACCTCAACCTGGTCGCGCGCGCCGAGACCGCGACCCAGGACGCGACCGGTCGCTGGGTGCTGTCGAACTACGCCGAGACTCGCCTGCTCGACGATCACGTGGCGGCGCGCACGCTCGATCGATTCGTGACCGACCAGAAATTCAACGCGGATTTCCTCGGGGTCGCGGTCACGCAGCCGGGTTCGCTGCCGCTCGCCGACCTCTATGCCTACAAGGAACACCTGAAGTCGAACGACCTTGCGTCCGCCGAGTTCGAGATCGCCTTCTGGGCCCGCATCTCGCGCCTTGTCGCGGCAGTCGTCGTCTGCGTGTTTGCGGTGCCATTCGCGTTCGGTCCGCTGCGATCAGCGGGCGCCGGCGCGCGCACGATGCTCGGCATCATGGCCGGCGTCCTGTTCGTCCTGCTCACACAGACGCTGGAGAACAGCGGCCAGGTCTACGGGCTCAATCCGCTGCTCGTCGCGTGGGGCCCCGTCGCGCTGCTGTCGGCGATCGCGGCGGTCGCGATCTGGCGGACGAGCTAACTCGCGCGCACGACGCGGGTGCCGCAGGCCACATCCTGCAGGCTTCGGCCCGCGGCATCGAACAGGATCCAGCCGCAGTTGACGACGGCGACGCCGAGCATCGCGGCCGCGCCGGCGTGGCCGAGCGCGCTGCCGGGACGCGCGAGGTACCAGGCGCCGAGTAGGGAGATCCAGACGATCGCCGCGCCGAGCGCGAATCGCGCCGCGGCGCCGGCCCAGGTGACAAGGCGTCCGTCAATCGTCTCCAGCCGGCTGCGCCAGGCCTTCAGGCCGAGCGTCTGGCCGCTCCGCGTCCAGGACCCGCCGAAGTAAGCGAACACGATGAGCAGCAGGGCGGCGTGATAGGCATACCCGAAGGCGCCCTGCGTCGAGGGGAGAATCGCCTCGCCATGCGTGAGAGGCAGCATCGCGAAGGTCGCGACGAATGCGAGGGCAACGACGAGGAGCAGGTCGTAGAGGAGCGCCGCGAGACGGCGAATCAATCCTGCCGGAGCGCCGGTCGTGGATTCTTCATCCATGCGGGCGCCATGTTAATGAGTCAGTGCTTGTCCTGCTGGGCGAGCCGCTGCTCGATCGCGTCCTTGCTGCCGCGCAGGATCTGCCGCACTTGGGCGATGCCGGGGCGCCCGGCAATGCGCGCGATCGCTTCCGGCAGCTCATGCCAGTCGCGGCCCCAGGAGAGGAGGCGGGCGGCATCCTTGACAACCGCCGTCACGGTCGTGTCGTTGATCTGTTTCGGCGGCTTGTTCGCGGCCTTCGGCCTCGCGCCGGCGCGCGCCGGTTTCGGCGGGGCCGCCGGCTTCAGCACGGTCGCTGTCGACGTCGAGCCCGTCGACTTCTGGTTCTGGGCACGCGCCTTGTCGAGCTGGCGCTCGCGCTCAGGCTCGGCGATCGGCACGAAGCGCTCGACGTGCTGCGAGCCGACGAGGTTCGTGAGGAAGGACATGAGCTCGAGCGCCTCGGAGAGCGACGGGTCGCCGGCGGCGAGGCGGGTCCTCACGATGTTCTGCAGGTCGGCGAGGCGCTGGCGCGCAAGATCGACGACCCATTTGGTCGGGCGCTGGTGGTTGGGCCATGGCTGGACCAGCCAGTACTGGTCCTCCGGCAGGTCCGCGTAGCGGGCGTGCAGGTCGAGGCTCTTCTGCCATTTCTGCAGGAGCTGGAGGACGCGGTCGTCGGCGGGCGTCATGGAAAGTCAACATAAATCACGGCATCGGCGGATGCTCTGGATTCGCCGCAGTCCTAGACGCCGGTCACAGTGGCGGTGTGACTAGGGCGGCGGACAGCCCGGCATCACCTGCGGCGCGGCCGCCAGCGCTGCGTCGAGGCTCGGGCCGAGCGCGACGAGCCATGAGCCGTACAGCGGGTTTGGCAGCATGAACCATCGGCGGCCCCAGTACGCGTCTTGCGCACAGCGCGCGCGGTCGCGCTCCGAAATCGTCGCGCGACGCATGCCAGGTAGGAAATCCGCGAGGTCGTCACCGATATTCAGCACGATGCGGTAGCGGCCTGCGATCTCGCGGCGGCGCGGCAGCTTCTCGCTATCCCAGTCCGGCCGTTCGCCTTTGACGAGCACGTCTTCCGCGAGCGTCGGGAGGCCGAGCGCGGCAAGGTTTGCGAGTGTGTTTTCCTTCTGCGGACAGGCGGCGTCCGAGCCGGCGCGGGGCGCGCACTCACGGTTCGTGACGAAGACGACGCGCACCGGACGGCCCGACGGATCGGTCATCGCCCGCGCGGCTCGGACGAATTCGACTGCTCCGGGAACCGCGGGCGCCCGGTGCTTTGCGACCCAGTCGTCCCAGGCGCCGGGGAATTCGTCGAAGCAGATACCTTCGCGCAGCATGAGCACTTGCGGCTCCGAGTTGTCGAGCACGGTCTCGTCGATGTCCATGACGACGGCCGGCGGCAGCGCAGACAGGTCGCCCGACTGCACGGGCTCTGCGGTCCAGGCGGAATCCGCAAGCCCCTTTGCGAGCGCCGCCTCGGCAGCGCGGTAGACTGTCTCGCTAGCCGCGCGGTATTCGGAGGAATTCCGGAGCCAGAGCGTCGCGCGATCTCCGCCCGCCGCGAATATCGGCTCGCCGCCGCAGCGTTCCTGATCGGCCCGGGCAGCAGCCGGCCGCTGTGACTGCGCGGCGCAGGCGGCCGCCAGCGCCGCGAGGCCTGCCACCAGGAACACAGCGGGGCGCGCCGGCATTCAGTCCACGACCCGGGTGCCGCCGCTCGCGGTGCGCTTGCCGTAGAGGTCCGAGAGGCGCTTCGTCATCGGGCCCACTTGGCCATCGCCGATGCGGCGCTTGTCCACCTGCGTGACCGCTGCGAGCTCGCCCATGGTGCCCGTGCAGAAGGCCTCGTCGGCGCGGTACAGCTCCGTCAGCGAGAGGTCACGGACCTCATGCGGGATGTTCTCCTCGCGGCAGATGTCGAGCACGGTCGCGCGCGTGATTCCCTCGGGGCAGGCGGCGACCGTGGGCGTCCGTACGACGCTGTCATGCACCATGAAGAGGTGCGTCGCATTCGTCTCGGCGATGAAGCCGCGCGCGTCCAGCATGAGCGCGTCGTCCGCGCCGGCCGCATTCGCCTGGATTTTCGCAAGGACCGAGTTCAGGAGGTTCGCGTGGTGGATTTTGGGATCCAGCACGTCGGGGGCCGGGCGGCGGATGCTGCTCGTGAAGAGCGACAGTCCTCCCTTCGAGTACACCGGCGCCTTGTGCTCCGCGAGGACGATCAGCGTCGGCCCGAGCTGGTTGAGCCGCGGGTCCATACCCGAGGTGACCTTCACGCCGCGCGTGAGCGTCAGGCGGATGTGGACGCCGTCCGTCATGTTGTTCGCCTCAAGCGTGCGCTTGATCTCGCCGATGATCTGCTCGTTCGATGGGATGCTCTCGAACGCGAGCGCGAGCGCGGAGGAGCGCAGGCGCGCGAGGTGCTCCTCCAGCGCGAAGATGCGACCGCCGTACAGTCGCAGGCCCTCCCAAACGGCGTCACCGCCCTGGACCGCGCTGTCGAAGGGGGAGACGCCCGCCTCGTCGCGGTGCACCAGCTTGCCGTTGATGTTGACAATCAGGTCGCGGTTGCGCTCATTGAACTTCTGGAGCATCGGCAGTCCTCAGGCCCGCAGTCGCAGGGCGTAGAGCTTCTCATAGTACGGGCGGCATTCGTCCGCCAGGCGCGACTGCGCAGGCGTAAGCTCGACCGGGCGACGACGGAAGGGCTCGAAGCCGGTCGAGGCTTCGACGGCCGCATACCAGTGCGGCGCCCACGCGCCGTCAGTCTCCCGCTTGCCGCGCGGCCAGGCGAGCATCGCGGGCAGGAACGGGATATCGAGCCGGTCGCAGAGCGCTTCGAGCTGCGCGCGCGGGTCCTTCAGCACGTCGCTCGCGAGAACGACGGGCGGCGCGCGGCCGAGCCGCTCGGTCACGCGGTCGAAGATCTCGCATTGCTGCGCGAGCCCCGTGTCCGCGAGTGCCGCGCCGGGAAAAGTCTTCAGGAACGAAGCGACCATCTCGTCCGGTTCGCGGATCAGGAAAGCGTGCGTCAGGCGGTCGAGCCAGCCGCGCTCGATCATGGGCAGCAGGTGATGAGCCATGTGCTTCTGGTACCAGATCGCGCGGCCGCCGGGCACCGGACCGGTGAGCTCGGTCGCAACCCTGCGCCAGTCGGACTCGTGGGCGGCGAGGACATCGTCGCGCCCCGGATGCGCGACGCCGGTGACCTTCAGGTAGTGCGCGTACAGGGGCTCGTCGGAAACAGCCGTGTCCGGCCGGCTTCCGAAGGAGCGCATCATCGCGGTCGAGATATTGCGCGGGCCGGACCACATGGCGATGTGGGTCATTCGGGTGACCGGCCGGGGCTGAATCGTGCGACTAGCGGCTGAAGAGGCGCGTGACGCCGAGGTTCCAGACCGGCTCCTCGTGCTGTACGCCATGCAGGCCGGACTGAGTGAGCGGCAGCTGTGCGGAACCGCGCAGCACCCATCCGCGCCCGGCGTCGAAGAGGATGCGCGGCGTCGCGTATGCCATGGTTCCGCCGGTGTCAGGATCGAGGATTCCCGACCCGTCGATCTCGTCATAGTCCGCGTCCCGATAGTTCATCTCGATGACAGCGTCCCAGCGCGTGCCGAGCTTGTGTTCATAGGCGACGTTCAGGAGCAGTGCGCTGCCGTAACGGTAGCCGAAGTCATTGCGGCCGGTCTCGCGGTACTGCGTGGATGCAAAGACTGCCGAGCGCCGGTCGAGCTGGTAGAAGCCCGAAATCCCGGCAAACCAGTCCGTCGAACCCGTGCCCGGCTGTACGTGCTCATCGAGTCGCTCGCCGCCCGCCGTGCGGTCATTGACGCCCCAATCCGTCTTGACGCCACCCACCAGGAAGACGCTCGAACGGATGCCGACGTCGCCGTTGAATTGCGAGGACCACAGGCGGACCTGAGCGGAGAACTCGGGGTCCGCAAGCCCGCTTGCCTTGGAGCGCTCGGTCTCGCCTCCGTCGGCCTCGATGAGGTCACGCTCCGCGAACGGCACGCGCGCGAAGATACTCAGCCGGTCAGACGGGCTCCATGCGGCGAACAGCGTGGTGCGGTGCTCCAGGACCGACGAGAATTCCTCGTCCCGGCTGCCCTGAGACTTTTGGACCTCCTCCCAGTCGAGCGCGAGCTTGAACCCGGGCAGCGAGATGCCCTCAGTGCCGAGCGCATTGAAGGTCGGGTCGCCGCAACGGCATATGGAGCACGCCCAAGACGCCCCCGGCAATGCCAGCGTCAGGGAAACAGCCAGGGCTGTGGCGAGCGGTTTCATATCTGGGGCGCCAATTATCGGCACGCAGGCGCCGGGAGGCAAAGCCACCCTGCCGAAAGTAGGGTTGTTACCGACGCCGCCGAACCCTCGCGGACGACGCTTGAAATGGCCGTCGGCCGACAGCCGCCTGGCGTGGCGCGTCATCAGGCTTGGTGTAAGACCACCAAGAGGCGGGGGAGTCGAAGATGCCGTCGTGGTGACGCGTGGCCTGAGCCACGAACCCTCGGTCGGCGCCGTCATCGTCAACCACAATGGCAGCGATCGGACGCTGCGCGTGCTCGCCGCACTGCAGCGCCAGTCCTATCCCCTCCGCCACGTCGTCGTCGTGGACAATGCATCCACCGATGGCAGTCCCGATCGCATCCGCTCCGCCTACGAGGGGGTCCAGGTCGTCGAGCTCGGCCGCAACACGGGCGTCGCAATCGCCCGCAATGCGGGAATGGCGGTAGTGCAAAGCCAGCTGGTGCTGCTCCTGGACCACGACGTGTACGTCGAGCGGGACTGCATCGAAAGGATGGTCCGGGCCTGGGAGGCGCAAGCTCCCGCCATCGTGTGTCCGCGAATCCGGCTGATCCCCGAGAGAGGCGTGGTCCAGGCGGACGGCGCCGCGCTTCATTTTCTCGGTACGCAGATCCTGCGCCACGGCTATGAGGACGTGGACCGTGCCCCCGGCTACGGCGGCGTGGTGGACGGCTGCATCGGCGCCTGCATGCTGGTAGACCGCCGCAAGGTGATTGAAGCGGGGGGATTCGACGAGCTCTTCTTCTTCTACTTCGAGGACCTCGAATTCTCGATGCGGCTGCGGGCGAGCGGCCACCGGTTCTGGTGCGAGCCCGCCGCCCTGGTCTTCCACGAGCGCGCCGCCGGCACGCCGCAGCTTTCATTCCGCGGCCGGGGTACCTATCCGCCGACCCGCGCCTATCTCACGATGCGCAACCGCCTGACGTCGATGCTGATCCATTACCGGTGGCGCACGCTCCTGCTCCTGATGCCCGTGCTGCTGCTGCACGAGCTCGCGTCGCTCACGATGGCGATCCGCATGGGCTGGCCCCGGGAATGGGCCCGCTCGTGGAGCTGGCAGTTCGCGAACTTCCGGCAGATCGTCGAACGTCGTCGCCTCAACCAGCGCCGGCGCATCGTCGCTGACCGGGACCTGCTGGTCGGCGGGCCGCCGCCGCTGGCGCCCGGACTGCTCCAGAGCGCGCGCGATCAGCGACTGCTGTCCTGGTACTCGATGGTGGTAAACGGTTACTGGAAGCTCGCGCGCGCCTGGATCGGCTGAGTCCACAGCCGCTCATCCCGCCGCAGGTGTGCCGCGAGCCGCGCCGCCAGGGCAACGATCGTCAGCGTCGGATTCGCGAAGCCGGCGGTCGTGAAGACGGAGCCTCCCGCGACGAACAGGTTCGCGACGCCGTGAACCCGCGCGTTTCCGTCGACGACGCCGAGATGTGGGTCGCGATGCATGCGCGTCGTGCCGAGATGATGCTCACCGACGGTACCCTTGTATGCCTTGGGTTCGCGCGCGACGGTCTCGCGCAGTTCGAGCCGGCCGGCACCGGTCGAGCGCAGGCTGGCATCGAGCAGATCGTAGGTGCTCGCGACGGACCGGATTTCCGGCTCGCGAAAGCGCCACTGCAGCCGGGCGACCGGGCGGCCGAACGCGTCACGGGCGCTCCCGAGCACGACTCGATTGTCCGCATCGGGCGCGCATTCGAACAGGCAGAGCACCGGGCGCTTCCCGCCCGCCGTCGCGCGCGGCCAGACGCGCAGCCACATCGCGAGTGACAGAGCAAGCGGTGCGCTCAGCCCGTAGGCCGCCTTGCGCCAGGGGCGGTCGGGTGCGGCTCGCCGGCGGAGCATCTCCCAGAACTCGAGACTGGCGCGCACGCGAGGGTCCGCGAACACGGCGTCGGCCTCGTGCGCTGGCCGAAGGCTCATGGCGCAGTTCAGCAGGTTTTCCTTTCGCAGCGTTGCCACGCTCGCCGCGCGCAACCAATCCATCGCGGCCAGCAGGGCTACGGAGCGCGTCGTAAAAGCGAAGCGTTGCCCGGGACTCGCCCGGCACGAAGACGCGCCCGGAATCGCAGCCATGTTCCATGAAATAGCGCCCGACGACGCCGTGCGGATCCGCCGGTCCTCCGGATGCGCCGGCGGAGAGCAGCAGCAGGCGCGCGGTTTCGATGCCGCCCGCGGCAACGACGAATGCCCGCGCACGCACTTCGCATCGCCGACCATTCAGTGTCGCAGCCTCCGCGGCGGCGACGGACTGGCCGTCCGGCGAGAAGCGAAGGCGCAGGGCATGCAGGTGAAGCAGCAGCTGCAGGCGGTCGGACTGGGTGAACAAGGCACGCATGCTTGCGCCGAAATTGACCGGCGCGCGACGAAACAGGATGCTCGAGAAGCCGCGCTCGTCGAGCGGCAGCCGCGCGCCGCCGCTCGCGCGCTCCCATGCCGACGCGTCGTAGTCGAAGGGCCCGAGGCCGAGCAGCGCGTGCGCGCGCTCGTAATGCGGAAGGAGTTCGTCGAACCCAAACGGCCATCCGCTGTGCGGCACCGCGGCGCGCGCCTCGAAGTCGATCGGATCGAGCGGCCGGCACCAGCCGGCCCAGACATACATCGTACCGCCGAGCGCGGAGACTCGCACGGTGTGAAGCGGAGGATATGGGGACTCGGCCATCTCGCCCGCGAGTAGAGACTGCGCGCGCGGCTCCATGCGGAGGCCGACGCCTTCGAGCAGGCAGATAGAAAGTCTCGTGTCGGCGAGCTCGCGCGCGATCGTGAGGCCGGCGGCGCCGCCACCGACGATGCAGAGATCACAATCGATGTCGGAGTGGACCGCGCCCCCGCGGGTGTCGATGATCACGCGCCTGCCTCTCCCTATCGCATCACGGGCAAGGTTTGTGATGCAAGTCTCGATTGGTGCGCGAGCCGAATCCTTATGTAGCAACCGCGGTGTGTAGCGGTAGCAGGTTGCTAGGGTATATCCGACCAGACGAGGTCTGACGAACTGGCACACTCGCCGCGAGGCGAGGCCGCAAAACCACGGGTCTCCTGCGACAGGAAGACCGCCGGGTTACCGAACCAGCTGAGGGTCTGGCAGGCGTGGCGAAGGCTGCTCCTGGACGGGCTGGAACTCAATTGGTAACCCGGGAGATGGTGGCGGTGGGGACGGTGCCAACATGAACCCGATCAATGGGCTGCTGCGGCGTCCGCTGCTGCACGTGGCGGCGTTCTCTCTCGCCGTCAATCTCCTGTCGCTCGTGCCCGCGCTGTACATGCTGCAAATCTTCGATCGCGTGCTCGCGAGCCGGAGTCACGAGACGCTCGCCATGCTGGTGCTGGGTGCGGCGATTGCGCTCGCAATGCTGCTCGGGCTCGACTATCTCCGGGCAAGGCTGCAGGGCGTCGCGGGCAACCTCGTCTCCGACGCGTTGTCGCCGGCCGTCGCCAAAGCGTTGATCGCAGCACGGTCGCAAGGGGACCGCTCGCACGCTGAAAGTCTCCGCGATGTCGCGACGCTGCGAGGCCTCTTTTCCGCTCAGGGCCTGCTCGCCCTTTTCGATGCGCCCTGGCTACTGGTGTTCGTGGGCGTGATCTGGCTCTTTCACCCGGCGCTCGGCATCGCCGCAGCGGCGAGCGCCGCCGTCATGTTGCTGCTGGCGTACTTCAACGACCGGATCACGCGACCTGGCATCGAGGCGCTGCAGCGCGAAGCCGCGGTCGCAGGTTGCTACCTCGAAAGTTCCCTCGCGAACGCCGAAGTTGCTCAGGCGCTCGGCATGGCGCCGGCACTGATCGACCGCTGGCGCGACCTCAACAGGAAGGTCGCCGATCTCCAGCGACCGATCGCGCGCCGGACAGTCGCGATGGCTGCGATCACGCGTGCCCTGCGACAGGTCATCCAGATCGCGTTACTCGCGCTCGGCGCTTACCTGGTGATTACCCAGGAAGCGACCGCCGGCATCATGATCGCTACGACAGTCCTTCTCGGACGCGCACTGGCACCGGTCGAGCAGATTGTCGGCTGCTGGCGCGTGCTTGCCGAAGGGCGCGCGGCCCTCGCGCGGTTGCGTGAACTGCTCGAAACCCCGGCGAACGCGCTCGAGCGCATGCCGTTGCCACGACCGAGCGGCGCGCTCTCGGTCCAGAATGTGATCTATCGGCCGCCGGGCTCCGACCGGGTGGTGCTACAGGGAATCTCGCTCAATCTTGCAGCCGGCGATTCGCTCGCCATCATCGGGCCGAGCGCTGCGGGCAAGTCGACACTGGCGCGCCTGATGATCGGACTGTGGAAACCGAGCTCGGGCATGGTCCGCATTGACGGCGCGGACCTGTCGACGTGGCCGCGCGAATCCCTCGGGCCGTCTATTGGCTACATGCCGCAGGACGTCGAGCTGTTCGCGGGGACGGTGGCCGACAACATCGCGCGCTTGGGTCAAGTCGATTCCGGGATGGTGGTATCGGCCGCGAAGCGCGCGCGAGTCCACGAAATGATCCTGTCGCTGCCGCAGGGATATGACACCCGGGTCGATGCCCGCGGGATGCAGCTGTCACCCGGGCAGCGACAGCGCATCGCATTGGCCCGGGCGATCTACGGAAGTCCGCGCCTCGTCGTGCTCGACGAGCCGAATTCCAACCTCGACGGTTCCGGCGAACAGGCGCTCGCCGACGCCATCGTCGAGCTGCGCAACGAGGGGGTCACGGTCGTCGTCGTCACGCATCGCAGCACCCTGACTCGCCAAATGTCGCACATGCTGGCGCTCGAGGGTGGTAGGGCCACCCATCTCGGCCCGACGGCCCAAGTCATGGTCGCGCTGGATCGGCAGCGACGCGGAGCTCCCCCGGCGAATGTCGTCCAAATGCCACTGCCCGCGTCGACGGCGCGAGCCGAGAAAGCGTCATGAATGCGCTTGATCCTGCGATGTGTTCGGACGAGCACCTTGCCGGGCATCTCAGCGAGTCTTCGCGGCTCGCAAGGCGCGGCCTCGCGATCATCGTCTTCGGCCTGCTTCCGGTCGTCGCCTGGATGTCGTTCGCGCCGCTGTCATCGGCCGTCATAGCGCCCGCCGTCGTCAAGGTCGACCTCAACCGGCGCCCGGTGCAGCACCAGGAAGGCGGCATCGTTCGCGAAGTCCGGGTGCGCGACGGTCAGCGGGTTGCGGCGGGCGAGCCACTTCTCGTACTGGGCAGTGTCGCGGTGGATGCCGACCTCAGCCGTATCCGTCTGCGGCTCGCCGCCGAGCGCGCGGGCGTAGCGCGGCTCGAGGCAGAGCAGCTGCTCGCGTCGACCGTTTCTTTTCCCGAAGATCTGGCCGCCGCTGCGGCGGCGGACCGGCAGGTCGCCGAACAGATCGAGAAGGAGCGCGCGCTGTTCGCGGCGCAGCGCAAAGGGCTGGTCGAGCAGACCGCCTTGCTCGGCGAGCAGCGCTCCCGCGTCGACCAGGAGATCGTCGCGCTGCGCTCCCAGATCGCCAGCGCGGAGGAATCGCTGCGATTGCAGCGCGGCGAGCTCGAGTCTCATCGCAATCTGCGCGCGGCCGGCTACGTCCCCGCAGCCCGGGTCACCGAGCTGGAAGCCGAGGTGGCCGATTACGCGTCCCGGGTGGACGAGTTCCGCTCCGCGCTGGCACGCGCGCAGCAACGGATCGCGGAGATCAATCTGAAAGTCAATGCACTCGAGGGGCAGTATCGCGAAGCGGCGAGCGACGGGTTGCGCCAGGCCGTGACGCGGGTGTCCGAGCTCGAACAGGAGCATCGAAAGTGGGCCGACGCGTCCGAGCGCCAGCTGATCGTCGCGCCTGCCGCAGGCGAGGTCATCGGGCTGAAGTACACCGCGCCCGGCGCCGTGATCGCGCCGCGCGAAACTATCGCCGAGGTGGTGCCGCTCGGTGCCAGTCTCGTGATCGAGGCGCGCGTACGCACCGAGGATATCCGGCGCGTGCACAAGGGACAGCAGGCCGACATCCGCTTGACCGCATTCAACGGACGCACGACACGTCTGGTGACGGGAGACGTCGTCTACGTCGCGGGCGACCGGCTGGTGGATCCGGTCACGAATGCGCCGTACTACGTGGCCTTGATCGAAGCGGACCAAGCCGCGCTGGACAAGGCGGGCGGGCTCGAGCTCCAGGCCGGCATGCCAGCCGAGGTCTATCTGAGGGGCGAGAAACGCACGGCGATGCAGTACCTGGTCGAGCCGGTCGCCACGGCGGCGAGGCGCGCAGGCCGGGAGTCTTGAACAACTAGAGCTGCGACGGATCGTCGCGGATGCGGGGGATGACGTCATGAGCGGGATCACGGGAACCGGGGGCAACGACAACCTGAACGGCGGTGCGGGCGACGACGTCATGAACGGCGGCGCCGGTAACGACCAGATGAGCGGCGGCGCCGGCAACGACATCATGGACGGCGGCACCGGGAACGATCAGCTCAACGGCGGCTCGGGCAACGACATCCTTAACGGCGGCAGCGGCAACGACGTCCTGAACGGGGACTCCGGCAACGACACGCTCATCTATACGCTCGCCGAGAACGGCGGCGCCACCGACCTCTACACCGGCGGTTCCGGTATCGACACCGTCCGACTGCAGTTGACCGCAGCCGAGTGGGTAAGGGCGGATGTGCAGGCGCAGATCGCCGCTTACCTTCAGCACCTGGCCACGGTCAAGGTCAATCAGAATTCGGGCGAGGTGTCCAACGGCTCGGCCAGCGACTTTACCTTCGTCTTCAGCGGCGGCACCCGCCTGACCGTGCAGATGATGGAAAAACTGGACGTCTGGGTGGACGGCCAGCCATTCGATTTCCATGCGCCTTTTATCGCCGCAGCGGATGGTGCCGGCGCGGTGACCGAGGACGGCGCGAATCCGACGCTGTCGGACTCGGGCACGATCAATTTTCTGGACGTCGACTGGTCCCAGACGCACACGGCGAGCGCGTCGCCCTGCAGCGGAAACCCGCTCGGCGGCACGCTGACTGCCTCCGTCACCAATGCCGCGACGGGCGACGGCTCGGGGGTCGTGACCTGGAGCTACAGCGTTGCGAACAGTGTCACGCAGTATCTGGGAGCCGGCGAAACGGCGGTCGAGACTTTCAAGGTGACGATTACCGACAGCTCCGGAAAGAAATCCGTCCAAACGATCACGGTGACGGTGACCGGCACGAACGACGCGCCGGTGCTGACCGTGGATCAGAGCGGTGGAGTGACCGAGGATGCGAACGGCGCTACGCTGACCGACACTGGCACGCTGAGCTTCACTGATGTTGACGTCAACGACCTGCACTCGGTGAGCACATCATATAACGGAGATGCCAGCTGGAGCGGCGGGTCGCTGACGGCGGCCGAAGTGGCCGCGGTCACCAGCGGTTTCAGTGCCGACAGCAACAGCTGGGACTACAGCATGGCCAACAACGCGCTGAATTTCCTGGCGGCGGGAGAAACGATCACTCTTTCGTTTACAGTGACGGTGACCGATGACTCGGGTGCCGGCAACAACTCGGACAGCAAGGTCGTGACCCTGACACTCACCGGCAGCAACGATGCGCCGGTGGTGACGGGTGCGGTGCTCTCGACGGTGGACGAGGACGACGCCAACCCGGCGACGGTCAACCTGCTGGCCAATGCGAGCGATCCGGACCGCACCGACGAC